>VFQQ010003694.1_pt1 | contig 14534 bp, 13 predicted proteins | sample 3512341 | NCBI WGS metagenome assembly VFQQ01 (sample SAMN10412373, study PRJNA504923) | tailings metagenome | isolation source: Relicate 2 Philex TSF1 revegetated site | place: Philippines: Tuba, Benguet | collected 2017-08-29 | reverse complement strand
CATTGTTCAATCGTCTTTGTCGTGGTGGGGTGTCGCTCTTAACTTGCCGCCAACGGTTTGGCGCTTGGCGCAGTGGCGGATTTCGGAGCACTAAACTGTCAATACACCACAAAAGTTGATGCGAGGTAGAATGTTCAATTAACCACTTCACCCGCCATTGAGCCAAACGCCTGTTAGCGGCTGTTATTTTCCACCAAATTCTTTCCACTTATTTAGTTGTTTTTCAATGTCACCGATTGCACCGACAAACAATAATTTTTTGTCAACTAATGGTTTGGCTAATGCTTCTATAATTTGTCTGTTGATTAAAGTGTCGTGTGCACCTGTATCAGAACGAACCAAAAGTTTTGAGGCATCATACACTACGTTGCCAAATTCGTCAACTATTAGGTTATTCATTTTGTAAATCAAGTCAGCAAGAAACGCTGTAAATAATGTAGGCTTTAAATATTGAATTGTTTTGTCATCATCAATTTTTTCAACTTTGAATTCTTGCAGTCCGTATGTTTCTAAAAAACCACACGTCATAAATGCTTCCGAACCATTTTGGGTTAATGTGTTAGTTCCGTCTGTGTATGTTGCTGAAATTTGTCTTCCATATTCTGAGTGTATAATTGAGTTAATAGTCGAGGATTTTGAAAACTCGCATTTAACAACCAAGTTTGGATTTGGTGTTAAAATATATTCGTTCCACACAACATTTCTTACTCCGTCAATTGTTGCTTGATATGTAACGTTTATCGAAGTTGAACTTCTATCATCTTCAATAATTGCCCATAAAGCATTTTGTTTTGCTCGTAAAAATCTAATCGCAAATAGAAGTGGGAAACCCATTAAATCAGAAATATTTCTTAGTCTTTGTAGTCTGCTACCACCAATTTTAAAGTTATCCTTCTCGGTTGATTTGACTTCAAATAAACATTTGTAGTCTCCAAAGTCTTTAACCGACTTACCGTTGACTGCATTTCCCATTTTTAAATTTACAAAGAAGTCGGGAACAATATATTCTCCTTCAATTAAAGGTCTTTGCTCTAAACCAATTATGTGTGTAGCTGTCCCAAGTAATTTTGTCAGTATTGCAAATTCGTCTTCTTCTGAAAGCCCATTTACTGCACTCATTACACTTTCTTCCCCACCTTCTTGTATATACAGTTTTTTAGTCGATTCAAACTGTTCAGTTGTCGCCACTGCTTTAATTGATTTTAGCGCCTTTGCTAATTCTATTCTTGTAACATCTGCACTCATATTTATGTCTGTTTATTTTTGTCGTTATAATAGCCGCTAACGTTTTGCGGCTTGGCGTAGTGGCGGATTTTTAGCACAAAAGCTCAATCGAAGAACTGCACTTTAACCTACCACAAAACTGTCATACGAGGCACTGAATCCGCCATTACGCCAAACCGCTGTTAGGCGTAGTTTTTATTTCAACTTGTCGCATACTTCTTTACAATTCTGTTCAATTGTCTTACAAATTTCATCTATTGATACAGATGTTTTATTTTCCGAAAATGGCTCGCCAAATAAGTTTGCCAATTTGTTGATTGTCAAAAATGCAGTACTTATTATTACCATTATTGGAACAGCTAAAAACTCAAAACCACTTTCTTCGCCACCTAAGTCAATGTCACCAATAAACAAAGGGATTAGGATTACATAGAAACTCACTATTAATTTAGTAAATGCACTATAAATCATTAAAAATGGTGTGTTCTTTATTCTTTCTGCTTTTCCTTGAATTTCATAAAAACGATTGATGTGCTGCATCAAATCTCCTTTTTCAATTCGGGCTATTGGTGCAAAATCATCTTCAATTTCTTTGGTAATAGCTAGTAAAATCTCATTTGAAATTTTATTATCAGCATTGATTTTAAATTCGGAAATAAGTTCAAGAGATTGACTGTCAAATGTCGGATGAGCGTTATTGTGCATCTCATTTTTTAGCTGTCTAATGTATAAAATGCTTAACTCTATAACCTTTCGTCCTTTAAGACTTAGATTATTTTGTTTGATTTCTTTGAAATGTTGCTCATTACCGTAATAGGCAAAAAGTTTTGCTACAAAACTTCGTGTATTGTTAGTCAATTCACCAAATATTTTTCTTGCTTCCCACCATCTGTCATAAGCGGAATTCATTCTAAAGCCCAAGAAAAAAGCAACTGCAAGTCCAAATACTGAACCTATTTGTCCTGATATTTTGTATATGTGGTCACCAAAATATTCTTCAAGAGCAAGCACTAAAATTGTATAAACCGTTGTGATTATAATAAACGGTGTCGCAATTTTCAGCAAGTGAAATAAACCTTGTTTTTCTGTTTTTATCATATTAATCGTCTTCGTCTTTTTCAGCGTTATTCTTTTCTAATGCAGGTGAATTGTTTCCGCTTCTAATTTCTGTATGTCTTATTTCACCACCGGTTGTACCTGTCTGTTTGGCAAAGAATAATACCACAAATGCAAAAACTAATGCTGCTATTGAAATAATGGACGAAAAAGATTTTTGCTTAAAACTTGCCCAAAGACCAAGTAACGAAATGCCACCTAAAATATAAGATAGCAAGGCAAAGGTTTCAGCTGTTTCTTCGTGATTTTCGATGTAGTTTTCTGTTACACCACTTATTTTTTCCACGATTTCTTCGGCTCCTTCACCAGTTGACATAGCTGCTATTGCAGCTAATGCACTAAGAATAAAAATCATAAATGCTGTTCGTTTAACAGCTTCTGATTTTGAAACAAGTCCTGTAATCATTACAATTACTCCCACGATGGGGAAAATGATTGGTAAATGATTTACCACTAAATGCCAATGTGCTCCGTTCATATTATTGTATTTTAAAATTAAACATTTACTCCAAATAGATAACCAACTAACGCAGAAAGTACCATTGCAATTGTACCCCAAATAGTAATTCGTAAGATAGCTTTTCTAATGCTAGAACCACCAGTTTTAGCTGAAGTTGCTCCAAGAATGATTAAGAAAATGATAGTAAAGCCATAGAGCCAATACTCCATACCTTTCACTGGGGCAAAGAGGACAACTAAAAGTGGTAGTATTCCGCCAACTGTAAAAGAGGCTCCTGAAGCCAATGCAGCTTGTATAGGGTTTGCTTGACTAATTTCGTTAATTCCTAATTCATCTCTAATATGTGTTCCTAATGCGTCCTTTTCTGTAAGTTCAACGGCTACCTGCATAGCTGTTTCCTTTTTTAGTCCACGTTTCTCATAGATTTGAGCCAAAATATTTAGTTCTGCTTCTGGCATTTCTTTTAGTTCTTTTATTTCTCTTTGGATGTCTGCCTTTTCGGTGTCTGTTTGTGAACTTACCGAAACATATTCACCAGCCGCCATTGATAATGCTCCCGCTACAAGTCCTGCTACTGTAGCTAAAACTGTAGGTTCTCTTGTCGCACTTGCTGCTGCAACACCAATTGCCAGACTTGAAATTGAAATTATACCGTCATTCGCTCCAAGAACGGCAGCTCTCAACCAGTTGCTACGGTGTATGTAATGGCTGTCTAAGTAGTTGTCAATTGTTATCATTTTCTTTTATTTGTCTTGTTAATTTCGGTCGTCTTAAAATTACGCCTAACGTTTTTCGGCTTTGCGTTCGGGCGGGCTTTTTAGCACTGCACTCGATACGGAGAACCGCACTTCAATTATACACAAAATTGTCAATAGAAGCACATCACCCCGCCTGACGCAAAACCGATGTTGGCAGCTGCCCTTCTAATTATCTTCGTTATTGTCATCTTCTGAGTTGAACATTGTATTTGAATGTTCTTTCCATGTGTCTATAAGCCAAGGAGGTAATTGGTCATGTCTATGGACGGAAACTCTCGCATTGGCATATGGCATGTGTGGAGCCAATACTGTCCTTACTAGTAAACTATCTCTGTTAATTTGGATTGGTGCTATTAAGTCTGGCATTTGAGCAATATTTTCTCTGCTTTGTAAATAGAGGGGAACTACATATTGCATTTGTCCGAAATACCAGTAAGGAAGCTGTAAATTGCGATTAAGTGACCATTGAATTGCCCCTGAAATTGCACACATCTGTGCAACTGGTGGGGTATCTCTTAGAAATGGCACTCTATCTGTGTTGTCGCCAAGAATATGGTCGTGCATCATTACAATTTCTGCACCTTTAGGTATTTCGGGGCCACTTGGAATAATTGGTGATGTTGGGAGTAATGGTGCAGAAATCTGAGAACCAACAGCTTTCAAATACCAAGGAGACCTTTCTGGCATGTATGTGTTTTTCTCAATAACAAGATAAAGTGGTGTTCCATATCTTGTTTGTAAGTTGCCTGCACTTAAATACCATTGATTTTGTCCAACCGTAAATAAGCCCTGTTCTATGCTCCAAGGAATTTGAACTGCTAAATACTTTTCAAGTGCAAAATTATCGCTACCCCAGTCTTCATTTAACGCTTCTCTTGAAAGCCTGTCGAGAAGTTCCTGTCTGATAAAAATAAATTTGTGTAGTCGTTGAACGATGACATTAGTGTAGGGATTGCCAAGCTGTTCCAATAATTCTTGTTGTGTTACCATATTTTTAATTTATAATGTTGGTGTCAATCCTGCGAAATTGTCTGTCCATTCGTTAACTAAGTCCTGTCAGACCTGAATTACTGTCCCCCGTGACAAAAGTAAAATAGAAGAACAAACTTAAACTTTAAGTTGTAGTCTGAATAAAAGTCCCGATGGGGGACAGTCATTCAGCGTCTAATAAAACTCTCGTCAATGGTTGCACTGCCGGTTTCGTAGGGTTGCTGCCAACGTTTGGCCGCTTGCCGCAGTGGGGGATTTCGGAACACTTCACTGTCAACCAAGCACAAATGTTGATAGAAGCACTGCACTTGATTTAACCACTTCAGCCCCCATTGCGGCAAACGGCTGTTAGCGGGTCGTTGTTCTTTTTCTGTCGTCATTTTCAAGCGTTCATAGGTTTTACAATTATTTCTTTAACTGTCCGTCTTTTGTTGTTCCAAAATGCGTCCGCAATTTTTACTCTAAGCCAAATGTCAAAAATGTCGGTTAAAAAAGGTATGTCTTGCTCTCCGATATTTTGCAGTTTAATAGTCCACTTATAACAGTCCAAGGTAACTACAACTTTATAATATGTGTCGTTGTCAAGTTGATACTCTTTTTCAGTCCAACCTGTCAAGCAAGGCGTGTTTAGAAAGCGTGCAATGACGTTTTTGTTCAAGTTGTCAAACTGAATGGTATAATTGTTCTTTTTGTCAAAATACTCGCTGTCAAATGAAGTCTGTAAAAATGTTGTATAAAAGTGTTCGTCATTAATGAAAACTCCTTTAATCCAATTTGTTTGTTCCTGTCCTTCTTCGTCAATTGACAGCCGTCCGAATTCTAATTTTTTAATCGTCAGCCGGTCAATACTTAAGTCACACCAAACATAAACGCTGTTGCTCTTGTAATAAATTGTCAAGCCGTTTTTATATTCCTTTTTTTCTGTCAACGGTCGAAACAGGTCAAAATAATTGTCCAAAAAATTCTCCCAATTTATTTCGTCTTTAATTTCTCCCATTGTCTGTTGTGTCGTCTTTTACAATGCCCGCTAACGTTTTGCAGCTACACGCAGGTGGCGATTTCGCAGCACTTCACTGTCAGCCAAGCACAAACTTTGAAAGGAGCACAAAGCTTGATTTAACCACTGAACCGCCACTTGCGTGTAGGTGCTGTTACCAGCTGGCGTTCTGTCTGTCGTGTCGTGAAAGTCAGGTCTGATAAGGGTTTCGCTGTCATTGTCCAGTGAGTGTTTTGGTCTTTATGTGTCGGTTGTGCGGTGGCGGTTTTAAAAATTTTTGAAGGGAAGGAAATTTTAAAAAATAATTTTTCTTGGGTGGGAGAGGTGGAAGCTCTTTTGCAAACTTTGGTCTGCGGGTCGGCTTGTAGCGGTTTGCAAATGTGCTTACACCTGTGCGTTGCCATTATCTTGCTCCTTTTTCTATTTCCATAATTTCAGGCATTTCGTCATAAGTCCGTCCATTTAAAAGTCGTCCTGCTGCCTTTTTATTTCGTCCGCCCCATTGTTTAAAGAAAAATGCTACATCTGCTTTTTCGCATTGTTCCTGTATGTCTAAAACCCAATCAGGGTTCATTGGTCTTGGTTTGTGTCCGCTTTCTCCGCCAACAATAACCCAGTCAATTTTTTTTAGATTAAGGTTTGGTAATGCTCCAATAAGCGGTTCAAGTGATAGAAACTTAACTTTCGCTTTTGTCTTTCTCAAAAAGTCTATACGGTCAACTACTTTGTCATTCTCCACTGAAACGCCCATCCAAATATTATGTGTCCACTTTAGTTCTTTGTGTAGTTCAAATAGTCGTTCGGCTCTCTTTGTCAATACTTGAAAAACGTGTTGCGGATTATCATTCATTACGTGAAACACTTGCTTAATAAATTCAAGCGGAATGTCTTTATGAAATAAATCACTCATTGAGTTTACAAAAACAACTTTTGAAGATTTCCAAGTATATGGAATATTCAATGCTTCAGGGTGAACACGAACTTTAAAACCGTCTTTGTATTTGTCAACACCCATTGCTTTCAAGCGTTTTGACATAACTTCTGCGTAGCAGAATTTACAACCAGCAGAAATTTTGGTGCAACCCGTTGTCGGGTTCCAGGTCATTTCAGTCCATTCAATGCTTGATTGTGCCATTGTTATTTCAGTTTAAAACTTACTTTTTTGTTATCGTCTCGGTAATAATTATAAGCTACATAAAACGATTTCTTACGAGCTTTCTCACCTGTTGCAGTTAGCACTTCAATTTTGTCATTGTTCTGCCAATTGTAGAGTATCTCATTTGTGTGCTTTGGCAAAAATCCTTGTCTTAATGTGAACTCGTATAAATCGCCATTGTAGCGTTTTCCACTTTTAAAAAATTCTTTTAGCTTTTCTTCTAACGGATTAGTTTTTTGTTCGTGAAACAAACTCGGTTGATTTCCCGCATAATCCCAACCTTTGCCCTGCTCGGTATCAATTTCCCATTTCGCCTCAAGCATTTTTTCAAAACCTTTGATATGAGAAGTGAAAAAGAAAAGGCAGAAAACAGTATTTACATCTTTTTGAATTGTGAAAGTGTCCACAAATAATTTATCTCCTAAAAATGCTTGAAAACCTTCTTTGAGTTGATGCACAAAATCCCATACATTATTACTCGGTTTCCAAGATTTGAATAGCTGTAATTCTTCGATAAAATCTTTTAATGCTTCGGGTGTTCCATTGTTTGAAAAGCGATACATAAATTGCGTAGGAAGCCAAAGCAATACTTCTGCATTCCCTTTTGCCATCAGGTTTTTAATCTGATTGGTCTTTATGTGCTTGTATTCGTATGGGTCAATAAAAATAAATGCCTTTTGAGTTTGTGTTTTCAGTTTTGGTAATATTGTAAGCAGATTATCATATTCTACCTGATAATCGTTTGTAGCATATTCAATTTCTCCAAATTCAGGATAGTAAAGCGTTTTATCCTTTACAGCTTGTTTTACCTTTTCCACTTTATTAGCGTCAATGTCATTGAAATGGCAATCAATTTTCGGGATGCTTACAGATTTTGCCACATTCACGAAGTGAATATCTTTTACTTGTCGCAATGCCACAAGCGGACTGCCTTCTCCACCATTTTCATAAAGTCCTTCTCCGCAAAACAAATCGTAAATTTTTATTCGTTTTGTATAACCGTCATTACAAATGATATTCAGATAGCGTTTTAAATATTCGCCAAGTAGCCGAACTTTCGCCTCCGAATGATTGAGCAGATTTGTTTTTACATCTTTCTTTGCCATAATTAAAACGCATTAAACTTATCGCCTAAATAGTGCTTCAAGTTCCATTTTTTGGTGGTGTCTAAAGCACGTTCAAGGCAAATGAATTTTTGAGTGTTATGTTTTTTGAAATGCTCTACGGTTTCCATATCAATGGAAATGTCCAAACAAATCAAGGTTTCTTTTTCTCCGTCTGTGGCAAAGAAGATTTCATTTTTCTTAAACTCCTCTTGCTTGGTTAAAGTGTAATTGAGTGTAAAGCCGTTTTTGATTAAAATTTCGGCAACTAATTCATCACGATTGAAAGCGGTAATGAGTTGTGCTTCTTTGTCTCTGATATATTTTTTCAGCAACTCAATATTTTCTTCGGTTGTTTTTTCAGGGTCGGGAGCAAACTCTACTCTTGGGAAGTTTGATTTTACCAGTTTAAAGACCTTAAAGCCCAAACCTTTTATTGCATCTTCTTTGTGTCCGTTGGTAAATAGGTCGGGTTGTTCTTTTTTCTTTTCTTCAATTATCCTTTCAACAACACGTTTGTTGCGTTCAATGGTAATGTCGCTGATTTTTTTGTAACCTGCTTTGAATGCCTCGCTTTTTGGGTCTGTGCTTTCGGGTATTTGAATGATTATAAAATTTCTTTGTCCGTTTACTTTTGATAATTCAAATACTGCTTGTCCTATAGTTCCAGAACCACCAAAAAAATCAAGAACCAAATCACTATCACTACTACCTATTTGAATACAGCGTTTTACTAAATCCACTGATTTTGGATGGTCAAAATATGATGCAGAAAACAACTCTCTGAAAGACCTTGTTCCATTCTCCGTTCTCATTTCAGTTTCGTCCCAAACAGATTTTGCTTTGGTTGTATCACGCCTGTTTTTTTCGTAGATATTCCAGTTGCCATCAGATTTTTGCTTTGCAACAATTTGGCTTAAGTCCAAATCATTAAGAACAATATTCTTTTCTGCCTTTTCTTTACCCCAACGCCAAACACTCTCTTTCCCTTCACTATTGTAGGGTCTAACCTCGATTGTATGCTGACTGTCTTTTGTTAAACTTACACTACAATATTCAGCATTGCAATTATTGGGGTTCACGTAAAAAGCATAAAACAAATTTGGACGATTGCCACTATGAAATTTCGGATTTCTATTTCTTAACTCCCTTAAATTATATCCACCATTACTATCTGTGAATTGAAACTCCGCTTCTTTGGGTAACTCATTAAATTCAGTTAATTCTGATTTAGAATAAACAAGAATGTATTCATTCGTTATGGCGACTTGTTTATAATCCCTTCCTCCTGGATTTACAATTGGGATAATGTTGGCTTCAAAATTTTCTTCGCCAAATACCTCATCACATAACTTTCTTAAATGGTGATTTTCATTGTCATCAATTGAAATAAAAATCACTCCATCTTCACGCAAAAGTTGCCTTGCAATGAGCAAACGGCTATACATCATATTCAACCAATTGCTGTGGTAACGTCCGTCTGTTTCCGTATTGGTATCAATTTTTAATCCTTCTTCGGTTACGCCTGCATCTTCCCAATACCCTTTTTTGTCTTGTGAATAATTGTCGGAATACACAAAGTCTTTTCCTGTGTTGTAAGGTGGGTCTATGTAAATACACTTTACTTTTTCTCTGTATGCTGTGCTTAACAATTTCAGCACTTCCAGATTTTCGCCTTCAATAATTAAGTTCTCTGTTTCTGTTGCGTTTACGCTTCTTTTCTCGTCAAAAACTAATGTGGCATTGCTTGGCGAAAATGCTTTGCGTTTGGCTGCACTTTTTCCAAACCAACGAAATTCGTAGCGTTCCGTTTCGCTTACGCTTTCGGGGTCAACAATTTTTTTCAGTTCATTGATGTTCAACTTTCCTTCGTTGGTAAAAAGGTCGGGAAACATTTTTTTCAAAGTTTCCAAACGCTCTTTGTTCCAGTCGTTGCTCAATGGCATATAGTCGTTAATGTTTTCCATTTCTTTATGCTTGTTCAATTATTGAATTAATGGTTTTGGTAGCTTCTGTTTTAAAGTAGCTGTATTCTTTTACCGGTGCTTTGTAATGCACTTCCACGCCAAGAGCTTCAAAGTGTTTCATTGCACATTTAATGCGGTAAACTTCACTTTCGGTCAACGACTTTTTATCGTTAATATCGTTTGTTCCTTTGGTTTCAATTACAAAATAATACTCGCTTTCACTCCCTGTTTTCAGGCTCTTGCGTTTCATTACCAAACCAAAGTCAGGTTCATATTCGCCAATTGGTGTTTTTATTTTGTAATAGCTCGGAAGTTTGAGGAAACAAATTATTTCATCATCAAGGTCGGCTGTTTTAGCAAACCATCTTTCTACATCACTATCCACAAGCATTTTATCAAACACGCCTCTTTTTGGTGTTTCCACATACGCCTGTGGTGCAATGTTTCTTACAAAATCATCAAAGGAGAATGGAAACGCTTCACCAGTCAAATGATAGTCAAGTCCTCTTATCATTTCGTCCAATTCAATGTTGCGAATAATACCTGCCGCCTGATGAATAAATTGCGGTGGATTTTTTACGAAATGCTCGTGATTGGTAATCCCTTCCACTATTTTAAAAAGTGTTCTATAACTTAACCCTGTGTTCTCGCTAAGTTCTTCCACCAAATCCAAGGGCGTGAAGTAGGCTTTCAAAGCATAAGTTTCTGTTCCTCCAAATTCATCTTTTATTCCTTCTTCTGTAATTTCGCCAATAGAACGGCTGCTTACTTCTGCCACATAATCGGCAATATTTATTTTGTTTATTTCCTCTTTTGATTTTTCAATGAGATTTTCTTCATTGAACGAAATGAGATAATCCGTTTTTTTGGCTAATGATTTCCAGAAGCGTTTGAAAGCTGCATCAATCGGCTCACTTGTGTTGCGTTTAAAATGAACTTCATTTTGCGGTTTTCCTTTGTGTGTATGTGTTAGCCCTGCACCTGCTTTGGTTGTTCCGTAAACTTCTTTAATTTCTTCCTGATACTGAGTTACAAATGTTTCGTAGGTTTCATTCGGAATTACGGTTAATTGATTGATGCGTTCTGTATCTTCTACATTTAATGCATCATAAATTCTGTGTCCGTCTTGATTTACGCAAATTCTCAAACCTCTACCAATTTCCTGACGTTTACGGATTTCTGAATAAGCGGTGTTGAGTGTTGCGATATTGAAAACATTCGGATTGTCCCAACCAACACCCAATGCAGAGTGAGAGAAGATAAACTGAACAGGGTTTGTAATGGTTAGAAGTTCTTCTTTGCCTTTTAAAATGAGTTCATAGATTTTCTTTTGCTCTTTTTGTCCTCCTTCATTGTCGGCAAATTCTCCGCTTGATTTTTGAGCAAAATAATATCCTTGAATTTGGTTGATGTGTTCGTCTGTTGGCTGTTTACCTTCATTCATTTCAGCATAAACCAATTTATATTTTTCAATGAAAAGGTCTTTAATGATTGGCGTTTCGCCAATGTAGTTAGCTACTTTGTCAATGAAAATGAGAGAAAGGCATTTTATGCCTTGCTCTGCAAATTTTTGTGTTTTTTGAAAATGTCTGCGGATAAGCCATTCCAATTGCAAAGCCCAAATGCTTTGTAAGTTTCCTGATGATTGTTTTTCTTCTAAGATTGCACCATTTGAAAATTCAACCGACCATTTTCCAGTCTTTAAACTTTTGTTGATGCGGGTAATTTTGTAATTCAAATAACTTGGGTTATTCGTTTTCTCTCCCAGGTTGTCGCCAACTTTTAGCCAGTTGGTTTCTTCAAACACATATTTCCCACCTTTCATTTTCCACGCTTTCAGTTTGGCTTTTGGGTCGCCTTTCCCATTTTGTGTTTCGGTGAGTTCAATTTTTATCGTGGCTTCATCATTTTTTTCGGTTACGGTCAGGACTTCAATTTTCTTTACCAATCCTTGTTTGTAACTGTCATAAGGCGTTAAGCGGTAAACCAAATTTTTCAAAACCTTGTGTGTAGCGGAATAACGAAGTTTGTATAATGGATTGAGTTTGGCGATTTGTTTAACGGAGTTTTCCGTGTCCATTCCTTCCTGTGGCTCGTCCATTATGATAATCGGGTTGGTCTTTCCGATTGCATCAATGAAAGGAATGTTTGCAAACAAATCTTCTCTCTGTGCCTGATTTAAAATTTTGTCTTCCGAATTGAACGAAGCAAGTGTCATAACCATTACTTGCGGATGCTGTTCTTCAATAAAGTTGGTTACTTTATTCAGTCGCTTACTATCATATTCAAATGCTTTTGGAGTAAAGCCATAAATGTTTTCAAGTTGCTTGTCAAAAATTTTAAAAGCACTCAAAACACCTTGTCGGATAGCAACCGATGGAACTAAAATGATAAACTTGGTAAAACCGTAATGCTTGTAAAGTTCATAAATGGTTTTGATGTAAACGAGTGTTTTTCCTGTTCCCGTTTCCATTTCAATACAAAGGTCGTTGTCTGCCGAAAGTTTGGCGGTTTCTTCGTCAATACCGTTTTCAGCCAAAACCCCTTTGATGTTTTCTTTTATTTGTTCTGCTGTCAGTTTGCAAACATTGGAGCGGATGCCCTCAATGCAAGCATTGTCAAAAGTGTTTTTCTCCGTTCCGTCAAACACTTTCACCACCGATTGAACGGCAATGTCCTGATATTTTAAACTCTCTAATTGTAATTCCATTACTTCTTACCGTTCTTCTTGGTTAAGTATTTAATTTCTTCTTCTGCCGCTATCAAAATGTCTTTAGAATATTTCTCGTCTGCCAGTTGATAAGCAATTTGTTTGCTCATAAACCTTACAACGAGTTCTTTCTCATCCACTTTAAAAGTCTTGGCAATGATTGGCAACATTTGTCGGCTTACTGGTCGCTCTCCACGCTCTAATTTGCTTAATGTGCTTTGGTCTATGTCGAGCAATGCAGCAAGTTTTCGTAATGGCATTTCCGCCTGTTCCCTTAGCTGTCTGATATAGTCGCCTAAATTTTCTGTTTGCATCTTGAATTGTATTTCTTGACAATCGTGTCAAAAGTAATAAAGTCCGTTTTATTGACCTTGAAAAAAGTCAAATTCTTTTCAACATTCTGATTGCGGTCGGCAAAATTGGCTCTTTTGGGGTTTGCTTTTGTGTCGGCTTGTGCGGCTGGGCAAACCCCAAATGTGCCAATGCGGGCAGCATAAAATTATTTTTTAAAATGTGCGGTGGGAAAAATTTTTAAAACCTTTTGGGTCGGCTTGAGTGTCGGAAAAGTCAGGTTGGTTTGTGTCAAGGAACAGCGAAATTGTCTGTCGAGTTAAGGTCGTCTGTTGGTGGTCGTGTCGGTTTTCTACGCTTGCTGGTAACGTTTTGCAGCTACCCGAAGGGCGGGATTTTTACCACTAAGCTTCATTCGGAGAACAGAACTTTCGGCTTGCACAAATGTGTCTGCGAAGCACGAAACCCCGCCTTTTGGGTAGGTGCTGTTATGGCTCGTTATTCTTTGTCTTTCAGTATGTTGTCTTTCCATAATGTGCGTGTCTATGGCAATTTGGACAAAGTGCAACTGCGTTTTCTATTGTGTCCTCACCACCTTCCGCTAATGGTATAACGTGGTGAACCTCTAAATAAGGTTTTTTGTCAATGTCCTTTATAAACGGTGCAGGATTTTTACATTTCTCACAAATTCCGTTTGCTCTGTCTAATATTTCAGCAACCACATATTGATTTCTATTAAATACAACTTGACTTACAATAGTCCGTGATGGCTTTGGGTCTGATTTTTGTAAAATTTCTTTTCGTTTCTGTTTACTTAGTCGCTTGGCTTTTTTAATTTTATACTCTTCATCTTCTAAAAAACTTGTCAAAGTTGGCAAATCTGTCTTTTCGTAAATTGGGTTTTCAATTTTCTTTATTAGTTTTTCAGATAAATATTCAATTGCTCCTTTAGAATGAGCCAATCTCATTTTGGGCAATTGATAAGTCTTAATTGCGGACTTTATAAAATCAAAATTGCTTTGTTGGAAAAAGTTAATATTGTCGTAAATATCAGCTGTCTTTAAAATGCAACCAACACTATTTTTGGTTTTTGCTAAACAGTCAGGAACTTTGTCAATGTTCTCGTCTTGATAAACTTCTCGTCCAATGTGTCCCCGAAAAACTACTGGTATAGATTTGTTTGCTATTAATGGTTTTAAAGTCAAACGGTCACATAAAATTAAAATTCGTTGCCCTATTATTTCAATGCAGTATTCGTGTCCAACATTAAACCTAATAAAATTGCCATTTAAGTCTAAATTTAAATTCCATTTTTCCGAATTTAACGTGTCTGCAAAGCCGATAGAATTGCTCAAAAAGTCTTCTACTTTCGAACGAGTTTGGTTGTCTGGAATTAATTTTTCAAAAACTCGTTTTGCATCTTCGTAACTATTTCGGTCAATTTTTGCCATTTATTTGGTGTCGTCTTTTATAATGAGCCATAACTTGCATATACCTGCCACTTTATGGCACTAATCTCTCCATTATTGGATGGCTTTGTGTCATCGGGTGGCTTTTTATTTTGTTTCAGCGAATATCTGTTTTTCATTATAAACTATCAAACGGGCTGATTATTTTCCGAATGCTCTTTACACTCACATGCGTATAAATCTCGGTTGTTTTGCCGCTCTTGTATCCTAATATTTCTTGTATGCACCCCTCTTGGCTAAGGCTATTGCCTTCGTCATCACAAGACTAATGCTTGCAGCATTACTACCCCTCC
>VFQQ010003693.1_pt1 | contig 14541 bp, 26 predicted proteins | sample 3512341 | NCBI WGS metagenome assembly VFQQ01 (sample SAMN10412373, study PRJNA504923) | tailings metagenome | isolation source: Relicate 2 Philex TSF1 revegetated site | place: Philippines: Tuba, Benguet | collected 2017-08-29 | reverse complement strand
CCTCGCGCCGGTTCTGGGACGGGCCATGACCGCCGGCGGCGCAGCGGGCGAAGCGCTCTGGCGCTGGGCCGGTGGTGCCCAGCCGGCTGCGTGGCTGGGCTGGCTGGCCGCCATTTGCACCATGCCTCTGCAATAAGATGCTGCTAGGTTTTGATCTGAAGAAAGGGCGCAGCTGTGCTGCCCTGTCCGGGCTGAAGGAAAACTGCACTGGCCAGCACATTTCTGGTCTCTAGTCTGCGCCACCGTCAGCAGTCAGCATGAGTAGTGACGACCAGCTGGCTATCGTGATGCATACTAGACTGCGGCGGTAGAACGCACGTATCCGTGCCGGTTTCCTGTTTGAGCATGCCGCCGCAATGTAGCGTAGCTGGCGGTGGCTGGCGCGTCAAGGCCTGATCTGTCGCTCAACCTGCACGGCGGAGGCGTGCAACTTTGGCCTGCGAGTGGCACCCATTGTGTGCGTGGCAGCTGTGAAAGTGCAGCTGTGAACGATCTATACACAGCCACAATCTCATTGGTGCGCGGCACTTGGACTCGGCCATAGGGCGGGCTCCTTGCATTCCGCGGCTCCGCCGCCACGGCGGCTGCCTCTGATGCGGCGGGGGTTGCTGCAACCCGGCACAGCCTTCCTCTGGCCACTTGCACCTCCCCTCACCGCAACTGGTCGAGGTTGAGCCTGCTCCAGAAGGCGGAACAGCGGCCGTTAGGGTGGGTCCAGCTGTCGGTTGCTGCTGTACCTGCTGGGCTGTCTTTGAACGTGCCGCCGCGCCGCTCTCCCCGCCCGCCCTGCCGCCTCAGCCGCCTGATCGACCGCCCAACATTCAGCCGGCCAAAGGGTACACGCCGCAGCGTTGTTGACAGCCAGCTATGCGCTCGTGACCCACCAGCCCTGCTCGATGGAGACCGGTGGCGGGGACATGGACCCCATCACCGTGCTCGATGGCATCAATACCCAGCTGCGCGGGCTGCAGGCGAGTGCGCGGCGGGTGGGGCCTTGGCAGCTGGCTCCCCCAGCTGCTCCTCCTCTCCGCGCCTGCAAACGCGACCAGGATGGCCCGCCGAACGTCTGTCACCCCGCGCGCCGCCTGCAGGTGTCCAGCCTGCCCACCTCCAGCGAGCCGACCACCCCCAGCAGCGAGTCGCCGCTCAGCCTGGATTCGACCCTGCGGGAGTGGCTGACCGAGGCCCTGGCCACCAACGCCAGCAACCCCAAGGTCTACACCAAGCTGCTAGTCAGCAATGCGGCGGCAGGCTCCATCATTGGCAAGGTGCACCGCCAGCAGCCACCGTGCGGCTGTTGTCCCAGCCGCTGTGCAGCCAACAGTCGGTCCTGCATGCGTAGCGGGCAAACGGTTTGCGATGTGCTGGGCTTGAACCGGGCAAGCAACAGAAATGGGACGGCGAAATGGTCATCCAGAAGGGGATGAGGCTGTTGGCCACTTCCAGCGGCCACGATCGCGGCCCACAAACTGGCCAACTGCCCCCTGCCCTCCTGGCGTGCTTTCCCCACCAACTGCAGGCGGGCAGCAACATCAACGACGTGCAGGCCAAGACGTACGCCCGCATCCAGCTGAGCAAGGCCAACGAGTACTTTCCCGGCACCACGGAGCGCACGCTGCTGGTCACGGGCCGGCTCAAGCAGGTGGGCGGGCCTGCGCGCATGTTCTGGAGATGTGTGGTCCATCAGTATCGGCCTGGCCGGGGCACATGCAGCAGATCAGGTCTCTGATGACCACCTGGCGAGCCACTGGCGTGGAAGAGCGCCACAAGGCCATGAAACCCGGCAGCGGTGTTCAATCAAGCCACCTGCTGTTCCACCTGCCTGCTGCGCTGCAGGTGGTGGCGGCCCTGGGCCTCATCCTAGCAAAGCTGCTGCGCGAAGGCGTGGCGCCACTTAGGTGAAGGCCAGATGCCGTGTACTGTGGCTGCTGCACTGCATGGTTGGGTGGCTTGCTGTTGGGTGACAGGCAGCTGGCCGCTGGAACAGCAGCTTTGCGCCCTGACCATGCTACCACCTGTGTGACACTGGTGCAGCCCTCGCAGCAAGGCGGCAGCCGGCTTGCGCAGCGCACCTGGCAGCAGTGTCAGCGGCGGCCCTGGCAGCGAGGAGGGGGAGAGCGGCAGTGAGGAGGCAGGCGGTGGTGTGCAGGCACCGCGCCTGCTGGTGCGCCTGCTGGTGCCGCAGCCTCTGTGCGGCGTGATCATCGGCAAGAGCGGGGCCACCATCCGCAACTATGCTGCCGACACCGGCACCGTGATCCGCGTCACGTCTGGCGAGGCCGCACAGCTGCCCACCAGCCACCGCATTGTCACCATTGCGGGCGAGCGGGAGGGCGTGCTCAAGGTAGATGGGGGGCTGTGGGGGTTGTGAGGACAGCTGAGACATGCACTGTGTTGAAGCAGGGGAAGACTGCAGCGCTGTATGCGTATCAGCGTCACCCCGACCCGTACCCTTGCTATCTGTTTCATCAACACGCTGGCAAACCTGCGCCCTGTGCCACCCACGTGCAGGCCATTGCTCTGATGGTGCTGCGGCAGGCGGAGGACCCCAAGTTCAGCCTGTACGGCGAGCTGCCCTCCCCGGCAGCTCCCAGCAGCAACGTGGCACCGCATGCCGGCCTGGGCCCGCTGGGCCCGCTGGGCATGCCAGCCCCATTCCATCCCGGCCTTGCCCTGCCCTTCATGCCGCACGGCCTGCCCGGCGGTGCAGGCTTGCCGCCCTACGGGCTTGCAGCTAGCAGCGGCATGGGCCCAGGTGGGTGCGCCGTCCTTGTGGGTATCTGGGATGGATGGGGGAATCACAGAAGTCTTGCCTCACTTCCTCCCACGTTTCTGTCTGCACTGGGGGGCTTCCACTGGCCAGCAAGGGAGCGCCATCTGGTCTAATTCCTGACTGAATTGCTGGCTGGCGCTTGCCTCAGGCATGCATGTTCTCAACCCAGCTCTGCCTCGCTACCCCCCTCTGACCAGCAGGTGAGACGCCCTTCACCTCCCTGAACCTGATGCTGACGGAGGACCAGGCGGCAGTGCTGCTTGACCAGGGCAGCCGGGCCGTGATAGAAGCCGAGCAGGTGGGGCTGGGGCTGAGCCTGTGTTGACGAGTGAGCTGGGGCGTCGAACGATTTGGCATTCGTCGTGCCATACATGCACCTCTGCAGCTGAGCATCACTTGCAGCAGACGTGCAGAGCGGCCTCTCCTGCTGCTGGCTCAAGCTGCACCACTGTGCCGTGTGCCCTACTCACCTGCACAGATGACGGGCTGCCGCGCGCGGCTGGAGATGGTAGACGGCCCCCGTGGTTGCTTCGGCCGGCTGACGCTGGCGGGGCCCACTGAGGCAGTGGGCTACGCGCAGTGGCTGCTGGGCCAGCGGCTGTCGGCAGCCGCCTCCTTCCAGGTCAGTGCGTGGCCCCCTGCTGGACTGACTTTGCGGCCGCACATGCCCCACTGCGCTGGTCGCATGCCTTGCATTGCTGAGCTTCAAGGTTTGACATGCACTGCAGTTAGGCGCTGACAATGTGTGACTGCTGCCATCCCTCCCTTCCCCAGCAGATGGGCGGCACAACATACTACAACCCGTACGGCCCGACGGCGGCGCTGCCTAGCATGGGTGGCATGCCGGGCTTTGGCCCTGCGCCGCCACCAGGCATGATGCCGCCGTTTGGCATGCCGGGGCCCTGGGGGCAGCCTGCGGTGCCAGCCATGCAGCAAATGGCGGCCATGATGCCGGCCCTGGTGCGGCAGGGCAGCACAGAGGCAAGCCCTCCCGGCGTATGAGCGGCATGAGAGCCACAGAGCAGCAGCCAGGCACCCATAGGACAGAGGTAGCTAGGAACAGTAGGATTGCGGCCTAGACAGCTAGGATCGGTGCCAAGATAGCTAGATCACAGGCAGCTCGGCGCCCAGTCGCCCTGTTATGTATTGGTTCACTCTCTTCTCCTGCGCACCGCTGATGGCCCTTTCCCACCAGCTGCCAGACCAACTTTTGACATAATGCACCCACAACATGCACCCGGCTCACCCCCCCTCGGCTCACTGCAACTGACCCTGACCCGCCAATGCAAATGCGGCCTGGCCTGCATCGCTGTGCACCCACCCACCCGCCCTCGGACATGGCTGGCCTGGCCCTTGCCAATGTGTGCAGCTGAAGCGCGCCGGCTGCCCCTGTCCCCTCCCTTCCCGCGTGCCGTCCCCCTGCCGGCAGCGCTCTGTCATTCTGTTGCTTTGCCTGCCGCAATGCAGCCGCCTCTGACTGACATGCACCGGACTCCCCAACACTTGACTGTGCTTTTCTGGCTATAATAGTATTGAGGCTGATCTACATTGCAAAATGCTGCATGAGAGCAATCATAGCATGTGCAGCTGGCACCGGCAGTTGATGTGGCAGCCAAGCGCGGTGCGGAATGAACGGGAAGTGGAGCAAAACGTGTCACTTTTGCAGAGATTATGGTTCAAAAACTCTGGAAGTGCCATTGTGTGTTGAGGATTGCCGATATGGAAGTACGAAGAGCCCGCACGGAAAGGGCCCCTGCTGAGGTCAATGCACGTGGACTAATCACAAAGGCGCATTGTCAAGTGGAAGCAAATGTGTCAGTGAAGGATACAAGGGTCTGGGGGGTACATTGGTGCTTACTAAGCTACGATAGCTGGTAACGAGGCGCTCATGCTGCATGCTGCTGCACCAGGCGGAACAGGTCCTCGTGCGTGGCCCAAGTGTGCACGGCAGCCGCCACACGGCGGCCGTCAGGTGCGCCGCCAGCCTGGCGCTGCGCCACCAGCCGCTCCAGTTCATGCCCAGCACGTGCCAGCAGCACATCCTGGGGCCCCAGCGCCAGGGCGGGGCAGAGGTCGTTAGCGCCGTCGCCGCAGTACACGATGCGGCGGCCGGGGCGGGCGGCGCGCAGGGCCGCCAGCTCCCGCCCCTTGCACAGGTTGGCCGGGCAGAGGCGGCAGCCGTGGGCGCCGCACACCTCGGTGTCGTGCCGCGGCTCGATCACCAGGCGGTGGCTGCCGGCTGGCTTGCCAGAGCAGGAGGAGCTGATGGCAGCGGGTGCGGAGGCAGGCCGGGAGGCCGCTGAGCGGAAGCCGAACCAGGAGCCAAAGCCGGCGCTGGGGGGCCGGGGGGCCGGCGCCTGCTGTGCCTGCTGAGCTGTGGCTGCACTGCTGCCGGCGGCGGCGCTGAGGTCGGCGGCCAAGGCGGCAGGCACGCGCTGGAAGGCGGCGGGGTTGGTGATGATGGTCTGCACGCAGGCCGCCACCTTGGCGCCTTGCAGCACGTGGCCACTGCATCGGGCGGGCAGGGAGGGAGGGTAAGGCAGGGCAGGTGGGCGTGTAGGCTTGCAGGCTGGAGCGCAACTGTGCCCAGCAAGCTAAGTCCACATGCAATTTATCCAACAAGTAGCCTGAAAGCAAAATTACGCTCACATGAATGTCTGATTGCAGTCGGACAGGATGGTCGTGTTCATGCCACGCCGTGCCGCCCACTGCAGGCCGGGTGCAGGCCGGGTGCGGCAGGGGTGAGGCATCGCATGCAGCAGAGCAACTGCCTCGTGAGGTAGCCTGAAAGCCGTTGGGCATCTCACACCATCACAGCATGCAGTCGCCCAAACAGACGCTCTATCATGCAAAGCCAGCAGGCACAAACACACCTGCAGCATGCGCACAGAGGCGAGCGGCATTTCGCGGCCCATCTCGCGCAGGCAGCCGACGAGCGCGTCCCGCGACACGCCGCGCCGCTGCATCTCTCCCAGCACCTGCGGAGAGGCGTGGCAACACAGGGTGCAGCTAGGTGGGTGTAGGGCCCAAGCAGCCAGAGCAGCAGGCTGTTGAGCGCATCAGCGCAGCAGCTGGTGGCACGAGGAGCCCCCACATTGGGCTCACCGTGTTGGTCACGGGGATGAAGTTGGCGGGCATCTGCACCGTGCTCAGCAGCGAGGTGAGCTCCGGTGCCAGCTCGTCGCACAGGCGCTCGCCTGCGCAGGTGGGAGGCAAGGGGTCAGTTGGGTCAAGGGGCGGTTTGTTTAGCGGCCAGCAGATCCACAGCTGGTTGGGCTGGACAAAATCCGAGGGGTTGCCAAGCAGGCAGGGCGCTCTGTCTCTTCCAGCTTTATGAGAGACACTTCGCAAGGCAGCTCAGGTGTCTGCAAAACAAGCTCAGGCGATCTTGTGCCAGCCGTGTGTGGCGCACCTGCATCCCAGTCCACCAGGGTCCTGTCAAAGTCGAAGACCAGCATGCAGCCGTTTGCAGTGCTCAGCCTCAGCAGCTCGGCATTGGAGGGTTCTGTGCCCGCACGAGGGGTGGCGCACGCCACATCTGCCGTGCGCTGCTGCTGCTGCTGAGCGGGGCCAGGATGCAGCTTCAGGAGAGGCAGGCTGGCGTTGCGCGGCATGGGCGGGCGGGCCGGGGGTGCCAGGCCCTGTGCGCGGAACCACCTGACAACGGAAGCAGGGAGGGTGGCAGGGGATTGGATCAGCATCATGCAGGCTTCTTGTGGCGGCTTGTGATGGGGGAGCAAACCGTATGGGCGCCCCAGCCAGCCCTGCGCGTGCCCTCCACTGCACCCACCCATAAGGCACCCAACTGCGCCTCACTTTTGCATGTTGAAGCGGCGCGCCAGCGGGCTGGCCACGTCGGCCGAGGTGGCGAGCTGCTCCAGCAGCGGCGCCACCGCCTCAGTCAGCATGCGGTCGTCCTGGTCGCCGCGGTACTGCGGGCAGGCAGGGGGCGGCGCTGGTTAGCAGGTGGCCCGGAGGGGCTTGTCCCTTGATTAGCAGCTGCACAATTGTTGGCGGCTGCGAAGGCAGCATGCCGTCCGCCACTTCCCACAAAACAATCCTGCCTGCCCAACTGAGCGGCTGCCTAATGATGCTAGGCTACAGGAGGGGCGGCCCACCTGCAGCACGGGCACGCCGTGGTCGGGCTGGAAGTAGAAGGCCAGCGGCGTGTCGTCCACCAGCACGCAGCGCGACAGCTCCCGCCCCAGCCGGCTCATGTCCTGCGCAGACGGAGGTGCAGTGGCAGGGGGTGGCGTGGAAAAGGCTGACCCACAGGCACGGGGTGCTGTGGGAAGGCTGGACCAGAGGCAGGCAGCTGGGCATGGGGGAGGCTGGAGACCGGCTGCTTGCAGTCCCCTCGCGGCTTGCTTTCAGACTGCCCCTGTTGGCCATTTGGTCAGTCGCTGTACACGATTCCGGTGCCAGCTGCTCAGCCTTTTGCAGCATTGCTGCCTGCCCACCCACCTTGACGCAGGGGTAGGCCTCGCAGGCCACAGTGGCGGGGCGGTAGAGGCGGTGGTGGAAGGCACCTGGGTAGCGCGCCTCGATGGCGTCGCAGATGGGGGCCGCATAATCCTCCAGTCCCGCAGTGAACAGCACCACCTGGAGCAGTATGGCATGGATGGCGGGAAGGGGGAATTGGCAGACAGGCAGGGTTCGTTGCACTCTTTCCCAAAGCCGCCATGAGCGTGGGTGCCAGGCGCATGGGTCGGCAGGCAGTTGTCTGCGAATGGCCCCCGCACCTCCGCTGCCCCCACGGCGCCCCACACTAATCTGCAACACACCTCTGCAAAAGCGGTGAGGCGGTGCAGGAACTCGCCCAGGCCAGGGCGCTCCACCACAAACACGCCGCCGGGGTTCAGCTTGCCGCCGCGCCCCACAATGTACGTCACTGCAGAATGGATCGGCGCAGAGGGAAGTGTTGGTGCGGGGCAGGCAGTTGACAACGTTAGCAAAGATGCTGCATCTTGGCCGGCCATGATGATAAGATGAGGAGATTCCTACCGGACCCTTGTGCCACCACCCCACAGAAGATCCTGTGCCACCCCACCTGCACTGGCCGGCAGCAGCGGGGCGCGCTTGGGCGTGAAGGTGGTCACCAGCGTGCCATCCAGGTCCAGGCAGATGGTCAGCCGCCCCTTGTGCTCTGGCCGCTGCGGCGGCAGCAGCGGCGCCCCGCCTGTGGCGGGCTGCTCAACCACCACCACCTCTGGCTGTGCCGGCGGGTCGACCGCCATGGGGACCGCTGGCGCCGCCAGCTGCGCCTGCTGCTGCTGCACACGCTCCTGCTCCTCCTCAGCCTTGTCCCCTAGCTGCTGCTGCTGCTGGGCCGCAGTGGCCAGCTGCTCGCTGGCCTCGGCCAGGCTGGAAGACTTGCTGGGCGGGCGGGCCACATCCATCACGCCTGCTGCCGCATCTGCCGCCACCGCCGCTGCGCCCGCAATGGCGATGGGCCGGCTGGCGGGCAGTGGGACTGTCGTGCTGCCGCTGCTGCGCTGCAGGCCAGCCAGCTTGTGCAGGAAGGCATCCAGGTGGGGGTCCACCTGCAGCCTGTCCAGATTAAGCAGCTGCGCCTTGCGGCACACAGCGCAGTCAAAGGTGCACACCGCCGCTGCCTCATCGTCGGGCTGGTCGGAGGCGGGCTCCCACACCGCGGCGGCTGGTGCTGCAGTTTGTGAGGAGCCGCTGCAACCTGCCTGCTGCTGCTGCCGCTGCTGCTGCTGTTGGGGCAGCTGCTGGCTCTGAGCCTGTGGCGGCAGCGCAGCCACGTGCATGCTGCTGCCGGTTGCCTCCGCCTCCGCCGCTGCCCCCTTGCCGTCCTTGCCGTGCGGCGCGCCGCTGTGGCTGTGTTTCTGTGCCGCCGTGCAGTGTGCCACCAGGCAACCCCAGCAGAAGCGGTGGGCGCAGGTGAGCACCACGGGGGCACGCAGCAGGTCCAGGCTGCAGCAGGGCGGGCAGCAGCAGCCAGGTAAGCAAACATGCAAACCTCCAGTCAGCAGAGGGCACCAACAATAACATGTCTGCAGTGAGCCGGTGACCTGGCAAGAGGTCAACAACCAGGTCGCCACCACGCCCTGCACACAGCTCCCTCCGCCTCACCAGATGGGGCATTGGTACTCTTGCAGCACATCCGCCACCGGCTGCGGGCTAGGCGCCAACTCCTGCACAGCCACACACGCAGACGAGTGAAAAGAGGAAGCAAAGCGAGGGCGGCAGACATGCAGAGTTCACGCTGTTGTGCCAGCAACACCCTTCTCGGGCCCACCAAAAGGCCGGGGCCAGTCAGGCCCCGGCAAGCCAGGCAGGGGCACGCACCTGCGCCAGGACCTCGGCGCGTGTGCTCAGCGCGGCCAGCGTGCCGCTGGTGAAGAAGTGCTGGGTGGAGAGCAGCGCCACGGCGCTGAGGGGGCGCACGGCCCCGGGCGCGCACGCGCCGCGCAGGTGCCGGTTCCGCTTCTTCACCGCCTTGACCACCGCCACGTAGTTGAGGGCCACCCACTTGCGCAGCTCGCGCAGCTCGGCGCGCAGGGCGGCCACGTGCTGCCGGAGAGGGGGCCAGGGGAGGGAGGAGCCAGGTGTCAGGATGGGCAGGAGCTGATTGGCTGCAGGCTGGCTTGCAGGCTGTCCAGGCAGGCACAGGGCGGCTTACAAGCAGGTACAAGGCGTGCAGTGTGCAAGGGGAGGGCCGGACAGACCCTGCAACCGCAAGCGTCCAGCTGCTGCGGTGCGGCACACAGGCACCTGTGGGCTGCTGGCATGGGAGAGGCGGCCCACAGCGGCCGCAAGCAGCTCCTCCTGCTCCGCATAGAACGCCGCCGCCTTGCGCAGCTCGCCACGCAGGGCTGCGTCAAAGCAGGCGCCGCGTGCATCTGCAGTTGTGCGGTGGGCAGGGCGCCAAGGATGAAGCGACGAGTGGGCAGTCGCAGTGCTGGTGAAGCGGTGCCGGCACAGGCCGGCCAACAACGCGCCTTTGCTTTGTGTTCTCTCATCCGCCCACTGCTGTGCCAGCACCCACCTGCTGCCACCACATCACTCTTGAGAGCCTGCTTCAGCTGGCGGTAGTCCACAAATGCATGGCCGAGGCGCGACCGGGCCGCCTCGCCCGCCAGGCGCTTGCCAAACTGCAGCAGCGCAGATAAGAGAGAGCGTTAGTGAGGTAAGCATGCACCTGAGCAAGCCGTATTGATGCTTGGGCGATCGCGGGTGATAGGTGGCATATGCTGCGGCAGCGCCGCCTGCAGCCGTCGCTCAACGCGCGGCGGCGGCAACCCACCTTCATGAGCCCGGGCCGCCTGGTAAAACCGCGGGACTTGGCCTAACGTTGGGGCAGCTGCGGCAGGGAGGGTGCAAGGCCACTGAGCGCTGGCTGCGGCTCGGCGGTGGGCAGCGCCCCCAACAAGCTGCAGGGCCGCGCTTTACGGCTTGGTCAGGCACCATCAGCATTCGTAGAGTTACCTGAAAGCCGCGCGCGCTTTGTTGCCGCAACGAGCGTGTTGCGACGGTCGCCGCCGGGCGCAGGAGTGCAGCCGGGGCGGCGGCTGCCTCGAGTTTGTGTATTGTGAGGTTAGAGAGAGCAGAGGGGGCGCTTGTTTGTTTGAGGGAAGAGCTTGGAAGATGCCAGGCCCGATACCGTGGCGACACCTGGCTCTCCGCCCGTGTCGTGCAATTGCCCTCCCCTCCAGTCGTGGAAGGCCAGAATTTGGCCCAGAACAGTACAACACCAATGAAATGGACATCATCTGCCCTTAGACCCAGTTCCCTTGCCTGCTCAAGGGCTTGTGGGTGGCAGGCAGCAGGGGGAGGGACCGTCGCTGTTGCTCCGTTGCCGCCCTGCAATGGCCGCCTGTCCCTCGCACTGTGGGCCTCACTCTTGCCAGTTGGCAGCTTGCATGCAACCAGACGGATCAGCAGGTCAGCTCGGTTATGATGTGCTCGACAGCCATTAGTTTGGCAGGCATGTTGTATCATACGACTGCCGCGCTTGCAAACGTGCACTCATCAGCCTTCCACACCTTGCAGTGGCTGTAGAGTTGCAAGCTGGCGCCATGGACTTTTATGGACGTTTATGTAACCATGCCATGCAGACCCAGGCAACTATACCACAGCTGGTTTGCTGGCTTTGGGGCAGATGCAGGCTGCTTTTGCGAATGAATGGGCCCCTTGCTGCCACACATGCAGCAGCAACTAGCCCTCACGTTTAATGCGGCTGCACCTACCTGTCAGTTACCTGAAACTTGGATGCACATAGGCTGTGCATGTGAGGTGGGCCTATTCTAAGTCATCGAATGCGGCAGAGAGAGGCTCTCTCTCAGAGATCGCCGCCGCTTTGGTGCGCTGGGGCGGCGGCTGCTGCTGTCCTCAAAGACACCTCGTGAGCTCGATGGCTGACCCTGCACCTCCCAATGAGCCGGAGTAAACAGGACCAAGCGCCCCAGCAGCCCCCATTGCTGCGTGCGGCTCCCAACAAGCTGGTGCGGGCTCCCGGGCCGCCGCTGGACCAGATCAGGCAACGCGGGGCGCAGCAGCAAGTGCAGCAACCGCAGCGCAGCCAGGCAAACGCGCCCTTGAACGCCGCGGCGGCTGGGCGAGCGGGGCCAGCGGCAGGGCGGCTGGCACCAACTGCAGCTGCCCGCCCGCAGCAGCAGCAGCAGCAGCCACGGAACCGCAGCAACACATGGACACGCACTGGGGCAGCACAACACCACACTGCTCCAGCAGGCTCGAGCATCACCGGGAGCGCAGTGTTTGCTCCTCCACAGCGGCCCCCCTCTGCCCAGCCAGCGTCGCCGGCCACACTGCGCCGGCCAGCGGCATCTTTCGGCGCCCAGCAGCAGCAGCGCAGCAAAACATGGACGAGGCCTGGTGCAACGGCAACGGTGCAGCAGCGGCAGCAGCAGCAGCAGCAGCAGCAGCAGCAGCAGCCATGGCTGGCAGCAGACCAAGCAGCAGCGGCGGCAACCAAGCCTGGCATGCCGCCAGCCCTGCCGCCTGCTGCGCCACGAGCAGCAGCACCACGGGCGGCAACGGCGTCAGCTGCAGCCGCTCGGCTGCCCGCCACGCATGCCCCCATGCCGGTGGGCAACAAGGCGCCACCCGCCGCCGGCAAGGGAGGCGGGACAGTAGCAGTGTTGAGCAGCGCTGCGGGCGGTGGGCAGCAGCTGCTGCTGGTGTACAAGAAGAGCAAGCGGGGGAAGAGCCTGCAGCGGACAGCTGTCACGGCAGCTGCGCGGGGCAGCCTGACATGGCGCAACCCTGCCTGCTCTGGGGGCGCCGCAGCTGGTGGGCCTGCGGCCGGCGGCAGGCCAGCCAGGGGGCAGTCGGCGGTGGCAGCAGCAGTGGGTGTGCCATCAGCAGCAGGAGCATCTTCAGGGCCCAGCAAAAGCAGCAGCAGTGGCACTGCCGCGGCGCTGGCGCAGCAGAGGCGACGCAACAGCAAATGGCACAAATATATCAGGGTGCCTACTGCAGCGCCTGATGCACCCAAGCAGGCCACCATGCTGCTTGCTAGCAAGCCAGCCGGCGCCACCGGCAGGAAGCAGCAGGGCCTGAGCGGTGCCGTCATGGCGGTGGGGCGTGGCGGCAGCAAGCTGCTGCGGCTGGGTGGCAGCCTGTACAAGGTGCGTGTGGATGGAGGGATGAGGCAGACGTGTCCTTTGGCCCGATGTTCATGGTGTGCAGCGGCCCGGCATCAGTTCGAATCCCTGCAGCCTTGCAGCGCACCAGTACAACTGCTGCCGAGCATTCAACTGCCCACAGGTGGTGCGCGGCAAGGGCAAGTCCAAGTCGCTGCGGCGGCAATCAATCAGCGAACCAGCGGCAGGCACGGCAGCACCAGCGGCACAAGCACCACAGCCAGCGGCCAAGGGAGCAGCAGCTCCGGTGCAGCAAGTGCGGCAGCCTGCAGCTGCTGCAGCTGCCTCGCCTGGACCAGCAGCCGCTGCTCCCACCACCCGCCGCCTCGGCCGCTACAAGCTCGTGCCAGCTGCCAGTGTGGGCGCACGCAGCCGGCGGTCACCAGGAGGCAGGTCGCCTGTGGCTGCTGCCGCCAAGCCCGCTGCACTCAAGCCTCGAGGCGGAGTGAGCAAGGTGGTTGGCACAAGGCAGCAGCAAGAGCAGCGGGCGGCGGCAGCAATGGGAGCAGCAGGAAAGGTGGTAGGCATCCGAGGCAGCAATCGCAGCAGCGGCAGCAAGCGAAAGAGCGGCAGCGGTGCCGTCATTGTGTACTGCCCCATCTACTGCCGCACCGGCAAGTGCGAGCGGCGCGGCAAAGGCTGCCCCTACAAGTGAGTGTGGCCAGCTGTGCGCCATTGCATGTACTGATGGCTGGCACTTCCCCTGGCTTGATGCATCCTGTGATGCAGATGCTTATCTCAGCCTGTGCTGTGCAAAGGGGCATAACACCGGAGCTGCAGCTGGTCCGGCAACGCTGCTCCAATGGTTGCTTAACGCCCGTCCAAGCCACTCTCCTGCCCCGCAGGCACGACAGCACCAAACGTGCGGTGTGCCCCCGCTGGCTGCATGGCACCTGCCCGCTGGGCACCTCCTGCCCGCTGCAGCACCAGCGCAAGCCGGAGCTCATGCCCATCTGCATGCACTTCCTCAAGGTGGGCAGCCGGCTGCGCAGGGCACAGCGTGTCGCATGCTGGCATGTGATGATTGCTGCGCATGCGCAGCACAGTGATCAGTGATGTGTGTGCAATGTTCTGCCGCCCTACTCTCTCCCCCTCCTGACTGCACCACCTGCCTGCCCTAGCCCGCAGGGCTGCTGCACCGCGGAGCCCTGCCCCTACGTGCACGTCAACCTGCCTTCCAGTGCGCCCGTGTGCACCCGCTTCCTGCGCGGCTACTGCCCAGCTGGCACCGCTTGCCCCCACAAGCACTACACGCTGCGCATGGTGCGCGATGAGAAGCGGGTGGAGGCGGCAGCTGGTGGCGCAGCAGCGGGAGGCGGCACCGCGCGGCACGGAGGCGGCAAGCGGAAGGAGCGGCGCAGCGGCAGCGGGCGCTACTTTGATGCGCCTTCGCTGGGCGTGGAGAGGCAGCAGGCACAGGAGGGCGTGCAGCAGGCAGGCGAGGGCGAGCAGGAGAGTGATGAGGGCGGGGCAGGCGAGCCGGACCGGAAGCGGCGGCGGCAGGGCAGCGAGGGAGCGGCCCAGGCGCCGCGGCGGGCATCAGATGCGCTCAAGCCCGCCTTCCTGCTTGCAGACTTTGTGCCGCTGTGACCTTTCTCGTGCCGCTGTCATCTCACTCCACCACTCCATCCATCTGGCGTTTCACCATTGGCATAAACTCATGCAGCCAATCTCTGTTGTTTGCCCATGCAGCTTCAAGCGCAAGCCTTGCAGTGGATGCAGGAATGCAGTGTGCAGAGCAGGCGCCTTCTGGTCTGTCAGGAAACTAACAAGAGAGCTTTCAGCCCAGGACCCAGTGGGTTCCTAGCTATGAAGACCGTCGTGAATTGCTTCTCTTTGATATCCTCATCCAGAATGGAAGGCGCGTGCAACAGTTGTGCATGCAAATGCAAGGGAAGCAGCACATCCATCTTTGCCCTGCCCTTCTCCTTCCGACCGCTGATTCTTGATGTTACATAGACGACGTGGGGCATACAGCTGGGAAGTAAATGCTCGCCGCTGAGTCGTCTGCAGCGCTGCGAGCGCTTGCTTCAATAGCAGTGCCGACTGACCACCTGCATGCAGAAAGGGTTGTCGGCAGAAGTCAGCACTTGGCGACTCCAAGGGGGGGGGGGGGGGGGGGTGGGCACTTTGCAC
>VFQQ010003692.1_pt1 | contig 14542 bp, 20 predicted proteins | sample 3512341 | NCBI WGS metagenome assembly VFQQ01 (sample SAMN10412373, study PRJNA504923) | tailings metagenome | isolation source: Relicate 2 Philex TSF1 revegetated site | place: Philippines: Tuba, Benguet | collected 2017-08-29 | reverse complement strand
CTCTGCAACATGCCCCTGCCCAGCTACCCAGAAGGTATGGCAAGCCCAAGCACCCCTGAGCTCTCTAGCCTGACAGGGAACACGCTCCCATCTCATTCCGCATCTTCAGACATGTGCCCTGTTATGCGCTGTATGACATGTCATGCACTGCAGGTGACGAGGAGCTCAACAAGATTGTTCGTGTCAACGTGAGCACCAGCTGGATCGCGTACGTACACTTGTTGTGTGCGCTGTGGGCACCCGAGGTGTTTGAGGACAAGCACGGGAATCTGGTGAGTACGCGACTGAGTGTGCGGTCTGCATGTATGCATGCATCACCTTATCACGACAAAAGCCCTGAGCCAGTCTTAGCATCTCACAGCTATCATGTAAAAGGTATTGGCGCACACAAACACCCTTTGTTTGCATTGGCGGATTGACACGCCCTACAAGCACACAAACAGAAGAGCAAGGCTACAGAGACCACTACGAGTCCTAGCCATGTACGGCGCACACTGGCCGCAGTGGCTGTGCTGAAATGTGGTGTGCCACGTCAAGAAGGACGAGTCTTGTCGTGATTGGCCGGCGATGAACGTCTTTGGGTCCGATCGGCATGTGCCTTGCGTGGCCCTGTGCAGCAGTCAGCCTGCGTGGGCCACCTGACTCAGTGTGCAGTGATGCAGTGTGTGGCTACAGGCAGCCAGCTCCTTGTTGTGTCAGTATACGCGCCCTCGCAGTACTGTGTGCTTGAGTGTTTGCGATGCTTGTGCACACCCACATCATGAAGGGCCATGCGCATGGCGCGGGTGCCCAGGTGGTGGATGTCTGTGCACAAGCGTATTAGGTGCCAGCTCTGTTGGCTAGCTGCACCACAAGTCTGCCTATGTGTTCTGCAGGTGAACCTGTCGAGTGCGGTGCGTCGGTCGCGTGGCTTGAGATGTACAAAGGTGTGCAAGCAGTGATGTCTACTGAGTGATGAGGCGTGACACAGACACTGCGCAGTGGCACGTAGGAGCACGTCTGCCATGGGTGCACAGGCACGTTTTCTGGAGAGGTCTGACATCACCCTTCCTGCACATGCCATGCTGTTGCGTGCCGTGTCTGTGCTTGCAGTGTCGTGAGAGGGGCGCCGCGCTGTGCTGCACGTACAGCCCGTGTCAACGCGTGTACCATCTGCCATGTGCTCGTCAAATCAACTGCGATCTTGATGTAAGTGGGCACCAACACCCAGCACTGCTTCGCATACTGAACACAGGTTGTTCGCTGTTCGCTCTTACATTTGGTTCAACCAAAGCTATGATCAAGCTATGATTGAGACGCCTGTGTTATGCTCGCTGCAGGAGGAGAACTTCAAGATGTCATGTCCAACGCACGCTCGCCTAAGGCACTCACGCTCTGTCCCGCAAGACTCGCAGTGATACGTGGACCCTACCTACGCAAGATGAGAACCTTGTAGGCTTCGCACAGCCCTTAAAGTGCTTGTACACCCTCCAAGCTTACCTGGCTTTGTGGACGACTTTGTGATGCGACGGCCTTCTGATGTGAAATTTTGCGTACATGTTGTGCGTCTGTATCATGTGTCATGTACTTTCCTCTCCTTGGCGCAGCCATCTCATTCCATCACCCTGTTTGTCAACTTGGCATCGCCTCTGTACACCTACGTGTAAGCACAGTCTGCTTCAGTGCTTGTGCACTCGACCGGTCACACATTCAAGTTCAAAACGCCGTCGGGAACAGGCAGACCACCCGAGGTGCCCCAACCTCTGCACGCTTTTCTCAGACTCTGCAGCCCGAGGTGCCCTTATCAATCATGAGCAAGCACGACGTGAAGGCAGCGCGTGCTGTGGAGCCACAGGTTGACAGCACAGACAACGACAGCGGTGCAGAGGGCGCGAGTCCGTCCCGTGCCAAGGGGCCAGCTTCCAAGAAGCGCGCATACGCATCATATTTGGCTGACAACACAGATGAGGTTGTACTCAGGGCGGCACTGAAGAGGGCCACGCATCAGCGGAGCAGTGAGCGCAAGCAAGCCCTCGCCAAGCTCACACAGCAGGCGTCCCAGTGGCACCTTCTCCTCCGGTGAGAAGCGCTTTTGCCTGTGCACTTGGCCATCGCGTGTGTCCCCTGGAGCGCCGCACGCAGCAGAAGATGCGGACGCGTGCTTACCTCATTCCCCGCTGCACAGTTCTGGCAGCAGTGTCCTGCTTCACGGGCTGGGAAGCAAGCGCCACGTTCTCGAGCACGTAGCCCAGAACACCCTGACAGATGGAGCTGTAGTGGTTTGCCACGGGTGGGCAAAGGGTGTCAGCGCTCACAAGATCCTGCTAGCAGTCCTCTCCGCACTCCTGTCTCGCAGCCACAAGTAAGTCCCTTGCACGTGCAAGCCCGTGCTGACGCTCAGCACGCCCTGCAAGCACCCCCCGCCAGCTCCACAGCGTCTGCGCTGCCACCGCTACGCAGGAACGTCACAAACGCAGAGATACTCAGCCTCATTCAGGCCGAGTATGACAAGCACCCATCCCGGAGAGTGTACCTAGTCCTTCACAGCATAGACGGGCCAGGTGAGAACGTGCGTGCCCTGTCTGTGCTGTTTGCAGTAGTGCGAGCTTGCAGCCAGAAGGCAAAACTCATAGACACACACACACAAACACACACACACACACGTGCGCGCACACACACACAAACACCACGCGTTGTTGCATGGTGCGTGCAGAGCTGCGCAGTGAGTCAGAGCAGCAGGCCCTCGCTGAGCTCGCAGCGTGCCCCAACTGCCACGTCATAGCCAGCTGTGACAACGTACAGGCTGCTCTGTTGTGGAACAGTACAACCGCAGCCCTATTCAGGTGCGGTGTGCGGGTCTCCAGCAAGGTACAACATGCATGGCAGGCAACCTCCCAGCAGCCAGTCAAGCAGCGATGTGAGTGTGACGTGGTGTGATCGCAGGTGGTTGTGGGTGCCAGCGCACACGTACAATACTCTCACAGCGGAGACATTGGACATGGCCTTCCCTATGCTTGGTGAGTTGTGCCTTTTGCTGTGGACTGCTGCGGTCTGCGAGCCATAGATTGTGCATGCTAGTCATATGGATGCCGAATACTGTGTACTGGTGCGCCTGATGCAGGGAGCAAGTCTGCAACGCGTGCGCGCAATGCGACGACCATTCTTCGTTCCATGGTGGGCTCAGCGCGTGATGCCCTAGCTCTCATTGTTGAGGCTCAGATAGAAGACCCTGCCTTCGAGGGAGTGGACTTCAAACATCTCTTCAGGTGCGCTGATGTGACATGATTAAGAACCCATCATTATATGCATTGAGCTGACAGCGACTGCGACCAAAGCATACCAGTGTGCATGTGTTCGCAGGATGTGTCGTGAGCGTTTCCTGTACACGAGTGAGGCTGCCCTTCGCTCAGCACTCACTGAGTTCACAGACCACGAGCTGCTCGCGACAAGGTACGCAACGCACTGTGCACCGCGCTAGCACGCGTTTTGCTTGCATGTCGTTCGAGTATGCGTCATGTACTCGTACTGGCTGCTTGTTGTTGTGTTCACGTGATCAAACGCAGGCAGTCTGCAGAGGGGGGTGAGCTGCTGTACGTGCCCCTGGACGCGGCGAGTCTCTCAGCCCTGGCACAGGAGCTTGAAGCGTTACAGAAGGAGCCCGCAGCCGCATAGAGATACGCACAAAGAAGATAACAGCAATGTACTCAGGCAGCACACACCCGCACCCATCGCAGGACGTCACGCAGCTGCCTAAACTGTCAGCGAACTATCATACTATCATGCTGGAAGTGTCAGGCGTGGGGTCTCAGCACTGGCTTTTGTGAACTAGACGGCCCTCTGGCATGTAGACGTCTACTGTAACAACGTGCTACGCAACGCAGTACGCGCTATGCCTTCTTGAATCCAGTAGGGATGATTTCCTCAAACTGCAAGCAGCACCGCACAATAGCCATCATGACGATAGTGTACTAGGCAAACCGTGCTGTGCGATGTCTTGGCAGCGCAGCACTACGGCATGCAGTGATACATCAGTCAGACCATGTCTATGTCTGCCAGTCTGCACGCACCTCTGTCGACACCTGCTGCCACGCACTGCCTAATCCAAAGCCAGCACCCAAAGCAACACACGCCACGCGTGCTTGCCCCCCGCCTGTGCAGGCACAGACACCGCGTACGTACAGCCCAAATTCTCATCGTATGCGCGCGTACCACGTACATAGCATAGCTCGATACATGCTTAGCGCGGCTAAGGCTGGCGCGCTGCCTCACTTACGGAAGAAGAGCAGCCCCGCAAGCCCTGCCCCCGTCGCGGCGAACGCTAGTCTGCGGAGGGATAAGTCGACCAGCTTGTCCCACTTGGCGTCCAACTCGATGTTGGCGCTGCTGCTGGCGCTGTCTGCCATCCTATGGGCGCTGCTGCTGGAGCTGTCTGTGCGCTGAGAAGGGCAGGCGTGGAGAAGGGGGAATGCGCTGGGACGGGCAGGCGCGCGCTGCAATGCCGGAACCTTTTGAGAGGCGGGCGCGATGCCGCGACCCGTGTGCAGCTGGAACCTGCGCCAACGCTGAGCCGCCGCGTGTGCAGCAGACGAGTAGATCAGCACGGGACAGAAGGAGCAGCGGAGCACGGCGCTACTCACACCCGCAGGTATCACAGAAGTGAGAGCGAGTACGTCAGACCCCCCAGTTTTGCCCCCATTCTGCCCCAGCATCGCCCCGCAGATGCCCTTCTAGTAGCAGGCCGCAAGTATGCAGCTCGGAGGGCAATGGGCAGACAAGCTCCTCACAAAGCAGTTCTGGACTGGCCTCCTCGGGGAGACAAAAGGAGAAGGAGCACGCAAATACTCCCTCGAGGAGCTGAAAGCTCGCTATGACATCCTGCAAAGCAACCCAGTCATCCTGGAGGCCAACAAAGGCCTGGTTGTGGAGACCATTCGATCCATAGCCGAGTTCATGATATGGGGAGACCAGCACGAGCCCCGCATCTTCGAGTTCCTAAAGGAGAACAACATCATGGTGAGGGCCTCCGGGCGAGCACAGCAGAGCCAGAAGCACGGTCAGCGGTCAAGCCGCGGTGCAGTGAGGCGGGCGCGTGCGCACAGCCGAGCGCGCGCACTCTCAGCACGCCGCGACCGTGTGCTACCCTGGTCGTGCGCACAGGTGTACCTCCAGCAGGTGCTGCAGCAAGTCCAGAACAGAACGGGGGACGTGGCAAAGCAGGTCCTGCAGACGCTCAGCATCGTCGTCCAGAATGTGCGCAGCGACGTGGGTTTCAGCTTTCTCTTCTCAAACAACCACGTCAACAACATCATTGAGACGCGCTTTGACTTCACGGACGAGGAGGTGCTGGGGTACTTCATCACGTTCCTTAAGGCAGTCAGTGTGCGCCTCACAGCGCAGACCGCTCAGTACTTCCTCATACCCAGGACGGGGGCACCGGCAGGTGTGCCGCGCCTGCCCCTCTACGAGCAGGCGCTGCCCTTCGCCCACCACAAGGAGGGCATGGTCCGCGCGGGTGTGCGCACGCTCACCCTCAGCGTGTACTCAGTCCACGACCGCGTGATCCGGAGCGTGGTCACCTCCACCCCTGCTGTCAACTACTTCAACGAAGTGGCAGCATACATTGGCCAGCAGACACAGGTAAGAGCACAGGCAGGCAGGGAAGGGAAGTGCCAGCTCGAGAATTAGGTCGGAAGACACGAAACTCGCGCAGTACTTGTGTAGGATGACCTGCTCTGTTGTCACCCCTGTGCAGGCTCTGGCTCAGGAGCTTCCTGAGGCATACGAGCGCTACAGTCCACAGACCCTCGCCTCCTTGGACTCACGACTGGCTGAGTTAGAAGACATACTCACATACTGTGGGGATGCACTCAATACAGGTACGTAGGGATGAGACAGCATGCAGAGTTTGGCAGATGCAGTGCTCGACGTGTTGCGCCCATGCTGCATGAGTCAACGCGGTATCTGAGCACAGCCTAGCCTATGAGTCGAAGCGAACACACAGCACGGCCTGAGCCTTGTCGTACCGTGTTCGTATTGCGCAGCTCAATCCAGTGTTGCGGATCAGTTCTCACGCAGCCTATGGCAGGGTCTCGCGGTCAAAACCCTACTGCAGCCGTTCATGCCAGGTAAGCAATTCTTTCATTTCAGCTTTGCCCAAATGTTGAATCACGTCGCTCCGTGTATAGTTGGTCTTAGCTGTCCAAGCCTCGTTCACCTTAAGTGTGTGTGTGTGTGTGTGTGTCTCCGTGTGTGTATGTGTATGTGTGTGTGTTTATGTTTATGTGCACCCAGGCGCCCCCAACTCTCCCTCCTCCCATGCTATCAGTTGTGCGTATGTGTTGGAGCGCGCATTCCGCCTGCTCAACTACGCCCCCTTACTCAACAATCTAGCTCTAGCACTGGTAGGGCACCCGTCACACAGCGCAGGGGGGGTGTGCAGACAGCGGCTCATAGACCTGCTGCAGAGCCCCAAGCCGCTGTGCAGCACGGCGGCTGTGCGGCTGCTGGTGGCCATACAGAGCTGCGAGGCAGTGAGTGGTGAGCTGCGCTCGCTGGGCCTGTGCACACCTGTGTGCCGGCAGGCGCCCCAGCAGCCCCAGTGTTGGTGTTTCCTAGACAGCCCAGCAGGGGAGGGTGGGGGGATGCGGTATTGGGACACGTGGAATGATCACGTGTCACACACAGACGTGTCAGACAGTGTGGTGCTATCAGGGCCTATGTGCTTCGGTAGCATCAATGAGGCAGTGGAAGAAGTGTTACAGGACTTGGTAGAAGAGGCACTGCAGCACGCTCACACAACACACACACAGCACACACACACGTCAGACAGGCCCACACAGCAGCAGCAGGAGGCGCCGCCGTGCGCAGCGTGTGTCGCACGGCGGCCCTTAGATCACAGTCGTCAGGTGCTCGCAGCGCTGCTCCTGGTGCTGGGGGAGGCACACACACCCATACACACCCTTATCCTAGCCGCATACCTACTCTGTTACGACTCCCTATCCCACACCGCCAAGTCCCCCTGTCCCCACCCCCTCACACTAGAGCAGAGTGAGAGACAGGCGCTCATAGCCGCGCTGACAAAGACAGCAGAGGCAGTCGGCGAGCGGTTGTCAGACTGCTGGCCTGACGCATTCTTCCCCGTGTTTCAACACGAGCGGTCTGTGTCGGCGGCAGGGATACGCACGCCGCGTCTGCTGTCCAGCGCAGATCAGCTGGTCACACCACAGCTGGTCAGGTCAGCCAATGCGTCTGTGCTGCAGCTGCTGGGGCTGGGGCCCACAGCGGTGCAGGCGCTGCAGCTGGTCAACGCAGTGCAGCACTTTACAGCGGTGCTGCACGTATGTCAGTCGCTCAGTCTGCTGTCTGCAGAGCTCCCTGCACAGCTCTCATGGATGCTCACAGAGTTAGAGCGTACGTGGGGTGAAGTGCTGGAGGGACAACAGGTCACACTGTCTAAGGTGAACAGGGCACACAGTGTTAGATATGCATACAGGGGCACATGCGCACAGTATGCGTACAGAGGCACGCACGCGCACGCAAAGGACCACACGCACGCCCGTATCTTTATGTACCTATACCTTGAACCCTGTACGTGTCTGTTGTGTGTCTCTTACAGGCCAACTCTGTCTCGTGTCAGGTGTGCTTCGTGCCGCCTGACCCCATACGTGTCAGTCTAGCAGTAGCGGGCCAGGCGTCAGAGGCAATCTTCCGTTATGCAGGGGGTCAACACGCGTCGCGCACCGCTCAGGGTGTGCTGGCGCACAGCTCACCCACTGTAGTGTTGGCTCAGTGTCAGAACAACATTGTAGACGCGGGTGTGGTTGTGTCCACAGCGCCCCTGCTGGGATCACGTTTCTATCAGGACCCCAAGGTAGCTGTGTGGCTACATGTCATGGTGCGCCCATCAGTGCACAGCCTGCTCAAGCAGGTGAAGAAGGCGGTGCAGCGGCGGGGCGGGCTGCTCAGCTGTCTGCGTAACCTGTCTGACGGGCATTGGATCCTTCAGTTCAAGGATGGGTCGCGTGTGTTGGAGGCGCTGAGGCTCATGGACAGCGCTGCGTCCACAGCCACAGAGGTGTACAAGGATGTGGTGGCAAGGGGGTTCATCAGCGCGTGGCTAAGCGCGGTGGTGTGGTAGACTAGGCAGGCACGCGTGTGTAGGACACAGCAGCAGCGGCACGTCACATGAGGGTAGTGAAGTATACCTAACACGGGGACAAGCATAACTCTATTGCTATATGACATTCATATTCAGACTTTCACATATACCCGCATATGGACAAGCGAACTGACCAAGGAAACATGTTGCGACTCTAGGCATACAGAGTTGTCTTGACACGTACGAGGTGCACTGACTGAGACGCTTGCGGGGTTCACATAACTATTAACAGGACGCACAGGCATTGCGGAATTGCTTCTAGGTAGAGAGAGTGCTGGAGCTGAGTTGTGTACACGTGCCCTCTGAGAGGCCTGCCCGTGTGTCATTTGTGTCAGGGCCTTGTGATGCAGGACGTACTCGTAGGTAGGCACTGTTGCTGCTATGTGCTGCTAGTGAGACTGCGTGAGACATACAACAGCCCTGTATGTCAGCAAGGTACTGTTACCTGTGTACGTCAGGACCTACAGTGTTCGCGCCGCTTCGTGTCCTAAGAGGAAGGGCGTATGCACACGCTGAGACTGAGCATATGATACACGCATGAATGATATGTACAGGCTGGCATACAGAGACACAAGGTCATGTCAGAAACATAGCAACATGTCTCTGATGTCTATCTTGATCTCTTGCTGGGTTTGCCTTTACCACCGGCAGCCGACTTGCGCTTCTCCGCTTGCCTCTGCTGCACATGCGCCTTCCGCCTGTCCTTGACAACGCGCTCCTTGCGAATCTGCATGTCAGTACACACATAAGAACGCATGCGTCCATGTGCTTTTCCGTACAGGGGTGCTGACACACAGCTCACACGGGCGTCAACACAGTGAGGCAAGCAAGTCACAGGGCGCATTTGCCTTATCCCACCTGATCCTTTGACTTGAGCTCTCGTGCGACTGAGGGCCCTGACACACTGGTCTTCCACTTGTGGTGCTTCATGGAAGGATGGAACCTGTTAGCCAGCTGCTGTGTGGTCTGTGCCCCGCCCCTGTCCTCCCCTCCCTCAGCGCTGCCAGCTGTGGGCACTCTGCGACGCTGAGACTTGACCCACTTCTGATACAGACCCTTGCCATTCTGCAGACACAGAGAATACAGGCAGCGACACAGGCTTGCCACAGTCCAGCGCCTGACACACAAAAGCAGTATGCACGGTCAAGGAACCGAAGACAGTATGGAAGTCACCGAAACTGGCAGTCAAGCGCGCGCGTGTGTGTGCCACACCACTCACCTTCCCACCCGCCACCACCGCGCCACTCTCTGTCTTTATGCGTTTGGCTGCTTGACCCGCGCTCGCCTCTGTACCCTGCTGCTGCACGTACTTCTTCTTACGTTTGTCCCAACGGAAGCGCCGTTGTTGAGCTGTCATACCCTCCTGTAACAGCAGCAACATGCAACACAAGACAACACAAGACAGTTAGATTGAACAGCAGCAACATGCAACACAAGACAGTTAGATTTGTGCGTGCAGATGGCACGACACAAACCTTGCAGCCGAGCTCACACTGTATGCTCACACTGCATGCTGAGTTCAGTTCACAGATCCAAGCGTGGACAGACACATACACACACACACACACACACAGCGCACCCACCTGGTCCTCTGCAGTGAGGTCCAGCACTGCTGACTGTAGCTCTGCCTGTGCCCTGTCCAAGTGAAGGTCATCATCTGAGTCATGGGATGTGTGACGTGTGTCCTTGGTGGTCTGAATGTAGAGGGAAGAGTCCCTGGGACCCGTGAACACACACACATACACACACACACACACACAACACACATACAAGCATGCAAGTTTGTCCACAGGGCAGCTGCATGTAACGCACATCTGCAGGAAAGCCACACACTGAGTTCCTGTGCCTGATACATGCCCCTGTCCCGCTGATGCCCACACTTGCCTCACCTGTACTTTCCCTCTCCCAACACAGCGTCTCCAATAGACATTGTTGTTACCGCAGCCTGCAGCGCCTCGCCCCTGCCTGTCTCATCCTCTGACACACCCACACCCTCCCCCTGCACAGATGCAGGCTGATGGCGCTTGAGGCGCTCCCTGGCTATGGTGGCGCTGTGTGCCGCACGCTTGCGCTGCATGACATCGTGGCTGTTGCCCTTGGCTGCTGCTGCTGCAATGGCGGGTGTGGACCCCTGCTGTGCGCTCTTCATGACCCCGTCTGCCTCAAACACCGTGGCACTGGGTCTGAAGGCGCGCAGGGAGGCAGTGAGCGCAGCTCTCTCCACCTCTGCCTGTAGGTTCACACGCTGCAGGGCAGGCAACTGTGCCAGCAGCAGCGGGTGCTCCGACTCCTGTGCCATCTGCTTAGCGCGCTTCACACTCTCATTGCTAGCTGGGGGCCGCGTGCGCACATAGAGTGAGAACGCGTTTGACAGTGTCTTCTGTGCACCTGATAGCTCTGACGCACTGGCCTCGTGCAGCCTGAGCTTCTCTGCCTGGGGGCCGATGAGGTGTGATGGGAAGGCTCCGTACAGCACTGGCTGGTCCTCACTGGTGTCATGTGTGGTTGTGGCCACGTCAACACTGGTGGAGGGGGTGACAGGCGCAACACTGCGACCTAGGAACAGCTGTAGGTCCAACAGATAAGGCAGCTCATCACGTGTCAGTAGGGAGTACGCAGTGCCGGAACGACCCATTCTGTGTGACACACGGACACACACACACACGCACACACACGCACGCACGCATATGTAAGCACAAAACCCAATCAACAACCTTGTATGTGTGCTTCGGCGATGCTACAACACAGGCGGCATCTCCTTGCTGCAACATGCACATGCCCCATTACGCACAAGGACACGCACCTTGCCGCTCTGCCGACTCTGTGGATGAAGAGCTCTGGTTTGGCAGGGAAGTCATAGTTGACCACATTGTCAATGAGGGGGATGTCAATACCTCGCGCAGCCACGTCCGTGGTGATGAGCAGACATGCCTTCTTGGAACGGAACTTGGCGATGTGAATCTTACGAGCCGTCTGCAGGTACAAGACATGCAACACAACATGTAACATCAGTACACGGCTTTACCTCGCTGGCGTGCTTGGTGTGCTTGTCCTCCTGTATGTGTGTGCATGTGTGCGTGTATGTGTGCATGTATTCCTGTATGTATGTGTGTGTGGTTGTCTCCTGTGCTCACCTGGTCCATACTCCCAAACACACACGCTGCAGGCAGCCCCTCCCGGATCATGAGGTTGTATATGTACTCCGCGTGATGACGTGTGGACACGAACACAATGGTGAGCTGATCCACTGGCACTGTCTCCTTGACTATGTGCATGAGCGCTGCCATCCTGTCCTCTGGCCGCACTGTGAAGAACGCCTGGTGCAGGTCAGGGGAGATGCGCCGCTCCTGGTCCAACCTCACCAGCTTGGGGGCATTGAGACCCGCACTTGCAAAGTCAGCCAGACTACGTGGCAGTGTAGCGCTAAACAGCAGCGTCTGACGTGTGCTGCTGGTCTTGGCCAATATGTCCTTGACCTGCGGACACACATGGACACACACATCACGGTTATACACATCATCACTGCAAGCTTAAGTACAATGCTGGTTACAGTGTCTGCTGCGTGTGACCTGCCGCTGCTGTAATCACTGCCATCTGACACACACACACACACACACACACACCTGTTCCGCGAAGCCCATCTCAAACAGTCTGTCTGCCTCATCCAGCACACAGTACTCGACTGTCTTGAGACTCATACCCTGCACCTCCTCTAGGTGATGCAGGAGGCGACCGGGTGTGGCCACAATGATGTCAGGGTTGTTCGCGAGCTCTTCAAACTGAGCCTCCAGCGCGTCACCGCCCACCAGCACAGCCGTGCGCAGGTCAGTGAACCGAGCCAACTCGCGCACGGCCTTGTGCGTCTGAAGGGCCAGCTCGCGTGTCGGCGCTAGGAGCAAGCCGCGCGCGCCTGCACGGGCCTGATGGCTCTGCAACCTGCACGGCAAGTGAACAAAGACGTCTGTCTACTGTCTGCGAGACCGACAGACTGACCATCGGCGCTGTTTGTGTGAGCTGAATGGCCTGTTTGTGTGCCGACGCTGTTCGTGCGAGCTGATTGTCCACACGTACTTCTCTATCATGGGGATGACAAACGCCGCTGTCTTTCCAGAGCCTGTACGGGCCATGCCGATGACATCCAGTCCCTGTAGCACGAGCGGCAGGGTGTTGCGCTGAATGGGTGTGGGCAATCTAAAGCCCTTGCGCTTGATGGCCTTGAGCACCGCTGCGCTGAGCCCTAAAGACTCTGCGCGCACACCACACGCAAGCGCAGGCGTATCTGACGAGCACCGTGCGGTGTAGCGCCCGGCGAAGGGACCGCCGGCTGTGCTAGGGCTCGCGACGGCAGCGCGGCGGCACGCACCAAACGAGCCTGCTTTCATCTTCTTCTTCGCCTCCCGCTCCCTCTTGGCTCTACGCCCCGTGAGCTTTTGAGCACCGTCCGCATCATCACCGAAGTCCACTGCGTCCTGCTGCTGCGGCTCCTCGTCATCGCTGCTTGAGGCATCGCCGCCAAGGGAACCCTCCTCCTCGGAGAGCTCCTCCTCTGACTCCGGCTCACGCTCCGCTGCACGCTTCTTCATCCTTGTGCCTTTGTGCGCTGAACTAGGGCCTCTAAAGTGGCCACAGTTTCTTTCCAAGCAGCAACAGACTAACAGACTTCGCAACCGTGTCAGTGTCTGCTCGCGTTCTTTCAGCCTCCCTGTCCTCGCAGTACCATAAGCTGAGCAAGATGCCGCCAAAGAAGAAGGGGGGCAAAGGCAAGAAGAAGAAGGATGATGGCTCGGAGCCCCCACATGACCCCAGCTGGGAGCGGGTGCGTCACAGTGCACATTGCAAAGTCAGCCTAACAGTGCTATGCAGGGTGTGGAGGGAGAGGAGACTGTAGGGTCATCCAAATGAACCCCAGATGACCGTACGCGCGTACCCTGATGAGGCTCTGGCCCCTCGCATCCTAAGCGCAAGTGCTTCGCGCAGATCCATAAGCATGCTTGTGCTTTGCTGTATGCAGGCTGTGGACACGGGCATCTGGGAGCGAGCTGTGACAGACCTGCCAGGTGCGGACCCGCTCTTCCAAAGCCGCACCCATACAGAGCCAAGCCGCCGCAGACTCTGCCGCAGTTCCTTGGCAGCTCTGCAGAAGGGCTGTTGAATATACCGGCTGCCAGACACGTAAGATATGAGGCCGCAGCGCGCGGTGTTGCGCGCCGAGTCGCCTTAACTACACCACCAGCCCTGTGCGCTATTCTGTGTGCAGATGCCAACACATGGCCTACATGGGGCGCTCTCAGAGAGCGTGTCCTCACGGCCTGTAAAGAGGTGCGATCAGCGTACCAGCCTGAGGACGGTCGCTTGCGGAAGGCCTATCAGTATGCCACCCATGTAATCAGTCCTTGCCGCTTAGCACAGCTTGTAGCAAATGTCGTGGTGTGCTTGTGACCTGTGTGCGCCCTCGTGCAGATCCGCATCGTGAGGACAGCGTCTTTGCGAGATGCGTTTTGCACAGAGCTTGTCAAGCTCTCCCCTGCGGAGCTCTCAGTGTTAGACCTCCATGAGTCCACAAACCTACGCAACTTCGTACTCAGTCCAGGCACAGCCTGCCCCAAGTTGACGACCCTGTCTTTGGACGGGTGCACCAGCCTCAGCTACGTGTTGATACAGTCTCAGAGCCTGACAACAATCTCTCTCAAGGGCTGTGGGGCGCTGCGCAAGGTGCTGCTCCACTGTCCCCGGCTCAACAATCTCACGCTCACAGCGTGCCCCGAGCTAGAGACACTGGTCATATGGAGTGACGACCTACAGAGACTCAGTCTAGCGGGCTGCACAGGGATAGTGGAACTCAAGCTCCACTGCCCCAACCTCACAGACACACAGATACCCCCACTCAAGGTTATAGAGAAACACATCAAACCTCTGCACCCACCGCTGGCGGGGATGCTGAAGGTGAGCAAGCATCAGGCCACTAGCCAGCCGTAAAGCGCCCATGCAGTGATGCAGTTGCAAGGACCATCTCCTTGGCCTGACCATTGCTGCATGGTACCTGGTTCTGTGTGCGGCCAAGCTCATGTGTGTTCTTGCCTCACTGTGCTGACCCCAGGAGATCTACCTTGACAAGTCTAAGAAGGTATCAGATGGCTGTCCCCACCATTCGCCGCTCTGACGGGATTGATTGTGAGTGCTTGGCAAGGGCTGGCACGGCACACAGACGCGTGCACTGTGACTCCAGCACGCACTGCACAGGCCAGTACTTCCGACACCGCCCAGATACCCAGCCTGTCCCTTCCGTGCTATGCCACGCACCTTGCTAGCCACAGCACAGGCCAGCCAGCAGCACGCTGTGCTTGCGGCCCCAGCCTCACCGTGCCCCACGGTCTGCACAGCCATTCCCTGCAGCTGCTTACGTGC
>VFQQ010003691.1_pt1 | contig 14546 bp, 10 predicted proteins | sample 3512341 | NCBI WGS metagenome assembly VFQQ01 (sample SAMN10412373, study PRJNA504923) | tailings metagenome | isolation source: Relicate 2 Philex TSF1 revegetated site | place: Philippines: Tuba, Benguet | collected 2017-08-29 | reverse complement strand
TTCCACCGGGCCTGGTGGTGGGCGAGGATCCGGAATCGGATGCCATCCGGTTCCGTCGCAGCCAGCGAGGCACGGTGCTCATTACGCAGTCCATGATCGACCGCTTGCTGGAGTCTCCGTGACCCTCCCTGAAACACCCCTCGCTGTGCGGCGCGCCCGATGGGCGCCCTTCGCGCTGTTGCTGGTCGTGCTGTCGGGCCTTGGCTGCTACAAGAACGCCGTGGCCAACAGCAGCGGCAGCGTGGTGATGATCGTGAACAACCGCGGCTTCTTCGACGTGAATGTGTTCTCGGTGCGTACCACCGGCGCGTCCAATCGTCGCTTGGGGCTCATCAACGGCAACTCGCAGCGCACCATCATGGTGCCCGAGAGCGAGCTGCAGCCGGGCGGCATGCTGCAGGTGGCGGTACGGGCCGTGGCGGGTCGCGTGGGCTGGCTGAGCCCCACGCTGCAGGTGGGCCCTGGTATCGTCGCCCGCCTCGAGATCATCACCACAGCGGGTGGTGACGTGAGTCAGTCGCAGTTCTTCACGCAGTTCGCGTCGCCCAGCCCGATCGATACCCTCGCGCCACGTTGATCGGTGACGGTGCTCAGCGCCGCGCCGGCCCCCACGCCTCGCGAATCGCCCGCCCGATGTGTGCGATGACGGCATTGCCCTCACTCTCTGCCCAGTAGCGCGTATCGGCGTTTTCCTTGGTCATCACGCAGGCTACCACGCGCGCGGGCAGCCACAGCACGCCGCAGTCCGTGCGTGCCGCGTCCACATCACCCGTCTTGTGCGCGGCCCGCACGCCGTAATTGAAGCGCAGCAGCTTGGTGTCGTCACCGTTGTGACGCAGAATCTCCAGCATGGTGGAGTCGGCCTTCGGACTCACCGCCTTGCCCTCGGCCAGCAAGGTAAAGAGCTGCGCCATTTCGGCTGGTGTCGTGACACCCAATCCGTACTTGGCCGAGCTGTCAGGGGCCACGCTGGCAAGACGCGTCATCGAGCCCGAGTGCACCTTGGTATGCGGCAGTCCGAGCGCCTCCATCTTCTGCCACACACGTCGGATCTTGATGCGGTCGAGAATGAGATTGGTGGCGGTGTTGTCGCTGAGCGTGGTCATCAGCCAGGCCACATCCCACAGGCGCAACGTGAGCGGCGCGCGCAGATACTGCAGCTCACCCGCCCCACCCACCTTGTCGAGATTCGTGAGCACCACCGGATCGTCGAGCGAAAGCTGTCCCTGCTCGGCCAGATCGAACAGCGCCACCAGCACCGGCACCTTGATCAGTGACGCGGTGGGAAAGGTCTCGTCGGCGCGGCGGGCAAGCGTCTCGCCCGTCTCGAGATTGCGGATGTGATAGCCCACCACCCCCCGATGGGCGGTGGAGAGGCTGTCGAGCTGGGCACGCAGACGCGCGGAGCCCGATTGTGCACTGAGTGTCTCAGCGCTGAAGACCGACGCGCACGCGAGCGACACGCCGAGCACGGTGGTGCTGCGAAGCGCGCGGGAAACAAGAACGGGGAGGAGTCGCATGCCGGGAACATATCTGCCCCGAGTGCGCCTCGCTCCCCGTCTTGCCTCCCTGGACCGCCCCTCAGCAGCCAGGAAAGTAGATCCCTCCCAAGGACCTGACTTCAATACCCGGCAAGTTGTGTGCGTGTCACCGATCGGTCGAGAGAGATTTGGCGCATGTACGTGTTCCGCATCACGCAGCCATTGGGCGGCATGGGACTCACACCAGCAGTGCCGCCGGTGCTGCTGTCAGTGCTGTTGTCGGTACTTCCCCGACAGCGCCGTCAGGTGAACTGCGAATACCGCGGACCCGGGCCGCCCGGGCACATTGCGCAGGCGTGGTGCTCCGAGGCCGTTTGCAGCGGCGCCGCGCAGTCCGCGCCCCCGATTCATCCTCCGGCACCGAGCTGTCATGCATCCGTCGTCTGTTGTCCATACACCGCTCCCTCGTGTCATCCAGGGAGGCATGGGCATTGGCGTCTCCAACTGGCGGCTGGCCAATGCGGTCTCGCGGCTCGGGCAGCTCGGCGTTGTGTCCGGCACGGCCATCGACACGGTGTTCGTCCGGCGCCTGCAGGATGGCGACCCGGGTGGTCATGTCCGGCGGGCGCTCGGTCACTTCCCGATTCCAGGCGTGGCCGATGAGATGGTGCGGCGATATTTCCGCGAAGATGGTCGCGACGCAGCCGATCCCTATCACCTGCTCCCCATGTACCGGCAGCTGGTGAGCAGCGCTCGACAGCGTGTCACCGTGGCCGCAGCGTTCGTAGAAACCTGGCTCGCACGCGAGGGGCATGAATACGGTGTGGGGCTCAATCTGCTCACCAAGGTGCAGATGCCCAACCTGCCGACGCTCTACGGCGCCATGCTGGCCGGTGTCACCACGGTCATCATGGGTGCCGGCATTCCGCGCGAGATTCCCGGAGCACTCGATGCGCTGGCGAAGCACGCGCCGGCCACGCTGCGCTTTGACATCGAAGGCGCGACGCGAGACGACGCCGCACTGCTGCGCTTCGATCCGGCGGAACTCTGGCCCGACCACGTGGTCCCCGCCACTGCCCTGCATCGCCCCGCGTTCTATCCCGTGGTGTCCGCCGTGTCACTCGCAGCCACACTGGCACGCAAGAGCACGGGCCGCGTGGACGGATTCGTCGTTGAGGGTCCGACAGCAGGCGGTCACAACGCACCGCCACGCGGCCCGCTCACGCTGGACGAGCGGGGGCAGCCTATTTATCGCGAGCGGGATGCCGTGGATCTGGCACGCATGGTCGACTTGGGCCTGCCTTTCTGGGTGGCAGGCGGCGCCGGCACACCCGAAGGCCTGCGCGCTTCCGAAGCGGCGGGTGCGGCAGGCGTGCAGGTGGGCACACTGTTCGCGTATTGTGAGGAATCGGGCCTTGCACCGGCACTGCGCCACGCCGTTTGCGACGGGATCCGACAGGGCACAGTGTCCGTGCACACCGACCCGCGCGCTTCGCCCACCGGCTACCCGTTCAAGGTCGTCCAGCTCCGCACACGGCATGGTCAGACGCCGCTGACGGGCACCCGTGAACGCCTCTGCGACCTCGGCTACCTGCGCGAACCCGCGCGCCTGGATGATGGGCGTCTCGTCTATCGTTGCGCCGCTGAACCCGTGGAGGCCTTCCTGAAGAAGGGTGGGACCCTTGAGGCTGCGGAAGGTCGGCAGTGCCTCTGCAACGGCCTGTTGGCGGACATCGGCCTGGGCCAACGCCGGGGCGCCGACGTGGAACCGCCACTGGTTACCAGCGGCGATGATCTCGCGTCCGTAGGGTATCTGGCTCGTCAGGGCCCCTATCACGCCGCGGACGTGCTGCATTGGCTGTTGGGCGACGAACGGATGCTGTAGGCAGCCTCGCGCCAATCCGCAGGCGCCGGTCGTAAAGCCGGTACCGCCGACAGCCGATACTCCAAGCCATTGGCGCCGCCTTGCGCCCTGCTTTCGACAATCGGCCGCCTTCTCATGTTCTTTTCGCGTCAGCCAGCCGCTGCACCCACCGCACCGTCAACCGGTCACCCAGCGACACCGGCTGCGGACGAGGTGGGACCGGTTCTCGACGCGCTGGGACAGGTCTTGGCTCAGTACGTCCAGCATGTGCTCGATCTGCCCGATCGTCCCACCCATGAGGTGCAGCATGAGCTCGAGGCGTGGAGACGTCATGCGTTGCTCGGCACGCCGGCGCCGGGCAGTGCACAACGGCCTGCCGTGGGGCGTGAGACTGGGGAACACGAGGCCATGGGTTCCGGTGACACCGAAGCGCCCGCGTCCGGAGGTATCCGACAGCGCAACTGGACCGGCATCACGCAGGCCTTCGCCTCGCATCGCCGCGATGAGCGACGCTACGTGGACACGGCCCTCAGCGATCTGCGCGATGCGCTCTGGACCTGCGTCGAACGCTCGCATCATGCCCTGTTGGCCGAACAGCAGTCGTCACCCGTGGCCGACGAACAGGTGGCCCGGGTGCGATCGGCGCTCGACCGCCTCGAAACTGGCGCCGTGAAGACGGAAATCCAGCAAGCCATGCAGCATCTCGAGCAGGTGACGCGGCAACGCCAGCACACCCAGCGCGAGGCGTTTGGGCAACTGGCCGCACGTGTGGAGCAACTGGGCTCACAGCTTGAAGAGGCGCGGCGACAGAGTGAAACCGACGCGCTCACCGGACTGGGCAATCGTCTGCTGTTCGAGCGTCAACTCACGCGGCTCGCCGCGCTGCACGCGTTGAGCGGCCAGCCGCTGAGCGTGGTGGTCATTGACCTCGACTTCCTGAAGACCCTCAACGATCTGCACGGCCACCATGTGGGGGACGCCGCGCTCGTGACATTGGCCAACGCCATGCCGCGTGTCTTCATTGGTGAGGGAGACGTGACCTGCCGACTCGGCGGCGACGAGTTCGGCATCCTGCTGCCGGGAACCACCCTGGCGCTGGCACAACGTTTGGCCGAGCGTTTCCGCAGTCAACTTGCCGTGCTGTCGTGGCCGTTTCGTGAGCAGGCGGGCTCGCTGTCGGCCAGTGCGGGCGCGGCCGAGTGGCAGCCACCCGAACTGCTGGCGGATTGTCTGCGCCGCGCCGATGCCGCCATGTACACCGTGAAGCTCGCCCGCACGAAACCCGCGCAATCGGCGGGCTGACCCGCCCGCAGCCGTACCGAGGGCGCGCTATCTTTCAGAGATGCGCGCCCTCTCCCTTTCCTACCCCACCGCCGCCCTGATCACCCTGCTGGCGACTGGCAGCGGCTCGCTGGCGGCACAGCAGCGGCCGCGAACCGCAGATGCCGCACCCTCCGTCTCCCTCGACGAAACCGCCGCGCGACGCCGGGCGCTGGCCGAGCGACTCGAGAACGGGGTGCTGATTGCCTTTGGCGGGCGCGCGCTGGTGCACGATTTCAGCACCTTCTACCAGTTGCCGTCGTTCCGCTATCTCACGGAGCTCAACGAGCCCGATCATGCGCTGGTCATGGTGGTGAAAGACAAGGTGCCGCAGAGCACCCTGTTCCTCACACCACTCGACGCACGCACGGCATTCTACTACGGGCAGCGCACCGACTCGGCCAGCAGCGTGGCACGCACTGGCATGCCGGCGCGCAGCTTTGACGCCCTGGCCGGCGTGCTGGACTCGCTCGCCCGTAGCGGCCAGGTGTTCTGGCACATTCCCGACGTCGAGACCACGGACTTCTCGCGACTCGACACGCTCACGCGCGGTCAGGAAACGGTGAAGGCGCTTGCCCGCAACCATCCTGCGCTCACCATTCGCAATGCCATGCCGCACGTGCTGGCGGTGCGCGCGCGCAAGTCTCCCACCGAACTGGCACTCATTCGCAAGGCCGTGGAGATCAGCGCGGAGGGCCATCGCGCCGCCATGCTGACGGCCAACCCGCAGCACGAGTACGAGCTGCGCGCGGCGTTGGAATATGAGTTCACGCGACGTGGGGCCGAGCGGCCGGCCTATGGTTCGATTGTGGGCGGTGGCTACAATGGCACCACGCTGCACTACATGAAGGACAGCGATCCGGTGAAGCCGGGCGACCTGGTGGTCATGGATGCGGGCGCGGAGTACCGCGGGTATGCGGCCGACATCACGCGCACGATTCCCGTGAGTGGCCGCTTTACCGCCGAACAGCGCGCGCTGTATCAACTGGTGCGCGACGCACAGGCGGCGGCCGAGCGCAACAGCAAGCCCGGGCTCAGCATTCGCGCGGCCGCAGACTCGTCGGTGGCGGTGCGCGTCAGGGGACTCGCGGCGCTGGGGCTCATTGAGAGCGAAGACGCGCAGTACGACCCGCCCTGGCGTGTGGACTGCGCGGCTTCACCGGCGTCGTGCAAGCAGGCCAACCTCTGGACCATTCACGGCATCACCCATGGTATCGGGCTGGCCGTGCACGATCCGCTGCAGGGTGACGCGCGCCGCGATGGGGTGTTTCACGAGGGCGATGCCTTCACCATCGAGCCCGGCATCTACGTGAGCACCAAAGCTCTCGACGTGCTGCCCGACACGCCCCGCAATCGGCAGTTCAAGGCCAAGGTGCTGGCGGTCGTCAAGCGCTACGAAAACACCGGCGTGCGCATCGAAGACGACTACATCATCACCGACAAGGGCCTCGAGCGCCTTTCCCTCGTACCACGAGAGATCGACGAAATCGAAGCGCTCATGGCGCGTCGGCGCAGCATTCAACCCTGACGTCGTGCGCTGCGCACAGCGCTTCGCAGCGTGACAAACTCGGGGATGGTCGCTTCGAGAATTTCCGTCACCGCCTGCCGGTCCACAGCCGGCAGGTTCTGCAGATCCGGCGTGTCATCCTGACCACTCAGGATTTCCCACAGGCGCGCGTACACCGCCCGTCGCGCCACAATCGGCAGCGAGGTGAACGCCTCGGAATGAATGAGGAAACTGCAGGGGTAACGGAACAATCGCGTCTCGAGGTCGAGATCGCGCAACGACCGTCCCCTCGCATCGCGCGGACCGTGCTGGACGAAGTCCTGCGCGAAACTGGTGCTGCCACGCATGGGTGCGGGTAGCGGGGCGGCCTTCACGAACAGCAAACCGCGCACGAGATTCTCCACGGCGCCGCGCAGCGCCGGATGATCGCTGAACACCGTGTCACCGCCGCCCGGTGTGATGGCCGCCTGCAGGAGTGCCTGACGTGCGGCCTCGTGTGTGGCCGTGATGAGGTTGTGCAGAATGGTCTGATGCGTGAGCACGGACAGCGCCACTACATCACTCTGCCCCGTGAGATAGCCCGTGGTGTCGAAGCGCTCACCGAGTCGGTATACCGCACCGCCCGTGTGCGCGGCGCTGCCCTCCATGCGACCTGCCATGATGTCCGCCAGGAACTTCGCGCGGTAGCCGTCCTTGTCGCTGATGTCCTGTGAGAGCAGCGGCGAATGGCTGTTGGCCGCGTGTCCGCCAGTGCCCGTCACGTACCAGCCGCCGTAGCGCTGCGCGTATGGTGTGGCGTCCTTCGTGCTGCCCTCGTGGACACCCGTAACGGGATACCCATGCCGGTCGGCCACGGTGGACAGCACCATGAAGCCGCTCACACCGCCCGTTGCCGTGCGCGAGGTGTGACACATGAGACAGGTGCGCCCTTCTCGCTGCAACGACGCGCCACCCGTTTGTGCCGCTCCCAGGCGCTGCGGCATGGTGTAGAACACCCCGCCTCGTGTTGGATCAACGGCGCCGATCTCGAGGAAGGGACTGTCGAACACGTAGCCCACGTACACGTCGTCATTGAAGTACAACGCACGCGGCGACCAGGGCGTGATGCGATCGGTCTGCAGACTTGTGCGAGAGAACACCAGCACCTGCGAGGAGGCGGGGATCTCGAGCGCGTCAAGCAGCGCTGGCAGAAAGCCCAGCACCGAGTCGTGCTGCAAACGCACTGTGCCCGACGCCAGTTGCGACTGCAGGCGCGCCACCGGATCACGCGACATCACGCTGTCGGCTGCAGGAGCGAGTGTGCGGGTTGCTGCGGGGGTGCGAACTGCTGAGGCGCCGAGCGCCAGACCGGTGGCCACCGCCAGCACACCCATCCGGGTGAGAAGGCCGGGCACCCGCCGATGCCGCTCGGCGCGTTGCATCACTGATTCAGTTCCTGTCGACGTTTGCTCGCCAACGCACTGGCCGCGAGCAGGGTGAAGGGGCACACGGTGGCAATGAAGACCGACGCGATGAAGACCGAGGTGCGGGCCGGAATGGTGTCTGGCGACGCATCGGGCTCACCGCGAACCAGTGTGACGCCCAACATGAACAGCGGCTGTACCGCCAACACGAGTGCGCCCCAGCGCCAGGCTTTCACCGGCGACAGGTAGCCACACAAGCCGGCAGCGGCCATCATCAGCAGCAACCATAGCAGTTGCACCGCCCCCTGCGGAATGCCGCGCGCGCTGAACCAGGGAATGGCGTCGATGATGGCATAGCCCACCAGTCCGCAGGCCACGGCAAGCGCGGCCGCACGCGACGCGGGCATGGTTCCTGTGGTGGACATCTCGGGAGCGACGGACATGAAGAACACCTCAGGTGCCAGTCATTGCACCTGCTGAAAGGAGTACGAGTCGAGCGGGGCCAGCCGTTGAGCGGACATCCCCATGCGCAAAGTTAGCGGTCCGCCCGGATTCGCCCCATTGGCGGGGCGGAGACGGGCTCGGCACGGGAATAGCTGACGGATTGTCGGGCTGAGCAGTGCGTGACGAAACGTCGTGGCGGACGTATGCTACATCAGCGGGCGGCGCAGCCCGTACTTCGGGCGTGCTTCCCCCTCCCTCGCCGCATGCTCCCTCGCCTTAGGGCTCTGTTCGTCCTGCTGGTGGCCATCGCCCCCGGATCCTCACAGGCCCAATCGCGGCCTGGTCAGATCGATGACGCCGCGTATGTGGGGTATGGACGACGCGATGGCCTGCCGGACGCTCCGGTGCTCAGCTTGCGCCTCGAACGCAGCGGACATCTGGTGGCCGGCAGCGGTCAGGGCGTGTATCGCTTCAACGGACGTAGCTGGGAAGCCGAGTCGCTGCCGCCGATGGTGTCGCGGCGCGAGTATCGCGATGTGCTCGAAGGGCCGGGCGATGTGCGCTACTACGTGCATTCGTTTGGCGTGGTGTTTCGCCGCGGTACGGACTGGGGACGCGCCGACTCCCTGGAGACCGACGCCGCGCCCATCTACTCCGCCACACTCTGGCGCGATGCCAACGGCCGGAGTTCGCTCATTGTCGGCGCAAAGGGCGGCGTGTTCCGCTGGCGGGAGTCGACAGGCTTCGAGCGACTGCCCCTGCCCGCCGGCATGGCCGCATTGGATGCGATGGTGGATGCGGCCCCGAGCGCGCAAGGCCGCGGCGATCTTCTTTGGGTGGGCACGCGCGGTGGTGGTGTGGCAAGACTGCAGGACGGTGCGTGGACCCATTGGGACAGCGACGATGGCCTTGGCGCACTCACCATCGAACATGTGTCCGCCGCACCGGCAGGTGATCGCGTGCAGGCCGTGGTGGCCACTCAGGCGGGCGCTTTTGCACTGGAAGGCAATCGCTGGCTGGCCATCGGGCCGCGGCAACATCTCGCGCGCGCCCTGCGGGTGCTAGTGAACGGACGCGGCGAAACCTGGCTGGGCGCACTGAGTGGCGAACTGTATCGGGGCATCGACGGTCAGACGTTCACGCTTGTTGAGCTGAGCGGCCGTACACGCGGTTCGCGCGCACAGGTGTTGCGCGCAATAGCCCATGATCGGGACCGCGTGACCATCTACGCGGGTTTCCGCAGTGGGTCCCTGCTCCGCTTTCAGCTCGGCGGTGCGGGACGGCTCGTGGTGCCGCCGGAGTGGGTTGGTCATCCGGTGACAGCGCTCGCACGCAGCCGCGGGGTTGGCGAAGACGGTTTCTGGAGTTGGATGCTGGGTGTTGGCGCGGTGCAGCTTCCCGCGCTGCGCACGCTGGGCAGTGACAATGTGTTTCTCGAAGGGGGTGATGGCCGTGTGCGCATCCTGCCGACGCGCAACGGACGGCAGCGTCTGCTGCTGTCCGTGGAATGGCGCCTGTTCGAGTATGCCGCTGGCACGTGGCGCCGTCTGAACGGGCTGGGCCCGGGCGATTACATCCATGGCCTCCTGGAAATGCCGACACCGGGCGGCGTCACGCGGCCCGTGATCATCGGTACGGGCGGTGCATGGATCGTGGGTGACGGCGACCAACTCAGCACGTGGGAAGGATTCCCGGCCGACATCATCAGCGTGAACGTGGATACGGCGCGTGCACCCAACGCTGATGGTTTACCTCATCTGTCCGTTCTGGCCGTTACCCGTCATGGCGTGATGCATCGCTTTGATGGAACGCGCTGGACCCGGTACGACCTGCCTCGTCGTGTCGGGCAGTCCTTTGTGCGAGCCAGCACCACCGTGCGCCTGGCCTCCGGCGAGCACGTACTGGTACTGGGCACAGGTGAGGGGCTGGAAGCCCTGTGCTTCGCGGGCGGCACCCGACGCTGGAAACGTCTCGACGCGGATGATTTGTGGACGGTGGCCGGTCGTGAGGTACTGGACCTCGCCAGCCTGCCCGATGGCCGCGTGGCCGTCGCCACCGGTGACGGGCTGCAAATTCTCGATCTCGGCGCGTCCATGGATGAACCGGAGCGCATCGTGACATCGTTCACCGATGCCGACGGCCTGCCGCACGCCTTTGTCTCGACCATTGGCGGCATAGACGATCAGGATCGCTTGTGGGTCGGCACGACGCTCGGTGCAGGCGTCATCCCGCTGCGCGCCATGACCATGGAACGCGCGCCACCACGATTGCTCGGAGTCGACGTTCGCAACGGCGCGGGTGAGCCCATCGTGAATGGCGACCGCGTGGCGGCTGACGAGGCGCGTCTTGATCTCACCGTCTACGCAACGTCTTATCATCGCGATCTCGATCTGCGCTATCGCGTGGAGCTTGACGGCGTCCTGCTGCACCGCGTGCCGTGGACCGACCGGACGACCCATACCCAACTCACGCTGCCCACCGGACCACACGTCCTGCGCGTGCAGGTCATGGATTTCGAGGGACGCCGTTCACCGGTATTTGAGCGGCGCTTCAGCGTCCTGCCGCCGCCGTGGCGCTCGCCAGGCGCGGTGCTCGTGTACGGCGCGCTGTTCTTCGGGACCTGGCTAGGTGTGCTGCGCTGGCGCACCCGCACGGCGCAGCGGCGCGTGCGCGACGCAGAAGCGAATGAGCGGCGCCTGTCCATCAGCGAGGAGCGCTTCCGCCGCCTGTTCGAAGACGGGGTGAACCCGCAGCTGCTCGTGCTCGATGGCGTGGTGTGGAAGGCCAATGCGGCGGCACAACAGCTCCTCTCGGAGGACGAGCCGCTGGCCGGTACCCGCGTCGAGCTGCTGCTTCCCGTTGCCGACCGTCTGCCTGCCGATGCGTCGGATGGCACGGCGTCCGACGTGTGGCGACGGGAGCTCGTGGGGCGCACCACGCAGGGGGAACCGCTGCCGCTGGACGTGCGGCGCACACGCATTCCGCTGGATGAGGGAACGCTCGAGCATCTCGAGCTGCAGGATTTGCGTGAGCGGGAGCGTCTGGCGCGTGAGCGGCGCGAGCTCGAGGCCCATGTGCGCGAAACGCAGCGTCTCGAATCCGTGGGCACGCTGGCCGGCGGGGTGGCGCATGATTTCAACAACCTGCTCACCGTCATTCAGAGCAACGCCGAGCTGGCCACACACGAGGTGCAGCACGCGGTGGTGCCCGTGCCGGCGGCGGCAGAGGCGCTGCGACAGGTGCTGGTCGCCAGCCGGCGCGCGCGCGAAGTGGTGCGCCAGATTCTCACCTTCAGTCGCAAGACCCCACCGCGCCGCAGCGACATTCACATGCGGACGCTGCTGGACGAAACACTCACGCTGCTGCGCGCCACCATTCCCTCCACCGTGACGCTGACGGTGGAGGACCGCGCGGGGGATGCGTGGGTGTTGGGTGATGCCACGCAGCTGCAGCAGGTGCTGCTCAATCTCTGCGCAAACGCCGAACACGCCATGCGGGCCACGCAGGGCGGCGTGCTGACCATCGCGCTTGAATGGGCGAACCCCAAGGCGCAGCTTGCCGAGGAGCAGGCCACGCTGGTGCTGACCGTGCACGATACCGGCAGCGGCATGACCGACGACGTGCGTGCGCGCGCCTTCGAACCGTTCTACACCACCAAGCCCGTCGGTGAGGGCACGGGACTCGGGCTCAGTGTGCTGCACGGCATTGTGGGTGCCCATGGCGGCGACGTGGCACTGCAGTCGGTGCCGGGTCGTGGGACCACCGTCACGGTGCGCTTTCCTGCCTACCGGCGCGACGTGGCGACCAGTGGCTCACTAACACCAACCGCCAGCGACCGGGTGAATACACCGCGCCGCGTGCTCGTCGTGGACGATGAGCCGGCCATCGCGCAGGTGCTGCAGCGCACGCTCACGCGCCGCGGCTTTGTGGTGGAAACAGCCAGCAACGGCGCGGAGGCACTCGCGCGCCTCGAACAGCTCCCGCACATCGATGTGTTAGTCACCGATCACACGATGCCCATCATGACGGGCGCCGAACTCATCACGCGACTGCGCGAGTCCGGCAACGCCTGTCCGGTCGTGCTGATGTCCGGCTTCGGGGCGGTCATCAGCGACGAGCATCTCGCGCCCTACGCCGACGTGCAGCGACTCGACAAACCGTTCGCCACCGATGAACTCGTGCGACTCATTGCCGGCACGGCCTGAGCGGCGCCTGAAGGACATGATGACGCAGGCGGGTCGGCGGCATACCCGGGTGGCCGCGCTGCGACCAATCCCGGCACGGGTGCCTTGCGTTGGACGTCCCGGGCGCGCTCAGAAGTTGAACTGGGCCTGCACGCGCATGAGACGCCCCGTCTGCTCGTTGATGGGGCGCGTCTTGTCTTCGAATCGCCGGTCGCCCTGATACCACGCGGCCACCAGCTCGAAGTTGGCGTGCGGCTGCCACTCGACGCCGAACTCCACGTCGTTCACCTCATGGCTGCGGGCGTCGCGCTCGTGCTTCTTGCCGCCGTCGTAAACCTGATAGCGCACAAACGGCGACCACACCTGGGTGCGCGCCTTGTGCTGCCAGGTGACGGTCACGAAGCCACCACGCAGCGCCTGCGTTTCGATGCTGTCCGTCACCGGGTTGTACTCGGGACCGCGGCCCACATTGTACTCGGCCAGTACACCCAACGGCTGCGGCGCGATGGCCAGCGAGGCCAGCACACGCTCATCGCGATAGTCCCAGTCGGCCCGCCCCTTCACACCGGCCGTGCGCTGATCGGGCGTGACGCGATACATGCCGGTGTATGCCGCCACCGAGGGCTCGATGATCTGCCCGCGCACCAGAAAGGGATAGGTGACGCGCGCCACCACATGCTGGTTGTCGTTGGCCTCCGCCCGATTGGCCGTCTGGCCATTGTAGGCGCCTACGGTCACGACGCCATAGTCGCCACTGCCCTTGAGATTGTCGTTGACCAGATGCGCGAACCGCTCGCGCACCACGCGCGGCGCCCACATGAAGAACACACCGAGGTCGCGCTCGTTGGCGTTGGCGCTGTTGGTGGCGTCAGCGCGATCGAGCGGCAGGCGGTTCTGACTGCTCTGCATGTTCTCAAAGCTGAATGGCACCTTGCTTTGTCCCACGCGCAGACGGAACTCGTTGGCCTTGTCGATCCCCAGGTCCACATACCAGTCGCGCAGTTGCGCCACATGTCCGGTGGTGCCGACGCTCGAGGCATAGTCGGGCTGCAGGTAAACGAAGACCTGCGGGTGCACGTACCCCTGAAAGATGATTCGCGCGCGGCGAACGAAGAATCCGCCGTTCTCCCCCCAACTGCGGTCACACTGCTCACACTGCAGCTGCGGGTTGTTCTCGAGCAGCCGGTTGTAGCGGATCTGCCCGTAGCCACGAACACGGACGTTCTCGTACCAGGCCTTTGGCTTCGGCGCCTTGCTCTGGGCTGTGGCGGCAGAGTCAGCCCTGCCCCCTGCCCCCTGCGCCGGCGCCACGGACTGGGCCTGCAGGCGTGGCGACTGAACCAACCCGAGAGCCGCGATCGCGAAGACGAACACGACAGGCCGGAGCAGCCCCAGGGGCTGTTTGGCGTTCAGAAAGCGTGGAGTCGAGCGCGAACGAGTCATGGCCACGGTTGGGGTTCGGTCACCGATTCACCGGCGTACTGCGACCGAACCGTAACCGACCGTTACACGAAAATGGCTTGCGTGACAGGCCCGTTACACAGCCGTGGACGGTCCGTTGCACAGGACCGGACTTGTCAATGACAAACGGGCGATCCGGCGGTCATTCTGACCGATAGATCGCCCGCATTGTAACGCCCAGCTCAGCTCTTGAGGTACGCCTGCACGCGCTTGCGGAATCGCTCGGCCAACAGGCGACCCATGTCGCACTCGGTGGCGACCCATTCGGCGTTGCGCAGGGCCACCGGATTGCCGGACGCCTCGCGATAGCCGGCCAACCAGGGCTCAACCCGCGTGAAGAGCAGGATGCCTTCGCCGTTGTTGCTCTCCAGCAGATAGTCGGCGTGCACGATGCCGTGTCTGGCCATCGCGTAGGCCATTTCCCAGTACGAAAACACCTGTCGGAAGGCGGCGTTGAGCGGATGGTCTGGGGTCATCACCGCCATGATGTCGTCAAGGGTTCGCGGCAAAAAGTTGGCGACGAGCGCTCGGCGCGATTCGCGCATGACGGCCTCGCGGCGGAGCTCATAGAGTTTGAGCACCAGCTCGGCGTCGTGGTGATCCGGATGCTTCTTGCGTGACACGAGATGAGGCGGGTGAGGGTGGGGAAATCAGTAGCGCCAGCTGAGTGTGTCGGCGCCGCGCGGCGCACGGGCACGCATGCGGTCGAGAATGCGCGGGATGTACATCTGGTGATAGCGCAGACGTGAGTAGGCGTTGCTGCGCGTGGGGTCACCATTCCAGCAATGCTCGGCGCGATCGCCGTAGAGAACTTCGCCGGTCCACTTCGGGTTGCTGGTGGAGCGCAGAAACTCCTCGGTGAGATAGACGGCGTTGTTGAGA
>VFQQ010003688.1_pt1 | contig 14556 bp, 34 predicted proteins | sample 3512341 | NCBI WGS metagenome assembly VFQQ01 (sample SAMN10412373, study PRJNA504923) | tailings metagenome | isolation source: Relicate 2 Philex TSF1 revegetated site | place: Philippines: Tuba, Benguet | collected 2017-08-29 | reverse complement strand
AACATAGTTCAGTCATTGCCTCATTCTACTTCTACCAACTCCCCTATCCTCTTACTTAATCCCAACTCAATCCCACCTCAATCCCTCCACTCCCACGCAATCCCGTTAGGCCCGATCCCGTGAATCCCGTTTTGTACAGGATTGATCCCGCAGCAGTCCTGTAACGATCCCATATCAATCCCACAGGTGTAGTATGCAAGGGATTGCCATGGGATCAGCTGGCGGGATTGTGCGTGGGATTGTCCTGGGATCGGTTCGTTCGGCCAGTGGAGCTCTGCTTGCATTAGTTAATCACCATGCCAGGCGGCTGTTGCAATCCCTGGTCTGCTGCCTGCTATGCCTGCGGCGAAGCTTGGGAGCCGCCACGCAGCGATGCAGTGAGATGCCTGGCTGCAATCCCTGCTGCCGCCCCAGGAGGGAAGGAGCAGGGCGGCTGGCACGTTCACTGCATCGCCGTGGCGCAGCGGGCCCTCCACCCGACCATCTGGAAGTGGGTGCTGGGTGCTGCACGGCATTGATGATGGAGGAGTAGGAGGGGCCGTGCCAGCTGCTGGGCTGCGCCGCTGGAGCCAACGTCGACGCCGAGCCGCGGCCCAGCGTCTGGCAAGAAGGACCCACCTACTCCTCTGTCACGGTTGAGACGAGCAGCACCCACAGCCGTGATGGAAGCACGGTCGGAGACGAGCAGCACCCACAGCCGCGTTGGGGCCAAGGTAGCGTCCCCAGCCTCTGTGCAACCACCGGCCGCTGCCGAGGGCACACCTGCTGCGTTGCTGGGCAGCGGACGTGCCCTCAACAGCAGAGTGGAAGCACAGCGGCGGTTGGGAGTGAATCGTGTCACTCAACTGAAATGTGGTACAACTTTGCAGTTAATAGCAGCCAGTGCGCCCAAGGAACACTATGCTGCTTGTCCAAACCGCCGTTGGCGCCAGTCCTGTGTCATTGGATCACCCAGACTGAGTGCCAAAGCCGCGCAGGTCATGAGTCAGCAACGTAGTGCACCAGGGAGTCCCTGAAGCACAGGCAGCAGGTGCCGTTGCCGTGTGAGCAGGAGAACGGCTGCTGCTATGCTTACGTGAACACCCCAGCTACCTAGGTTGGCCTGCCAAGCCTTCTGTGCGCCGCTCCCTGGCGGCATGATGGGCAAATAGGGCACCCCGTACCCACGATGGTGCGGCTGCCCTCCTGGCAACAGTCGTGGGCTGCGCCGGTTGCCCAGCTCAGTAGTACCCCACAACAAATGCGGGTGACCGTGCAGTGCGGGCGGCGGCACCGCGTGTGCATGCCTGTGCCGCCCCTCGCACTAGCAGCGTCCCACATCTCATGTGGGGTGAACCTGAACGGGCAACTGGTGCAGCTGCTGCATGTGCTGCTGCCAGGCGTGGTGGCACCGCGGTGCAGCTGTGTGCACAGGCGAGGCCCGCAGGCGTACATGAGTACGGCCCATTGAAAGGGCGGCAGCCTGGTGAGGCAAGGCTAACTGGTAGCAACAGCTGGCAACAGCTGCGGCGCGAGTGCTGTGGCGCCAGCAGCATGGGAAACAACCTGCTGTGCAGCTGGGGATGACTGCGACAGCATGCTGGAAGGATCTTGCTGCCTGAGCCGCACGGGGTTTCTCGCAGCACGAGCGAGAGGACCCGTGCGCCTGGACGACAAGTACCTCCTAACATGCTGCTGCAGCCATCCCAAGCTGGGAGCTTTGTTGGTGGTTTGAGGGTCTGGCAACACCTTGTGGACTGGAGGGCGTTGCGCGCCAGCCTGGCAGCAAGCCATTTTGGGCCCCAAAAGCTGGAGGCAGGATGGCGTCGAAGCACCTCCCGGCAAGGGCAGCGACGACAACAAAAGGGGCATCTCGGAGGGGGGTCCCTTGCAACGGACTTGGAGATACCAGGACATTTGCTCAGAAACTTAAAACAGCACAGCCCACTCACCTGATGTGCACATTGGATATGGACAGCTGCAGGTTGCCTATCACCGTGTCAATCACCGCCTTCAGCATGCCACCCACGCCGCCGCCGCCGCCGCCGCCGCCTGCATGCGAGGGCCGACAGCGCAAGAAGGACGCATAAGCACGTGCGTCAGCTTGCTACACCCAGCCGCAGGCCTTGTACTTTGCACACTTTAGCGCCACTAGAAACGCCGCAAAGCAAGGCACCCAACCGTGCTGCCAAATCATACGCAGTCCGAGCCAGCATGTACTGGTTTGTTGCTAGAATCATCCTGGTTGGTGCTAGAAGCAAGTGCTCCCAGCAAGTGCACCTGTCTCTTCCGCCTTGTCTTGCGCCTCTTGGGCAGCCTCCAGCTCAGCCACCCACCGCTCCTCCTGCAAGGATGGTATAGATGACAAGTAAAAAAGACAAGAACAATATGCAGGGTGTGTTGCAAGGCTGCCTCCAGCTCAGCCACCCACCGCTCCTCCTGCAAAACATCAGCATGACTCATGCTAAGCTACGCGGCACTTGAAAGACGTGGCATTCATGTCGAGGCTGTGCCGAGGTGCGCCGCACGCCTCCCGCAAAGCACACGTCAGATTTGCTGTGCATGCCAGCTTTTGCCCCTGCACAAGTGCTGCCCCTGCATAAGTGCTGAAGTTGTGACTGCCTCCCACCTGGGCGGCCACTCGCTGCCGCTTGGACAGCTGGTAGCATGGCTCCAGGTCGGACTGCAAAGGGACAACACGGCAGATCTGAATTAGAAACTGTAATAGGATCGAACGCTGGGAACACACGCAGCCGCTCAGCAGCCGGCTAGGCGAGCGGCGTTCAGCAGCGTGGTGAGCGATGCAAGAAAGGGGTGGGGCAGGCATGGCAGCAGAGATCCGAGGCATGGCATGGCATGAGGTGTGCAGCATGGCTGGCATGGCTCAAGGGCATGGCATGGCATGGCATGGCATGGCATGGCACGGCACGGGCAGCGTGGCATGGAAGGAATAACATAGCATTGAAGCAAGATATGGCATGGCATGGCACAGCATGCCATGGCGCGGCGATACCATACCATGGGCAACGGCTTGGCATGGCAATCAATGTGAGGCATGATAGAGTGCCATGCCCTGGCAAAGGAGTGGTGCGGCTTGGCATGCCCCATGTCCACCAAACCATTGCCAGGCACCACGACACAGCATGCCTGCCACGTCATGCCATGCCATGCCTGCAAACGCGCCCCTGCCGCCATGCCATGTACAGCACCCGCCCAGCGCACCTCCCGCCGCACTCCCTTTCCTCGCTCCTCCTCGGTCTTTGGAGAGGCCAGGAGGTAGAGGCGATCGATCTTGGCTTCCACCGGCACCGTTCCTAGGCTGCTCCAGGGCACCTGCAAGCCGGGATGGCAGGGCGGAGGGGGCAGTGGTGAAGGGTTTGGGTTAGGTTTGATTTGTAGACATGGGCATGAGTCGGAGACTGAGGCAGGGACGAAGGCCCAGCGGCGGCGTGGCCGGCTGGCAAGGCAGCTGCCCAGCTGCACCACTTAGTCAGCGCCTGTTGACATGGCAGGGCAGTCAACAAGCCACGATGGCACTGCCAAGCTGCTCTGGCCCCGCCATGCCCGCACACACCACGGAAGCCAGTGCCATGCCCTCCCCAGCCAGGGTATGCCATAACCAGACCTTGAGTGTGAGGGAGCCCAGGAGGCCCGCCCGCACTGTGACGGGCAGGTCCAGGGACGCCAGTGCATCCGGCTTGAGGCGCAAGTTGTTGAGCACAACATCGCCCTTGTAAATGGACACCCTGCATGGATGATGGTGGGTGCAGCAGAAATGAACGGCGCCAACCAAGGGCTAGTGCCATGCGTACTGCCGGCATCGGAAGCGGCAATGGCGAGCTGGGACAGGATTGGGGTTGCAGCCACTCCACGCCGCTCACCTGAACTGCTTTTGGTCAATGCCCTCAACATACTGCCCTAGGTACTTGTTAAGATAGAAGGCTAGGTAGCCCTGCGGGCAGCCAGCGCAGGGAGGGCGGCACGTGGGCAGCTGCGGCGGCAGCACCGTGGCGCGCCGGCGGGCGGTGGAGCTCTCCGCCTGCCTCGGCACGGCTGGCGGGCGGCGCAATGTTGCATGCAAAGTGATCACAAGTGAATGAGATGCCGTGCGGCAACAGGGGCAGCCGCACCTCGAACATCGTGTCGTCCGCTCACTGCTGGCTGCCCGTTCAGAGCCTGTGCCGCGCTGTGCGTACGCCTGCCATCCTGTGATCGCTAATTGGCGACCATCGGGCGGCCAGGGACTTGCAGACGGGTTTGCACGAAGGTAGGGGCTGCACTGGCGCAGTCCTGAGGCTCGCTAGCGCCCCCCGTGAATTGCGGCAAGCGATCGGAACGCACGATGGCTATCCAGCGCGCTGGAAAGGAGCAAGCTGCCCCATGCGGCCGCCATCGGGCACCCGTGCGTGGCGCGCTGCAACTTCGGGATTCTGGTACACTGCACACGTTGCCGATATTCGTACCAACTCATTGGCAGCCAGCGACACGCTGCCGGAGCTTGGGTTAGCCCCTGAGGGAAGCGCCCTGACTGCTGCCTTGCCTATTGCCTGCCCTGCGCTGCTCGTATACTCAGGAGACAGACTCAAAGTATTTCAGCAGTTCAGCTCGCACAAATGAGGCGGCGCTCCCTTGCCACCGCCGCCGCCGCCGCCGCCGCTGCCACCTGCGGCCGCGCCTGGGGCCGCGCCCTCTCCACAGCCAGCCTGGCCGGCGCCACTGCCGCCTGCGATGTGGTTGTGATTGGCGGCGGGCATGCGGGCGTGGAAGCGGCAGCCGCTTCGGCACGCCGAGGCGCACGCACCATCCTCGTGACGCCATCGCCCCAGGTGGGACGGTCGGGTGGCAAACAGCTTGGGGGCTGACCAGGGTGTGCTTGCTTTTAGTTGCAGCATGTTCTTCAGCCAAATCATGGCGGCAGGCGCTGTAGCACATGTCACGGTTGCGGGCCTGCACAAGCACACTGCACCACCAGCCGGGGCGCTGCTTGTGCGCACAGGCGTCGATCGGAGAGATGAGCTGCAACCCCAGCATCGGCGGGCTAGCCAAGGGCGCTCTTGTGCGCGAGGTGGATGCGCTGGATGGGCTGATGGTGAGCTCCGGTTGCTGAGCATGGGTGTGCATGCATGCACCTGGTGCTGCTGCTGCTGCTGCAGGTGCTGCCTGCACCCAGGCTGAGGCGTGCATCGTTGATAGATTTGTGTGATGGCATCCCCAGTTTGTGTGGCCTGTCTGGTCAACCCCCTTCACCCAAATTCACCCCAATTTGCAGGGCCGGGCAGCAGATGCGGCAGGCATCCAATTCCGCATGCTGAACGCTTCCAAGGGCCCGGCTGTGCGGGGGCCGCGCGCCCAGATGGACCGCTTGCTCTACAAGCGCGCCGTGCAGGTCAGAGTGGTTTGACGCGTGCGTTGACAACACAGTTGCAAGGCTGCTGTGGCATGCGCATCTTACACGGAGCGCCCACACCCTGCCGCCAAGTGCTCATGCCTGCAATCACTGCTTCCCAGCCTCAAACCTTGTAGCCCTAGCGCCTGCTGCTGCCGCCTCCCCCTTGCAGGGCCTGCTTGCGTCTGTTCCAAACCTGGAGGTGCATGATGGAGCAGTGGTGGACCTGATTGTGCAGCAGCGGCCCACAGCCAGCAGCAGCAGCAGCAGCAGCAGCAGCAGCGCCGGTGCATCTGAGAGCAACTACAGCAGCAGCGGCGGCAGCAGCAGCGGCCCGGCGGTGGCAGGCGTGGTGCTTGCCAACGGCGAACGCATCGCGTGCCGGTCAGTGGTAGTCACCACGGGCACATTTCTGCGGGGCGTCATCCATGTGGGCAGCCAGTCCCGGCCAGCCGGCCGTATCGCCTCCCTCATGTCGGCCCGGGCAGCTTCCAAAGGAGAGGGAGCGGTGCGGGCAGCAGAGATGACGGATCAAGCGGACGTGGCGGCGGCAGAGGCAGCCACGCTGCTGGCACAGCGGTTTGGAGAGCTGGGCTTTCAGTTGGGGCGCCTGAAGACCGGCACGCCGCCGCGCCTGGATGGTGAGGGCCGCTTGGGCGCTGCTGCAGTCATACGGCTGCTGCCAAATTTGGAAGCGTGCTGGGGCCACACCGCCGGTTGCTGCTGTCACTGCGGGTGCCGCTGGCGCTGCTGCACTGCCTGCCTTTGCCTGACGGTGCCATCCCGTTTGCCGTTCCTTCCGCTGCTCCCCAGGCCGCACGATTGATTGGAGCGTGTGTGAGGAGCAGCCGGGGGACCGCCCTCCCACTGCCTTCTCGTTCCTCAACATGCACCAGCGGGGCTGGGCGCCGCCTGCCCAGCAGGTGTCTTGCTACCAGACCCGCACCACGGCCGTCAGCGAGGCGCTGGTGATGGAGTGCATGACATCAGGTGGGTCTGTTGTTGTGGGTTTGGGTGTGGTTTTTAGAAGCTGGTTTGGTTGGCAAAGCAGATGCACATAACAGCTGCCAGCGAGGCACTGGCCAGGGAGCGCAATGCCATCATGTGCGCCTGTTTTGTTTGAGGCAGCGCAGCTGTGTCAGCACTTGTAACGTGGCACAGACTTCCAGCCACCACACAGGCGTGCGCCCGCCCAATTCAGCCGTGCTAAACCAACCGCTGCCGCTGCCCGCACTCCCCTTCCCAACTCAGGGCGGGGCGCCGTGTTTGACAGCGGGCGCACCGTGGCCCAGGGCGGCTGCGTGGAGCCTCGCTACTGTCCCTCCCTGGAGACAAAGTTCAGGTGGGCTGCTGCCTCACCGCTTCTCGACACAGGATGACGAGACCGCGGATGCTGTATGTCCTGTGCACTCTCCTTTCCTATAGATAACCTGGAACTGAGCACAAGAATCCCTCGTCTTGCAGGCGCTTCCCAGGCCGCACGCACCACGTGTGGCTGGAGCCCGAGGGCCTCGAAACCGATGTGGTCTACCCAAATGGCATCTCGAATTCCATGGAGCCGGAGGATCAGCTGCGCCTGCTGGCCACAATCCCAGGTGGGTTTGGGCGGGGCACTTTTAACTGCCCTCGTTCACTTGCCCGCCTGGGCAGCACGCTTCCGACTGAGCAACTCAACGCAGACGGCTGCCTCATCATGGCATGCCATGCCTGCTTGGACCACTGCAGGGCTGGAGGGAGCGCGCATGCTGGTGCCTGCGTATGCGGTTGAGTACGATTATGTGGACCCGGTGAGTAGGGGAGGGAGACAGACGTTTGTCACCATTGCACTACTGCTGACATTGTGGCGGCTGGGCCGATAAGACTGCTGGCTTTGTGACCACCTCCTTGCTCCTGTTTACTTGCTAAGAGCAACTCATCTTTGTCCTGGCCGCCTGTGCAGCGCGAGCTGCGACCCACGCTGGAGACGCGCCGCCTTCAGGGCTTGTACCTTGCCGGCCAGATCAACGGCACAACTGGGTATGAGGAAGCGGCAGCACAGGGCCTGGTGGCGGGGGCCAACGCGGCCTGCCCAGGTGTGTGCTGGTACTGCTGCTGCGTGTTCTGCTGCAGGCATATGCGACACAGCGGCGGCTGGGATGATTGCCTTTCACAACGCCAAGCCAGTGCTCCTCGCTCGCAGCCACATGGGCTGCATGCTGCGCAGCTGCAAGCTTGCTGCTGGGCACATCAGCTGCAATTCTCGCTGCTGCTGCAGACAATGCATCATATGCCTGTCCGGTCCTGCCCCTGCAGGCAAGCCGCTGGTCCTGTCCCGCGGCGAAGCGTACATGGGAGTGCTCGTGGACGACTTGCACCAGCGAGGCACCAGCGAACCGTACCGCATGCTGTCTGCCCGGGCCGAGTTCCGGCTCGCGCTGCGGCCCGACAATGCAGACCTGCGGCTCACCGAGCTTGGCATTGAGGTGAGGAGGAGGCTTGGTTGTTTACGGTCACGCTGGTGTTCTTAAGCAGAGTCGTTAGGAGTCTGCAGAGTGCTCGTTTGCCGCCTCGCGCCCCACAAGTCCCACCTCATGCCACCAGCTGCTTGCTTCCTGCCATTCACCCAACCGTTGCACCTGCAGCTGGGGCTGGTGGGCGAGCAGCGTGCCGCCTCGTTCCACTCGCGGCGGCAGGAGATTGAGGATGCTGAGCAGCTGCTGGACTCGATCCAGCTGTCCACCTCGAGCTGGGCGCGGCAGGGCTTCCAGGTGAGCAGGGCAGCAGTGAAGTATCGAGTGCGGCTGTTGTTGTGTTGCCGATATGTCGAGTGACCATGCCATGGAGGGTTAGTCACCAGGAATACGCCAGGCATGCAGGGCGCTGTTGCGCTTCCTGGCCTCCCTGCCTGCCAAGCCTGGCATGCCCGGCGTGCAAATGCCAACTTGAGTGCCATCTCTATACAAGCAGGTGGCACAGGACGGCGGCTGGATCAGCGCCGCGCAGATGCTGACCCGCCCCGGAACCAGCCTTGCCCAGCTGGCGGCAGCGGCAGCGGCCGAGGGCGTGCCTGGCTGGGAGCGCCTGCAGCAGCTTGCAGCTCCAGCAGCGGGGGCAGCTAGCGAGGGTTCGTGCAGCAGCAATGTAAGCAGCATGAGCGGCGGCGGCAGCGGAGGCGGCAGCGGAGGCGGCAGCGGCAATGGCGGCGGCGGCAGCGGCGGCAGCGGCAGCAGCAGTAGCAGCAGCGGCGCAAGCCCCAAGGGGCCGATGGCCTGTGGTGCGCACGCCAGCAGCGCGGTGGACACAGCTGTGTTCAACTGCCACTACCGGCCGTACCTGAAGAAGATGGAGGCGGAGGTGGGTTTGGCTGCCTTGAAAATTGGTTTGCAACTCAACTGCCACTACAGTACCGGCCATACCTGAAGAAAATGGAGGCGGAGGTGGGTGGGGCTGCTTCAAAAGATTGGTTTAAATTGGTTTGCAACTCGATTGGCACTACTCGCCGCAGGTGGGTTTGGCTGCCTTGAAACCTGCGTTGCAACTGTGTTTGTTGGCCTCAAACTTGCCTTGCATCTGCCTTGAACCTCTAGGCCCTTCCTGGAGGCGCGGTTCTGGTACTCAATGGATTTTGAACAGCCGGTTTACACAGGCACTCGCACTGCAGATGGTCTTGTCTGCCCCTGTCCTCCAAGCTGCTCCCGTCCACCCCTGCCCACCCACCTCTGCCTGGCCAGGTGGCCGACATGCGGCTCGACGATGCCCTCGTGCTGTCCCAAAGCGGTTGTTCCTCTTACCAGCACTTCTTAAGCGGCCCTTTTCTGCCCCTGTCCCATTTCTGCCCTCTCCAGGTGGCCGACCTGCGGCGCGACGAAGCGCTTCGCATCCCTGAATCCCTGGACTATTCCAAGATGCAGCTTTCAGCGGAGGACCGCGAAAAGCTGTCTGCCGCCCGCCCCTCCAGCCTGGCGGCCGCCCAGCGCATCCCGGGCGTCACCCCCGCGGCCCTGCTCATGCTGCTGCAGCATGTGCGCAAGCGGCAGCCACGGGGCAGCGGCGGCAGTGGCAGCAGTGGGGAGGCAGCGCAAGGGGAGGGCGGCTCAGAGCTGGGTGCGCAAGCAGCTGCTGCATCTGGCTCCTGAGACCCGGCTACCGATTGGCAGCACCCTACGCTCTGCCCAACAGTCTAAACTTAACTTCTTGACTGTCGACCTTCAGTACCTGTTCGCCTTCCAGTTCACTTGCTCTGGCGCATCCGATACCTGACGCCTGCTTTCGTTCGGCATCTGTCTGCATTACATGTTGAGCCTCCGTATGTGCATGGCTTGTTTCTGCGAGTAGTAACGCGGCGCTCGCGTCTGCTGCGAGAGAAGAAGGGGAGGTGGCAAGGGCTGCTGGAAAATTGACGCCGCAAAGCACGAGGCAAGCGCAACGAAAGGGGAGCAAGCGGAAGCAAGGATGCGGAAGGAGGAGGGGCAGCCATGCAAGGGCTCTGGCTGCCCCAACAGAGAGAGGGTGTGAGTGACATGTGTGGCACAGATGAGCTGGGAGAAAGAGAATCTGAGGGGTTAGGATGGTGACAGGCACAGGAGAGGGGAGGTAGGCACTAGAACCACGCCGATGAGGGAACTGTGGCCAAGCGGGCCGAAGCCGCGCACGAGGCTGCGCTAGGGTGGCACTTGGCCGCCGACAGGCTGCCAATGGGCTGCTGAGGGGCGGCTGCACGCATGCCTGATATCAAGCCCCAGCCGCCTACTGCTGCCAGGGCAGCGAGGAGCGAGGCTGCGCCGGCGCCGCAAAGCCATTGACGCCGCCGTGGCCGCTAGCTGCACCGCCGTCTGCCGGGCCCGCCGCGGCGCCGCCCTCGCCGCCCTCGCCGGCTTCGCTGCTGCCGCTGCTGCCGCTGCCGCCGGCCGCACTGCCGCTGGGCGCGGCGGCGGTGCTCTTGTCTGCTGCCGCCTTGCTTGCCTCTGCCTGGCGGGCTGCTGCATCCGCTTCCAGCCGCTCCTCCAGAGAGAGGTGCACGCCCTCCTCATCACCGGCCAGCTCAGCGTCAAGGAACTCCTGCAGCGGCTGCAGCGCGCTCTCCAGCTTGGAGACCTGTCGGCGGGGCCAAAGAGTGGGCGGAATGGAGGCTCAAGACCAGCAGAGGTGTCGAATTGGTGCAGCATCCAGCAGCCATCTGCCACAGAATGCACGTCATGCCCAGCATGCCGCCAAACTGCCCTTCCTCCTCACTTGCCGCCGGAGCCGGAACCTGCCTTGGCCCCGCCCCCACCAAGACGGCGACAAACCACAAGCAGCTTGGACAGCACTCCGCCTCCACCGATGATGTCACAAAAAACCTCACACCAAATTGCAACTCATGCACACAAGCCGCACCTGCTTGCGCAGCTTGGACAGCACCGCCTCCGCCTTGGCCTCCGCCTCCTCCAGCCCAGCCAGCTTGTCGGGGTCGGAGGCAAACACGGGGTGCTCCTTCTGCGCAAATTAACAAATTAACGAGGCAGAGTGAAGATAAACGGAGTGAGACATTGAAGGCGTGCGCTTGTTGCAACGCAGAACCTTGGGAGCGCACTGCGAACAGGCAGGCATGCAAACAAAGCAGCGGCAGTGCCTCACCGCGCGGCGCAGCTGCTCCAGCATGCCCTCTGCGTCGGCGGCCTTGTTGCGCGCCAGCTGCAGCTTCTTCAGCGTGTCCATCGCCTTTTTGACCTTGTCCACCTTGCGCTGCAGTGGGGTTCAGAAACAAACACGTGTTAAGATGTGTGCACACAACAGTTGCAGCAATGCAACGAGTGTCCATCGCCTTTTTCACCTTGTCCACCTTGCGCTGCAACGGGGCAGGGAATGTGTGCGTATGTAATGCATGGCCGCCTCTTGATGCAGCCGGACACAAGGCCAGGAGTAAGCCACAAGATGCAAGCGTGCGGCCCTGCTGCTCTGACTGAGACAGTGCAGCAGCAGCCCACCTTTTTGGGCTTGGCCGCGAGCCGCTTTTTCTCACGAGCGCCAGCAAGTGCTCACACGGCAACTTTACATTGTGCAGCAACTGAACCAAGCTGTTACAACAAACAACCTACCTTTTTGGGCTTGGCCGCGAGCCGCTTCTTCTCCACCAGCGCCAGCAGCTTCTGGATGCAGCGGTGCGCAAACTCGGGGTGCTGGTCCCACCCCTTGGTGGACACCTGCGGCAATCAATCGTAGCAGCCAGGGGCCATGTCGCTTCAGTCAAGTCGACAGCTGCAGCAGCACGCAGTGCTGCACAGCGCGCAGCAGGCAGTGGAGCACGAAGCGCAGCAGGCAGCGCAGTGCAGCAGCAGCAGGCAGCACAGCAGGAGCGCAGCACAGCAGGAGCGCAGCACGCACGTCGCTCCAGTCCTTCTTGAAGAACTGCCAGGCCAGGCCGGACACCACGTCCGCTGCATGCTCATACTCTCCAGCCTCCCGCCAGGCGGGGTTGTCGCTGGACCGCAGCCGCGCCACAATCGCCTCGGCCTGCACAGGGCAAGCAGGCGGCGGGCCTTCAGTGACAGCAGGCGGGAGTGCCTAGACACCGTGCACGCGTGCACGCACCGGCGATCAGGCAAAAGCAGGCCAACCCAGGCACGCATGGCAGCCGCCAGTGCAACAGCCCCACCGGCACCAGCCGCTGCTTCACAACCCGGCCGCCGTCCCCTCGGTGTGCACAGGAAGAAAGAAAGAGAGGCTGTCCCCTTGGGCGTGGGCTGACGGAGCTAGCCGGGTATGAAGCCCCTCGGTGTGCGCCCCCACCTGCTCATTGATTTCCTCCCGCGCCTTGTCTGCCCGCTCCTGCAGCTTGGCCCGGATCTTCTCCTGCAGAAGAAAAAGAAAGAGCAGTGGGCAGGAAGGAGGAAGAGGTAGGTACATTGAGGTGGTAAACATGGCCGTCAAAAACGTCAAATGGCGCAGTACGCGTGAGGCTCAGCTATGCCCCTGCCTGCAGCCTGATCAGCTACGGCGAGGTATCACCACGCAGCAGCTGTTGCCACAGCAGCCGCGCCTCGCATCGCAGTGCCTTAACCAGCACCACTACCAGCACACACGCACTTTACCAGCGCCCCAGCAGCACCCACCTTTGCCTCGGTGCTGTGCGGCACCCGGTTCTCGTTGGCCTTCTGCAGCCGCTCCCGCACGTCTGCGCGCTGCATGGCCACCTTGGTGGCTGCCCGGATGCGAGCAATGGTCTCTGGGGAGTGCCGGCGCCCCTTGTTCCAAGGAGTGCGCCCCTTGTTGGCCTGGCTGATCTTCAGCCGCCGCAGCTTCTCCTGCTCATCAACGTCCCCAGACTGGGCCGCCACCGCCGCCGCCCTGGCGTTTGCCTTGCGCGCATTGGCCACCATCTTGTTGATGGCGGCCAGCGTTTCAGTGGGCATGGGGGCCTGCTGCGCCTGCTGCGCCGGCGGCGGCGGCCCCGGCTGCTGCTGCGCCGCCGCGGCCGGCCCCGGCTGCTGCCCCTGCTGCTGCTGCTTCAGCTGCTTCAGCGCCGGCGGCATCTGCTGCTGGGCCGCCTGCTGCTGCTGGGCTGCCATCAGCGCGGCCTGCTGGGCCTGCCGCTGAGCTGCCAGGGCCGCCGCAGTCGCCGCCGCCTGCTGCTGAACCGGCGGCGGTGGCGGCGACGGCATGCGCTGCGGCACCACCGGCGGCCCCCGCTGCTGCACAAAGCTGCCGGGAGGCACACCGAATGGGCGGGGGCCGCTGGATGGCGGAGCTGCGGGCTGCCGGCCGCCGTAGCCCACGCTCTGAGCACGTGGCGGCGGCGGCGCGAGGCGGCGGCGCCGCCCGCCCTGACATGGGTGAGGGGGCTGCTGCGGCGCCAGAGGCGCTGGGGGCCTTCCCGAGGTTGAGGCCGGGGCGCCCTGGGCGCCCGCTGGCTGGAGCAGGGCGGTCACAGGCGACATGGGGGCTGCTGCTTGCCCCACGCCTCAGCTTTTCACCAAGTGAGTTGTGCCAGCTGCTGGGCCTCTGGCAGCCTGCCGGTATGGAGGCGCGTGGGGAGGCGGGGAGCTCGGTAGTGTGTGTGCAGGGAGGAGCCGCCGCCACGTGAGTGCCTGTCAAACGAACTGGAGCGTCGCCTTGGCCATGCATGCATGTCAGAAGTGATGCGCTGGGCCCTCTGAGCGCCACCCTGCTGCGTCGATGATGTGGCAAAGCATACAAACGCAAACGGCTTCTTTCCGATCTCTGCTCATCACGCGACAACTGCAGATCACCATCAAGCCAGGCATCAAGCCCCAGCCGGCTGCCACAGCTTGCACGCCCGCTCAAGCCCCAGCCCTCTCGGAAGCCCCTTGCAACCGGTCCAAATGCCGCCTCGTGTTCTACTCCTTGCCGTGGACGATAGCGACGTGAGCTGCGATCGGGCTCGGTGACTTGCGCCAGCTGAATACCTGCAGCCGTGCAAACCAGGGTCTGGGAGCCGAGGACAAGGACCTAGGCCATGATCGGCGGCGGGTGGGAGGGCCGCACGCCCCCTGCTGCAGCCGCACCTCCCGAGCCGCCGCCACCTGCCGACCCGCTGCCGCCCGGTTTGTTGGCACGCTGCGGCGCTGCATTGACCCGGCACCCTGTGCCGCTGTTAATCTCCTCCCCTGCAGGTCAGCGAGACGGTGCTGGAGTGGACCATTGACAATGTGTACAAGCAGGGAGATGAGGTGGGCGGCTGCAGAGTGCGCCTCCAAGCTGCAGGCGCTGGGCGCAGGTGCAGCTGCTGCCCGCCGAGCAGCGCCATCCGCTGCTGTGGCCCCTTTGGCCCTGTTGCACTGCTCTGCTCTGTGAACTCCTGCAAGGCTGATGCAGCTGTGTGCCGCTCTGCCCCAGCGTCCGCTCCTGTCGTTGAGCACTGCTGCCTGCGTGCCACCCGTGCAACTGCAGATCCACCTGCTGCACATCATCCCCGTGCCCATGCCCGAGGCAAGTGCAGCAACATGGGACATCGGTGATGTTGCCGTGCATGATGCAGCCACTGCCCACTCTGCTGCTCTCTACGCTTGCTCCCCTGGCTTCTCTGCGGCGGCTTGCAAGGCGCAGCAGGGCTGTGCACCGCATGCCCCGCGATGGTCACCCTGCGCTGTGCCTTGCCCTGTGCGCTCTGTTGGCAGGTGATTGGCGGCATTGGAGCCATGGATAGCATCGTAACGGTGGACCCCGACCCGCAGACAGACCTGAAGCACGTGAGTGCCCGCTCCTGGGGGGGG
>VFQQ010003687.1_pt1 | contig 14557 bp, 13 predicted proteins | sample 3512341 | NCBI WGS metagenome assembly VFQQ01 (sample SAMN10412373, study PRJNA504923) | tailings metagenome | isolation source: Relicate 2 Philex TSF1 revegetated site | place: Philippines: Tuba, Benguet | collected 2017-08-29 | reverse complement strand
ATCGTGCCGGAAGGGTTCGAGCGGCGTTTCGTGCGGGGCGAGCGGCCGCAATTGCTGATCGCCGCCGATGCGACCGACCCCATCGCTGCCGGCGGGGCCATCGGCGCCCTGCCCCAGATCGCCGAGAGGGCGTTCGCGCCATTCCTGGAAGGCACGCTGTCGGGTCTCGCGGCGGGGCCGCCACCTTACGAGATCGTGGCGCAGCGCCTGTTCAATCCGGCGGGTGAGACGGCGTTCAACATCGTGCCGGGGCTGCTGGGCGTCATCCTCACCATGACGATGGTGATGATCACCTCCATCGCGCTGACGCGCGAGATGGAGCGCGGCACGATGGAGACGATGCTGGCGACGCCGCTGAAACCGACCGAGGTGATGCTGGGCAAGACGACGCCCTATATCTTCATCGGCGCGGGGCAGACGGCGCTGGTGCTGGCGATGGGCGCCTGGCTCTTCGGCATTCCGTTCAACGGCTCGCTGCTCGCGATGCTGACCGGGACCGGCGTCTTCGTGCTCGCGTGCCTGATGCTCGGCTATCTCATCTCGACGGTGGCCAAGACGCAGATGCAGGCGATGCAGATGACGTTCTTCGTTTTTCTGCCGTCGATTTTGCTCTCCGGCTTCATGTTCCCCTTCGCCGCCATGCCCTGGTGGGCGCAGGGCATCGGCGAAGCCCTGCCGATCACCCACTTCCTGCGCATCGTCCGCGAGACAATGCTGAAAGGCGCGGGGTTCGACGCGATTGCGGGCGACCTGTGGCCGCTGGGGATTATCCTGGCGGTGCTGACGGGGCTGGCGCTGCTGCGGTTCAGGCGGACGTTGGATTAGCGCGCGACAGTACGCGATCCTCCTTGCACGTCGCCGCTGGCGCCGCCCCCCTTAACGGCAGAAGCAGCACCAATGACATTGGGCTTCACAATATGGCGCAGTCGGCGTGCCCCGCCATTATTCGTGTCCTGACATCTATGTTTGCAGAAAACGAGGTACCCAATGCGCCTTCGAATACATTGCCACAAATGCGTATTCGATGATGAGAAGTTCAATGCGCTACCGATACCGGTCCAGATAACATCGAGTAGCCGCTACACTATAAACTGCCCTGCCGGACACGAAACGACTGTTGTTCTCAGCTCGCAGTCATTCGAAGTTCTTGGCGAGATCGCATTGCAAGCGATACTGGATGGGTATTTTCGCGATGCGATAGGCTCCTTCACCGCATCCCTAGAAAGGGCATACGAGGCGTATGTACGCATCTCTCTGAAGCACTCGAGCAAGAAGCAAGCTTTGGTAGACGAAGTTTGGAACTCGGTGGCTGCCCAGAGCGAGCGGCAGCTGGGCTTATTCATAGGCATCTATGCCGTTGAAACTAGACAGTTAGCCCCTCTGCTTCCGAGACGAATGGTAGAGCTTCGGAACGCCGTAGTTCACAAAGGCCATATCCCAACCGAGGAAGAGGCAATTCTTTTTGGGCAGCACGTCTCAGACATCGTAATGACGCTTATCCACGAACTTCGCGCTCGCTGTCCAAACGAGATGATGGAGCTGATTGGCCAGACCCAGATGCGTGGCATGCCGGACGAGGAAGAGTTGGCGGCAGGCGGCGTCATGTTCATGAGTTATGACGTGCCATACGGATTTCAGTCCGACGACATGCAAACCGATATTGCGGCGGCGGTGGCCGAACGTCGGCGGGAGCGGGGCGACGCAAAACCCTAGTATCGAGTCTTTCGGATTATCGAGCCTTGTTGAAAATAAAAGGCCGGGCTTTCGCCCGGCCTTTTATATGCGCATTGATGCGTTGGCTTACGCGGCCTTCTGCGCGGCCTTGTAGTTGCCGTAGAAGGTTTCGCCTTTGGCGGCCATGTCGCGGAGGAGTTGCGGCGGGGCGAAGCGGGCGCCGTAGGCTTGCGCCATGCGGTCGCATTCCTCGACGAACTTCTTGAGGCCGACCGTGTCGATCAGGCTGATCGGGCCGCCGGTCCAGGGCGCGAAGCCCCAGCCGAGAATGGCGCCGACATCGGCGTCGCGCGGATCGGTGACGACGTTTTCGGCATAGCAGCGCGCCGCTTCCACCGCCTGGCGATAGAGGAAGCGCTTCTTCAGTTCGTCCACCGCAGCAGGTTCAGCCTCGGTCGTGGTGATCTTCACGAGATCGGCGAGGCCGGGCCACAACGTCTTCGGACCCTTGTTCGCCGGGTAGTCGTAGAAGCCCTTGCCGTTCTTGCGGCCGAGGCGGCCTTCCTTGACGACCAGGGCCTCGATGAGCGCATCGGACGGGCCGGCGACATAGGCGCTGCCGAGATCCTTCTTCGTCTGCTCGCGCACCTTGTAGGCGAGGTCGAGCGCGACGTCGTCGGCCAGTTCCAGCGGGCCGCGCGGCATGCCGGTCATGCGGCCGACATTGTCGACGATGGCGGGGGCGATGCCTTCCGCCAGCATCTCCTGCCCCTCGGCCACATAGGTGCCGAAGCAGCGCGAGGTGTAGAAGCCGCGGCTGTCGTTCACGACGATGGGCGTCTTCTTGATCTTCTTCACATAGTCGACCGCCACCGCGACGGCGCGCGGGTTGGTTTTCTTGCCGAGGATGATTTCGACGAGGCCCATCTTGTCGACAGGCGAGAAGAAGTGGATGCCGATGAAGCTTTCCGGGCGGACGCTGGCTTCAGCGAGGCCCGAGATCGGCAGCGTCGACGTGTTCGAGCCGAAGATCGCGGTTTCGGGGATGACGGCTTCCGCCGCCTTGGTGACCGTCGCCTTGATGTCGCGGTTTTCGAACACCGCCTCAACCACGAGGTCGGCGCCTTTCAGCGCGGCATAGTCGGTGGTCGGCGTGATGAGGCTGAGAATGCCATCGGCCTTTTCCTTGGCCATCTTGCCGCGTTCGACCTGCTTCGCCAGCAGGCCGGCAGCGTAGGACTTGCCCTTTTCGGCCGCCTCGATGGTCTGGTCGATCAGCACGGTTTCGATGCCGGCCATCGCCTGAACATAGGCGATGCCTGCGCCCATCATGCCGGCGCCGATGATGCCGACCTTTTTCGCGTCGGTGGGGGCTTCATCCTTGGGACGGCGCGCGCCCTTGCCGAGTTCCTGCATCGAGAGGAACAGCGAGCGCATCATGTTCTTGGCCGTCGGGTGCGCCGACAGCGCCGCGAAGTAGCGCGACTCGATCCGCAGCGCGGCGTCGATGGGCACCTGGATGCCTTCATAGACGCACTTCATGATCGAGAGCTGGGCGGGATAGTTGCCGTAGGTCGTCTTGCGCAGCATGGCGTTGCCCATGACGAAGGCGGTGCCGCCGCCCGGCGCGTGCGGCGTGCCGCCGGGGACCTTGAATTCCTTCTTGTCCCAGGGCTGCACCGGATCGCCCTTGGTCTTGATCCATTCCTTCGCGGCGGCGACCTCGGCGCCCGAGGGCACCACGGCGTGGACGAAGCCGAGCTTCAGCGCTTCCTGCGGGGTCGAGGGCTTGCCTTCGAGGATGAGCGGCAGCGCCGCCATCACGCCGATGAGGCGCGGCAGGCGCTGGGTGCCGCCGGCGCCGGGCAGAAGACCGATCTTGGCTTCCGGCAGGCCGAGCTGGATGCGCGGGTTGTCGCCGACCACGCGGTAGTGACAGCCGAGCGTCACTTCCAGACCGCCGCCGAGGGCGAGACCGTTGATCGCGGCGGCCACCGGCTTGCCGCAGGTTTCAAGGCCGCGCAGCACGCGGTTGAAGCCGAAGGCGCCTTCGAACTGGCGGTTCAGCTTTTCATTTTCGGTGAGCTCGCCCTTGGGGCCGGAATTGCCTTCCATCTCGCCGATATCGGCGCCGGCGCAGAAGCCGGTGGGTTTGCCGGACGTGATGACGAGGCCCTTGATGGCGTCGTCGGTCTTCACGCGCTCGGCGATGGCGGTGATGTCCTTCAACGCCGCAGCGGTGAGGGTGTTCATCGAACGGCCGGGGACATCGAAGGTCGCGACGGCGATGCCGTCAGAGTCGACGCTGAACTTGAAGGTGGCGAAATCGGACATGTGTCTTTTCTCCCCTTAAACGCGCTGCAGCACGGCAGCCGTGCCCATGCCGCCGCCGACGCAGAGCGTGACGAGCGCGGTTTCCTTGTTCGAACGCTCCATCTCGTCGATGACGGTGGAGACCAGCATCGCGCCGGTGGCGCCCAGCGGGTGGCCCATCGCGATGGCGCCGCCGTTGACGTTCATCTTCTCGTGGCTGATGTCGAGGCGCTTCATCATGCGCATGACGACCGAGGCGAAGGCCTCGTTCAGCTCGTAGATGTCGATGTCGTTGACGGTCATGCCGAGGCGCTTCAGCAGCTTCTCGGTCACGTAGCTGGGGCCGGTGAGCATGATCGACGGCTCGGAGCCGATGGAGGCGAAGCCGAGCACCTTGGCGCGGGGCTTGAGGCCCGCCGCATCGCCCGCACCCTTGGTGCCGAAGAGAACCGCGGCGGCGCCGTCGACGATGCCCGACGAGTTGCCGGCGTGGTGGACGTGGTTGACGCGCTCAACCTGCGGGTAGCGCTGCTGCACCACGCCGTCGAAGGCGAACTCGCCCGGCTGAACGAAGGACGGCTGCAGCGCGCCCAGCGACTGCATCGTCGTTTCGGGGCGCATGTGTTCGTCGTGGTCGAGAAGGATCGCGCCGAGCTGATCCTTCACCGGTACGACCGACTTCTTGAAGCGGCCTTCGGCCCAGGCGCGCGCGGCGCGCTTCTGGCTTTCCACCGCATAGGCGTCGACGTCTTCACGGCTGAAGCCGTCGATGGTGGCGATGAGATCGGCGCCGATGCCCTGGGGGGCGAAATAGGTCTTGAAGGCGAGCGCCGGATCGGAGGCGAGTGCGCCGCCATCCGAGCCCATCGGCACGCGCGACATGGATTCGATGCCGCCGCCGATGGCGAAATCGGACTGGCCGGACATGATCTGCGCGGCGGCCATGTTGCAGGCTTCGAGGCCCGAGGCGCAGAAGCGGTTGATCTGGACGCCCGCGACGCTTTCGTCGAAGCCGGCATTCAGAACGGCGCTGCGTGCGATGTTCGCGCCCTGCTCGCCGACCGGCGAGACACAGCCCAGAATCACGTCATCGACCTTGGACGTGTCGAGGCCGTTGCGGTCGCGGATCGCTTCCAGCGCCTGGCTGGCGAGCGAGAGCGCGGTGATTTCGTGCAGCTTGCCGTCCTTGCGGCCCTTGCCGCGCGGCGTGCGGATGGCGTCGTAGACGTAACACTCGGTCATGGGGTCTCTCCGTCCTGGAGGCCGCGCGCCCGATTGCAATCTGGGCGGATCGTCGGCTCGGAGCGCCACTAGGACCGACTCCCGGAGGGGGTCAAGATTGACGCTTACGTTAGCTGCCCAACAATTTTGTTGTGCGGTGCAGCAAGTGGCGGAAATCTTGTGTCTGCGACAATCAGGAAATTGACGCCTTGTCTCCAAATCCCGGAGATGCGGTCCATGACTGGAAAACGCGAACGCACCAAGCTGGCCAACCGCGAAGCGATCCTGGAGGCCGCGCGCGAGGTCTTCACCAAGCTCGGCTATGGCGCGACCACCGTGCGCGACATCATCCGCGCGACCGATCTCGCGAGCGGCACCTTCTACAACTACTTCAAGTCGAAGGAAGAGGTCTTCCAGGCGATCCAGGACGAGAACGCGCTGCGCGTGCGGCCGCGTCTGCGCGCCGAGCGCATTCGCGCGCGGAGCGTGGAGGAGTTCATCTCCGGCTCGTTCCGCACCTTCTTCGATTACATCGCGACGGACCGGCGAACCTTCGCCGTCATCCGCCGCAATGCCGATACGATGCGCGTGCGCATGGATACGCCGGAGATCATCGCCGGCTTCGATGAGCTGCGCATCGATATCGACAAGGCGATCGAGGACGGTATCTTCCCACCCATCGATGCCGACTATCTGATGGCGGCGCTGGTGGGCGTCGCGTTCGAGGTGGGCGAGCACATGCTGAGCCGCGAAACGGTGGATACCGAAGCTGCGGCGAATTTCGCGACGGCGCTGTTCATGGGCGGCTTCCGCGCACTGCCGACGCTCACGCGGCCGGCCAGCGACGCCGCCTGACATTTCGCAAACGGAGTACCCGAATGAGTGCCGACGAGCTGAAGATCGTGAACGAGTTGCTGCGCGCCTCGAACGCCGCCGAGCGTCCCGGTAGCTGGGCCGAGCGCCGCGCCGGGATGGAGGCGACGCTCGCCGCCTTCCCGAAAGCCGACGGCGTGTCGCTGCAGCCGTTCCGCCTTAACGCACTCGATGCCGAATGGCAGGCGCGCAAGGGCGCACGCGACGATGCGGCGATGCTGTACCTGCATGGCGGCGGTTATGCGGTGGGTTCGATCGCGACGCACCGGCCGCTCACCACCGAGATCGCGGCCGGGTTCGACGGGCGCGTGCTGTCGCTCGGCTACCGTCTCGCGCCGGAGCATCCCTGTCCGGCGGCGATCGAGGACGCGCTGGCGGCCTATCGTTTCCTGATCGAAGACCAGGGCGTGCCTGCGTCCAACATCATCATCGCCGGTGACAGTGCGGGTGGCGGGCTGACCGTCGCGGCGCTGGTGGCGATCCGCGATGCGGGCCTGCCGCTGCCGGCGGGTGGATGGTGCCTGTCGCCGTGGGTCGACCTTACCGTCTCGAGTGGGTCGATGGCGTCCAAGGCCAACGACGATCTGATGATCAGCGATGTCAGCCTGAAGGAGTACGCGGCGGCCTATGCGCCCGGCGGCGACGTGAAGGACGCGCGCGCGACATTGCTCAACGCATCGCTGAAAGGCCTGCCACCGCTGCTGATCCAGGTCGGCACGGCGGAGCGGCTGCTCGACGATTCCGTTGCGCTCGCGGCGCGTGCGGGTGCCGACGATGTCGCAGTGACGCTGGAATGCTGGCCGGGCCAGCCGCACGTCTTCCAGATCTTCGCCGCCATGATGGGCGAAGCACGCGCCGCCATCGCGGGCGCCACGAATTGGGCGAACGCGCGCATCGCCTGACGACGCGGCCGTGTAACACTGTAACCGTAATCTCATTACAGTTGCGGGGTTTCGCGCGCGCGATCATATCTCGCGCATGTCAGGCCATGATCACAGCCACGCCGGCCACTGCCACGCGCCGAAGGATTTCGGACGCGCTTTTGCGCTGGGCATTGCCCTTAACACCGGCTTCGTAGCGCTGGAGGCGATTGCCGGCTGGCTGACCGGCTCGCTCGCGCTGCTCGCCGATGCAGGTCACAACCTGTCCGATGTCGCGGGCCTGCTGCTCGCATGGGGCGCGGCGGCGATGGCGAAGCGCAAGCCGACCGCAACGCGTACCTATGGCCTCGGCCGTTCCACTATTCTTGCCTCGCTGGGCAACGCGCTGCTGCTGCTGATCGCGGTCGGCGCGATCCTGTGGGAGGCGGCGCATCGTTTCGGCGACCCGCAGCCCATCGCCGAGTGGACGGTGGCCGCCGTCGCGGGCGCGGGCATTCTCGTCAACGCCTTCACCGCCTGGCTGTTCGTTTCGGGCGCGAAGGGCGATCTCAATATCCGCGGCGCCTATCTGCACATGGTGGCGGACGCGGCTGTGTCGTTCGGCGTCGTGCTTGCCGCCTTCGCGGTGATGGCGACAGGCTGGCTGTGGGTCGATCCGGCGATCTCAGTCGTCATCGCCATCGTCATCGCCTGGGGCACATGGGGCCTGCTGACCGAGTCGACCCAGATGGCCCTCGACGGTGTGCCGAGCGGCATGAGCCATGGCGAGATTTCAGACTGGCTGAAGCAGCAGCCGGGCGTCACCGGCGTGCACGATTTGCATGTCTGGTCGCTCTCGACGACCGAGACAGCGCTGACCGCGCATCTCGTCCGCCCTGGCGCGGCGCTGGACGATGCGTTCCTGACCGCGACCGCCACCGCCCTGAAAGCGCGGTTCGGCATCGGCCACGCGACATTCCAGATCGAGACCGGCGAGGACTGCGCCGATTGCGGGCTGCACAGCCACGGATCGCACGACGATCACGACCATCACGGCAACGATCATCATCACGATCACGGCCATCTGACCCATCGCCATTGAGATGACGCCATGACTGAGCTGCTCGCCAATCCGCTGACCCTCTTCGTCTATATCCTCGCGACCTTCGCGGCGGTCTTCGTGTGGCCGACCCTGCGGCTGCGCCTGTCGAACGGGATCAACGCCTTGGTCCTGCCGCGCGGCGACAGCGGCGAGGCTGTCGTCGGCCGCTGGTTCAAGGGCGCGCTGGTGCTGCTGACCGCGATGGCGACGCTGGCCGTGTTCGCGCCCGCGCCGTGGGATGTCATCGGGCCTATCGCCCTGCCCTTCGCCGAGCTGCGCCTCTATGCCGGGTGGGCGATCCTCGCCGCCGCGCTGATCTGGATCGCCATCGCGCAGGCGCAGATGGGCCGGTCATGGCGCATCGGCGTCGATCCGCAGAAGACCGAGTTGAAGGCCGCCGGGCTTTTCGCCGTCAGCCGCAACCCGATCTTCCTCGGGATGCGCGCGATGCTGGTGGGCGTCGTTCTCGTTTCGCCGAACGCCCTATCGCTCGCCGCGTTGCTGCTTGGTGAGGCGTTGATGCAGCTTCAGGTGCGCTTTGAGGAAGCGCATCTGGAGGCCGTCGAGGGTGAGACCTATCGCGCCTATCGCACCCGCGTGCCGCGCTGGCTCTAGAGCCGGACGATATAGCCTTCGTCCGCGCTGGCCGTGCCGGCGACGAAGGACTGGAAGATTTTCGCCGCCTCTGAAAGCCCGTCGCGTTCCACGACCTTCGTGGCGCCGGCGGCGGTCGGAAGGAAGTCCGTCCAGGCCGCCGCGACCTTCTGACCGAATGTCGCCGCACCCCAGTCGCCGATGCGCTTGGCGATTTGGCCCGGCGCGAAGAAGAATTGCGGCTCCGGCCCCGCCAACTTTTCCGGGGCGGTCGTGCCTTCCTGCCAGTGGGTCGCACCGACCGAGCAGGAGTATTTCAGCGCGTCGTTGAAATGCGTGTGGATGCGCTTGCGGACACCCGCATCGCCCGCGATGTCGACGAAGACGCTAGGCGTTTTCGGATCGAGCGTTTCGATGTCTTCATACGCCACGACCTTGGCGTAGCAGCCGAGGCTCTTCACGAAGTCGATATTGCGTTTTGATGTAAGGCCGATCACCGGCACGCCGCGCGCCGCGATCTGCTTCGCTGCGGCCCATGCCGTCTTGGCCGAGGCGCTGGAGAAGATCACCTGGCTTCCGCCGAACAGCTTGTTGTCGTCGAGGAAGTCGTCGATCAGGAAGGCGGTCGTGAAAAGCGGGCGGAACAGCATCTGCAGCGCTTCGGTATCGGACGCATAGAGCGGATCTGAATCCGTGAAGACATACTGGTTGTAGAAGGGCGACATGGGCTGGCGGTGCGCCGCGACGTCGTTGAAGCCGCTAGCTTTCACCGCGCCCGCCTCGACCGTGAACGAGGTCGACATCGGCAGATAGCCATAGACCTTCCGGCCTTCGCCCAATCCCGGCGCGCGGCTTTCGATGACGGTCGCAAAACCCCAGACCGGCACGCGGCCCTGACCCTCGGGCGCAGGGAAGAAGTTCCAGTACTGCATCATGTCGCCGAAGACGGCGTAGGTGAGGTTGTTCGCGGTGACCGAGAAGGCGTTGACCTTCAGCCGCGCCTCGCCCTCGGCCAGCGGCGGAAGGTCGGTCGTCTCGATGCGCGAGGCCGACAAATCGGCGCGGCTGACGATCAGATCTGTCGACTGGCTCATGGCGTCTCTCCCTTTTGGGCGAACCCTCGCCTGTCGCGGTGACAATGCCAAGACGTCAAAGGACAGCGGCGGTGAGCCGCGTACGCCAGGCCGCGGCCTTCTCACGCAGCATCGCGCGCTGCAGCGTGCCGGTATTCTCATCCTCGGCGAGACGCTCCAACTCGGCGTAGAGGAAGGCATCGCGGCCATGCGCGTTATAGGCCGCCTGCGCCTTGCGGTTGAGATGGCTGCAGAGACGCAGCGAGAACCAGAGCCCGTTCTGCTGCGCGTCCAGATTGCGGCTTTCGCCCACCCAGACCTCGCCGCTCGCGGTGCAGGTGAGGCTGAATATGCCGGCCGGGGCGGGCCTTCGCTCTTTCCAGGCGTTGATGGCGGCCTTGCGGTCCTGCGGCTTCATAATTTTATCCGGGTCTAATTGACGTGCGCTTATTACCCGGATAATAAACGCCGTCAAGAGCACACCATGACTGACACGCTCACCGCCTTTTCCGGCGTCACCCATCTGAAAACCGGCACGCCTGCCGAGGTCGCGCTGGCGGTCGCGGCGGCGGACGCGGCGGCGCGCGTGCTGGTGTTTGCCGATGCGACCGGCCGGCAGACCGATCTCGATGTCAGCGGCGGGGCCGAGGCGATCCGCGCCCGTTACGCCGAAGCGGACGAGCCGCGCGGGCGCGGACGGCCCAAGCTCGGCGTCACGGCGCGCGAGGTCACGCTGCTGCCGCGTCACTGGGACTGGCTGAACGATCAGCCCGGCGGGGCGTCGGCGGCGCTCCGCCGGCTCATCGACGCGGCGCGCAAGACGCCCGAGGCCGAAGCACGCAGCCGGCGCAATGCCGCGTATCGCTTTCTGGCGGCGATCGCCGGGGACTATCCGGGCTTCGAAGAGGCGTCGCGGGCGCTGTATGCGGGTGACCGGGCCGGGTTCGAAGCGCGCATCGCCGCATGGCCCGAAGACATTGCGAACCACGCCTTGAAGCTCGCCTTCGGAGGCCTGGCGAGCTAACGTTTCCCTATGACGCTCGCACCCTCCGCCGAGCCATTGCTGACGATCCTGCCGCTGTCGGCCGTGGCCGGAATATTGGCCGCGACGATAATCGATACGCAGATCCGCGAGTTCAGAGACGGTAGGGTTACGCAATGGAGAACCGGCCGCAAAAGCCGGTTCTCATATTGGATCTATGTCGCCGCCCTTGCAGCCGTTGGCCTAGCCTGGTTCGGCACAATCATCAGCTTCGTGCGGCCGACCATTCGCCACTACTACGCGTTCGGCTACTAGCCTCACCCGATATCCCGCGCGCCGCGCACCAGCCGGCCCGGGAGCGCGCCGGTCGGCTGGCCGCCGCGATAGATGATCTGGCCGTTCACGACGGTCGCGTCATAGCCATCGGCATACTGCATCAAGCGGCGGCCGCCCGAGGGCAGGTCGTACTGGATGGTAGGCGCGTGCAGGCGAAGATTGGCGTAGTCGATGACGTTGAGATCGCCCTTGTAGCCGGGCTTCAGCAGGCCGCGATCGGCGAGGCCGACCGTCAGCGCCGTCTCGCGCGTCTGCTTGGCGATCACATGCTCCAGCTTCATCTTGGGTCCGCGCGTGCGGTCGCGCGTCCAGTGGATGATGTTGGATGTCGGGAACGAGCCGTCGCAGATCGTGCCGACATGCGCGCCACCATCCGAGAGGCCGAGGACCGCGTTCGTATCGTTCATCATCTCGAACGACGGATCGAGCGAGCCGTTCGCGTAGTTGAGGAACGTCAGGTACAGCGCACCTGATCCGTCGCCCGCCGTGATGACGTCGAGCGCGTATTCCTCCGGGCTGATGCCCTTGGCGGCGGCCTTCGCGGCGATGGCTTCCGACGGCAGCGGCTCGTAGTTCGGTGGATCGCCGAGTTCGAACATCGAGCCGAAACCGCGCAGCACCGATTTGACGAAGGGATGATCGGCCTTGGGCTTGTCGGCCAGCAGCTTGGCGCGGAACCAGGGATCGCGCAGCGCGGCGAGGCGTTCCTCGAAGCTCTTGTCGGCGATCTCCTTGTAGGCGGGGTGCGCGATGAAGGGGTTGAGCGTCAGGTGCAGCCCGAGCAGCAGGCCGACCGGACGGCCTGCAACCTGCGCCTTCATCGGCAGGCCGTCGTCGTTGGCCTGCTTCAGCCAGCCGAGCACGTCCTTGTAGAGATCGGGCGCCATGGGCGATTGCGCGAGGCTGACGCTCAGCGGGCGGCCCGAAGCCTCGACCATGCGGCGGAAGATGTTGAACTCTGCCTCGCCGCCGGGGAAATCGGTCACGACCTGCAGCACGCCGAGACCGGCCTGCTTTAGGCCCATTGCAATACCCACCAGCTCGCGCTCCGCCGCGCCATAGGACGGCGTGTTATGTCCGTCGGCCGTTTTGTGATTCAGCGTGCGCGAGGTCGAGAAGCCAAGCGCGCCGTCGCGCATCGCCTCACGCGCCAGCGCCGCCATTCTGAAGATGTCCTGTTCGGTCGCCGCTTCCTGCTTCGCGCCGCGCTCGCCCATCACGTAGACGCGCAGTGCGCCGTGCGGCAGCTGCGCCGCGAAGTCGATGTCGTGCGGAATCTCATCGAGGGCATTCAGGAAATCGCCGAACGATTCCCAGTTCCATTTCAGGCCCTCCTTCAGCACCGGGTGCGGAATGTCTTCCACGCCTTCCATAAGGCTGATGAGGCGGTCGTGGTCTTCCGTCTTCACCGGCGCGAAGCCGATGCCGCAATTCCCGAAAACGGCCGTAGTGACGCCGTGGATCGACGAAGGCGCGAGGCGGTTATCCCAGGTCGCCTGTCCATCGTAATGCGTGTGGATGTCGACGAAGCCCGGCGTGACGAGCCTGCCCTTCGCGTCGATCTCCTCGGCGCCCGAACCGCTCACCTTGCCGACCTCGACGATGCGTCCTTTCGAGATCGCCACGTCGCCTTCGAAGCTCTCAGCGCCCGTCCCGTCGACAATGGTGCCGCCCCGGACGACCAGATCGTACTGGCTCATGGTGTTTCCTCTTGTCTCTTGTCTTGATGGCTTATGGGCGCGAGGCTAGCACACCAAGAAACACATGAGGAAATGCCGATGAGCCTGCAATCCGTGATGACCCGGATCATCTTCTCCCTGCCTTCCGGGATCATCCAGGCGATGGCGGGCAAGAAGACCGAGATCGACGGGAAGACCTTGGACCCGCGGATCGCGCTGATGGCGAAGGAAGCCGCCAAGGGGCCGAAAATGAGCTCGCTCAGCCCGGAGATTGCGCGCGAGGGCATGAAGGCGGCCTTTGGAACCATCGACACCAAGCGCCGCAGCGGCGTCACCGTGAAGGACATGACGGTTCCCGGCGGCGACGGCGCTCCTCTGCCTGCGCGGCTCTATACGCCCGCCGGCGCGACCGGAAACGAACCGCTGATCGTCTATTTCCACCAGGGCGGCTGCGTCCTCGGCGGGGTTTGGACCTGCGATGTCTGGTGCTCGATCCTCAGCGACGAGGCGAAGGCGGTGGTGCTGAACGTCGACTATCGCCACGCGCCGGAGAACAAGTTTCCCGCCAGCGTCGACGATGTGCTCGCCGCCTATGACTGGGCGCGCGCGAATGCGAAGTCGCTGGGCACGGATGGCAAGCGCATCGCCGTCGGCGGCGACAGTGCAGGCGGCTATCTCTCGGCCGTCATCTGTCAGGCGGCGAAGAAAGAGGGCAAGCCGCAGCCGACGCTGCAGCTTCTCATCTATCCCTGCACCGACTGGACCAGCGATGGCGGCACCATGGTGACCATGGCGAACGCCTATCCGTTGACCAAGGAGATGGACTGGTTCGCCGGGCATTATCTCAACAGCGAGGCCGAGCGCACCGACTGGCGCGTTTCGCCCGCTTTGCTGCCTGACCATTCCGGCCTCGCCCCGGCGCTCATCTACACCGCCGGCTTCGATCCGTTGACGACGCAGGCCGCCGCCTATGCTGAGCTGCTACGGAAGGCCGGCGTCTCCGTCACCTATCGCTGCTACGAGACGCTGTCGCATTCCTTCACGGCGTTCTCCGCCGTGGTGCCCGCTGCGCGGAAGGCGCTGAACGAAATGGCCGCCGAGGTGAAAGCCAAGCTGGACGCCGCAGCGTGAGGGCGCTCGTCTGCCGCGAACTCAGCGACGACATCACCACGGTCAAGGTCGAGGATCTGCCGCGCCCCGATCTCGCGCCGGGCGAGGTGCGCATCGCCATGCGCGCCGCGTCGGTGAACTTTCCCGATATCCTGATGATCCAGGGGAAGTATCAGTACAAGCCGCCGCTGCCGTTCGTGCCGGGCATGGAAGGCGCGGGCGAGGTGATCGAGCTGGGCGACGGCGTTACCTCCGTCGCGGTTGGCGACGGCGTGGTCGGGGGGCTTCGCACCGGCGGCTTTGCGGAAGAAGCGATCGCGCAGGCCGGTGCGGTCCGCAAAATTCCTAAGGGCATGGATTTCGTCGCGGCTGCGGCCTACCCCGCCGCGTATCTCACCGCCTATGTCGCGCTCAAGCGTCGCGGCAATCTGCAGGCGGGCGAGACGCTGCTGGTCCATGGCGCGGCAGGCGGCGTCGGCCTCGCGGCGGTGGATCTGGGGCTCCATTTCGGCGCGAAGGTGATCGCCACCGCCTCGAGCGAAGAGAAGCGCAATTTCCTCAGCCTGCGCGGCGCGAACCTTGTTCTGCCGTCCAAGGGTTTCCGCGAGGCGGTGAAGGAGTTCACTGGCGGCCTTGGCGCCGATGTCGTCTACGACCCCGTCGGCGGCGATGTGTTCGACGAGAGCGTCCGCTGCATCGCCTTTGACGGGCGGCTGCTGGTGATCGGCTTCACCTCCGGC
>VFQQ010003686.1_pt1 | contig 14558 bp, 12 predicted proteins | sample 3512341 | NCBI WGS metagenome assembly VFQQ01 (sample SAMN10412373, study PRJNA504923) | tailings metagenome | isolation source: Relicate 2 Philex TSF1 revegetated site | place: Philippines: Tuba, Benguet | collected 2017-08-29 | reverse complement strand
ACCTAACAATGGCTGCCAAAAGAGCCTAGCTCAGGTCGCGTCGTGTGACAGTGAAGGTCAACGGCAGCTAGGAGCGCTAAGCAAGGGCGCCATATCGGCCTCTCAACAAACCAAGGTCACGAACAACTGCGTTTTGCTACCGTACAACTCCGTGCTTGGCGAGCGCCTGAAGGTAAGTGGCAGCGCCTTGCACAAGTACGCCTTGTGCTTTTCGCAGCGTCTGGTGCATGAGGCCAAGATTAAGAGCCTGTGCCCATACAGCATGACAGAGACAGGATAGCAGGTCACCTATGCTTACAAATGTGCCCACGACTGTATGTCTGGGTGGTATGAGACGTACGTGTAAGCTCGTGTGCGCAGATTGACATCAAGATCAACACACAGCACCACCCAGAGCACCTGCCCAAGAACGCCCTTGACAAGCTGGCGCGATTGGTCGAAGGCTTTGACATGTGCGATGGCAGGTGCGTACGGCTGTGACATGACTGTGATATTGTCCCCCGCAACTGTGCAATTTGCTGCCACTGTCTTATCGCAGATGCATCTTACCTTTCGGCAAGCACCTCAGGACCGTATCTTTTGTACCGCGCAGTTGATAATGTGTCTTGTGTGTGCGTCTCTGCCGGCGCAGGCCTCTCGCGAGCATGACGCTGGGTGCGCACGTGCGCCGTGGCTGTGTTCTGATTGCACTGGAGGTATGCAGCCTCCCAGGCTCTGTCAGTGGCTCGCGTGCCAGTGCATGCCAGACCCTTGCCTATGCCAAGCACGTGCTGCCAAGCGTACTGGCCGAGCTTGGCCTTGACGCAGGTCTGCCTGGTTGCAGCACAGCTGGCAGCGGCTGCGGCACAGCCAAGCCGCAGTTGCAGCCAGGCCAGTACTTACAGCTGCAGCTGGGCGGTCACACTGTGCGTGCGTCTGCTGACGCGCATACGCAGCACTGGGTGTTTGAGCTGCAGGCTGGTAGCAGTCATCCAGCTGCAACTGCGGCCGCAACCCTCAGCGGCCTTGACCTGTTCCTTGCGCAGCCGGACATGCTGCGGTTGGCTGCGGCAGGGCCAGCCGAGCCGGCTGTGCATGCTGTGCCCTTCACGGTGCAGCTGCGAAGGGTGGATGCACTGGCTGGTCAGGCGCTGCTGGGTTCAGACCCTGGCTGCATGGCTGATGACTCAGCCAGCAGCAGCCTGCAGCTGTGGGTGCTGTGCCAAGGCCAGTACGTGCGCACAGTGGTACACGAGACAGATTTGTACCTAGGCACTGTCAGGGCTACAGCGTACGTGCCTGCAGCTGCGCTGGCCAGGCACCACCAGCCAGATGGGCCGGCCGCACGGCTGCAGCTGCTGACTGTCGAGCTGGGGCACGGCTCGGCCACGCTCAGCCGCACACGGCTGCTGGTGGACGCAGCGCAGCACATGCAGCCGGCTGTGCAGGCCAGCAGCTTCGGCTGGTGGGGCGCCTCAGCCGAGCAGGCGGCTGGGCTGGTGGCTGACGTGTGCAGGCTGACAGCTGCAACAGCACAGGACAGCAGCGACATAGCAGTCAGCAGCCACCAGGCGTTTGTGTCCGACCTAGCTGTGTGGCTGGATGCAGTGCAGCAGGCTGCACCAGCCAGCTGCTGCGAGATGTGCCAGCCATGCAGCTGCCCTCTCACCCTCGCACTCACCACAGAGCAGCACGCAGCCCTCGCCACCAGCGTGCAAACCCACGCAGCACAAAGCGGGCTCGCAAGCGCCGTCACCTTCCTGCAGCGCACGCAGGACGCAACGGGCTTGGGTGGGGCCAAGTGCGGCTTGGCCGCAACAGCAGCGGCCTGCAGCCGGCTGGCACGGCAGCAGCTAGCCGGCCATGGTCCCTGCAAGCAGTGCGACGCTCTGTTCTACGAGACACTGCGTCGCAGCTTGCCCGTGCGGCCGGCTTGGGTGGGCTTGCAACGGCTGTTGGGCTGCTACTACGGCATCGCCGAGCCTTCACTCCAATCTCTGCTGGTTCTGTGCGTAATGGGAGCCATCAGCGTGGTACACACGCGCTTCACCCTCTGGGCAGTCCCCGCCGTACGCGGCATGGGTTCAAAACACGAGCCCGTTGTGGAGTTCCTATTCAGCTACCATGCGTACGTGTGGGGCAAGCTGGGCCTGCTGGCATCCCTGGTGCGTTTCAGGCCTGCTTTCATAGGCACCACACTAGTAGAGCACATGTACATGCTGCCTATCGGTTATGTTCTTGCCACGTATAGCCACCAGGTGCCGTTATGGGGCCGAGTGTCCACACTTTGGATGCGTGTGCTTGTATTCTTAGATGCTTGCATTCTAGCAAAGCTTATGGTACATTGTTTTGACTCAGTGCCAGGGTGGTATGGTACGGCAGGGTGGGTCGCGAGTGTGCTGGTCCCTCTCGCAATGCATGCCATATGGCGAAGATGGTACAGCAGTCGTTGCTGTGCGGCACCTGGCACCGTGCAAGAAGCCTGCACGGAGCCGCTACGGCCGTCACCGCCGCAGCCAGCGCACATGGCGGCGCCCACCTTTGCAAGTCTCATCACGCGCAGGACTGTGCACATCGTGCGGAGCAGCACGGCCTTTAGGGAGTGACAGAATTACTCGTGGGCCTTTCTGTGGCCCAGAGTGCTTGCGCTTTGCTCATGAAGGGTTCAAGGCATGACGTACTTGGTGCAGCGCCAATGTTCTGCACGACTTATGCTTTTGTTTGCCTGTCTGTTCTGAGGGCACAACCATGTGCAAATGAGCATATGAACGAAGAATGCACACGTCCCATTCGAGGGACCTCACCAGGCTTGTGTGCAAGAAGAATACTGTCTTCTCGTTTGTTTCCTTGTGCATGAGGCTGGTGTGCTATGATGGTATGGTTGCGATATGGTTTGATACTTCTGGGTGGTTCGGTCTTCGTAGCCCTGCGACCTGAAGCACATGCTTACATGTATTAGTTGTATTGCTGTTGCCAAGAGCAGCACGGTGATCAGATAGGATCACCGCAGGCTTGTACACAAGTGTCTATGCATAGCTGCTCTCTGCTGCTGCTGGTTGTACTTTGATTATTTGTTTCCAAAGTGCACAAAGGTCCTGTTGCTGCAATGACATCCAACACACGTGCTTGTCGAGTCTCCGGCATTGTTACTTTCCGTTACGCCTAGCATACACAAGTGTGTGACACCCGTGTCGCAGAGCATGCACATATACTCATGAAGGTCACTCTTCGAAGCACGCGAATGCCTAAGCAAGCTCAAAAGCACTTGTCACGCCGTGGTCATTTAGTCAGGCCAGTTTTGCAGGCTGCTGCGGGCTGCTTTGCTGAGGAAGCAGGCACTCTTTCGTTGCTCGAATTCTTTTGTGCGCTGGTTGCCGTCCTTCGTTGCCTCTGGTTGTTTAGGTCCTCTCATGTTCGAGTCTCCTTTTCCCAGTCTGCGGGCTGCAGTGTAGTGACTGCAAAAAAGTGTCATGTGCCACGCTGTTGTTGTATTACCGTACCGTTTTGCTTACAAGGCATGCAAGCGCTGGTATGTTATGCTTCAGTTGCTGCACCGTCATGAGAAGATTGGCATGCGGTTTGGTATCACTTCACGCTTGTAAGCGCTGGTATTTTATGGTGTTCTGCGTCTGGGCGCGAAGGCTGTGTCTAAACTGCATATACGCCTTGTAGTGTCGCTGTGCTGCCGTACTCCTGCACCGCTGTAATATGAGCCTTCAACCATGTGTGCTGAACAGCATGATGTAGTGAAGTCAGCGAAGAAGATGCCCGTTGCGCTTACAAGGCGACAAAGTGGACACACCGCACAGTATGGTACAGACTGTAGCAAGGGCGCAGATCACGCGCACGTGGGCATAGCAATGGTTGGCGACCTGCCGCGCAGTTGGACCATGCAGCTGACTGCAGCAAGACAAAGGGGGCACGCAATAGGAACACAGATAGGGATGAATGCTGAAACACGGACAGTGCTCGCTGGCTGTTCCGACTGCACACGAGCTACAAGGCATATGATCGCTAGCATGGGTCAGACGCGCACACATATAATGACTCCAGCTAATAGGGCTGAGCACACAGTGGCAGCAGGATCTCAGGGCAAAAGGGCAAAATGGAAAAGAAGGGCAAAGCACACGATTGTAGCGGGCGCACGCAGTGCTGTAAAGCCCTCATCTTGCACACGAGTCATGAGCACAAACCTCGTAATGACCATACTATAGAACATCCCTGCGGCAGCCTCCTGACGTCAAGGTCAACCTGAGCTTGGCTGTTACCCTGTATGCATGAGCGACGAAGCCAGATCATGGTCGTACCAGTGGGAAGGCAAGCGGGTCAGTACTGAGCCCAACGCAACTGACAACTGCAACTATGCAACTCTACGTAAGAAAGTTTGCGTGTGGCTTGGATATTCTATGAGTCTGCAAAGCTGCTAGCATTGCTGGGCAGCTCACATTAGTGCAGAGGCAGCCCTTCGTGAGGCCCCATCACGCACAACGATATGTCTGCGAGTGGCTATCAGGAAACAAGCCAGTGCCGCTAAGGGCAGTGGCAGACAGCTCATACCAACGCAAAGGCAGCCATTACGGCTTCCTCCTCCTGCTCGCGTGTGAGCGGCACATAGGGCACCACTGACACTACCGCGTCGTGCCCAGCCGACACAGCAGGCATGAGAACGCTCGCTGTGTTGCCTGTTCTCCTACTGAACAAGGACGCTTGCATGTCGATAGGCTCCTGCAGTACGTAGTCCATCTCCGGTGCCACCTGCAGATACATGGAGGCACAATGATACATGGGGGCACAATGCACACAACTTCATGTGGACGGGGCAAAGAGTGTATCGATTATGTGGGGCTGTGTGTGTGTGTGTGTGCGTGTCACAATGGTTGCCACTTGGCATTCGTCTGCACGCTGCTCACCTGCTCCGCAGGCTCAGACTGTCCAGGCTCCACCTCTGCATGCTGCAAGGTGGCCGCCTTAACCGGCGCGGGCATGAGCAGCGCAGACCGCATCAGCCGCGAGCGCACAAACTCCTGCGCTGCACCTGCATCCTGCACAGATGCTGCCACCGCGGCTGTTGGGTCTTGTTCAGACACTGCGCCATGCTGAACTCCTGGCCCCATCCCTTCACTCTGCACTGCTGCACCCACCCCTGCCTCACCACTCCCCAGCTTGACAGGCTCTGCGTCCCCTGCCATGCTATCTACACGGCCCGCTGGCGTGCAAACCCTGGGATTGTTCCCCTTTAGAAAGCGTCCATTCCCGTCCCGAAATGGTTTTCGCCCGCCCGTTGCTTTGAACTTCACCTGTGCCTGAGCTGGCTTTTTGGCTGGGGCGAACTGACCCGTGACATCGTCCCGGGGCCGCACAGGGGGCTTGGCTTGCTGCTGTGAGCTGTCCTCAGGGAGCACAACACCAGCGGCACCGGCATCGCTTGCGGGCGCGTCGTGCAGCTGGCTGGCTGGCTGGCTTGGGATGTGGGCTGCTGTGGCCTGCGCCCCACTGCCTACCACCTCTGGCCTGGCAGGCGCACTGCTGTGCTCAGTCACGTACGCGTTCAGAGAGTCGACGAGCTCCCTGCGAACACACAAGCAATGTCGCCAGGCACACAAATGTATCTGAAATCAAATCTGCATGCGCCGCACGGGCGCTGAACGAGTACGGTGGCATCATGCCACATGTATTCTACATACGGATTGTACCGGCGAATCGTGTAGCCAGTGTCTACACAAAGCACACATCCGTGCTAGATAGGTCACCAAACACACACCATCGTGCATGCAGCGGGGCACTTGCATGACTGTCATGCATACCTGAGTGTGACAATCTCACAGCACTCGTTCATGCTCCCCACATTCTTGCCCTGCTGCATGTCCGCGAGCACAGATGCGTAGCGTCGCTCTGCAGCGCGCCAGGCTGTCTGCAGTGCCCGCCACTCTCTGCCTATGAGCGCCTCTTCATCTGGACTGAGGGTCAGACAAGTGACGTCAGGAGCGTCGAAGGACACCCTGCAGGGTACAGTGCACACAGACATACACACACACACACACATACGCACACACACGCACATACACACACACTCACACACACACACACTCTCTCTCACACACACACATGCTGCAAAGCACACAATGGAGCGTACAACGTTGCAATCACATTTATGGCATGAGGCAAGACCTGTGATGCAGCCCTTGTCTCCTCCCACGTACATGCACGATCTTCGTATGTTGTAGATGCATTAGAACAGCTCATTCAAGTCTGCATGCGTGTATGTCGTTAACTTGTGTGTGTGTATGTGTGTGTGTGTCTGTGCATGTGTGTGTATTCTCACCTGTCCAGTGCCTCCTGGTTCATCCAGCAGGGATCCCACTCATCCGTGTCCCACAACCACACAGCACGTGGCTCGCACGACCCGAGGACACCCAACAGACCCAGCTTCTTGAGCAGCCGTAACAGACTCTGCGTACACACACACACACACACACACACACACAACAGCATACGAGCCCAAGGATCTAAGATTGAGTTCTCCTTACCAAGCAGGCCTCAGAAGTTCAGCGTGTGCTCTGTGAGCCTGCGACCCAGGGTGTGCACATAACCTGCAAACAACACTGCCATGCCAGCCTGAAGGTGCGAGTGCTATGTCAGGCTGTAGGTGCAAAACACACGCACAAAGCACGTACCTGTGCTTTCTCTGAGGGCGTTTGCCCGGGCTCTGCCTTTGCATCGACACTGGGGATGGGACAGGATGTGCGGCCCGCCGACCCTGCTGGCTGTATTGTGTCTACAGAGCCATGACCGGCTGTTGGGGCCTCAGCTGCAGCAGCACTAGCTGGCTGCGCAGCCTCTGCCGCCGTACCAGCAGGCACTGCACAGGGCACTGGTACTGCAAACGCCGCGTGTGCGTCTGCACTGGGCTGCTCAGGGGTGACAACTGGTGCGCCAGCTGTGGCTGCGCTGGCAGGGCGTGTGTCTGTGGGCGCTGGCAGCTGCGCGGCCTGCATCTCAGCCGGGCTTGAGGATCTCCGATCCCGCCGTGCTGGCATGCGCACTGTCTGGGCTGGCGCAGCTACGACGCTTGGCCGCGGCCGTGCGGCTGCCGGCTGTTTCACACTGCCAGCGGCCCCAGCAAACGGCAGTAACCGCGGCAAAGCCGGTGCCGCTGCCTTAGCTGCTGGGCTGGTCTTGGGTGCGACCTTCGCATGCGTGTGTGCACGCTGCGCAGGAAGGCTCCCACCCTTGGCTACTGGAGAGGCCTGCTTGGGAGCAGCTACGGCACCTATACCGTGATTGTGCACAGGGCTAGCCATACCTTTAGCCTTGGGCGATGCTGGCTTGACCAGACCAGCAGGCACATCGCGGGCTGTCCCTTGCTTGGCACTGTCTATGCGGTCAGCAACAAGAGCCTTGTAGTCTAGCACAGCGTGGACGCGCCGCGGCCGCGCGACGCCACCTACTATCGTTGTTTTGGCACGTGTGGAGTGCGGGCCGTAGCTTGTTATGTGCTTGCCGCCACTCTCAAAGCCATCTGGCAAGCCCCGCTTGCGGGGCTCGGCTGCGGCCAGCACCTGGCTGCCCCGAAGCTGTGCAGCTGCTGGCTGCTGACTGCCGTTTGCAGCCGCAGCAGGCTGAGCTGGGGTGGCTGCTGCAGCTGGAGCTGCCGGGCCGCGCTTGCCATGGCCGGCCCCTGCCGCAGGCAGCTGCTTGGCTGTCTCTGGCTGGGCAGCAGGAGCTGCAGCCACAGCTGGCTGCACGCTTGGCGCTACAGCCACTGCTGCGATGGCGCCGTGGTCCTGCACCTCCTGTTCGCGCGGCTCGCAGCCCGCTGCAAGTGCTCTATAGTCATGCACCTTGTGAGCACGCTGCGGCCGCGCCGATGCAACCTGGGTCTGCTGTGCAGCAGGTGGCGTAGCTGCCTTTGGGTTTGCGGCTTTACCAGCAACAGGCTGCTGCTGCGTGGCAACAGCGGGTGCAGCAGGCCGCGTCGACGCACCTGCCGCCTGCTTGGCTGCAGCTGGTGTAAGGGCCTTGAGCTGTACAGCCTTCCCAGCAGCAGGAGGCTTCGTGCCCGAGCCGCCGGCAGCAGCCACGCGAGGCGCCGGCAAGGCTGGCACGTGTGCCACAGCCGGCTGAGCGCCGGCACCCTTCGGGCTATCCAGCGGCTGGGGTGGAGCGGCGGCCGCGGCGTCCGTGCCGCCGGCAGGCCCCACCGCCGCCCGCGGCTCTGAACCGTTCACAAGCGGCTGCGCGCCAGTGGCGTCCGCGGCGGCTGTGCTACCAGCACGTGGCCCCGGCTCTGGCTGGCTGGCGGCCGCTGCACTTTGAACAGCCGCACCCGACGTGTTCAGCGCGGTTCCGTTGACGAGTGCCCTGTAATTCTGCACTGCCCGCACGCGGTGCGGCCGCACATGGAGCTCCTCATCGTTCAAGCTCTCACGCGGCCGCACCTTGCTGGCCTTACGTGTGGCCTGCACTTCAGGCTTCGCCCCAGCCTGCGGCGCAGGCGCCTTGGCTTGCCCATCTGCAATGGCAGGCACTGGTGCCTGCGCTGGCTCAACTGCCTGTGGCAGCTGTTGGCTGGCTGGTGTGGCAACGGCAGGGGCTGCTGCTTCGCCTGTGATGGACGTTGCCTGCTGCTGTGGCTGTGGGTCTGGTCCTGTTGCTGATGCTGGCTGCTGCTGCATTGCGCTGTCAGCTGACAGCATATCACCAGGCCGCCCTGCGTCACCGGACGCTGGCGCCAGCTTGGCAGGCGTGGGCTGTACGTGCTTTTCCGGCGTCGGCGGCATATCGTCGTGCGCACCGCGCGACGGCGACGCGGACAGCGCTGGCTGCGGCGACTGCGCTTCTGCCGCCGGCGCCGTAGCTACAGCTGCAGCCACCTTCGAAGCCTTCGGCGACACAGCTGCCTGTGTGCCTACGGCTGCCAGCTGCACCTTCGCTGTGACAGTCTCTGTCTGTGCGCCCGCTGGCAGAGCGTCTGTTGCTGTGTCTGTCTGCATTGCTGCAACATCCCCCTGCAACGGCCACTGCCAGGACAGCGCTGGCAGATCCATATGTGACCCTAACCCAGGCAGAGCATCAAGCGTGTCCTGTGCCTGCGGCCCGTCCGCCAAGTGCGGACTGAGGGGGCTCAGCGGCGGCGGTTGCATAATGCTGGCTGCGGCTGGCTGCAGCAGGCTGTCTACAGTTGGCTGTACAATGGTGGTTGCAGTCGCATCGAATGCGATGGGAAGGGTTTGTGAGACTGCACCTGGCACTGTTGTGCTGTTTGTTGGTGGTGGGCCTACGCAGAGGATGGGTGTGGTTGAGGTGGCTGGCTGCGGCTGCTGCGGCACTGGGTAGCACACAGGTACCATTCCCGGCGGCACACCCTGCATCGGCGCTGCACCAGGCATAGGTACCATCTGCACAGGGCCCATGGCCCCCGGCCTTGGCAATGTACCAGGCATCGGCACCAAGTGCATAGGCCCCATGGCATCAGGCCTTGGCCCGGCATTTGAATCACCCGTCCCTGGCCCTGGCATGGGCGCAGGCACAGGCACCATATGCATGGGACCCACGGCACTGGGCCTTGGTGCCGCGCCTAAGTCCGTCGTGCCTGGTCCTGACATTGGCCCAGGTACAGGCACGAAGTGCACCGGCACGGCGAAAGGCCGTTTAACACCGCGCTTGCCGGGCATCGGCATTGCTAACGGCGCCATACCAGGCATTGGCATCGGCGCCCGGCCAGGCATCGGCATTGGCACCATGCCGGGCCAGTCAGGCTGCAGGGGCACCATCGTTTGGCCCGCGCCTTCCTCCTCGCCTTCCGGCTGCTGTGTCTCAGGCTCTGGCAGGGCAAGCGCGCCTGCCTCCTGCGGTGGCGCAGAGGACCGTGGCTTTGTCCGCGCGCCCGCCGGCAAGGGTCCGCCGGCAGGCCACGGCTGCGCACCTGGCCCCGTGCTGCCGAAGGGTGCAGGCATCACTGGGACCATCATTACTGGCCTGCCTGCACCGGGTACGTGCTGCATAAAGGGACCTGGCCAGCAGCCCATGTTTGGATTGCTGCCAGACGGGCACGGAACCATCATTGGGTAGGGTTGCTGGCCCTGCGGATGAGGGTGGAACTGCGGCGGGGGCATCATTGGCTGCCAGCCCGGTGGCCCTTGCATCGTGAAAAGATGCTGCTGGTGCGGTGGAAAGGGCATTGGGACCCAGTGCCCGGCCTGCTGGGGCACACCGCCTGATGGCTTGTCCACGAAGTTGCGGGGTTTTCTGGCCTCACGCGCCCCTGACGCCCCGTTGAAAAGGTATATGGGCTCATACCCAGCCTGCAGGCAAGCAACGGGAGGAAGGGGGAACTGTCTCGGTAGCTGCGGGAGGGCCCTGCGCGGCGCCCTGTGCTACGTCTGCCTAGTACGCACTCTTACGGGCGCCACCTCTGGTGCTGCGCCAGGGCGCTCCTGCCTGTCCACTGGTACTAGCGAGAGTACATATGTAGGTAGCTTGAGGGAGTAGAACAACTGCCTGGAGAGAGCAGGACCGTGCGTGCACCCTCCTGCGCACCTGCACGCCCTGGGGGGCTTGAACAGAAAGCTGGTTGAGCTTTCTGATGCGCTGCTGCCGCTTTACGACCTCGGGGCTCAGCTCCTTGCTACTCATACTGTGCTAGTCATCTGAAGGCTGAGTGCGACAAAAGGCTGACACGAACTGGCCTTCAAGTGTAGCTTCTGTCAGTCTGTGCCGGAACCCCTGCCGTCTATTCGCTGGGCTACACCTCGCTGTTCAACAATAGCTATAGCCTCCTGTGTCTGTAGCGCTGCTGAGCATCAAAGCTGCGTACAAAGCAATTGAAGAGGTGTGACCACTGAGAGATTGTACTTCGAACACAGTTACGCACTGCCAGCTGAATCCCAAGATGTCTCCACACGTAGTGTGCTTGTACGCAAACCTCAGCAATTACACGTGCTGTAGCAACCATGGTAAACAGCTCACGTCTGTGTAAGTGCCCACTGAGTAAACAGGATCAGACATCATACAATCTGTACTGCACGGATCACAGCGCGCAGTCTGCTTCGAGGAACCCCGCTACAAAGGCGTCCTCCTCCTGCTCGCGTGTCAGAAGTACGCCTGTGCTGTTAGACCGTGTGTCTTCAGTACTTGGTGCAGGTGGCGGAGACTTGCCGTGCTGTGACTGCCGCTGTCGCTTGGTCATGCGCACTTGACAGGCACAGTCCTCGTCGGTCTGCACACAACAACACAGCACACACAGATGATATGCACTGTTGTACATTACCTCCATGACAATACTTGTGTGCTGGTAAAGAACGCCAGCGCTTGGGTGTGCAGACCATGCATTGTTGTATCCATGCTTGTCAAGGACACAGGCAACGCTGTTCGTGTCTACGCGTACTCGAGTGTGCAGCTGAGAGGGCGTGTAAGCTCGTACCTGGGGAAAGGCCGGTGTGAGACAGCGCACTCGCCATCTGTGCAGCTGATCTGTCTGGCTGTCAACGCTTGCCATCAGCGCGTCCAACGTCGGACCCACCATACTGAAGTCTGGCCGAGCACCCTGTGGAGCGCATACTGCAGCACTGTAAGCATTTGCAGGCCTGGCTGTCGACGCACCGGCGGGTCTAAGCATCAATGTGCTGGTTGTTAGGGCAGGGGTGATAGGGGCATAGGGTGGTGATGCCTCTGTTGCCGGCTTGCTAGGCTTGAAGGTGAAGTCTGTGTGTGGGGTGATGGTGGCAGGGGGTGCGGCGCTGAGCGTGTGGGTATCTGTGGCCTGCGCATGTGGTGCCTGCTGTGGAGCAGCCTTGTTTTGGTCCACACGTGCTGTGGCTATCGCTGCAGAGTAATGTTGTGTGCCACTGTCGACGTCTTGGATCAGCGTCTGTACCATCGACCTGCAGTGACACACACACACACACACACGCACGCACACATACATACACACATGGAGACACACAAACGCGCACGCACACACACACACACACACAGGCTTGCAAGGGAGCTGTTAGGATACACTGCATAGGAGACAAGCATGAGCACTGTATACATAGAAAGTCTGGGCAGCACACAGCAGGAACACAGGCCGTCCAGGACTCGTACGCGCGCACACACACACACACACACACACACACACATACACACACAAACACACCAAAAGCTGCCTTCAGTGCAGAGTGTTCTTTAGACGCACACAGGTAAGACCACACATGGGGTCGAAGAGAGCAAGCCTGCGTGCTCTCGGATACCTTCCAACTAATTCCTTCTCGTGTGTCTTTGTTTCGTAACCCATGTGCTCGGCGTGCGAGCTGGAGTTATGAAGACCTTTGCGCATCCAAGGCTACGGCAGCCATGCCGATGTCGCATGCATTAGATAGCTCATGCAGTACTGCCTTGACGCATGTGACACACACACACACACACACACACACACACACACCTGAGTTTTGTGATCTCTACGCATCCATTCATATTCGGCACGCGCCTGCCAAGCTTGTTATCCTCAAGCACAGAGGCATAGCGTCGCTCTGCAGCGCGCCAGGCTGTCTGCAGTGCCCGCCACTCTCTGCCTATGAGCGCCTCTTCATCTGGACTGAGGGTCAGACAAGTGACGTCAGGAGCGTCAAAGGAGACTCTGCAGGTTAAGCGCGCACAGGCATACACACACACACACACACACACACACACACACGCACACACACACGCACCCATGCATCAACCTGGGGAGTGGCGAGCGCCCGCTCACCCAGCCCTTCACCCACGCATAGCCGAAGGTATGCACACGTACACACACACACACACACACACACACACACACACAAGCACACATACGCGGGTGGGGCGGGCGCAGCCTGATGAGTGCATGGTAGCACGCCTCACCTCTCAAGCACCTTCTGACCCATGCAGGCTGGGTTCCACGCATCCTTGTCCCAGAGCCATGAAGACCACCACACGGGGCCAGTTGGCGTAGGCAGGATACCGAGCCGGCTTAGCAGACCCGTCATGCACTGCGCACAAACAGGCGACCCTAGCCTTGGTCAGCTAGTGTATGTTTACTTTTGTATGAGCGTGGGGGCGCAGCGCACATACGGGCTCGCTTGCGCTCGCTAAGCGCGAAGTTGCGCGTTGTCTATATTCCATTCAGGTCCTTGGTACTTCGTATGTGTGAGAATGTGTCAGTCTGTGTGATGTATGTGTGAGAGTGTGTGTCAGGGTTCTGTGTGTATGCATATTGGCTGTGTGTGTGCTCACTACATGCGAGGAGAACCCACCGCAGTCTTACGGAAGCGCTTTCCAGCCAGGACGTCTGTTGCATCGCCCTGCGGAGGGGCCTCGCGTCTGCGCTCTGTTGCCGCGGCCGGAACCTGCTGAGCGGTCGGCTGCTTCGGCTGCGCAGCTTGTGCATGTGTTGTTTGGTGCGCCTCGGGCCCTCCCTCTTGTGTACCCGGCTGCTGCTGCTGCTGCTGCTGCTGCTGCTGGTGGTGGTGCTGCTGCGACAAGTGGGTTATCTTGCTGTCGAACTTGTAGAGAGCGTAGGGCGGCTGTACACACAAACACACACACACGCACACACACATATATACACACACACACACACACACACGTACTCAAACCCATCGACGTGTGTACATGTGGCACATGAACACACATCAGACAACGCTGATGAGGGGCTTACCAGCCCTGCGCGCTGTATTGTGCATCCAAAAAATAGCATAGGCATCCCTGTGCACAAAGTTTGTCTGGTGCGCAGCGCGTGCATCCTCACCTGGTACGGTATCCCCCACCCGACGGTCTGCACGTGCTGCACAGCGGTGGGCAGCGGCTGCGGCGGACTGTAAGCTGCAAAGGCTGGCTGCAACAACCACTGTTGCGGGGAGGGTGGCGGGCCGTGTTGGGCCCACTGTGCCCCGCCGGCCCACTGTGCCCCGCCGAGGGCGCACGGCGGAGCGCAGAGAGGTGGTGGGAACGCCTGCGCCTGCCACATAGTCTCTGCTTCGGCCTCAGACTACGCAACTGTTGAGCGCGGGTGTGTGGCAGGCCTTGCGATCAGTTGTGGAGACTGCCGCCCGCGAGCCCAGATACCCAGATGCGAGGGCCGTGTCGCGGCTGCGATCCCTTGCGCCGGGCCCGCCCGCCGGGCTCTCCTTCGCTACCTGTATATGTGCGTACTTGTTGGTGAGAGGTGGTCAGGCCGGCGACCACAGTCCGAGCCTGCGAGGCAGAGACACCGACACACGGGAACGCGCACATCTGCATCCTGCTTTTTGCGCCTGTTGCTGCCACGGCTCACCGACTTCCGGACTGGCTGCGTAAAGCAGTCTATGAAGCGATGGGCCCGCGTGCGCACCTGTGTATGGCGACCCTCTGTATGGCGTCCGCGCTGTGCCTGTGTCCGCGCTGTGTCCGTGTCCGCGCGAGGCAGCAGCTACCTGTAATTGGCACGCCAGGTGCTCAGAGTGCGATGGAGTGGAGTGCGCTCGACAGTGCGTGGTTGCCCAGCACCCTGCTGTGCACAGATTACTCTTCCGCGTACTGCCTCGTAAACCTTACATATCGAGATGACACGAACCCATAGCACGCCTTAATAGCAAGTC
>VFQQ010003684.1_pt1 | contig 14561 bp, 19 predicted proteins | sample 3512341 | NCBI WGS metagenome assembly VFQQ01 (sample SAMN10412373, study PRJNA504923) | tailings metagenome | isolation source: Relicate 2 Philex TSF1 revegetated site | place: Philippines: Tuba, Benguet | collected 2017-08-29 | reverse complement strand
TGTGAGGGGGGGAGGGGGGAGGGGACTGGTGCTGAGTAGGGGTGACACACACAGGCAGGTAGACTGCGGACAGGGTTGGCTAAACAGGAAGACAGGAAGTCTGAGTGTGTGCGTGATGCTGATAGCGACAGTGGCACGGGAGAGGGCTAGACACAGATTGTATCATATCATAGTATATCATATCAGCATATAGTATATCATATCAGTTGACGCGTAGCGCGTAAGAAACAACTTGTCGGTTTTGCTACTTCATCGCAGTACAAGATGTGCAGGGCCATTGTAAGGGATACACACCAGCGTGCGAGAGCGTGCTAGAGCACAACATGTTGTCACATTGCTTACCAAGACGCCCACTATCAGCGCTTCGTTTCTGTAGTAGCAGTGCAGTACATAACGTACAACCGACCTTGGACCCTTGGACTGTGTCTTGCAGCCGCTTGCAGCCTTGGCAGTTAAAGCATAGCAACATGACGGAGTGTAACAGAGCAGACGTGGCCCCGCCACAAATGTCCGCCAGCCCACCCGCAGCCCCTCCCGCGTCTTTCTTCGGAGGCGCCTTCTTTGGCCTGGATTTGCCGCCGGGCTTCAACAGACCCACAGACACAATACCAGACCTGTGGACAGCAGACCTTGCGGAGCAGCACGCAGACAGCACAGGACTCAGCGGCCTGCACAGAGCCAGCCGTGGTTGCAGGCTCTGGGTCCTTCGCCACATCCCCACACTCAGGCTCAGCATCAGCAACGCAGAGGGACAGCCGTGGGCCAAGGACCTGCAGATTATAGCAGCAGCGCTGGCCGCGCGGGGGCCACGGCCCACCCGTGTGGCCGTGGAGCAGTACGTCCCCGAGGCCGAGCGCGCCGACCACGGCTTCCTTGAGCAGGTGGCCGAGGCCCTTGCCGGCGACGCGCTGACAGAGCTCAGGGTCACGTGCAAGTGGCACGGTGATGAGCGCGAGCCGGCGCTGGCCCCGGATGTCAGCGACTTCGTCGCCCGCGTGGCGCGCACATGTCCGCGCCTGGCCAGCCTCGAGGTGACGGACGCCGTGTGCCGCCTGCCCCCACCCGCCCAGCTGCCCCATCTTACACAGTTCACCGTAGGCAAGGATGAGAGGTGGATTCCTTTCGTGGGAAGCAACAGCAACTCAGTGTGCGTAACAGCCAGCTGCAGCACAGTACCCCCGTACTTGGGCCAGCTCACGTCCCTTCACCTCAAGTCAACATACTTGCCTCTTTACAGCAAGAGCACAGTGTGGTCCAGCACCTTCCCAGCACAGGCACCCATCACACACGGCCTCACGCACCTCACAATACATGACAGCTTGAATGACAGCGCAATTAGCCTCCTCCTACCCAAAGCCCCCAGCCTGCAGCGCCTCGCAGTAGACAGCATCGACATACAAAAGGCACACACGGAGCAGTGGGCAGTCGAGCGCCTAGAGTGCAGGGATACGTTCACTGCCCAGAAGCTGTTATGGCTGCCCACACGCGCGGCAGGCCAGACCGAGCTTGTGTGCCAGGACCTACGTTTCTTTGAGAGCGCTGAGGTACGCAGTTGCACTGATGCACAAGCCATGCAGAACACCGCCACTTTGAGCAGAGGTAGGTAATGTAGGTGTGCATGTGCATGTACATAGTCCCGTGTGTGACTGCCAGCAAGACAGGCAGGCTGCAGCTCAGTCATCATCAGTAAATCTGCTTGTGTGCTTTGCCAGTACGTAGTACTGAACTGATATGTGCTCTGTTGTCATTTTGGTATGTCATTCTTGTACGCAGGACATTGACGCAGAGACTGAGCTGCGTCTGTCGCAGTGGGTCATTGGTGAGGGTAAAATCACCATACGCGACATGTCCTCAGGCCAGGCCCGCCCACTGCTACACCACGTCGGCCGGCTGCAAACACGCAACCGACCCACCCTGTCGCTCGGTGAGTGTGTAATCACGACAGAGTTCGTGCAGACATACGGGCCCATATTCAGGGAGCTGCAGGCCAGGTACAAGCTGCATATTGAGCTTCCCTGGCTTGGGGGTGACCAGGAGGGCCTGGAGCTCTCTGACCAAGTGTTGGAGCTGCTGTTGCAGTTGGGTTCGGCCGTGTATAGTTTTGGGGTGTCTGATCTTTATGGGATCGACCCGGACCGGCACGGCAAGGCAGCCTGGCCCTGGCACGGCCTGATGATTCGCAGCGAATTCTACGAGATGGAGATCACAGATCTGCTCATGCTGCCGGATCCAGGCCAGGCTGCTGCAAGGCCCGTGCTGCTGTGCTGTGCAGGCCCTGTCATCATACCCGCTTTGCCTGAGGTGAGGCCACATGAGCTGCACATGCATGCGTTCGCATCATACAGGCAGTCGTGTCATGCTTGAAGCGCAGAACATGTTCCACGCATCTTTGTGCACCTTGCAATGCAGTCTGCGCAAACGTGCGACCAGAGTCCTGTGCAATGCCTGTGGGCATCATGCGCGCACAAACCACCTGCACATTCTCATGTAGTCTAGCGTAGTGTGAATATCACACCACATGGCTCTCACTGACAGTCACTCTCGTATGCGTGTACGCAGGCCACATCAGATGCCGTACGAGAGCGGCTCAGCAACCTGTGCTGGTCAGATCGTGACGAAGACTGCGGCTCACTCAAAGTCATCCTACCCGACTCCCGCTCCACAGACACACTCGCGGCACAGATGGCGCTGCTGCAGTGTTTCAAACCCCGCCCTGCACTCAAACCACAGTACCTTGACATCACACTTCAGGGCTGGCCCATCACACACGTGGTCATAGAGGCCCTGCAGGGGCTGACAGAGTGCGGTCGGCTAGAGTTCGAGCAGTGCACATGGCCGCTAGCCCCCACTGAGTACAAGGCCATGGGTGAGTGTCTGCCAGTGACCGTGACAGACTGCATCATTCGTGGGGAGCTGTCAGCAGGCGTGTTGCATGCAATTTGCGAGGGCGTGCAAGCGAGGCGGGCGGGGTGCGGGCGTGGGCTACGGAGCCTCAATCTGCGCGTGTATGACGCGTCTATAACACGGTCTGAGTGGAGTCAAGCAGGTGTGACATACCAAGGGGTTGAGGTATTCATTCCCCGGCGCTGATTTTTGTATGATTGATGACGTGGTGAGTGATTGCGTGATGCATCAGCACATTACACTCTTGACCAGCAGATGCAAACAGGCTCAACCATGGGTATGAGCAAACAACAGATGGTGCACGTGTGTGCATGTGTGTGTGTGTCCAGTTGCACGTGTCGTTAGTGTAGACGCCATGCTCGTGCGTACTTCTTGCAATGCAGGAGGTTTGCATGCCGGCTATGAGGGCTACTTTCAAGTGAGAGGCAGGATAGCAAGGCGAGGTGCAGGGGTGTATCAACAGACTATAGCAGGGTCTGCTTTGGCTTGCTGAAGTCAGGGGGGGGACTAGGTGCACCTTTTAGGTGCTGTGCCGTATATGTTTGGCATACGCTCATCGTTCCATGGGGAGCCTACCAAGGTTTGTTTTGGTTTTTGGTTTTGCTGGTGTTTTGCTTTGTTGCGTAAGACTGCCTCGGCCCCTTCGGCGAGTCATAAGAGCCATTGGCTGCTTGGTATTGCAAGAGCGTAGAATTGAACATTGACTGAGTATGTTGAGATCTGTCTGATTGTGTGAAATATGTGAAGTATGTGAAATTCATTCGCTGTTCGCGGTACAGTACAGTGCAGTAGGGAGGATGTGTACAAGCACACTGTACGTAACTAGGATGCAACCGACACAGGATGCAACCGCTATGTATAGCTCTGTATAAGTGGCTAATATTCTGCGGCTGTCGCAGAATCGCAGTATGACACGTGTACAGTCATGCGCACTTAATTACAGAAGGCAGTATTCCGCGGAATGGTATGAACTGACAGCACAAGATGGGCGGTATGACAGAGACAGCACAAGATGGGCAAAGCAGATGGCAAGAGCACAAGATGGGCGCTGCAGATCACACGTGCTTGATACTCCCGTCGTTAGCGATGCACAACAAGCAGCCACAGAAGTCAGTAATTCAGTAACAACCGCATTCAGTAACAACCGCGAAAGGATAGGAACGGAGACAAGAGGCTACATGCCATTGCTGCTACGGTCCCATGGCTTTCGAACCTAAGGCGTGGCGTACAACGTCACGAGTCCATCACAATCTGTGGCTCGCCCTGCCCGCCCCTGCATTGCCTGATACCAACACATATGCTCTCGACTACAGGCTGCGGCAGACTACGTGGCAGCAGCCACGTGCTGTAGCTGACAGGTATGAACTCTGCTAGCCTACTGTACTCCAGGGGTCTACAGGGCCTTTCCAAATCGGCCGGAACGGCCGAGCTCCAGCGGGAAAACGGTCGGAAAACAGCGGTTTCTTGAGCCAAATCTATTGCAAATCCGGGCAACTGTGCTTGTGATCGCCCCTAAGCCCCTTATTTTGTCCGGATTCTCCGGCTCTGCGGCTCAAAAGTAGCCGGATTTTGGCTCTTTTTGAGGCCAAAATCCGAGATTCCGGCCGCAATGTAGACCCCTGCTGTACTCTGATGGTGCCAGGGGGAAGTGACAGTCAGCCATGTCGAGTGTACCGCCCCACTCTGGTAGCCCACGCAGGGCCTCCAATCTGTCGGCTGTCAGCGACACGTGGAACAGAGCAAGTCCTGCGCCTGTGTGGGTTTTGGGGCCTGCAAATCGTACTGCACGCAGCACAGAGAGCTGAGATTGCAGCATGGCTGCTGTTGGGACGGGGCGGATCTTGTAGCGCTGCTTCTTCTCACGCAGATGGGAGAAAAGCGTAACCTCGCCCAGGCAGCGCACGTGACGTAACCAGTACCGCAGCTTGGCAGCGTCCTCCTGCGGCACAGCAGGCACACTACGAGCACAACTTCACTTAAGCACCGTACAGGCTCCTGATAATGCATGCTCCTTAGTGCAGCGCATGCAAAACAAGCCGCCTGTGTAGTGGCCTGTGTATTGCTCAGTGGAATGCATATGAAGCAAATGCACACATCTGTCTGAGCTGCCATGCTTTCTGTGTAAGAACACCACACACACACACACACACACACACACACACACACGTACCTCGCTTATCTCTCCCAGGCTAACGCGGCAGTCCACTACTGGTGGTTCGGGCCCCTCATAGCTGGCTGGGTCTGGTAGCCTGAGCAGACCTGCCATGTCGGCCCGATCGTGGAACGTAAGCAGCTTCCACGGCCACCTCTCGCTGCGATGGTCGGCACTCAGGTACAGGCACCACGCCTTTGGGCTGTTATCGCCTGGTGCCACGTGCAGCAGCAGCCGCAGCAGCCCATCGGTGAAGTTCATCGCCCTGCCGTCGACTTGCACGGTGAAGCGTAGGTGCGGCAGGGTGGGGATGATGGCCAGGGCGGCCTCTATTCTTCCATTACACCAAGAAAACCCCACCAACGTGACCCTATGACCCTCGCCGACCTGCAGCGGGCTGAGCTGCCGCAGTGTGTCGGCGAATGGGCTTGTGGGCCAGTACCCGCTACCTTGCACCTGCACTGGTGCGTTGAACTGCCACTCTGACATGCGGGCAGTAAAGGCTGGGTCAAAGCGCTGCGCGCACACACGCACATACGCACACACACACAATGTTGATGGGCATGCAGGGCCGGTCGCCATGCTTACTTGAGACATACACACGATAGCTATGCGGGGAGCGAAGGCTGGTTTGGCCGAAGTAAACATACAGCACTGGTGTCTTCAAATACTGCGTCTTTGGCCAACTCATATTCCTATGGCATACTGACTGGCGTCACACAGTCTAATTGCATGGGATCAATCTAGCGATAATATGTTGTGTTTACATAGATACGTATACTCACCTCCCAAGTCTCATGCAGGTACACGGGCTCAGTTGAACGGATCTCCACGACGCGGCCCTTGCGCTCAGGCAAGCGCGCCAGCAGGCATCCAAAACACTGTTGCTCACCTCCTGCTTTCCCCATGATTCTCAGCTGTGTCACCCCCCACTGCCTGCCACTGTGATCACTAAGGTATTGACACAGGCGCTGAACGCTGAGGTGCGTCACAGCCGGCGCCTGGGCCAGCAGCGACTCGAGCAGCCAATGGTCTAACGCTTCCGCAACGGTGAGGTGTGTGAGGGTGTGTGTGACTGTGGTGGGTGGTAAAAGGGTGGACCAGGGTAGGTGTAACTCGTGCGGTGCTGGTGTGGTCAGAGTAAGGGAGGTAATGTGCTGTGTATGCTCTGCGAGGCTGGCACACGCTGCCTCTGTTAACCCGTCAGGCATCAGCGTGTAGCTGATGTCACGCAGGCCGGGCCACGCAGAAGGCGGTGGGAGGGTACAGGGTGTGGCTTCAAGCTGCAGGCTGAAGATGTTGGGGAAGGCTGCGGCCGCGCGCTGCAGCAGAACCTCGATTTGCGGGCGCGGGGTGGTGCGCGCAGTGACCACCAAGGTCGTCACGCCTGCGCCGGCCTGCTGTAGCGCTTTCGGCACTGCAAGCGCACGCGCAGCGCCGGCCTCGCTGTCACCGCAGTGTATGGTGAGCGTGGTGGGCCGTGCGCCGCGTGTGATGAGTTTTGCGGCCACGGCGCGCAGCATCTGCTGCCACTGGTCACTGGACCAGTCCCTGCTGGTGTCTAGGAACACCCTGGCCTGCCTGGCTGACACCAACGCCCAATCTCTGCCTGCCCGCCCTGTTCTGAACAGGCCGATGTGCACGGCTGAGTCAGCGTGGCGCTCTGCAAAACCGAGAAGCCATGACCCCACCTCCCACTGATGTGGAGGTATGCAGCCTGCAGCTTGCAGGAAGCCGAAGATGGAAGGGCCCAGTGGAACACCTGCGCCCGCCGAAGACATGAAAGGCGCTATGCTGTCCGGACTCCGGGTTCCTTGCCTGCGCTGCTGTCCCGCCTCCTTGCCACTGAATCATTGTGTTAATGCCCTTATGCGCTCACCTGCAGGGCGTGGGCTTCTGGATCGTCATCAGACCCTTGCGCGCTCTCAGGGTGCGCGGGTGCGCGCTCAGCCTGCACGCACACGTCAGCGGCCTTACTTGCGCAGCGTCTATCATACGTGCATTCACTGCGGGTATGGGCTGCGGAGTAGCTGCGTAGGCTGCTCGCGAGTGCGCGAGGACGGGAGGTCCGGGCCGCTGTAGCGTACCTGGTGCGCCATCTGTGTTACGGGTCAGAAGAGAAGCGACACGCTCAGGCTTGCGTGTAGGTGGCTAGGTGTTAGCGCGGTGCGCTCAGTGCGCTGGCGTCTGCTTATGTGGTGTCAACTCCCTTATGCTGTTGTACTGCCCCGTTGTATCGGTGTGATTGCTGTTATGTTACGCAAGCATACGACGCTGCTCTTCTGTTTATCCCGCTCGCTGGTATGTGAGCGCTTGCGCACTGCTAGCGTGCTCCAATTCGCATAGATAACTTGCAAGCTTTACGAAACTGGTTTAAAGAGAGGTCAACTCAAGAACGGTCATTTACAATGACGTTCGTGAACAAGGAACAAAACCCTGCAGCTTTTTAAGTTGTGTGACAACTCTATGCTATGTTACGTTGCTCATGTGTTCTGTACTGTCCGCTGGCATGTAAACGCTCGCGCACTGCTGGCGTGCTATCCAACACTCGTGAAACATCAGAAGTCTGTGCAAAAGGTGCGAAACCTTGCAGCGCTTGAGGTCACAGCTAGCAAAAGGCACGGCTAAAGTGCACATATCTAGCATGGTCACGCGTACGTATCCAAATCACAAAGAGAAAGGTCAAACGCTATGAAACGTCCTGAATTGTCTGTGCGTACTGTACAGGTCCGTCATACCCTGATCGTGCACTCACAGCCTATCTAGCTCTTGCTCGCTGCCGCCTGGTCTGCTAGCCTCGCAAGGTCATCTGACACGTCTCTAATGCTATCTAGCTGCTCTAGTACGTGTGCGTACGCCTCTGTGGACGATATGATAGGCGCTAGGTGCCGTTCCCACTGCACAGGCGCGTCCCTGAAGTCCGCTGCCCACTGCAGCAGCTCCGCCTGCGCCGGCAGCCTCTGGCTCCCGCTAGCCGCGGTCTTGAGCAGCCCTGAGAACTGCTTCTGCAGGTCTGGCTCGACTGGGATGGCCGGCTGCGAGGACCTGTCTTTGAAGCGCACGGCCAGGATGGAGCTCTTCGCTGCCATGAGCTGCAGCACCTGGGTGGCGCGCTGGAGCGCGCTTCGGCGGTCTGCGAGCGCCTGGGCGTCTGTCATTTCGCTGGTGCGCGCTGCGTCTGCGAGGGTGTGGGCCTGGAGTTGGAGGGTCGTGATGCGGTTCTCCAGGCCGCGCAGCTCCATGATTCTGTTGTGCTGCACGGCTGCTGTGCTGGGGGCGGCGCTGGAGGAGGTGGTGGCGCTGCTGCTTAGGCGGGCTGTGACGTGAAGGTCGTCCGCGACCTGCTGTATGCCCTGCAGGACCTCAAGCAGGTTGGAGGCTGCCATTGTGCGCGCTGAGCTGGCTGGGGTGTACTGCAGTGCTTGCGAGTGGGCGTGCAGCGCAGGGAGTGCTGCACTGCAGTGAGGGGCAGCTGTTGCGCTCACCGGTTCAAGTGCGGTGCGTGGTAACGCTCGAGACTTTTTTCCTTTCGCTCTGCTTTGTCCTCGCTGCACCTCTTTCTACGCTTTGCCGGTGGCTCACTCATAGCTTGTAAAGGTGAGTGTGCCTCCGCACACGCGCACTTGCGGTGGCCGTAGGTTCGACTCAGTGATGGCGTTATGAGCGCGCACAGGAGCGCAGTGGGCATTGGCAGGATGAACAGCAAAGCATCCATCAGCCAGTGAGATCGCGGATAAAAGTAAAGCAGTCACGTCAGGGTGGCCTGGATCCATCAGCGCACCCCCCATCTCTCAGCTCAGCACAGCCACAGAGGCTCACCTCCACACAACAGGGTCTCAAGCAGTGCCAGTGTGCAGGGGCTAGGGCCCAAAGGCGCAGCCGGCACGCACTGATGCCACCTCAGCTGTGCGCCGTGCCTGCAGGCACAAACTCGCTCCGACCTCCACAATGATGATGTCTCAGCGCCTAGCCAACGGCCGCCGTGCCGTGGCCGCCTCTATGCCCGCATCCCGCACAGCAGTGGTCTCAGTCCGCGCACAGGCAACAGCCGCAGCCGTGCAGGCGCCCGCCAGCGACGCCAAGTTTGCAGATTACAAGCCCCACATTGCTGCCTTCTTCCCAGGCCAGGTAAAGCATACAGCTAATACACACACAGCTCCCTTGCGCTTTCAGCCAGCTTCAAAGGCGCTCGCAATCAAGAGGCACAGCTCAAGGCCCTATGCACTCGTATGCGTATACACCAGCACGCGTAGCTCGCGTACCTGGACCCCCGCATTACAGCTGTGTTCTTCATGTCTATCCCGGTCACGTGATGACGTGTGTGCAGGGTGCTCAAGCTGTGGGCATGGCCAAGGACCTCGTGGCTGAGGTGCCCAAGGCCAAGGAGCTGTTTGACAAGGCATCAGAGATCCTGGGATATGACCTGCTCAAGGTTTGTGACACACGCACACACACACGCACACACAAATAAGCAATTCGCAGCAATACACGCGCTGTGTGATGTCAACGGCGCGGGCTGCAAGATGGCAATGACAGTGCTGCATTGCACCCTCGCGCCCACACAAACACATGTGAAACTATGCACACAGAAGCACACAGCGGCGCACCTGGTTGGACGCTGAGCGGCGAGCCCTGACCCGTGATGCACGACTCGGGCATGTCGTGACTCTCATGGGCCAGTGACACTCCGCTCAGTGACGCTCGCACCTGTGTACACACGCACACACACACGCATACAGACACCCACATTCGCGTTCCAATGCACTTTCAAAGTCATCTTACGAGCGTGTGTCGTCGTGTGTCATGTGCGTGCAATGCACAGATCTGTGTTGAGGGTCCCAAGGAGAAGCTTGACAGCACCGTGATCAGCCAGCCCGCCATCTACGTGGCCTCCCTAGCAGCTGTGGAGAAGCTGCGTCAGGAGCAGGGTCAGGCCGCTGTCGATGCGATTGACGTGGCGTGTGGTCTGTCACTGGGCGAGTACACTGCACTGGCCTTTGCAGGGGCCTTCAGGTCAGTGAGTGTCACTGGTCTCAGGTCGCCCAGTTTGCATGCATCCATACAGGGGCAACAGTAGTGCAGGCCATTAAATGGCGTTCTGGTCAGGTCTTTCAGAGAGCGTTGGGTGAGCGCAGACACAACCGTGCACAGTGCAGAGACGTGGGTCATTCTCCACACATGGGTGTAGTGTGTGCGTATGTGTGTGATGCTGTTGCGTGTGCAGCTTCGAGGACGGTCTGCGTCTGGTCAAGCTGCGTGGCGAGTCCATGCAGGCGGCTGCTGACGCCAAGCCATCAGGAATGGTCTCTGTCATTGGGCTGGACTCTGCAAAGGTGGCGGAGCTGTGCGAGGTAAGGGGACACACACGCACACACTCGCACACATGGTCGCGAGGTGTGCAAGCTAAGCTAAGAGATGGAGTCTCGCACAGGTGAGTCTCGCACAGAGATGGAGTCTCGCCAGTAGGCAGTTGGGTTGAACCGCGCTAGCAAGTGGGGACATGCATCTGTGTGTCTGTGTGTGTGTGTGTCATCCATAGGCTGCTACCAAGGAGGTAGGTGCTGACAAGGCAGTGCGTATCGCCAACTACCTGTGTAACGGTAACTACGCTGTGTCTGGCTCCAAGGAGGGGTGCGACGCTGTGGTGGCAATGGGCAAGAGCTTCAAGGCACGGTGAGTGCCCAGCGCACCGGTGCGCCATTCATGTGCGCCAGATCCTGTCTTGTACCAGCAGCCACTCAAGTAGCCCTGCCAGTAGCCGAGCATGTCGATGTGTCGTCGTGCGCATCTGTGCACGCCCATACGTGTGACCCGGCCATGCCTTACCTGCTGTGTGCTGAGCACGCACCTGAAGCATGCCCAGCAGTGCGTGCCCGAGTTGTGAGTCTGACATCGTGTTGGCTGACCGCGCATGTGCACTGTGCTTCTGTGGTGCCCACAGCATGACTGTTCGCCTGGCTGTGGCCGGTGCATTCCACACAGACTACATGCAGCCAGCAGTGGACAAGTTGAAAGCAGCTCTGGACGCCACAGAGATCAAGTGAGTGTTGTCACAACAGCACACACGCATCTCGAACATGTGCGCCCTAGTCACGCGCAAAGCTGTAGTCCCCGTTGCATGCGCGGTGACTGGAAGGCTGAACGGGGTCCCGGCTCTTGCGCTGAGCACGCTTTGCCAACCAATCCCAGGGCCTGTGTAAACAGGCAAGGGGAGCAGTGAGCGTGAGCGTGAGTGTGTGCCGACCATGCTTGTGTGTGTGCATCGCAGGTGTCCTCGTATCCCTGTCATCTCTAATGTGGACGCTCAGCCACACTCAGACCCTGCTGTCATCAAGGCTATCCTAGCCAAGCAGGTGAGCTGGGGGGACACACACACACACACGCACGGTTATTGAGCACGAAGCGCGCACGTGGCACATGCTGCCTGCTCGTAGGCGACTCCCAGGCATGCTGACCCTGCGAGTTGTGCTCTGTGTCGTCCCTTGGCCGCAGGTGACCTCCCCCGTGCTGTGGGAGAACACCATGCAGACACTGTTCAGCAAGGGGCTCACGAAGAGCTATGAGATTGGCCCCAACAAGGTCATCTCTGGCATCGCCAAGCGCATCAACAAGGAGCATGAAATCACGAATATCAGTGCCTAAGCTGGCTGAATTTAGACTGTTGCGGACCTAGCATGTCGGAGGTTGTCTAGCATGCATCCACTGGCGTGTTGAAGTCTGTTGCTTGAGTGGCCGAGTGCACAGCATGACGAGTCGGGAAGGCTGGTCTTCATCAGCTGGATGGCTGATGAGTTTTGCTGACTAGCCTTTCGTTGTGTCAGGATGTGCGCGAATGTAACAGACTCTGTGTTGTGAGTGTGTCTGCCCAACCTGTGCAAGGCTGCTGTGTGTCCTGTATGCGCGATTGGCTGATAGAGGTGTCTGCGCGCTGAAAGCTGGCAAATCAACGTAGACAGCTGACACGCAAGACAACACAAGGCCAGCCAAGGGGATACGTTACTCTCACCGGTCTAAACTCAATGTCACGAGCGATAGATGAAAAGAAGTCATATCGTCCGCAACAGGCAGCAAGTGTTCAAAATCCCGCACAGCATGCTGATGCCTGTCAGTGTGGCTGCGAAAGCTGCGTGCACGTGTGCGTCTGCCAAGGCAGCTGCTGCTATGCTATGCTGAAGCCACAGAGCATGCCTGATGCATAAGCCGCCGCTGCTGCGCTAACAAAATTGCTCCTGCTGCCTGCTGCCGACGCTCTCCGCAGTAGCATATCCAACGCTTACACGAACTGCGCTTACACACAGAGCACAGCATCGCGCTTGCTTGCACATTTCATCTGCACGTTCGGCTGCCCTGCGCCTGCCTGCGCATTGCCTGCTACAGCCTTGCGTGTGTCTCTGCGCAGGGCATCTGCGAAGCTGGCTGGTGTGCAGGGTGCGGGCCGCGTACCTTCTGGACGGCCTGGACGAGGGTGGCCTTGGGCACGGCGCCGATGATTGTGTCCATCTTCTTTCCGTTAAAGAAGATGATGACCTGCAGGCACGGCATGTGCCAGCGCGTCAGCCCTTCCTGCACCTGTGCTGCCTGGCTCACGTCTTAAGATCCCACACCCCAGAGGGTAGGCTAGGGACGCTGACTGAGGCCTGGTCTCCATCTGTCCCTGCTCCGGGCGCCGGCAACCCAGCATTGACTGTAGAGGAGCTGCTAAGGTGCTCCTCTGCACTCACTGTTGGGATAGAGCGGATCCCGTAGTCTGTGGCGACCTGAGGGCTCTCATCGGTGTTTAGCTTTACGCACTTCAGCTTGCCTTCATACTCGTTCGCTAGCTCATCGATGATGGGTGCAATCATTCTGCAGGGCCCGCACCCTGCACGCAGAGCGAGCTCGTTCAATCGTGTGTGCATCTGACCCCACCCGACGGGCGCACACTGCTGAGCGCATTGACGCCGATCTCATGAGCTATACTCAATGCTGTGTGCTGTAACTCAGCTGGTAAGGGCTTCACTCGTCTGAGAGCCCCGGACTCGCGAACTTACATGGAGCCCAGAAATCCACTAGCACTGGTGTTTTGCTCTTAAGCACATCCTCTGCAAATGAAGAATCTGTGACCTCTGAGACCGTCGCGCGAGCAGCCACGCGAGGCCGTGCAGTCACAGGCCTTGCAGCCGCGAAGCGGGGGCGTGCGCAGGTACCAACAGCGGATCTATGTGCTAGCGCCATCTTGCGTAGTGCCTGAGGGGTCAGAGCAGCGAAGGGGTCAGGCACCTCATCGCCAAGAGTCCAACGGATTGGCCAACAGAACTGACTCTTTTTGCTCATCCGCGTGTTATCCAGGCCTCCCAAAGCACTACAAGCACACCTCTCGTAGTAGGAGTGGCCAAGCAGTCACAACACCAAGTGTGTGCCAGAGTCTGGTACAGAACGCGTAAACCTATGCGTACCCTAGGCCTGGGACTACCAAGCAGTATACTCGTCCATCCGGCTGCTCATGACCGCTACTGCAACGCCCTGCCCCTGTCTCTTTACACACTGCAGCTCAGAACGGCAACACGCCCTTTACGAGACCCCAGGCGCCCTTGACCTTGCCCCAGAGTGACTGCCCCATAGGCCGCAGAAGTGTGGATGCCAGTGTGGGGCCAGGAGCAGCAGGGGTGGTCAGTGTTGCCATCTGCAAGCACCACATAAGCACGCACAGCATGAGCCGCATGAGGCCCGTCCATTTTGTTTCTCGCCCTGGGCTAGGGCTCTTGTGCGTGAGGTTGCCTGACTGTCACCAACCCTGTCCCTTTGCTTAGGCTGCAATGCTCACCTGTTGTGCCATCTGTCCGCATGTGTGGTACAGCATGGCTCGTCGCTCACTCATACTCTCCTGCACACCCATTCACACCCAAACACGCACACACTCTTACTCTCTGTTCTCTAGGGCTTCTCATGCAGACATACCTTCCCATGCTAGCCCAGCCTTGGTGCATGCGGCATCGGTACGCATGGGCGCCACTCGTGGCTGCACTGTGTACACACACACACACACGCACACCCGTACCTCAATCATGGCTCTTGCCACCATCTTCAGTTTGTCACTGGGCAGTATCTCAGACAGAGCGTCAGGGTCGTCATATAGCCTGCCTAGGGCCTCAAAACCACCAGCCTGCAACGTGTACACATACACATACACACACACACAGACAGTCATGTCTCGCCCGTGCATGCCCGTCCATGCATAGTGCGCACACAACACTGTGACTCTGTCAACCAAAAGCCTCGCACCCCTCCACATCACCACCACACAACAGCATGGCCACGAGTGCGAGCATGCGACGCTCAGCCTGAAACAGCACATTCCGTCGGGTTTTCTCATGCAGCCGTCCAAGAGCCTGGCATATGCATGATGCAGGAAGCATGTGTTCGTATATGTTCGCGCGCGTGTGTGTGAGTGTGTTTGCGTATCTGTGTGTGTGTGTGTGTGTGTGTGTGTGTGTGTGTGTGTGTCTGTGTGTGTGTGTGTGTGTGT
>VFQQ010003683.1_pt1 | contig 14566 bp, 13 predicted proteins | sample 3512341 | NCBI WGS metagenome assembly VFQQ01 (sample SAMN10412373, study PRJNA504923) | tailings metagenome | isolation source: Relicate 2 Philex TSF1 revegetated site | place: Philippines: Tuba, Benguet | collected 2017-08-29 | reverse complement strand
TGCAGTAAAAAGTGGAAAGAAAATCGTGGGATGTAGCATTTTGGAATACAATTTCATAATAAAAAGCAAGTTCAAACTTAGAAAAATGCACTTATACCACATAGTTAATAGATGATTATCAATCGTTGTTTTAATAACAATTTACTTGTATGAATTTGCAAGATTTTGTTGGTAGTTCTTGGCTTTCTCGCAATTTAAAATCATCAAAAAAATAAAAAATCCATTGCTGCTGTATGTTGAAATAGCTTTTTAAGGAACAACTAAATAGGGCCTGCTGATTAACGCTCAAATCATTAATAATATGCCGTTAACTATTGTAAAAATATTTCTTCTGCAAGGTAAATAAACAATTTTATTGGTCTTAAGCTATTTTTGCTTTACACACGTTTTTAGCTTTCGCTAATTCAGCTTTGCATCATCTTCTTCGTTAAAGCTCGGTCGGCTGCTCTAGAGAAATATATGCCAGATATTTCCTCGAAGCAAATGCAAATCTGAATTTAACAGCAAGCCCGTAATAAAAACGGGCTTACCAAAAGGCAAGCCCGTTTTTATTATTCTTTTTCGGTTGGCGTAGAGGTATCTTTTTTCTTACGCTCTTTTTTCTTAACCGCACCAATTTTTAATTCGTTTGGTTGAGTTTCCTTATCGTAATCTATTTCTACGGTTTCGCCCTCTCCCATTTCCATTTTTAGCAATTCTTCAGCAATGGGGTCTTCAACAAACTTTTGTATGGTGCGCGCTAAAGGCCTTGCACCCAAATCGGGGTCGAAGCCTTTTTCAGCTAAAAATGCCTTAGCCGCTTCAGAAATTTTGAATTTAAATCCTAAATCCTCAACACGCTTAATTAGTTTTTCCAGGTTAAGCTCTAATATTTTAGCAATTGCTTCTTTATCAAGCGGAGAAAATACAATCACATCGTCGATACGATTTAAAAACTCCGGAGAAAAAAAGCGTTTAAGGGCATTTTCAATTACAATTTTAGAATTTTTCTCCATATCGGCCATTTTAGCCGGTGTGCTAAAACCAACACCAGAACCAAAATCTTTTAATTGCCTTGAACCAAGGTTAGACGTCATAATAATGATGGTATTTCTAAAATCCACCTTACGCCCCATACTATCTGATATAAAACCTTCATCCAATACTTGTAGCAAAATATTAAACACATCCGGATGCGCTTTTTCAATTTCGTCTAACAATACAACAGCATATGGCTTACGCCTAATCTTTTCTGTTAACTGTCCGCCTTCTTCGTAACCAATATAACCCGGAGGGGCACCCACCAGTCTGCTTACTGCAAATTTCTCCATGTATTCGCTCATATCTACACGTATCATAGCATCTTCGCTATCGAATAAATATTTTGCTAAAACTTTGGCCATTTCGGTTTTACCAACACCTGTTGGACCTAAAAACACAAAAGAACCAATAGGTTTATTTGGGTTTTTTAAACCTGCGCGGGTGCGCTGAATGGCTTTAACCAATTTCTTAATTGCTTCTTCTTGTCCAATAACTTTTCCACTAAGTTCTGAACCCATATTTAGTAAACGTTGCCCTTCGCTTTGCGCAATGCGTTTAACCGGAATACCGGTCATCATGGCAATAACCTCGGCAACATCTTCTTCGGTAACTTTATACCTAATTTCTTTTTGTTCTTGCTCCCAGCGGGCTTTTTCAGTTTCTAGCTGCTCAAGCAAATGCTTTTCTTTGTCGCGTAGTTTTGCAGCCTCTTCGTAACGCTGGCTTTTTACCACTTGGTTTTTCTCTACCTTAATATCTTCTATTTGCTTTTCTAAATCTAAAATTGCAGCCGGCACATTTATATTACTTAAGTGTACCCTTGCGCCCGATTCGTCTAGTACATCGATAGCTTTATCCGGCAAATGACGATCTGCAATATACCTGCTGCTCATTTTTACGCATGCTGTTATTGCTTCATCATCGTAATTTACGCCATGATGCGCTTCATATTTATCTTTAATATTGTTTAAAATTTCAATACTTTCTTCAGGTGTAGCCGGTTCAACCATAACCATTTGAAAACGGCGTTCTAAAGCACCATCTTTCTCTATATACTGACGGTATTCGTCTAATGTAGTTGCACCAATGCATTGAATTTCGCCCCTGGCTAAAGCAGGTTTAAACATATTGCTTGCATCTAAGCTACCACTAGCACCACCGGCACCAACAAGCGTATGAATTTCGTCTATAAATAATATTACATCCGGACTTTTTTCAAGTTCGTTCATTACAGCTTTCATACGTTCTTCAAACTGTCCACGGTATTTAGTTCCGGCAACCAAGCTGGCTAAATCCAACATAACAACGCGTTTATTAAATAAAACACGCGACACTTTACGTTGAACTATTCTTAATGCTAAACCCTCGGCTATAGCTGTTTTACCAACACCTGGTTCTCCGATTAAAATGGGGTTGTTTTTCTTCCTGCGCGATAGAATTTGCGATACCCTTTCAATTTCTTTTTCTCTTCCTACAATAGGATCGAGTTTACCGTCTTCGGCAGATTTGGTTAAATCTCTTCCAAAGTTATCCAAAACTGGCGTTTTAGATTTAGAATCTGGTTTTCTTACAGGATCTTGTTTTCTGTCTTCAGGTTTTGGACCATAGTAATCTTCTTCGCTAGAAGAGGGTGGCAATTCATTTTTTACATTGCCTAATAAATTTTCTTCGATGGCCTCTTTAAATACATCGTAATTTATACCATATTGGGCTAAAATTTGTGATGCCAAATTGTCTTCATCGCGCAATATTGACAGCAACAAATGTTCTGTACCTATAATATCTGTTTTAAAAATTTTAGCTTCGAGGTAAGTAATTTTAAGCACTTTTTCTGCTTGTTTGGTAAGCGGTATATTTACATAATTGGTTGTTACACCGGCAGTACCTTTAATACTATCTTCAACCGATTTTTTTACCCTTAATGGGTCTATATCCATGGCTTTTAAGGTTTTTAATGCCTTACCATCACCTTCTCTGATTAAACCTAACAATAGGTGTTCGGTGCCAATGTAATCGTGCCCAAGCCTAATTGCCTCTTCTCGGCTGTAGCTGATAACATCTTTTACCCTTGGTGAAAATTTAGCTTCCATATGGTGATTTTATTAAGTTTTTACTGGAATACCAACAAATATGGTTCCACAATTATAAAACGCAATGTAATGCTATTTAAATTGCTTTGCCAACCATTTGCCTTAAATGGTATAAAATTATAGACAAACAAACTGATACTTTGGTTGTAATTTTTTGTAAACAAACCCAATTAAATACAAAAAAGCCGTTTGAAATTAATTTCAAACGGCTTTTTGCATTTTTTTTTAAAGGTAAACTATCTAATAGCGCCTTCAAACAATGGGTTGCTGAAGAATTTAATAAATTCTACATCTTCTTTTGCCATGTTTCTAACGCTGCCATTAAGGCCAACTGCACGGGCTAAATTGGTAGTTAACACATCTTGATTATTCATTCTTGCACCACAAATAGCGCGCAAATAAAAGTGTTCCCAAGTAAGAACATCAGGGTTTAAATTATCAATTAAAGATTTGGCACCGTTGGCATCGCCATTTAACAATAAAGCCAAAGCTACGTTAAAATCTTTAATACCACTTTTGTTAAAATTACTAACTGCATCGCTGTAATTGCCACGTTTAATGGCAATTAAACCTAAGTTGTAAGAAACATTGGCACCTGCACGTGCTGCATCTCTGTAGGTTCTTTCAGCACCAATCCAATCACCTTTAGCGCGTTGTAAAGCACCCATATTTGCAATAACACTTGGGTTATTTGCACTTAATTGATTAGCTCTGTTTAAGTTGCTTTCAGCACCAGACAAATCGCCACGCTTAATTAAAAACGCACCTAAATCGTTGTAGCCTACCCAATCAGATGGGGCTTTTTGGATATATGCGTTTAAAATTTCTAAGCGCTTGTTATTGTCGCTAACCAAGAAATACAAATGGTGTAATTCTAACGGAGATAATTTTGATAAATCGTTAGCTAATGCCAATAGTTGAGCATCTGTTTTCATTGGGCGAGCGCCTGTAATTACCAATTCGCTTCTGCGTAATTGAGGCAATAATTTATCGGCACATACTTTCCAAGATTTTGCATGTTCATTTTTCAAACGAGTTTCACGCTCATCATCTGAAATGTTTTTATTATTAACAATGTTTAGCATTTGCGCTTTATCAGGTAAATTGCTTTCTGAGATTAACTTGGCAAATCCTGCCCAATCTTCAGACAAAGTAAAACCCATTTTAAAGTTATCATCATTTACTTCAGCAAAGCCCAATTTCTTAAGTTGCTTTTTCATGTAATCGTTACTAGAGGCCGAGCGATTTTTAGCTAAATCCTCATTTCTGCGCAACTCACCATCCGGAGAAGCAAACGAGTTTAATGAAATGCTTCGAGCAACCCAGTTGCTGTCTTTTTTCAATGACTTTCTTAGCTCGTCAAGTTGTTTTTTGTTACTAATGTTCTTTCCTAAGCTAAAGTTAGGATTAAATCTTGCAACATCTTTTGGAAAATAAACGCTTACCGAGCGGGTTGATGTTTCTGCTTTGTAATCATCGGCAGTAATTACAACCTGATCGTCCCATCTTAGCATAGTAGCAGTAGCAATTGTACCTTCAACCATATGTTCTACACCAACTGGTACTTCTTTGCCTTGGAAGGTAAAACGAGGCATTAATTTACCGCGCTTCATGTCTGAAGTATAAGGAATTTTGTCTGTGTAGCTAATCGATCCGCCGGCTTTGGTATCTATTGTAATGTCTGCATTACCTTTTGCTTTTGTACCTTTTACCGTAATTTTCTTCAATTGAATTTCTTTTCCACCAGCTGTCTTGTAGTAAGGTTGAAAATCAATAACCGCTTTTGCGTTAATTGATTTTGCCGGAACTTTGCCTGTAATATTAACTAATACAGAGTCTCCACGCATTTCTAATGGATCTGGGGTAACAGAATAATTGTTCTTCGAAAAATTATTAGGAACGCTACATGCGCCTAATACCAACATGGCAGAAATTGTGCCTGGCAGAAGTTTTTGTGTAAAATCCTTCATTGTTTCTTTATTTTGTGCCGCAATATTAAAATTTTATTTTTAAAAAAAACCATATGTACATAATAAAAATCAAAGGAGTTGCTAAAATTCCAGATTATTTGCAGGTTCGTGACGATAATTTTACCCTAATTGCCTACACACGAACCGATAGACCCGAGAAAGCTTTGGAAAAATGCGGACTGGGTGATAAAATTGAAAAAATAAAAGAGGTAATGAATTCCATTCCTTTTGGACAAATGACTAAATTAGACTTTTAATGCTACAAAAAGAAATTGTTATAGAGTTAATTGATGCTGATATTTTTCAGCAACATAACTTGGTTTTATCGGGTGTAAACCTAAAAATTGCCAAATCGGAGTTTGCATACCTTATTGGTTCAACCGGAAGTGGAAAAAGCAGCCTGCTTAAAACCCTCTATGGCCAATTAAAACTTGAAAAAGGAAATGGTAAAATTGCAGGTTACCATTTAAAAACCCTAAAAAAAGGAGAAATTCCTTTCTTAAGAAGAAAACTGGGCATTGTTTTCCAAGATTTTCAGCTACTATTCGACCGCGATGTTTTTAGTAACCTGGAATTTGTTTTAAAAGCAACTGGCTGGAAAAACAAATCGGAAATAGACGAACGAATTGATAATGTGCTTAAAGGCGTAGGTTTGATTACTAAAAAACACAAAATGCCCTTTGAACTTAGTGGTGGAGAACAACAGCGCGTTTCTATTGCCAGAGCACTGCTTAATACTCCCGAAATTATTTTAGCCGATGAACCTACAGGTAATCTTGACCCCCAAACCAGCGATGATATTCTTGGCTTACTGCACGATATTAGCAAAATGGGCACAGCCGTATTAATGGCCACACACGACTACAGACTTATAGAAAAATTTCCGGGTACCATTTATAACTGCAACAACGGTAAAGTAAAAATTTTACCACAAGACTAAGCTTTTTATTGCTTGTTTAGTAAGGCTAAAACCTTGTTAATATCTTCCGGCGTATCTATACAATGGCTATCGTAATTGGTTTCTACGCAAGTAATTTTATAGCCGCCTTCCAACCAACGCAGTTGCTCTAAACTTTCTGCTTTTTCGAGTAAAGAAGGCCTTAAGTTGCAAATAGATTTTAACACATCTGCACGGTAAGCATACATGCCTACATGCCTGTAATATGGGTGGTGTAAATGCCAGTCTTTTTCTTCTACTCCTTTAATAAAGGGTATAACCATTCGGCTAAAATATAAGGCCTCTTGGTTATGGTTTAATACAATTTTTACCTCTCCTCTATCAAATAAAATATCGCTGCTATTTACTTTAATCATTTGTGTGGCCAATTCAACATTACCATTGCAAACATTACATAATTCATCAATCTGATTGGGATTTAAAAAAGGCTCATCGCCTTGAATATTTACCACATAATCAAATATTTCAGTTTGCTTGGATAAAGCCTCAAAACATCTATCGGTGCCACTTGGATGATGTGGTGCCGTTAAAACAACCTCGCCACCAAAACTTATAACATGATCTGCTATACGCTTATCGTCGGTTGCCACCACTACTTTACTTAATTTTTTTGCTTGAACCGAGCAATTGTAAACACGTTCGATCATGCTTTTACCCAAAATTTGAATTAAAGGTTTACCCGGAAACCTAGTACTGGCGTAGCGTGCAGGAATAATTCCAATTATTTTTTTATTTATGCTCATAAAAATGCAAGTATAAACTTATTTTGCAACATGGTTTACTTACAAGCTCTTAATTTATCGAAACGATTTGGAGAACGCATCCTATTTGAAAATATCGACATTACCGTAGCCTATCGAGAACGTGTGGCTTTAATTGCAAAAAACGGCACCGGTAAAACCAGTTTATTAAATATTATTGTTGGAAACGACGAGCCGGACAAAGGCACCGTTTTAATTGATAAAAATATTAGATGGGCATATTTGCCACAAGAACCAAAATTTAACAATACGCTAAATGTTTGGGAAGCCTTGTTTGAAAGTAAAACTCCCCAAACCGAGGCCATTGCAAATTATGAATTGGTACTTGAACAACTAGAAACCGATCCGGAAAACAGCAGTTTACAACTGCAATTGCAAGAATGCACCGACAAAATAGATGCCTTAAACGCATGGGATTTAGAAGCAAGGGCAAAAACCATATTAACACAGCTAAACTTACAACACCACTTACACCAATTGGTTAGCAGTTTAAGCGGCGGACAGGTTAAAAGGCTGGCTTTAGCGGCCGTTTTATTGCAACAACCGCAGTTTTTAATTATGGACGAACCAACTAACCATTTAGATATTCCAATGATAGAATGGCTGGAAGGTTATTTAAAATCGCAAGACATTACGTTGTTACTGGTAACCCACGACCGCTATTTTTTAGATAATGTTTGTAATCAAATTATTGAGCTTGACAATAACAAAATGTACTCATACAAAGGCAACTATGCGTACTTTTTAGAAAAAAAAGCCATGCGCGAAAGCTATGAAGCTGCCGAAACCGATAAAGCTAAAAAATTGGCTAAAAAAGAACTTGAATGGATGCGCAGACAACCAAAAGCGCGTACAACAAAAAGCAAAAGCAGAATAAGCGCATACTACGAAACCAAAGAAAAAGCATCGGTAACTAAAAACGACGATAAAGTTGAAATTACCATGGATATGCAACGCATGGGTAATAAAATTATCGAAGTGCATGAGTTAAATAAATCGTTTGGCGCACTTACTGTAGTTAAAGATTTTAGCTATTTGTTTAAAAAAGGCGAACGTATTGGTGTAGTAGGCAAAAATGGGGTTGGCAAAACCACGTTTTTAAATATGCTGCTTAAATTAGAAAAACCCGATAGCGGCAAAATAGATACCGGTGAAACTATTAAATTTGGGTATTATAGTCAGCAAGGCCTGCAACTTAAATCAGATAAGCGGGTAATAGAAGTAATAACCGACATAGCCGATTATATCGATATTGGAAAAGGAGAAAAACTCTCTGCCATAGCATTGCTTAAGTTGTTTTTATTTGAACCAAAAAAACAACATGCCTTTGTAAGTACACTAAGTGGTGGCGAAAAACGCAGGCTTTATTTACTTACCATACTTATGCAAAAACCAAACTTTTTAGTTTTAGATGAACCTACTAACGACTTAGACATTGACACCCTTAATGTATTGGAGGAGTTTTTAGAAAACTACGAAGGTTGCTTGCTAATAGTAACACATGATAGGTATTTTATGGACACCTTAGTAGATAGCTTGCTTGTGTTTGAAGGAGATGGTGTGGTGCGTAGTTTTAACGGAAATTACCAGGAATACTTAAACGATCTTGAAATTAAAAAACTGTCTGCCTTAGAAGAAAATACAACAAAAAATACTGAAAAACCAACCTCCGAAAAAATCATTCAGAAACGAAAACCAAGCTATAAAGAACAAAAGGAGTTTGAACAATTGGGTAGTGAAATAGAAAGTCTGCAAAATCAGAAAAACGCATTAGAAAAACTTTTAAGCAGCGGAAGTAGTAACCATGCAGAATTGCAGCAATGGAGCGAAGAAATAAAAAAAATAACCCAGTTACTTGATGAAAAAGAAATGCGTTGGTTAGAACTTAGCGATATTTGTTTGTAAGAAAATGAAAACTGCCTTAATAACCGGAGCTACCAACGGCATGGGGTTGGCCACAGCAAATGCTTTGGCTAAACTAGGCTATACCGTTTTAATTGTGGGTAAAGTTGAATATAAAGTAACACAAACAGTAGAAAGCATAAAAAAACAAAGTTTAAACAGCCATATTTTTGGTTACACAGCCAATTTAGCCAATACCGTTACCATTAAAAATCTGGCTGAAGATGTATTAAAAATGCATCCAACCATTGATATTTTAGTTAATAATGCAGGAGCTTATTTTTCAACATATGGTAAAAATGCGCATGGATTAGAAATAACGATTGCTACTAATCATGTGCCTTATGTATATTTTACCCAATTGCTTTTGCCGGCATTATTACGCGCGCCTGCGGCGCGCGTAATAAACGTTGCCAGCGAAGCTCAAAAATATGGAAACTTTAATAAAGATAGCTTATTTACTTTGCAAAATTACAGTGCCATTAAAGCTTATGGTAACAGCAAATTATATAATATTATGTTTACTTTTTGGCTGGCAAACGAGTTAAAACAAACGAATATTACTGTAAATGCACTACATCCGGGTGGCGTTAACACCGGCTTTGCTAAAGAGGCCACAGGATTAACCGGATTTATTTTTCGTAAGCTAAAGTTTATGTTGCGTTCAGCCCAAAAAGGAGCAGAAACCATTATATGGCTGGCTACAAGCAATAATGTTAATGGCATTAGCGGAAAATACTTTTACGACAAAAAAGAAATTAAAGCCCAACCAATTGCTTACAATTTAAATTACCAACAGCAGTTAATTAATGAAACCAATGCTTATATTAAAAAATGCGTTAACTAATTACTGTTACCAAGCTTTATAACCAATTAATGGCACAAATTTAAAGGCATCTAAGGCAATATCTTCGTAAGAGTTTTCTCCGGTTTTTACAATAGTGTGCATTACTTGAGTCTGGTTATCGCCAACAGGAATTACCAAAATTCCACCAACTTTAAGCTGAGCCAACAGCGTATCGGGCACCGAAGGCGCGCCAGCTGTTACAATAATTTTATCGTATGGTGCTTGGGCGGCATAACCCATAGATCCATCGCTTAACAATAATTGCATTTTATATCCCATTTTTACCAATAACGCTTTTGTTTTTTTATACAACTTTTCTTGCCGCTCTACCGAAAATAATTCAGCACCCAACTCGGCCAAAATAGCAGCTTGGTAACCACTGCCGGTGCCAATTTCCAAAACCTTATCGCCTGGTTGCACATTTAATAACTGCGTTTGATAAGCTACTGTATAAGGCTGCGAAATGGTTTGCCCCTCGCCTATAGGAAATGCCTTATCTATATACGCATGATACCTAAAATCTTGATGTATAAAAAAATGCCGTGGAACCTTGCCAATAGCGTTTAATACAGCCTTATCTATAATGCCTTTTTGCTGTAATTCTTGAACCAACTGCCGGCGTGCACCTTTATCTTTATAAGTATCGAGCATGCCTGCAAAATAGTTAAAAACATGCTGGGTTAATAATTCATTATTTTTAACACTTGCTATTTATCTGATGCAAAGTGTATAATTTTTAATATTAACAGCGGTATGTATGTTAACACATTAATGACATAAAATAACCAAGCAATATGGTATGGCCATACTTTTGTTGGGCAATTAGTTTAATCCAAACATGATTAATATAGGCATAGTTGGCGCCAACGAAATAAGTAAAAAGCACATTATTAAACTCGCCGAAATGAGTGAGTTTAATCTTGTGGGCTTTTTTGAACGCGACGATGCAGGCGCTTCTAGTCTTATTAACGACTTTGGTAAGCTTACGCGTTTTGATTCTTATGAAGACCTTATTAAACATACCGAAGCCGTTGATATTTTAACACCCGTTGGATCGCATTATGCATTTGCAAGCTCAGCCTTGCGAAACATGAAGCATGTATTTGTAAAACAAGTAATTAGCGAAAACCTCTACGAAGCGCGCGAGCTTAACCAACTGGCCGATGAAGCCAATGTACAGTTGTATGTTTCCCACCACGAAAAATTTCATCCTAATTACCAGCTACTTAAAAAGCTTTTGGTTGATCCGTTTTATATTGAAAGCTTTAGGTTTGATAAAAATATTTTAAATTACAGTCTGGAAAATTTGGTTTTCGACCTGTTGCTTAACGAGTTAAAACTGGTATTAAATATAGTAAACGGAAATATTAGAAAAGTGCGCGCTACTGGAGCCTGTTTGCATAACAATGTAGTTGATTTTATTAATGTTAGGATAGAATTTGATAACGGATGCATATTAAATATGGTTTGTGGTAATTTTGAAAGCGACCAACAAAACCAATTGCGCTTTTTCCAAAAAAACAAAACGTATTCGCTTAATTTAGACAACTTTAAGCTTTCTGTTTTAAACACCAGCGAGCCCGAAAGCGATGCACAATTGCTTAATAAAGCAAAAAACTTGTCGGTTCAAGACACCATAAAAAAAGAATTGGCCTATTTTGCACACTCTATATCGGGTAATGCCCTTAATTTACGAACCCACTACGATAATTTTCAAACCTTGGAAGTTGCACACGAGATAATTCAAAAGCTAAAAATCAATAAAAGATAATACTTTTGCGCCCAAAGCGTTTGTTAACTGTGCCAATAAAAAAGCTATTTATACCAGCAGTACTCTTAATACTTGTAGCCACCTCTTGTAAATTATTCGATTCGGGGGCTACCATTCCATCGTACTTATATATAAAACCTACACAATTACAGGTAAATGCCGACTTATCGCAAGGAGCAGCCAGCTTAGACACCACAGATGTTTGGGTTTTTGAAAATGGTAAATTTATAGGTGCATTTGCTACACCGGCGCGTGTTCCGGTACTTAATACCGGAAATGTTGTAATTACTACTAACCACGGTATAAGACAAAACGGACAAGATGAAGAGAGAATGATATACCCCATGCTAAAAGATTTTTCTAAAACAGTTAACTTACAGGCAGAACGTGTAGATACCATACAACCAATTGTTACTTATTTAAATAATGCCGCGTTTCCGTTTATTGAAGACTTTGATCGTGCAGGATTAAATTTTGAATACAACCCACAATTTAAACGCGATGGCGATACGTTAGAAAGAATAACCGGCACCCAAGCTTGGCTGCCAAATCAATTTTCGGGTAGGGTAACCCTAAAAAACGACAGTACCATTTTAGAAATTTATTCGCGAGTGTTTAATAATTTCAGAAAATATACACCCACCTTTTTAGAGTTAGATTACAGAAATAATATTCCGTTTTTTGTGGGTATGTATGTTACCGAACCCGACGGAAATGTTAGACAAGTACCCTTATTTTATTTTAACGAAAAAGCCAAATGGAATAAATTATACCTAAACCTTGAAAACGAAATTGGCGCATTTATGGGCAACTCAGCCATTCGTTTGTTTTTTAGGTTCAGTAAAAATTATAACCCCCAAGTAATAAACCCCGAAATTTGGTTGGATAATATAAAACTGATTTACCTTGATTAAGAAGCAATTTACACATTTAGTGCTTTTTGTAATACTTGATGCAGTTGCAGCAGCTGTTGCTTGGGTACTGTTTTTTGCTTATAGAAAGTTTTTTATTGAACCCGATAAATTTGGTTATAATGTTCCGTTAGAATTAGATAAAAACTTTTACCTAGGCTTATTATCAATTCCATTGTATTGGATTGTTTTGTACTTTTTATCCGGACACTACAAAGAAGTTTGGCACCGAAGCCGCATTGAAGAAATCTCGAAAGTATTTTTAGCTACCCTTATTGGGGTTTTACTAATTTTCTTTACGCTGCTGCTGGATGATGAGGTAAGAAGCTACCAAAGTTACTATAAAACCACAATTACATTATTTGCCTTGCATTATTCGGTAACGTTAATAAACAGAATTTTGCAAGCAGGTTTTATTATTTCACAATTAAAAAGACAAAAAATTGGGTTTAATACCATTATAGTTGGCAACAATTTACGTTCGTATAATCTGGTAAAAGAATTGTTAAAACCAAACGCACAAGGATTTATATTAAAAGGCTTTGTAACCGTTAATGGCGATGAAAAAGACCATGTTTTAAAAGATGTTTTACCCATGTTAGGCAGGTATTATCAGTTGCCAGAGTTAATACATAAATACCAGGTGTCGGAGGTAATAATTGGCATAGAAAGTTCTAAACACGACGAACTTAATAAAGTTACCAACCTGCTTGAAGATGAAAAAGTTAGCCTAAAAATAATTCCAGATTTGTACGATATGGTAAGTGGTCAGGTTAAATTAAACAATGTAATTGGCACCGCATTAATAGCCATAAACCACGATGTAATGCCCCAATGGCAAAAGGCGGTAAAACGAAGTTTAGACATAATTATATCGCTAATTATGATATTATTATGCTTACCGCTATTTTTGTTTGTAGCTATTGCTGTTAAACAATCGTCGAAAGGCCCGGTTTTTTTTAGACAAATAAGATTGGGATACAAAGGCAAGCCCTTTTATATTTACAAGTTTAGAACCATGTTTATTGATGCAGAAGATGCCGGACCTCAGTTGTCTTCTAAAAATGATAAACGTATTACTCCTATTGGAAAAATTCTAAGAAAATACAGAATAGACGAATTGCCTCAGTTTTTTAATGTTTTATTGGGCGAAATGAGTTTAGTAGGCCCCAGGCCGGAACGCAAATATTTTGTTGACCAAATTGTAAAAATAGCCCCACATTACAAACATTTGCACAGGGTAAAGCCTGGCATAACAAGCTGGGGACAAGTAAAATACGGCTATGCCGAAAATGTAGAACAAATGGTTGAACGCTTACAATACGATATTTTATACATAGAAAACCGAAGCATTGCCGTAGATTTTAGAATATTAATTTATACAGTTAAAACCATATTGCAGGGCGCTGGCCGATAAATTTGTAAAAAGTATTTGGCTGTATGGTAAAAAGCCATATCTTTGCCGTCCTAAAAAATTAATAAAATTATGTTTGCAGTGGTACAAATTGCCGGCCAACAATTTAAAGTTGAAAAAGACCAAACGTTGTATGTACATAGGTTACAACATAACGAAGGCGCCAGCATTGAACTAAATGACGTGTTGTTAGTTAACAACGACGGAAACGTAAAAATCGGAGTTCCTACCGTTTCGGGAGCAGCAGTAAAAGCAACAGTAATTAGCCACCTTAAAGGTGACAAAGTATTGGTGTTTAAGAAAAAACGCAGAAAAGGATACCGTAAATTAAATGGTCACCGTCAGTGTTTTACAAAAATCAAAATTGAATCAATCAACGCTTAATTAAAGGAGATTTAAGAAATGGCACATAAAAAAGGTGTAGGTAGTTCGAAAAACGGTCGCGAATCGCACAGTAAACGTTTAGGTGTAAAAATATTTGGTGGTCAGTTTGCTAAAGCAGGCAGCATCATTGTACGTCAACGCGGCACAAAACACCACCCTGGCACTAATGTTGGTATTGGAAAAGACCATACCCTATTTGCATTAGTTGAAGGCAAAGTGGTATTTACAAAAAAAACCAACGAACGCTCTTTTGTTTCGATACAACCTATCGTAGCGCAAGCGTAATAAAAAAACTGTGGTAACATCTGTTACCACCATACGGGGGATTAGCTCATTTGGCTAGAGCGCTTGCATGGCATGCAAGAGGTGATCGGTTCGAATCCGATATCCTCCACTAAAGCTACCTATTTAGGTGGCTTTTTTTTATGATTAATGTAAGGTTGTAATAACACCTAGTTAGCCCTTAAAAAGCCTCTAAAACAATCAATTTTGTTAATCATGTTTCAGGTACAATCAAAATTCCGGTAATATTTTCTTT
>VFQQ010003682.1_pt1 | contig 14570 bp, 19 predicted proteins | sample 3512341 | NCBI WGS metagenome assembly VFQQ01 (sample SAMN10412373, study PRJNA504923) | tailings metagenome | isolation source: Relicate 2 Philex TSF1 revegetated site | place: Philippines: Tuba, Benguet | collected 2017-08-29 | reverse complement strand
GTTGCACAAGTTGCGGCCATTTCCGGGGTGTGAGGTTGGAGGGGGTGGGCAACGCCACACAAGCCGGCATCTTCTTCTCAGCGTAAGCCACAGTGGCATGAGAACCTTTGAATTTAGTGCTGTGTGTCGTGTTGTGCCGTCCGTCTGCCATTCAACTTACGAAATGTCACTGCACCGCCCTTGCTTGGTTTCGCAGTGCGGCGGGTAACGCAGGCGACGATACAGATGTTTACCCCTACTACCCTGGCAGCTTTAAGTTCCCTGGAGTGGTGGCGGTGGCCAATGTGGCTGAGGGAGACGTGCTGGCATCAAGCAGGTGCAGCGCATGATTGCTTTATGCTAGCTGGGATGGTCTGAGTGGTGGCTGTGGCGAATGTCGCCGAGGGAGATGAGCTTGTGACACACATCCCACCAGGCAGCTCAAACCTCCTGTGCCGCACTCTCTTCCAATTGCAGCAACTTTGGCGCCGCAAGCGTGGACCTGGCCGCCCCCGGCTCCGACATTCTTTCCACCTGGATTGCCCCCGACTTCAAAGGCGCCCCTTACTCCAAGCTGACTGGTGAGTGTGGGGCTGTGGTGTGCGGTTGTATTGAACCGCTGGCGCCCCTGTGTGTGGCGTGATGCATGGGCCGTCGTGGGGCACTGGCGCTCATCCGTGCGGTCCCACCTTTCATTCCTGCCCACAGGCACGTCCATGGCGGCGCCATACGTAAGCGGCGCAGCGGCGCTGGCCATCGCCACCTCTGGAGGCACCCTCACCAATGCCCAGGTCTGCTGCTTGGTTCGTTTGCTAGTTATCGGCTTGCTCGATTGGGTTGCTCTCTTCCGTGGCTCTGCCGCCGCCGCCGCTGCCCGGCCAAATGCATGCCAATTACCTGTATTCTACCTTGCTGTGTCTTCGACCCCCTCTGCACAGGTGGCGCAATACCTGGCAGCCAGCTCCCGTCCTGTAGCTGCTCTACGAGACCGGGTCGCCTCTGGCGGCATTGTCCACCTGGAGCAGCTGATCAATCTGGCGCTGGCGGCAAAGGTAAGAGCGGACGCCGCAAAAAAAGCGGCGGCGGCCAAGCCAGCGTGACGCAGGGCTGGAGCATGAGTCCTTGCTCTCAGCTTGACTTTAGGCTGCAGGAGAGCCTAGCCGCCTGCAAGCTGCGGTGGCGGTTGCCCCTCACGACCAACGCCCGGCAGCTCAACACCCATTTGAATCTAATGTCTTGACTGCCACCCAAGTCCCCATCCTCTTTCACCCCACCCTTTTATTCGTGCAATTACTTACCCAGACCAACCACCACCCTGCATTCATTTGTGCTGCATTGGCTGCCTCCCACCGGCTGGCAGCTGCATGCTGATCTCGGAGCAACGTTGCAGGCATTGCTGCCTCACTCTGCTTACACATGCCTCACAATTCATTGACCACCAGACTCCACAATGCACTTCCCCCGATTCATCCTCGATCTCGACCTGCTGATTTCCGCTTCACCTGCCAATCTGTACCAGCGATGCCCCTGCCAACCGTTCTTGGAAGCACCAGTTGTGTGAAGGTTGTCTGCAGTGGCGCCTAGCTCTGACTGCCATCAAAGCAGCAGCGGCAGCTGGCAGCGCGCATCAAAGCGAGGCATCAGAACCAAGCGAGCCACCAGCCGCCAAACCGGCCAATCAATCCCCTTCCGGCTCAGCATGGCTAGCGGCACCTGGGCATGCTGCTGAGCTGACAGTCGCAGGAGAGCCGTAGCATAGCACAGAGCAATCGGGTGGACAAAAAGCGACAGGGCCTGCGATACAGTTGTTATGCCAGGCGTTGCGCCAGCGAGGCCCTGCGGAGTGCGGCCGCCGCTCCCAGTGCGCCAGCTCGGGCGGCAGCGCCGCCGCCAGCCGCGCCGCCTCCTCCTCTGCCGCCTGCTGTGCCCAGCCATACAGCGGGCAGGCTTCAGGAGGGTTGGCTGCCGCCCACGCCTCCCACTCCGCCTGGCTGGCGCCCACGGCTGCCAGGAGGTCTGGCAGCGGTTGGTAAAGCACGGCAGCCAAGAGCTGTGCTGCATCCCGGCCGCGATGCTCCACAAATTGCAGCCGCTGCGCCAGGTCTGGCACCTTCCGTTGCCGCAGCCAAGCAGGGTGCTGCTCGTACAGCTGCGCCGCTGACAGCTGGGCAACACGCTGCAGCAGCAGCCGGCGCTGCAGGAAGTCGGGGGCAGCTTGGTCAACGTGCAGCAGAAGGGGGCACCGCCGCAGCACCGTCTTGGCATCGGCCACGCCGCAGGCCGCCATGCAGCACAGGTTGCGCCGCCACACGGCGGGGTCACAGTAGAGGACTGAATGGCTTTTCAGCAGCATGGCCGCAGCTGCAACTTGGCCAAAGCCCTGCAGTGGGAGCACGAGGGTCGGGTGCGATGCTGATGGATGGATTGTGGGCTTGGATGTTACCGGTTTGCATTGCAGTTGACACAACGTTAGACAAAGTCGCACAGGCTGGCAGTATATGACCACATGCACACCCAGGAACAAGCTGCCTATCCCGCTCACCTCAACCAGCGCTGCGGCGCGCGCCGGAAGTGTGCTCTCACTCGACGTCAGCCAGCTGGGCTTGCGGCTGGCTACCAGGCTGATCACTTGCGCTGCTGTCAGGCCCAGCTCCTGCTGCAGCACCGCCCCTCTGCTCGTTAATTTGGCGGCAGCGTCGCGATGAAGCAGCTCGGGCCGCCACCAGGCCAGCGCCGCCACATCAGCGGGCGTGAAGCCCGCCTGCTGCAGCTCTGACGCACGCTGCTGCAGGTAGCCGGCGCCCTGACACACCACCAGCACAGCGCTGGGTTTGCTGCTGAGCAGCGCCGCCACTGTGCGCTGCGCAGCGGGCACCGCCGCCCTCATGCCCTGTCTGCCTTGCCTGTCCTGGCTGTGCGCCAGGATGGCCGCCAGCTCAGCAAGGCCGGGCGCAAGGGTGGTGCACTGTGCCGCTTTGGAGTGCACCATCAAGCAAGCTGCTGCATCCGCCGCCGTCAGTCCGGCCCCCAGCAGCTGGCCAAACAGCACTGCCACGCGCTGCTCCGGCGGCCAGCTGAACAGCAACGGGCAGCACTCTAACAGCTGCCCTGCCTGCTGCGCTGTCAGGCCCACGGCAGGGCTGAGCAGGTGCGCCATCACCGCTGCCGCATTGTTGAGCACACCCTGCTGTCGAACGCCCGGCAGCTTGCGCAGGTTGCGGAGCAGCGCTGCTGGGTCGGCTGTGCCATCGAGGCCCAGGCTGCCCAGCAGCTGCTCTGCATCCACGTCTGGCACGGGGCTGAGTGGGCGTCCTGGCCTTTTGGGTGATGCTGATATGTTGCTGCTGCCACTGTCGCTGCCATTGCGGCTGCTGCTGCTGCTGCTGCTGCCGCCACTGCTGGCTGCCGTGATTGCAGCCAAGGTGCACGCAGCAAATGGCAGCTGCAACAGGGCAGTGAGCACGGGTGAGCAACGAAGTTCAACTTTGCATGCACACCACTGTTGCTCAATGACTACAAACCAGCAAGCAGGTCGAGCAAGGCATTTGCAGGCCGCACCTGCGACCGGCCGCCAAGCCGCACTCTGTCCGTCCCCGGCTCCACGCCACCGCTCCGCCGCCTGCTGGCCGCACCACCGCTGCTGGCGGGTAGAGCAGTCGCATTTGGGGCTGTCAGCGAGCCGTTGTGCGGCTGCAGGGCGGCGCTGGGCCGCACGAGGCACGCCATGACTGACGGTGCGGCGGGCTGGGGTGGTCAAAGGACTGGGCGTGTGGCTTGAAAGTGAGGTGGGCAGGTGCACGCAAGTTTGCAGTGTTCGTCAGGCGCGGTTCGAGGGGAGCCCGAGCATCCCGCCCCCGCCGACCGCGCCCAGCGTGCCGGCGCCGCTGGCGGGCAGTCCGGCGCCTGATTGCAGCAGGTGTCAAGCCTCTCTACCACAACTGCATATCCTGCCAGCAGGGCAGTCAGCAGTCACAGGCCAGAGGGACGGTCCAGCTCCGTAGCAGGCATTATAGGCGGGCTGCCTCCAGCGCCGTGTGCAGTCCCGCACAGGGCCCGCCGGCCCGGTGCATAGCACGGTATGGATTGCTTTGCCACTGCCAGAAAGAGGGACGCTTTGCGCTCAGCTGACCAACTGGATGCACGGTGCTGCTGCTGCTGCTGCTGCTGCTGCTGCTGCTGCTTACACACATGCGCTGCCGCACCTCCGTCCATCTGTTGCACACTTCTACCCTTGTCTGTCGGCACTGCAGGGCGCTGTTGACCATTGCTGTTTCAAGTACTGCAGTGGTGGCAGTGCATGGGGCGATGGCTGCGCATGTTGCGCCTGCAGTCCATGGCCCGCCCATGGCCCGCCCTCCCACCACTAGTGGCTCCCTCGTGCTGCCGCCGCTGCAGCGTGCGGGCATCCAAAGTGCCGGTCCACCACGGCTTGTGAGGGCTCCGCCGACTTGGGATCACACATTTGCAGCTTGGCATTGATCAGAGGCAGCCATGGCGTGCGCAGTGCGGCCGACCCGCGCGTTCACCTTGGCCCGGCACCAGCGGCCAGGCGGCAGCAGCTGCCACCGATTTCCCGTGGTCTATGCAGCACACCCAAGTAGCAGCAGGTGCGCGGAAGGCGCCACGGCGGCGCAGGGGGCGCCAGGCCTGGCTGCCTTCTCTGAAGCCCCCCCACGCCTCTGTGACCCCCACACGTCGCCAATGACCCGCTTTCAGCAGCGATGCCGAGCACCAGGCGCCGCCGCTGGGCCTACGGCAGCGCTTGGCGGCAGCGGCGGCGGCAGCGGCGCTCCTCGTGGCGTCTCCCGTGGGAGCCGTGGAGGAGGGAGCAGCGTCCGCCCTGGGTGATGTCACCCCTGTCTACTTTGGCAATGGTGGGATCCCTGTGCACCGCTGTTCCCTGGGCTGCGCGCATGCAGCCGCAATCCATGGACGCTCCATGGCCGCAAGTGCCCAGCCCCCTCCTGCTCCCAACCCCGAGCTCAATGTGCTGCACGCTGCCACATGATGCCTGCACGCGCTGTATGCGGGTGCAGCCGCAGGCTGGCTCTGGTGTGCTGCACCCGCTGTGTGCCGTGCCAGGCTGACCGTCACTTAGCCACCTCACGTGCGCCTGTCTTGCCCGCCTTTGTGCTGCAGGCTGCTTCTGGGGGCGGCAGTACGACTTCATTCAGACCGAGAAAGCCTTGGGGCGGGACGCCAGCAGGTGCGAGTCACAATCTGAGTTGCGAAGTTGTTGGGGGGAGCCAGTACAGTGTGAGGGGCAGCCACAGCCAGCCGGAGAAGGCCTTGGGGTGGGACGCCAGCAGGTGCGAGTCACAATGTGTATTGTGCGAGTGACTAGCATTACAAGAAGGCTTTGATGGCACGCCAGCAGGTGCTGTGCCGCACCTGCCACACACAGCCTGCAGCAACAAGAGCCCGGTCACCGTGCCATTACTGCGCAGCATGAGCGCCGTGGTTGGGTACGCGGGAGGGCGCACGCCGTCTCAAGCAGACGGCAAGGTGTGCTACTACAGCGGACCACGAGGCTCGGGTGAGCAGGCTGCTGTGGGTTTGCAGGCTGCTTGGGGTGGTCGGCCTGCTGGCCTTCTGTTTGCATCTGGAGCAGCACAGTGTGCTGCTGCAGCGGGCCGCGAGGCTCGGGTGAGCAGCTGCTGTGGGGTTTGCAGGCTGCTCTTGCGCAGTCGGCCTGCTGTATGCATGTGGAGCAGCACAGTGTGCTGCTGCAGATGCGCCCAGGCTCCGGTGAGCAGGCAGCGCCGGATCTGGCTGGTACGTGCACCAGGGACAACGGTTGTTTGCAGGCCTGCCGCGAGCTTAACCACTGCATCCAATACATTCGCCACCCTATCAACCTTGCCATGCTGCAGTGTACGAGGACCTGGGCCATGCGGAGGCGGTGCACAGCAGAGTCCATGCCGTGCTCAACATATAAAGTGCTTGCGTATTGCCGCCGCTCCCGAACACTGCTGCAGTGTACGAGGAGCTGGGGCATCCCCAGGCTTGCACATCCACTTGTGCAGTGTGCCGGTGTCACAACGCTGAACGAAGCCCTTCCTTTTTGTCCTTCCTCCCTGGCATGCAGTGTACGAGGACCTGGGCCATGCGGAGGCGGTGCAGGTGAGGGCGTACTGCCCGCAACTAGTACTGTTGGTTGCCATGGTACTGCTGGCTTCACCGCAGCAATCTTGGAATGCTTTCTTTTTGAACGACGCGACGAGCGGGAGCGCCGGTTCTGCCTGTTGGATCAGCCGGACATGGCTCCTGACTGCTACTCCGGTGTTCAGTTACTTGCAACTGCTGGCCCGTTCATTTGTGCAGGTGAACCTGCGGGGCGACCCCCAGGATGCAGAGCGCCAGTTCCGTGCCTTTGCCAAGACCTACTTCAGCCAGGTGCGGGAAGCACGATATTTCAACCTTCTGTCTCCCTGCAAGTGTGGCTCACTGTTGGGCGGATGTTAAAAGTTCCGTGCCTTTGCCAAGACCTACTTCAGCCAGGTGCGGGAAGCACGATATTTCAACCTTCTGTCTCCCTGCAAGTGTGGCTCACTGTTGGGCGGATGTTAAAAGTTCCGTGCCTTTGCCAAGACCTACTTCAGCCAGGTGCGGGTGCTCAGGTGGTGGGAAGTGGAAGCTCTGGCGCAATTCTTGCACCGCTGAACCCCTGCCCTGTGCACACGTCGTTCACTCGCCAAAGCAACGTGCTAGTCAGCAGGCTGGCCCAGCACGTGCGCTGCTGTACGCTAGCATGACATGGCCAGTGCTGACGTCGCGCAGCCAGCAGGAGCGGTGCCACCTTGCGACACAAGCAACTGGTTTCAGCTGCTCATTCGGAGCATTCCATCTGCCTGCACTGCATTGCTGCTTGCAGTTCCGCAAGACGCCGTTTATCCGCTTGCCCGACGTCGCCATTCTGGGCTGCACCTGGCAACTGCTCCTTGGGTGACAGCTGGCTATACGGCATGCCCTGTGCCCTGTGCAGTTCCGCAAGACGCCGTTTGGGATGCTGCGGCAGGACCCCCAAGATGCGGGCCCCGGTGAGTGTCCACTGGCACTGTAACTTTGCTTTCTTTTATCCAGCTTAATGTTGCACAAGTGCAGCGGGCATGCTGCGACAGGACCCCCAGACGCGGGCCCCGGTGAGCTTCAGCGGCTGCTGCTCACCTCAAGTTCGGCCTAACGAGGGTTCGGTTCCGCCTGCACCAAGCCTTCGCACTGGGTGTTGTAGGGGCTGCAAGTGTGATGCCCTGCTGCTGCTTGTGCAGCTGCGTTGATCCTTCGCAGGTGCCACTGCAGGTTCTGCTGTCGAATGCGAGCGGCACCGTGCTCTCACAGCCGCTGCCGTGCAGGCTTCCAAAACGTTGGTGCCGCCGCCCCCAAACGCTCCATTCCCTCGCATCCAGCCAACTGTGCCGCTCCGCACTAGATCTCTATTCACCCTGGCCCGCTGTTAGTGTGCAGGCTACCGAAACGTGGTGGGGCTGCCCGGTGGCGTGGACTCCCCGCTCTTCCCGCTGCTGCAGGCAAGGCTTCCTGCCCGCTGCTGCTGCTGCTGTCGTTGTGCTGTGTCGCGTCGCCGTTGGGTGAACTCGCCGCCCTTCCCGCCGCTGCAAGCAAGCTCTGATGCTGCAGATACTGCCGCCGCCGCCACCGCTGCTAGCGTTGCTGCTGCTGCTGCGCGCTGCCATCCCATCTGCATCTGCTTCCGATCTGCCTCATCGCAGGAGGCCAATGTGAATGGCATGAAGCTGCTGCCTGGTAATGGCAACACATACGATGCCAGGTGCGCAGGCCGAGGGCTGGCTGCTGGTCTCTAGAGATCTGAGTATAGATGGAGGCTGCTGGTCTCTGGATCTTGATGGAGGCTCCGCCAGCTGCCTGTTGCATGGGCAGTCACAAAGGGCAAGCGGTTTTGGGCACCAACTGGTCTGTCTGCCGCTGCCCGCCCTGCTCAATCACTTTTGCTCCCCACCTTCCGTCTTGTTGTGCTGCCCGCAGCGGCGCGCCGGTAGAAGGCGGTGAAAGCAACATTGTTTGGCTGCTAAGTTGGGCGGCCTGCTGCCTACCCACCTGCTGTCTGCACCGCACTTAATCCCACTGCTGCAGCGGCGCGCCAGCCGAGGGCGACGAGTTCAACACTGTGTGGATCCTGGACTCCGACCAGCTGGGCTTCAACCGCGCGGAGCAGTACCACCAGTTCCACAATGGGCTGGGTGAGGATTTGCTTGTTGTTTTGATTGATTTTTACAGCCAATATAGCTGGCCTTCAACCGAGCGGAGCATTGCCATCAGATATGCATTCTGCAACGGGGTGGGTGAGTGGTGCATCATAGCATTCGCAAGCTTGGCTCCACTTCCAGCTCTTCCACAAGACTTGCACCCACCACCTTTAACGCGCTAGAAGGCAGCCACCACCATAAAACATCTGTCCCTTCGTTTCCCCTCCCCTTTAACAGGCAAGGCGTTCCCCAAGTCTTACACCGAGGACCTGAAGCGCCAAATGGCGGCTGCCGGCACAATCGGCGAGACCGGCTGCCCCGAATTCTTCTACTTCTAAATTTCTCAGCGGGCAGCCCCTTAAGAATCGAACCAATGCAGTGCATGCATGCTGGCCATTTGGCGCCACTCGGATGCCGCTGCACGGCTGCATGCAACGGCTGCCACTCATCTATCATTGAAAACCATCGATCTGATTTTATCTGCCACCTGTGCCGTCACAGATCTTATCTGTGCCAGCCCTGCTATCAGACTCTGCCCATGCATTGCAAGAAAACCACTGGATGTAACACGTAACAGAGACACAGGGACAGTCTAGTGCGTAGCAATGTAGCGGCACGTAATGCAACTGACACAGAAAATGCAAGCGAGGAAGAGGAATCAACAAAGTTCAAGGATGGCACAGCAAATGCTGAAGAACAGGAAAGCTGTAGGACTGCCAACGTCAGCAAACAGAAGTGCTCTGGCATGGAGCGGCCTCAAATGGCCGCTTTCCTGCGAGCTCTGAGTCGGTTCGGCCGCGGCTGCCACTGCGCCAGCTCGGGTGGTAGCGCCGCCGCCAGCCGCGCCGCCTCCTCTGCCGCAGCCTGCTGCGCCCAGCCATACGGCGGGCAGGCTGCGGGCGGGTTGTCCGCCGCCCACTCCGCCTGGCTGGCGCCCACGGCTGCCAGGAACATTTCCTGTTTGGCATACACAACACATCTCAGGCTAAGCTGCCGGCCGCGGTGCTCCAAAAATTGCAGCCGCTGCACCAGCCGCTCCACAGCAATTTGAGTGAGGCAGCCGGGGTGCTGCTCATACAGCTGCGCCGCCGACAGCTGGGCAACGCGCTGCAGCAGCAGCCGGCGCTGCAGGAAGTCGGCAGTGCCATGGCAAACATACAGCAGATTAGGCGCACTCTGCAGCACTGCCTTGGGGTCGGCCACGCCGCAGGCAGCCATGCAGCACAGGTTGCGCCGCCACACGGCGGGGTCGCAGCTGAGCAATTGACCAGCACCATTGCTGCAGCTGCGGTCTGTGCAAAGCCCTGCAGCGATGTGTGCACAAAATTAGACGTGCTTTTCATCTTCTGGGTCAAGCAGCTGACTACGAGGACAACAGGAAAATGACAGACTGCCGCACAGACCGTAGCTGATAACCTGGCAACTTGTTGTAAAATCATGTGCAGCAGGGCCAAAGGAGTGACTTGCACACCATGCCAACCCAGCGCGTTGCAGTGCCGCTTCGCGCACCTCCGCCAGCGCTGCAGCACGCTCCTGAATGGTGCTGACGCTTGATGCCAACCAGCTGGGCTTGCGGCTGGCCACCATGCTGACCACATCGTCTTTTGTCAGCCCCAGCTCCTGTTGCAGCACCGCCGCTTTGCTGTCCAGCTTGGCAGCAGCATCCGTCCAAAAAAGTTCAGGTCGCCACCAGGCCAGCTCCGCCACCTGAGCTGGCCTGAAGCCCACACGCTGCAGATCCGCCTCACGCTGCTGCAGGTAGCCGGTGCCCTGACACACCAGATGCACAATGCTGGGTTTGCTGGTGAGCAGCGCCGCCACTGTGCACTGTGCTGCCGGCACCGCCGCCCTCCTACCCTGGCCGCCAAGCCGGTCCTCGCTGTGCGCCAGAATGGCCGCCAGCTCAGCAAGGCCAGCTGCACAGGAGGTAAACTTTGCCGCCATTGCATTCCGCTTGAAGCACTGTGCAGCTGCTGTCGGCGTCAGCCCAGCTGCCAGCAGCTCGCCAAACAGCACCGCCGCGCGCTGCTCCGGCGGCCAGCTGAACAGTTCTGGGCAGTGCTCCAGCAGTTGCCCCACATCCTGCCGCGTCAGGCCCACAGCCGGACTGCGCAGGTGGGCTGCCACTGCCACAGCATTGTCGAGCACGCCCTGCTGCCGCACGCCTGCCAGCTTGCGCAGGCTGTGCAGCAGCGCTGCTGGGTCGGCTGCGCCACTGAGGCCCAGGCTGCGCAGCAGCTGCTCCGCATCCACGTCTGGCACGGGGCTGGGTTTGGAGCCACCTCGCCACTGGGCTGTTCCTGCACCGCTGCTGCAAGTGCTGCCGCTGTCACTGTCTCTGGCATCGCCTGCCTTTCTGCCGCTGGCGCTGCCGCTGCTCTGCGGTGCTCGCTGCAGACCAGCAGCCGCGGACTGGTGCAGGGGCGCCTGCGGGGCAGCCAGTGGCAGCCAGCCAATGTGAGCGGCATGTCAAGGCACAGCACATGCACTCATGGCTCATAATAGGGCAGCATCTTCAGCTTGCACATGGCAACGGCGCACGGCCATAAGGAATCAGCACACCTGCGGGAGGCAGGCCCAGGCGAAGGGCATGGCACCTCCGCCGCCGCCGCCCGTCCAGGCTGCCGCTGCTGCTGGCAGTGTAGGGCTGATCGCCCCTGCATACGTCTCGCAGCATGCTCCCCGGCCTCTTGCGCGCCGCACCAGCTGGCCGGCGACCAGCAGGGCGCGCCTCATGCTTCAAGCGCGGGCAGCGCTGAAGCAGCCCTGCCTTGGCGATCGGGTTTATAACGCGTCAGTGAGAGGCGCCCTAGCCGCAGTGGGCCCCCATCAGCTCCTTCTGCCGTGGCGTGCCGCTGCAGTGCACAGCGGCAGCATCGGCCACTGCACTGATGCACCCTGCCGCCGCTGTTGCTCTGGGCTGTGCCCCACTGCCGCTAGATGCCGGTGTGTCCATACGATTACAGTACAGCAACGCTAGTCGAATTTGCGCTATGCAACGGATCAAAGCCAAAAGGGCGTCAGGAGCGTGTGCCAGGGCAGGGCGATGCACAAGCGCCTCGTCCCTGCTGTGCACAAAAATCATTCAGAGTCAGGCTGTTTGCTGTCCGCCAGCTGCCTCCTGCTGCAGCTCGGCATCCCCCAACTGCCCTTTAGCCCCCGTCTCCACATGCCTGGGCGTCCTGCTCATTGTTCCCATCAGTTGTGCAACGCATCAAACACAAAAGGTGTCAGAAATTGTGTTGAAGCTCACAGCTCCTTGGCATCGTCATCGTTGTTGCGGAAGCCGCGCCACAGGCACAGCGCCCCCAGCACGCCCGCCAGCGCAGCGGACGAGTAGGCAACCTCCTTCTTCTGCAGTAAAAAAGCGAAATATTAATCAACAACGTTGGTCAATTCTCAACATCAGCGGGCAGCTGCAGCCTCGCCTGCCCCCACGCGCATGCCCCCACCCACCACCTCCTTGGTTAGCCCTGCCCAGGTCGACTCCCCACACTGAAGCCCTCGCAAGCTCTGTGCCGGTGCAAGTTGATTTCAGCCCACCTGCACACCAGCGCCGGCGTTGTAGAGGTGCATGCCGCCGCAGGCCACCCAGCACAGGCCGTTTGCGCGCAGTGCGTTGCGCTTGGCATCCTGCGGAGGATAACATACAAGTAAAGTGAAGGCGGCACAGGTTGCTTCTTCGTGTGCAACACCAAATTTCGGCTGCTCAACGTCAGGGAGGTACTGGTAACACAAAGCCAGGGCAGGCGGGCCGGCAGGCCAGAGGGGGCAGGCACGCAGAGCACGCTGATTGGAGTGCTGACAATGCCCTCAAACATGCTTGACTCCATGCCCACCTGGCTGCCCTCAGACAGCCCCACAGACAGGGTGGTGGCGGCGTCACACGCCAGCGCTGCACCAAACCTGTGGGGAGGCAGGGTGGGAGGAGAAGTTGCAGCACTACGTGGTGCATTGTTTGCAGAGTGCCAATGCGGCAGTTGGCCAGCTGTTGCATTTCTTGCGGAGCAACGTGCACCACTCCACCTCCTGCCAGGCACGCGCCGCACGCATATGTGCCACAGTGGCAGCGGGCGAAGGTGCCGGGCAGCCTCAGGGCTTGGGCTGTGTGCAGCAGAAGAGCAGCATGCCTCACCAGCGGGCGGTTGCGATGTGCTCGTCGCTGGCCGTGGATCCATTCTGCACAGTTAATGAGGCAGAGGAACAGCTTGCAGGGCAGTGGCGGCACCTGGTGCAGGCGGGCGGCACTGATGGCGGCAGCAGGGGAGGAGCAGGCAGCGGCAGCAGCAGCCAAGCAGCCAGGTCATTCTGCAGCGGCAACGAGCAAAAGGAGGCAAGCAAATCTCAGCCCCCGCTCCTCCCTTCCTTTCTCTTTTCTCTCTCAAACAACTTGCCTGCGCCACGAAGAAGATGTCGTGGGAGGTGCTGGGCAAACGTACAGTACCACTCCCCATTGCCCCTTCCCCTTTCCATTGCTCACCTGCGCTACGTAGAAGATGTCGTGGGAGGTGCGGGGCACCACCAGCAGCGTGGCGCTGTAAGCGGCGGTGGCCACGCCCGACAGGCGCAGCACCGTGTCGTCGTCCAGCTCAAACTTCATTGTGGTTCTGCAAGGGCAGGGCAGGAAAGGAATGATAGGCGAGAGTCATCAGATCTATCTCTGCAGCCGTCCAGCTCAAACTTTGCGTCCGCGTGCGACGAGGCTTCTGCGAGGGCAGAGGAAAGGCTGCCGGAAGTCGTCTGCAGATGTACTGGTGTAAAAGGCGCAGCGTGGTTATTTGTCGCGATCATACGGCGGCTGGGCCTGGGTGCTTGGGTGAGCAGCTATCTGGATGCAAGGGACAGATGTGAGGGAGGCATGGGTGCGATGGCAGTCGCGAACGCTCACAAGCGAGCAAGGGGTGGGAGAGTGTGTAGGACGGCGGTGGGTGCGGCAGCGGCAGGGGCGGCGGCAGCTGCTGGCGCCGGCAAACCCGGCCTGCCGCGAGCTTTACCGGCTCCCCATGCCCTCTATACTGGCTGGGAAGGCTGCAAGCCCGCCCCGACACGCGCACAGGCAAAGCGCTCTTGCCTCTTGGAGGATTCGCTCTCGGCGCAGGCTGTGGCCCTTTCTCTAGGCGCCAACAAGTCAGAAAGGTTGATCGCAAGTGCCCAATTGCGAGCTGCTGGCGGCTCCATGCCTGCCGCGGCGCCAGCGCGCAGCGGCGGCAGCGGCAAGGGTGCCAGATCAGGTTCGGGCACGAGCGGCAGCACGAGAGTGGCCAGTGAGCTGCTGCAAGGTTGTGGTGATATGTGCAGCTTCCTTTGATTTGTGCAACCATGCAGAATAAGACATCCAGCCCTGAGCGTGCTTGGGCGCCGCCTGCGGTGCATGCCGCAGTCGGTGCGGCCGAGGTGCCATGCGAATATGCTCCAATGGCCATCTGGCAGGCCTGCAGCACTGCTCAGACAGACTCCGATCAACCGGATGAATCGAGCGAGAGTGTAGACTTGGTCATTTGGAACAGCAGGGCATGAGCATCTCGTGCCGCCGCTGCCGCCCCTGCTGCCCCCGAGCAGCACATGCAAGTTCGCTGGCTGGCGGGGATCGCGGATTGTACGCGCCCTGCCGACTCCGCCTGCCGCCTTGCGCCCTCAGCAGCCGTAGACAGGAGGCCAGGCGACAGTCAGCCGTGCGACCTGGTGGCTTGGGGGCGTGCAGCGCAGGCAGAAGACAGTGCAGCAGCTGAACACATCGCCATAACAGCGGCGGGGCGGGCGGAGGGCGCAGGCGGCGGGGACGGATGGCCAGCGGCAGTAGAGCGCCCAGCGCAGTGGCGCAGCGACGTATACAGGCAAGCTGGGTGCCAGGTCGCGTTTGAGTCGCAGATCTGGGCCGCAGGCCCGGCTGGGAGCCCTGCCGCTAGGCGGTGCCACCGCCGTTGCTGCCGTCCGGAGCTTTTAGGCTCAGCCGGGCCTTTGCGCTCTTGCATCCGTGTATGTTTTGCGGATTCAATGAGTTCTCGACTGCTTGTGCTGCCCACCCGAGCGGCTGCCCCACCCCTGCTTCCAGGCCGTCCTCGTACCGCCCCTGCGACTGGCTGCAAAGGAACCTTGGCTCCTTGGCTCCCCTCCTGCCTCGCTGCCCGCACACTTTCCCATCCCGCCACCCGCGGCCAACCAACCGCCCTTCCCGCCTGCACCCACATGCCCCACCGCGCCGCAGAGCGAGCTGCGAGACTGGCTGCAGCACCCGCCTGACGGCTGCCGCCTGGTGCAGTATGACGATCTGCGGGCCTGGATCATTGAGCTGCAGGGGCCGGAGAGCCCCTGCCATCCGCAGCTGTACCTAGGTGGGTGCAGAGCTGTGGTGATAGGCTGCAAGGCGTT
>VFQQ010003680.1_pt1 | contig 14573 bp, 16 predicted proteins | sample 3512341 | NCBI WGS metagenome assembly VFQQ01 (sample SAMN10412373, study PRJNA504923) | tailings metagenome | isolation source: Relicate 2 Philex TSF1 revegetated site | place: Philippines: Tuba, Benguet | collected 2017-08-29 | reverse complement strand
ACGCAATGGAGCTGGGTCAAGCCATGATCGTCGCGGGCATTGGCTGTCGCAAAGGTGTGGATACCGCCGGTGTTCTGGCGGCGCTGGACGCGGCCCTTCACAGCCACGAACTCGACCGCTCCGCGCTCTCCGCACTCGCCACCACCAGTTTCAAGCGGAACGAGGCCGCGATCTTTGCCGCTGCGGAGCGGCTCGGCCTCGAGGTTATCGTCGTCGAAGGCGCTGATGAGAGCGACGAAACTCTCACCCGTTCCGATATTTCCCGCGCAGTTGCAGGCTCTTCATCCGTTTCGGAAAGCGCGGCACTCGCAGCAGCAGGCAAGGACGCGCGCCTGCTGGGTCCGCGCCTCATCACAGGCGCCGTCACCTGCGCCATCGCCGTCAGTGGAGCCTCGGCATGACCGTGCATTTCATCGGCGCCGGTCCGGGCGCTGCCGATCTCATCACCTTGCGCGGCGCCAGGCTTCTCGCCTCCTGCCCGGTCTGTCTCTATGCCGGTTCGATCGTGGCGCCTGAACTGCTCGAGCATTGCGCGCCGGGAACACGGCTGGTCGACACCGCGCCGATGTCGCTCGACGAGATCGAGGCCGAATACGTCGCCGCCAACAAGGCTGGGCAGGACGTGGCGAGGCTGCATTCCGGCGATCTCTCGGTGTGGAGCGCCGTCGCCGAGCAGATCCGCCGGCTCGAACGCAATGGCATCGCCTACACGCTGACCCCCGGCGTGCCTTCTTTCGCTGCAGCGGCGGCCGCGCTCAAACGCGAGCTGACCATCCCGGAAGTGGCGCAAAGCCTGGTGCTGACCCGCGTTTCGGGCCGTGCATCCAAGATGCCGCCCGGCGAAACCCTGTCAGCTTTCGGACGGACAGGCGCGACGCTGGCGATCCACCTCGCCATTCATGCCATCGAGCAGGTGGTGACGGAACTGACGCCGCATTATGGCGGCGATTGCTCCGTCGCCATCGTCTTTCGCGCCAGCTGGCCGGACGAGCGCATCATTCGCGCGACTTTGGAGACCGTCGCCGCCATACTCGCCGCTGATCCGATCGAGCGCACCGCGCTGATCTTCGTCGGGCGTTCGCTGGCCGCAGAGGACTTCACCGAGAGTTCACTCTACGACGCCTACTACCAGCGCCGTTTCAGGAACCGGCTATGACGCTTTCCGCTACGCTCGAAAAGCTCACCGCACACAAGCCGCAACTTGAGCCCGGCCATGTCTGGCTGGCCGGCTCCGGCCCGGGCGACCCGAGCCTGCTTACGCTGGAAGTGCTCTCTGCACTCAGCCAGGCCGATGCGCTGGTGCATGACGCGCTTGTCTCGCAGGAGATCATCGACGTCGCCGGGCAGGCTGAAAAATTCTATGTCGGCAAGCGCGGCGGCCGGCTGTCCATCCCGCAAGGCGACATCAATAGCCTTCTGGTCAAGCTCGCCAGGGAAGGTCGCAAGGTGGTACGCCTGAAAGGCGGCCACCCCTACGTCTTCGGACGTGGTGGTGAGGAAACGCTGGCATTGAGCGAACACGGCATTCCTTATCGTGTCCTGCCCGGCGTCACCTCCGCCTTTGGCGGGCTGACCTCGGCCGGCATTCCAGCGACCATGCGCGGCATCAACGGCGCCATCATACTGGCAACCGGCTTTGCCGCGGTCTCCGATGACCGCCCGGACTGGCAGGCGCTCGCCCGCACCGGCCAGCCCATCGTCATCTATATGGGCCTGACCCACATCGAAGCGACCGTTGCCGATCTGCTGGCCGGCGGACTGGCACCGGATACGCCGGCCGCCCTGATCGAAAATGCCACGCTGAAGCAGGAGCGCACTGTCGTCGCCACTCTCGGCTCGCTGGTGGAGGCCGCCGAACGCGAAGCGATCGTTTCGCCGGCTCTGATCGTCGTCGGCGGCATCGTCGCCATGCGCGAGCGATTGGCGGCAAAGCCATGAATGGCAGTGCCATCATCGTCGGTGCACCGCGTTCCGGCTCGGGCAAGACCAGCGTCACCATCGGCATCCTGCGCGCGCTGGCAAAGCGTGGCGTGCGCGTGCGCGGCGCGAAGTCCGGCCCGGACTATATCGATCCCGGCTTCCATGCCGCCGCCACCGGTCTTCCCGGCGTCAATCTGGACAGCTGGGCGATGCCGCCTTCCCTGCTCAATGGCCTCGCGGCACGCGCAGCCGGCGACGCCGAACTGGTGGTGCTGGAAAGCGCCATGGGGTTGTTCGACGGCATTCCCTCGCCGGATGGACGCACCGGTTCTGCGGCGGACCTCGCCCGGCTCTATCGGCTGCCGGTGCTCTTGGTGCTCGACGTCTCCGGCCAATCGACAACGGCAGCCGCCGTTGCCAAGGGTTTTTCCTGCTACGACCCCAATGTGCGCATCGCTGGTGTCGTGCTCAATCGTCTTGGCAGCGAACGCCACCGCAAGCTATGTGCCGATGCCATCGAAGCAATGGGCCTGCCGGTGGTGGGTGCCATCCAGCGCGATTCAGCCCTGGCCCTGCCCGAACGCCATCTCGGCCTCGTCCAGGCCAGCGAGCACGCCGGTTTGATGTCGCATCTCGACCGACTGGCCGACATGGCGGAAACCTCGCTCAATCTCGATGCGATCATGGCGCTGGCCTCGCCACTGCAACCAGTTGCCGGCGATTTCAGCGCAGCACTGCCTCCGCCCGGTCAGCGCATCGCGCTGGCCGAGGATGCTGCCTTCACCTTCGTCTATCCGCACGTCGCCGCACATTGGCGCAACGCCGGCGCCGAGATCGTGCCTTTCTCGCCGCTTGCCGACGAGGCGCCGGATCCCAGCTGCGATGTCTGCTGGCTGCCGGGAGGCTATCCGGAACTGCATGCCGGCACGCTCGCTGCCGCCGGAAAATTCCGCGCCGGTATGTTACGATTTGCCACGACAAAACCGGTCCATGGCGAGTGCGGTGGCTTCATGACGCTGGGGACGGCAATCGAAGACGCCGACGGCGTCACCCATCCGATGCTGGGCCTGCTTGGTCATTCGACATCCTTTGCCAGGCGAAAGATGAATCTCGGCTATCGCGAAGCGCGGCTGAACAGCGATTGCGCCCTTGGGACAGCTGGAACGGCCGTGCGCGGTCATGAATTCCACTATGCACAGGTGACGGATGCCGGTTCGGATGAACCGCTGGCCGAGCTTGTCGACGGGCTGGGCAATCCGCTTGGCGCTTCCGGTGCACGGCGCGGCCTTGTCAGCGGCACGTTTTTTCACGCCATCGCGGTGAACCCATGAGCACCGGCTCAGCCTCGGCCAGGATTGCCACCGACATCGCGCTGTCACTGGTCTTCTTCACGCGCCTGCCGCTGCCGGTTTTGGATTTCGGCGACCGCAGGCTGGCTGACGCGATCTGGACAGCGCCGATAGCCGGTATGGTTGTGGCGGTTGTCGGCGCGGCGATCTTGACGCTGGCAACGAGTCTCGGCGTCGCCTCCGGCCCGGCCGCAGCACTGGCACTGGCCGCGATGATGCTGACCACCGGTTCCTTGCATGAAGACGGCTTTTCCGATGTCGCCGATGGCTTCGGCGGCGGCCGCACCCCGGAACGCAAGCTGGAGATCATGCATGACAGCCGCATCGGCGCCTATGGCGCCTCCGCGCTCGGTTTGAGCATTCTCATCCGCTGGAGTGCATTGGCGGAGTTTTCCAGCGGCTGGTCCGCCTTGTTTGCGCTGGTTGCCGCCCATGCCGCCTCCCGTGGCTTGCTCGGTGCCTTCCTGCACTGGCTGCCATCGGCCACCGCCGAGGGTCTCTCTTCCCGCATCGGCACGGTTTCGCTGGGCACTGCACAGGCAGGCATAGCCCTGGGCGCCATCACGTTGCTGGTGCTGGGTCTCGGTGGTGCATTTGCCACCGCCATCCTGCTCGCCTTGATCTTCCTGTGTTTCCGCAAGCTCTGCCTCAGCCAGATCGGCGGTCATACCGGCGACGCCGCCGGTGCCTTGCAACAGCTTTGTGAAATAGCCGTCCTCATCGCCGCATCCGTCGCACTCACCTGATTCTGTTTCGGAGACAAATCCGTCATGTCCTTCAAATCCTTCGATGAACTGCGCGCCGCCTGCCGCGACCTGCCAGCCGGCAGCGAGGTGGCAGCCGCTGCGGTCGCCCGCCGCCAGGACACGTTGACGAAGCCGCAGGGCAGCCTGGGTCGGCTGGAAGCCATTGCCGCCTGGCTGGCACGCTGGCAGGGCCGCGACATGCCCCGGCTCGACCGGGTGAAAGTGTTGGTGTTCGCGGGCAACCATGGCGTCACCGCCCAGGGCGTCTCCGCCTACCCTTCCGAAGTCACCGTGCAGATGGTGGCCAACTTCGCTCACGGCGGAGCGGCCATCAACCAGCTTGCCCGCGCCACCGGTGCGGAGCTCGATGTCATCCCGCTCGACCTCGACCATCCCACCGGCGACTTCACCCAAGGAGTTGCGATGGATGAAGCGGCTTTCCTCGCTGCCGTCTCTGCGGGCTATGATGCCGTGGACACGGATCTCGATCTGGTCTGCCTGGGTGAAATGGGCATCGGCAACACCACCCCGGCAGCGGCGATTTCGGCTGCGCTGTTCGGCGGCGGCGCCGAAAAATGGACCGGCCGCGGTACCGGCGTCGACGATGCCGGCCTGAAACGCAAGGTCGTTGCGATCGAGGCCGGACTTGACCGTCATGCCGCGGTGCTTGCAGATCCGCTCAAGGCGGCGGCGGCGCTCGGCGGGCGTGAACTGGCTGCCATCTTCGGCGCGACGCTTGCTGCGCGGCATCGCAACGTGCCGGTGCTGCTCGACGGCTTCGTCTGTACCGCCGCAGCCGCCCCCCTGGCCAAGCTGCATCCGGCAGGCCTCGCCCACACCATTGCGGCCCACGTCTCGGCGGAAGCCGGCCACCGCGGCCTGCTGCAGGCGCTTGGCCTGACACCACTGCTCGATCTGGGCATGCGACTTGGCGAAGGGTCCGGCGCCTGCCTCGCCGTCAACCTCGTCCGTTCAGCGCTGGCCTGCCACGCAGGCATGGCAAGCTTCGCGGAAGCAGGTGTTTCGGAAAAATAGCCAAAGACTGCCGAGCTTCCAAAGAGTCACTGTAAGCCAGCGCGGCATTGCCAACACGCGGCTTTTCGGAGAACCTCCAATGCTCACGGGAACTTTCGCCGTGGCCGCTGCTTTCTGACCAACGACATGGAGATTTTCGATGGCGATGAAGCAATTCGCAACCTGCGCCCTCATGGCAGTGCTGGCGATTGGCCTCAGCGCGCCAACCTTCGCCGGCGAGAAGAAGCATCACCACAAGAAGCAGCGCGTCCATCACGAGGAGCGTTACGTGCCGGCCGGGCGTACCCTTGTCGAAATGCTGTTCGGCGGCCCGCGCTACTACGACAAACAGATGTTCACGACGGCCGCTGGCCCCTGCGCCTATCACCGCGTCGGCCCCGACGCCTATGCGGTCAACGACATCAACGACCGCTATTGCGGGAAGTAACCGCGTTTAGCGAATACCCCTGCTACTTGAGGGCCTTGGTTCGGCTTTAGAGAGCTCGGCCCTCCATGCCATCACGCAACGTGAGCGTGCGCACCCGAAAGTGAAGAAACCAAAACGGGTATTCCGCCGTATGGTCTGTCGTGGGGCCTCGTTGGAGACTTGTAGATGAACCACGGCGAAACAGGAACGTTTGAAAACCCGGTGACCGTGCGGCTTCCTTCTGGACGGAGGTTGGTGACGAGCACGCGTGAAGCGGCAGAACTGTTGCTCTACGACTGGCCGATCGGAGAGACGGGGCAGCGCATAATGGCTCGCATGGCCTGCATGAGAGTGCTTGGCGGAGGCAGCGAGCCTGAAATCGCCAGGCAGGCGTTTCTGGCCGCAGCCAAGGAAGCGAAGATCCTGACAGCCTGACGATCACGACATTCGCTTGGCGAAGCAACTTCCGTCTCGACGATTCCAGTCGCGCGGCTTGAAGGTCGAAGCATTGGAAACCATGACCTCCTTGTCGACAATTGTCGGCTTGCATCCTGGCGTTAGGGCGATGAGCTAACGATCGACCTTCCAGGCCGCCCTACGACGATCGTCGCACTTGTCGCGCCTGAAGCGATGGATAGTTTCCCAACTGATCGGGGTCGCCTGACAGCAGTTCTCGGCGGACTCAGGCAACATGGTCGGCCTGGAGGGAGGCGATCCCGATCACCCTCTCACGCCACGCGTGACACGGATGACAGTCGCTGTCGGACCGGGTAAGTGTCTCCCCGAAAAAGAGGGCATCATGAAATCGCTGGTCTTGTCCGTTGGTCTTTTGCTGGCCGTATCGCCGTCTGCCGCTTTCGCGCAGTCGATTGAATCCTATGTCGCCCGGTTGAGCGCCGCCGATCACTTCAACTCGAATGGCGAACGCCTCACCAGCGTCGCCGCGATCATCCGCCAGGACAGGGCCAATCTGTATGTCTACGGAAAGGGTGACCCTGAGGACGAGACGGATTCGTTTTTCTCCGACAAGGGCAATCGGGCCAAGCTCGAAAACATGTTGAACCGGGGGATGGCCAGCAAGGCGTCACGGCAGGCGATTCTGAACGGTACGCCGATGATCCGGGTCGAGGTCCACCCCGACTTCATCAATGTCGAAGTCTATCGGGACTGATCGACAGCTTCCCGCGTTACCGCATGATCTTACCCGAAGAGTCTGCACCTTTTCGGGATCATGCTCCAGCCAGCGAACGACATCGTCAAGACGATCCGTGCCGGAACAGAACCGGCGCGGTTATCCGCCAGCTTGCGGGCAGCCTGCAAAGCAGTACCGGCAGAATGGATGCTAAGTGATTGAAATGGTGGGTGATGTAGGGATCGAACCTACGACCCGCTGATTAAGAGTCAGCTGCTCTACCAACTGAGCTAATCACCCACGGGGCTGGTGAAAACCAGCTTGGGCGGGCATATAGCCGCCGCTCCCCCTCCTGTCCAGCCCCTGTCGCTTCATTTCCCGACAAATCGATACGGTTCTTTTTGCCGCACCTGTCCGGAGCCCGGTTTTTACCTGCCGGATCACACGAACAGCTTGCCTTCGCCCACTTTCACCGCCTGGCCGCCGATGCGGGCGGACGCCAGCCTGCCGCCCGCGACGTCGAGTTCGAGACGGATTCGCGACGGGCGCCCCATTTCCAGGCCCTGTTCGATCCAGCAGCGAGTCATGCCATCGTCCGGCTGGTCGAATTGCATGATTGCACCGGCGAAGGCCGCCGCCGCCGAGCCGGTCGCCGGATCTTCATAGGACGGATTGCCGGGCACGATCATGCGCACGTGGAAGGCGCTCTCCTTGTTCACCGTCTCCCGGCAGTAGACATAGGGACTGGCAAACGCCCATTCGCTCTTCTTTGGCGCCAGCTGTGCCCACATGTCGTTGTTGAGACGCGCCTTGGCCGCGGCCGCCAGGTTCGCGACAGGGATGGTGACGTAAGGCACGCCCGCGCTGAAGAAGGCGACGCGATGGTTCTCGAAACCGATCTCGTGCGGTCCCAGCCCCAGCGCCGCGCCGATCGCTTCAGGCTCGGCCGTGAGCTTGAGCTGCTCCGGCAGTTTGGCGAGGTCGAACTCGGCGAAAGTCGCCCCCTCGCCGCGGCTGACGGCGCAGCGCACCGGCCCGATGTTCTCCTCCAGCACGAAGATGGCGTCTTCCTCGCCGCCTGCCAGCTCTGTCAGCGCCACCGCGCTGCCGACGGTAGGGTGGCCGGCGAACGGCATCTCATAGTCCGGTGTGAAAATACGGATACGGGCGCGGTGCCTTGGGTTTTCCGGCGGCAGCACGAAAACCGATTCGGACAGGTTGAACTCACGGGCGATCCGCTGCATGGCATCAAGGTCGAGCCCTTCGCAGTCCAGCACCACAGCCAGAGGATTGCCTGCCAGTCCCTCGTCGGTAAAAACGTCATAAATCAGATAGTTACGTGCCACCATCGCTGAATTCCCGCTCGACTGCCAGTCAACATGACTGAAAATTAATTTGCTATTGCCCGTACAAAACCTGATGTGTCGCAAGTAGGGACATTTCGAGCAGCATAGGGGTCCAACGTGGACCAGACTGTCAAGCAGCCAGGGGCGGAGGAAGCTTCCGCCATCAGGGCGTCCCTCAACCTCGATGTAGCGGGTGCCAGGCGACAGCGCCGGCGCGGCTGGATTTATGCAGTTCTGGCCGTGCTTGTCATCGCGGCGGCCCTTGGCGGCTGGCGCTGGTATGCAGGCACGCCTGCCCGCATCGACTACACCACGCAGGCGGCATCGCGCGCGGATCTGACTGTCCAGGTCTCGGCCACCGGCACCTTGCAGCCCCTCACCCAGGTCGACATTTCCTCAGAGCTTTCGGGTATCGTGCGTACCGTTGCCGTCGAGGAAAACCAGCAGGTCAAAAAGGGGGACGTGCTGGCTGCGCTCGACACCACCAAGCTGGAAGTCCAGATCGAACGGGCCACAGCCTCGGCCAAAGCGGCAGCGGCCGCTGTCGAAACGGCACAGGTCACACTGCGTGAAAGCGAACAGAGCCTGTCCCGTACCTCCGAGCTGACAAAGCGCGGCATGGCCACCCAGCAGGCGCTGGACACCGCGCAGGCGGCGCGCGACCGCGCCAAGGCTGCGCTTGACAGCGCCGAAGCCAGCCTCGCCATCGCCAACGCCGACCTGAAGGCACAGCAGACCGATCTCGCCAAGAGCACGATCTATGCGCCGATCGACGGCATCGTGCTCACCCGTTCGGTCGATCCCGGCCAGACTGTCGCCTCCTCGCTGCAGGCGCCCGTCCTGTTCGTCATTGCCGCTGACCTGAAGAAGATGGAAGTGCAGGCCGCGATCGACGAGGCCGACATCGGCACTGTGCAGCCAGGCCAGAATGCGCGTTTCACCGTGGACGCCTTCCCCGAGCGGCCATTCAACGCGCAGATTCGTGAAATCGCCTACGCATCCGTCACCACCGACGGCGTCGTCACCTACAAGGCCCGCCTCGAGGTGGACAACGGCGAACTGCTGCTACGCCCCGGCATGACAGCCACCGTCTCCGTGGTGACCAAGCAGTCCAAGGGGGCACTGACCGTCCCCTCGTCGGCATTCCGCTTCCGCCCGTCCGCGGATGCGCGCAACCGCGAGTTCAGCCTGCTCTCGATGTTCACCGGCCGCCCGAACCGCATCAATGCGGGACCCCGCGACCGCCAGCAGGATCGCGGTCCGGAGGGTACGCGACGCCTTTTCATCCTGAAGGATGGCCGCCCTCGCCCCGTGGACGTCACCGTGGGTTCGACCAACGGTGACCTGACCGAGGTTCTGTCGGGACTGGACGAAGGCGATCTCGTCATCACCGCCGCACAGCAGCGTGGCTGACCATGCGCGGGGCTCCCCTGATAAACTTCGACAAGGTCTGGAAGACCTATGGCGAAGGCGAGGCTCGGGTAAACGCCCTGACCGGCGTTGACCTCGCCATTCCGCGCGGCGAATTCGTCGCCATCATGGGTCCTTCCGGTTCCGGAAAATCCACGGCGATGAACATTGTCGGCTGCCTCGACACACCGACCGCCGGCACCTACAGTTTCATGGAAGTTGACGCCGGCAGGCTCGACCGTGCTCGCCGCGCCACCTTGCGCAACCTGCACATCGGCTTCGTCTTCCAGGGCTACAACCTCCTGCCGCGCACCACGGCCGTCGAGAATGTCGAGCTGCCGCTGATCTATCGCGGCGTCGCCCACAACGAACGCCGCCAGCTTGCCATGCAGGCCTTGGCCGAAGTCGGGCTGACCGGGCGCGAACACCATACACCCGCCGAGTTGTCCGGTGGCCAGCAGCAGCGTGTGGCGATTGCCCGCGCCATCGTCAGTCGCCCGACCCTTCTGGTGGCCGATGAACCGACCGGCAACCTCGACACGGCCCGCAGCCACGAGATCATGGACCTGCTCACCCGGCTGAACCAGGAACTCGGCCTGACCATCGTCATGGTGACGCACGAGCCCGATATCGCCGCCTATGCCGGCAGGACCATCCGTTTCCTCGATGGCCATGTGGCCTCGGACGCGACGACAATGGAGGCGACCCGATGATCTGGGAAACCATTCGCCTGGCCCTGCGCTCGGTCCGCCGTAATGCCCTGCGCTCTTTCCTCACCTTGCTCGGTATCGTCATTGGCGTCGCCGCCGTCATCGCCATGCTGACCATCGGCTCGGGCACGACACAGAAGGTCAAGGCCGACATCTCCAAGCTGGGCTCGAACCTGCTCGTGGTGCGTTCCGGCCGTTTCAATGGTCCGAGAAGTTCCGATTCCGTTGCCCGGCCCCTCGAAGAAAAGGACGCAGAAGCTCTGTCGCGGCAATTGTCCGGCGCCCGTGCTATTTCGCCGGCTGCCCAGAAGCAGGTGCGCGCTGTCTTCGGCACGGAAAGCCTTGTTACCAGCGTTACTGGCACCGACAGCGCCTTTCTCGACGCCCGCGACTGGAAGATCTTGACCGGCCGGTCGTTTTCCGAATCCGAGACCCGCGCGGGCACGGGCGTGTGCCTGATCGGTGAGACGGTGCGCCAGCAATTCTTCGGCGCCGGCGATCCGGTCGGCGAGGCAATCCGCGTCAACCAGATGAGTTGCCAGGTGATCGGCCTGCTCGAGTCGAAGGGCTATACGGGTTTTGGCCAGGACCAGGACAATGTCGTGTTGATGCCGCTTCACGCCTTCCAGCGGCGCATCGCCGGCAACCGCAACGTCGACAACATCTATGTTTCCGCCGACGACGCGACACCGACATCGGTGCTTCTACCGCGCGTCGAAGGCATCCTGCGCGACGCAAGGCGCGTGCCGCCGGATGGCGAAAACGACTTCGACATCCGCGACATGACTCAGATCGCCGACACGATGGCAAGCGCCACTGCGACCATGACCGGTATGCTGGGTGCGGTCGCCGGGGTGAGCCTGCTTGTCGGCGGCATCGGCATCATGAACATCATGCTGGTCTCGGTCACCGAACGCACGCGCGAGATCGGTATCCGGCTCGCCATCGGAGCGCATGAACGTCACATCCTCATCCAGTTCCTGGTCGAGGCCACGGTGCTGTCCCTGCTCGGTGGCATCATCGGCATCCTTCTGGGCCTGTCCCTGGCGGGACTGGCAGCCGTGACGATGTCGATCCCGTTCTCGCCGAGCCCCGCGGTCATCCTGCTCGCAGTCGGCTTCTCGGCCTTGATCGGCATGGTGTTCGGCTTTTTCCCGGCCTTGCGGGGCGCGAGGCTGGACCCGATCGAAGCGCTGCGGCACGAATAGCGGAAGCTATTTCCGCAGCAGCGTGTTCGTGGTCCCTTCCTCGACCTGGTCGATGACCAGCAGCTTGACCGGATCGGCACCCAGATTGACGGCCTGATGCCAGGTATCGATCATTTCGATGATAAAATCGCCGGCCTGGTAGGTCTTGCTTTGGCCAGTCTCGACATTGGTCACCTGCAGGGTGCCGCCCTGGACATAGGCGTAGCGGGCTGACGGATGCTTGTGCACTGGCAAGGTCGCGCCACTCGGGATCTCGTAAGTCGAGACCAGGACCTGCACATTTTTCTGCGGCAACACGATCGGTTGTCCGCTGGCGGTGGTCGTGGCCGAGGCCAATGGCTTTACGATCACCTTGGCGCCGGTGCTGCCGCTGTCCAGCGCGCCTGCGGCACCACTGTAGGACAATGCTGCCAGAGCGATCATGCTGGACAAAAGGCACCTTCGAACAGTCTGCATGATCATGATCTCCCTCCGAAGCAGCCGGGCAAAATCGCCTACGCCAACCAGTGACGCAACGGCATCCCGGTAGCAAGGATTGTCTGACGGGCCGCAAAGCTCAGGTAAAATGCCAGCGTGCGACAGCGGCGAGATGATTGAGCGTTCCTTCGGGCAGATCACTTGCAGAACGGACGATCACCGGACCTTCGATCTCCGGTTCGATCTCGGAGGCGACGAAGGCTCGTATCCGGTCAGCCACAGCCTCGGCGGCCTCGTCGAGATAATAGCGGCGAAACAGCATGGTCGAGCCGTTGATCGAATGCAGATGGTAGCCCGGCTCACGCGGCGTGTGGGTCAAGTCGAGCCCGGTTTCTTCCATCACCTCGCGATGCATGTTGCCCACCGTATCGGCACGGCCACCGACAAAATCTTCGGGTTCGAAGGAACCAGCCGCGAAATAGACGCGGCCGGCATTGGCGGTGTGGGGGCCCATGCGCACCGCAACCAACGCACCGTCGTTTGCCACCAGCGCGGCCTGCGCAAAACAATGTTCAATACCGGGACTGCCCTTGTTCTTGCGCCAGTAGAGCATTGTTGCAAACCGCGCCACGTGGCAGCGGCCGACCAGTTCACCCTGACTGCTGAGCTTCAGCTCCGACGGAAGCGTCAGGGTGCCATCATACAGACGCGGATTGGCAGCGTGCTCCTGCCGCCAGTTCTCTTCGACGAGCGCCATGTTCTCGATTTCAAACGGATGCGGTGCAGGGTCGAGCCGCACATCCACCGAGGTAACGGGCACAATGGCGCCGCGCGGAATTTCGAAGGCAGCCATTCTCAGACGAGATCCAGCGTGACCGCCACCGGACAATGGTCGGAAGCCTTTGGCCTGTCCCAGCCGATGCGTGGAAAACGCTCGATCTCCTGGCCAGGCGGGAATGGCGTACGCCAAGGCTGTCCGTTGCGGATGATGTCTGGGATGGCGGCATTGCGCGCGGCCAGGCCTTTCGACAACAGGATGTAGTCGAGCTGGCACAGGTGCCGCTCCTGGGGACCACGCGTATGATAGAGCGTCCAGCGATCGATTTCAGGACGTCGCTCGACGATGTTCTCGGCAAAGCCATCGGCCAGGAAAACGTTCAAGCAGGTTTCAGTTTCCGCCACCGGCTGGAAATTGTAGCCGCCATAGGCATCACCACCGATCAGCACACGATGGCGGTAGTCGTTCATGTCGCCGCAGATCGCCCAGCGCTTGGAAGCGGCATGTTCGGCGCCAAAACGCTGCTCGATGATGCGGCGCACCGCTTTCGCTTCCGCGTTGCGCAGCGGCATCGTCGCCGCACGGCCATCCAGCCCGTTGCGCGGCGGCCCCATCGACTTGAAATGCACCAGATAGAGCGTCAGTGGCACGCCTCCGACCGTGACGTCGATCTCCAGGCAATCACGCCGGAAAATGCGCTCGTTGGCTTCATAGCCGAGCGCTGCAAGCTCCGGCGTGAACAGTCCGAATTGCTCGAAGGTGACATAGGCATGGCTGGTCATGCGTACGAAATCGATCGGCTGGCCATGCGCGGTCTCGGTCCGCATCATCACGGCAACATCGATGCCGCGTGAATCGTTGCCGTCGGTGGTGTATTTCTGGCGATAGCCCTCACCCACCATCTTGAACAGATAGCCGTATTCAAAGGCTTTCAACGCCTCGATATTGTCCACCTCCTGCAGGCAGATGATGTCAGCCCGTGTCGCGGCGATTGCCAGTGCCGTGAGTTGTCGGGTGTCGTCGGAATGGGCGATCACCCGCGCCTGTTCGAGCTGCCGGTACTCGGCCTCGCTGCGGATATCGAAGAGCGCCAGCGTGCGATCCTCGTTGAGCTGATTGCGGTAGCCCGAAAAATCGAACCTGTTCATCAGGTTCTCGACATTGAAGGTGGCGAGGCGCAACGACATGATGCGAGCTTTGCCTGCAAGCCGCTCCAAAGACAAGGCTGAACCTGTTCGATAACGGGACGCGACAAGCTGTTTGGAATAGTTGATGAAACCTTTCCATTCATCGCCCGTTCATGGATCGAAGCCCATTGTCGCGTCCTCCCTCGGAATCCAAGGGCGCGGGGCCTGTGGTTTATGGAGAGTGTTATGAAACGGCTCATCAACTTCCGCACCGGGCTCGTGACGCTCGGCCTGCTTGTCGGCCTTTCGGTGCCGGCCTTTTCCGTCCCGATGCCTGCGCCGGCGGTTCCGACAGCTCCTGCACAAAGTGACGTCCTGAAAGTTCGTGACAGCTGGGCCGGTGGCGGCGGCGGTGGCGGCGGCATAAGGAACAATGAATGGCGACGCGGCTGGCGCGGCGATGGTTGGCGAGGCGATCGCGGCTGGAGAGGCGACGGATGGCGCGGAGGACGCCACTGGCGCGGTGACGGCGGCTGGCGTGGCGACCGTGGCTGGCGACGCGGATGGCGCGACGATGGTTGGCGTTATCCTCGTCATCACCGCCGTGGCTGGGACAATTCCGGGGTCTATCTCGGCCTTGGTCTGCTTGGTTCCGGGATGCTCTATGACGACTATTACTATCGGCCACGCCCGCGCATCTATCGCGCGCCGCGCGCGTCCGGCCATGTCCAATGGTGTTATTCGCGCTATCGCTCGTATCGGGCCTGGGACAACACCTTCCAGCCCAACTATGGACCGCGTCGCGAATGCGTATCCCCCTACCGCTACTGAGAAGCTGATCGTTTAAGAGACTGAGCCGGCGCGGCCCCCCGCCGCACCGGCTCTCGCACCGTCGCCGGAGCCCCCCGCGGGACCGGTCGAATCGGTACGGAACTGCTGGCCGCGGCAAAGCGGCAGCCGCCGCCTTGCCGCCCGCGTCCATTTCCGGA
>VFQQ010003679.1_pt1 | contig 14575 bp, 23 predicted proteins | sample 3512341 | NCBI WGS metagenome assembly VFQQ01 (sample SAMN10412373, study PRJNA504923) | tailings metagenome | isolation source: Relicate 2 Philex TSF1 revegetated site | place: Philippines: Tuba, Benguet | collected 2017-08-29 | reverse complement strand
TGTTGCATATGTCTGTAAGAGTCTGAAAGAGTCATAGCTACCTTACACGCAAGGGATTTTTTGTAGGTGTGTGAGGTGGCTCGCGCTTGGCCCAGAGAATATGTCTGTTAAAGTAGGCATATATGGTTTGGCGTTCAGTGTCCGCAGTATCTGACCAGAGTGCAGCAGGCTACGCTCACGATGTGTTACAAGCCATGCTCACAGCAATATAGAGTCTCCTGCCTACTGCCTCAGCATCCTTAAACACGCACATGATGTGCACCCGGGAAATGTATGCGCCCGTCAGTGCACACCACACACTTTCACAACATGGATTGAGCACGGCCCCTGGCTCGCTCACATGCACCAAGAACGGCCCTCCAGCCTATCTGTGCACAGCCTCCCAGCATCCAACACAACTTGTGTACATAGGGACACGCTCACAGCACTGCATGGACCAGAAACGGTCCCTGCGCCTCCAAACCCTCCCTTAGCGCGTCACACAGCTCGCCTGCGTTCACCGCACGGCGCGCGCGCACCCCCTGTCCCTGCGCTAAGGCCACCCAGTCAATGACAGGTTGCGACAGATCTGTGAGACGGCGTGTGGCTGCACCGACACTTGGCACGCGCTGACGTGCACACTCAATCTGCGGTAGATGTGCACACACACACACACACACACACACACACACATGCACACATGCACAGACACGCACACACACGCTCACATGCATGCATGGGTCTTCGCCCCACGCCACCCCATAAACAGACACCGTAGGACCTCACCCACGCAGCACATTGCATGCATGAACCCCTGCAGGCTTGTGAGTAAGTCTTTCAAATATGGCTTGTAAAGTGTTGTGTGCTGGTGTGTGTGTGTGTGTGTGTGTGTTACTGTACCTTCAGGATGTTGTATGTGTTGTTTGCACATACGATTGTGATGACCTTTGCACCCTCCCTGGCCTGACTCCACAGAGCCTGTGACAAAACACACACACACACACACACACACACACACACACACACACACACACACACACGCACACACAAACCACAGATGAATGCGGACATAAGACCTGGCTGCATACATTGGCACGCACATGCCCACGCACATGCATGCCCATACACACATGCCCATACACACACATACCCAAATACATGCCCAAGTATCATACGTGTGAGATGTTATTGGCTACATGCTGACAACACGACGCGTACCTGCAGTGAGTGCATGGCCGATCCGTCACGGTCACAGACACACATCCAAACAGACAGATTGACCTTGCCTTTGTGTTTGCCTTTCCTACACTTTTCCATTTACTACGACACGTACCTGTAGCGAGTGAGTACATGAAATGCTTTGAGGGGTCATGCAGACAACTTGCATGCACACAAGCCTGCACGTCCAATGCAGCAGCGTACCTGTAGCGAGTACATAGCCGATCCTTACCGCTCACAGACACACATGCATGCATACATGCGCACATACATACCCACACACATGCCCCACACATCACACATGTGACAACAGGACGCGTACCTGCAGTGAGTACATGGCCGACCCGTCAGCCTGCAGGTTGATCACTAGTCTGTCGGGACAGGCCAAGGCTGCTCCCAGTGCTAGGGGCGGTCCACTGCCTATCGCCCCCCCTGTGAGGGTGAGGTGTGAGAAGGGGGGACAGGCCTGTGGACACGCACACACACATACACACGCACGCACACACACACTTTAGGACAAACACACGTGAGGCACTCACAAAACCGACGCAGGCACATACACACACACACACAGTTTGAAACGCTCGCACGCACACAGAAAGGCCAACGAACTCCGATGCCCGCGCACAAAAGGGCTTACAAAAGTGCGTGTTTTGGCTATCTTAGACAAACACACTCACACACACACACACAGTCTATCCTACCTTAGACAGTTCCCAGTATGGACCTCCACTTGTGAGAGACTCGTCTAGCAGGATACATCCCTCGGGCTGCAGTGCCGCCACACACTGACATAGGACTGCGGGACTGAGACGTACATCTACACACACACGCAAACACACAGACACACACACACACACACAGACACAGCAAAACATCGCCCCCTGGTGGACTGCGAGGATGTGAGGCAGCAGCTTCTCATGTGTATGTGTGTGTACGTGTGTGTGTGTGTGTGTGTGTGTGTGTGTGTGTGTGTGTGTGTGTGTGTGCGTACCATGTGCAGGCACAGGCGGTCTCCGTGTAGTCATAAACACCCCCCCACAGTTTACACCAGGGGTGACAGTGTGACCTGATGGGCCACACACTGAGTGAGCTAGTGCACGTAACACACCACCTACGCCACCCGGCACCTGCCTGCACACACACACGCACACATGCAAATACAGATTGAAGGCAACCGCTCCGAAGAGGGTTAGGGAGGCATGCACACATGCGTATACAGGCACAGACACACACACACACACATATACACACACACACACTCACCCTGCACAGTCCAGTTCCCACACAGCGTCCCTCTCCACCAGTGTAGGCGGTAGCAGGGTGGTGGGCGCGTCCGCGTAACCGAAGTTCGCTACCGGCTGTTTCACGTCTACTGTCACTATCATACCGTACTGGGACAGCTCCCTACACACACACACACATACACACACACACACACACACGTCACTGTCCTGCCTCATCCTCAGCACGCGCAGCAGCCAACTGTCTCTCCCTCTCCGCATCTGCATCGCATCTGCATCTTCACGGCAATTAGCGAAAGCCAGGGCATGCACATACTACCGAAGAATGGTGAGTAAGCAATGCAGGTAAGGCTGAGCATGCGTGCATGCATGACGCTGAGCATGCATGGATGCAAACATGGGCGCTCACATGCACAGGTGCACACATGGCACAGTACGAGCACACATGGCACAGTACGAGCACACATGGCACAGTACGAGCACATGTCACGGCACATGCACAGAGCATGGCCCGAGTCAGAGCTTTCATGAGTTTCGGATTCCGTGTGTGTGCGTGTGTGTGTGTGTGGCATGTCTGCACGTACTTTGCTGCTTCCTGTGGGAGGTAGGGTAGTCTGTTCACGTGTGGCAGTCCCGCGCCCCTGTCAATACGCGCGAATGCGTTCTCACAGAGCAACACTGCGCCACAGGCAGCCGCGATAAGACCTGCACACACACACACACACACACACACACACGCACACACACACAGAGTCCTTCCACTGCCACCAACACAGCATATACTGGCTGCTCTCCCACCTGCAAAGGTTTGGCAGTGTGGCTTGGCCCAGGGGAGGTGCATGTGTGTATGTATGTGTGTGTGTGTGTGTGTGTGCACTCACCAGCATAGTGCAGTGGTGGGCTGGGGGAGAGGTGGAAGGGTTATCAATAGTGAGTCACAGAGCCGTTCGGGCGAGATCTGCAAATGCTGCAGTCTGTTCATCAGTCTCTGTCTGTCCGTCTGCATGGGCGCAAATGTATCCACGCACACGCACACATTGATACTGGGTCGTGTGAGAGATCGGGTGACATGACAACACGTATTGTAGGCACGCGAGTGACAACACACGTACACGTACGTATTGTACCAGACAACACACATACGTATTGTAGTCGCATGTGCAAGGGTGGAACACTCTGGCGCGTGAAGCACTGCGTACTGCACACAGCATGCGCCGTGCTCTAGCAAGCTGACGAGAGCGTGGAAGTGGTCATGCGGCGTGTTGAAGTGTGTGTGCAGTCTGGGCTGAGCATGTTCACGACAGCATGACAGTGGCCATACTGTGTGTGTGTGTGTGTGTGTGTGTGTGTGTGTGTGTGTGTAAGCACCTGCGCCAGCGCGTCGGGGAACTGTATCCTGCTGCACTGCAGCTCACGCCGTCCCATGCACCCGCTGCTGCCAGCGGCCGCCGCAGCTGCAGCCGCTGAGTCCGGCAGCCGCAGCAGCTCAGACAAAGACAAGTCCGTCACCTGCAACACAACACACACACACACACATATACACACACACAGACACGCACACACACACGCACACAGAGCTAGTTGTTCATGACTGAGTACTATGATTGCGTGATTACTATGATTGCGTGTGTGTCCTGGACAAAGTAATGCTCGGCATGCTCAACAGGCCATGTGTCATGCAGTCTAACGTGTCATGCTCAACAGGCCATGTGTCATGCAGTCTAACGTGTGTGCGCATGCAGTCTAACGTGTCATGCTCAACAGGCCATGTGTCATGCAGGCGTCACCTGGAGCATTTCCCACGGCCATGGCACCTGCGCGTGATCGTCCGACTTCATTGCGACCTCACGCGTCGTCAGCCGCGAAGCGCGCGCCGCCAGCGGCAGCATCGTCGCGAGCACCGTATCTGACAGCTCGTTGATATCAATTTGAAACTTCAAACGCGGCGGCAGCGCCGCGGCCTCTTCCACAAAAACGGCCACCAGCTCGGGCGTCCAGACCCAACGGTACAGCTCAAACAGTGCATGGCGCGGCGAGTCGGTTTGAATCGCGGCCAGCTGTCGCAGCACGTTTCTGAGGGCGGTTGTAAGGTACATGAAAACGGTCATTTCGGTTGGCTCAATGATGAACGTGTCCGTCTTGTAGTAAAAGTCTTGTTCGTATTGGTCCAGGACACGGCCGTTGGGTCCCTGACACACACACACACACACACACACACACAGACAGTACACACGCACACACACACGCACGGTGAGGTGTATCATGGTGGTGGTGTAGAGGTGCCCCTCATACGCACGTTGTGGAGCGTTGTGGGGGCCAACAATAGGTGTGTTTATATGTGTGTGTCTGTGTGTATCTGTGTAGGTCCGTGAGCACATGTCTCTGCCTCTCTCTCTCTGTCCCTTCATGTGTGTGTGTGTGGTTGTATGTATGTATTTGACACCGTGTATGTGAATGCGTGTGTATAGGCGTGCTCAGATAGATGTGCAGCCTTTTGTGTGCATTTGTGCGTGATTCCCCGTTAGAGTATAGTGCGTGCGTGTGTGTGCGCGTCAAACGCGTGCTCATACCTGGATATAACGAACACCCATTCTCTCCCGCTCTCATTATACATGTAGCTTTGTGTGTTTGTGCGTATGCGAGTGTGTGTGAGAGAGATTCGCACCTGGTTCATAACGAATTCCCATTCAGACAGACGAGCTAGCGTAACTTCATCCATACCCTGCAACGACACGACACGACACGAAGACAGACACATGTACATCTTGGCAACGCGAGGAACACACAGAATTGTGGGTCCCAGGCGTACTGAAAGACACGACACGACGCCAAGGAAGCCACACGCACGCACGCCTGGCTCTATCCAAAGTGCAAACCTCTCTACATAAACTCACCAAAGCCCTCATGCACACCTTGCATCTGCCTGTTCATGTATGCGTGTTGTATGTGCGTGTGTGTGCTGTGTACACATGGGCCGCATCTTGCTCTGATCGAGCGTAGTGCTCATTCACATGTCCTGCAGTCGCTTTGCAACTTGTTACACTGCCCGTGTATGCTGTATATACTGCCCGTGTATGCTGTACACACTGCCCGTGTATGCTGTACACACTGCCCGTGTATGCTGTGTATAACTCACCTCTTCTGCGCTGACTCTGATTTGCCAAGCATCATTGCTCCTGACCTGCAATGTGCCCGTAGCACGGGTGGGCAGTAACGCCAACCTGGACACATCTGGAGTTTCCATGTTTGTTAGCCGCAACCGTTCCAACCCCCACTGCTCCCCCCTATGACTTTCCAAAAGGTCGATCTGGTCAACTGTCAACTGCTTGAGCGCCGGTGCGTGACTGAGCAGCGCGCTCAGCAGCTCGTCTGAGAGTGGGTGGTATGTAGTGAAGTGCGTGATCGCGGACGGGGTGGTGGGCGGGGCTGGTGTGAGCACGTCGGCCCATATGGGCTCGAGCTGGTCATCTAGGTGCGGCAGGTAGGAGAAGGACGTGATCTGGGGTAGGAATGCTGCGACACTGAGGTGCTGCGCCATTGTCCTTGAGCAGAGCAGCACCTCCTAGGTACAGCGCTGCCTTGCCTCTGGGTGTGGCCTTGAGCGCTGCGCCGCACTGAGATATGAAGGCTAACACCTGTTTGTGTACACACACACACATGCACACACACACACACACACACACACACACACACACACACACACACACGTGTGAACTTGCCGGTAGGATACATGCATACATGCACTACATTGCGGCAAATGAACGGCTATGAAATAACACACGCGCGCACACACACCAGACACACACGCACACACACATATGTACGTCCTCACCTCAGGATCTGTAACGTCAGCCCCTGGTGATGCATGCACCCCACTGGTGCCACCCTTACAAGCCACAGTCAGTTCTGTGTTGGTGATGGTTGTGTCATTTGTGTCCCAGCTAAGGTCGTGTGGCACAATAAGTGTGACCACCCGGCTGTCAGGGACCCCGGGTGTGACCTGCCAGCCTGGGATGTGCGTGGGGTGCGATGCGTCTGCTGTGTGTGATAGCAGCTTGAGAACATTCTTTGTGGTCTCATCCCAGCGTGCACCTGTGGGAGGATACACACAAACACATACACACACATACACACACACGGGTGCGTATCCTGTCTGTATGCTTTGTAAGGCCAATAAACACACACACACACACACACACACACACACACAGACACACGCCCCAATACAGTCGTGCGTGTACAGATAGGGGTGAAGAAGGCTAACAATGGATTACTGCGTAGAGAAGCTCAGGGTAGAGAAGCTTGTGTGTGAGTATTCACGCACCTGTGCTGTCTGTAGTTGCGTCGGGTATCATTGGTCTCACAACGGCACTAGAGACCGTTGCTGCGAGCGCATCGATGTCCATTGCTAGCAGAGGGTCGTTGTGGACGTGCCAGCTCGCCTACAGGGCACGCAACTCACACACGCTTGCATGGGCTCTGTGCGTGGCATCCTATGGAGTCAGAGTGCGTGGGCAGTGCGCGCCCGTGCTTGCTTGCAGCCACGCACCATATCGCCAACCAGGCACAGGACAGGGCTGCGCGCTCGACGCGCGTTGTGGAGGTTGGCAAGGGCGTTGCATAGGCCGGGGCCGAGGTGCAGAAGGGCCATCGCGGGGCGCTGGCGCATCCGCGCGTACCCATCCGCGGCACCCGCGCACACGGTCTCGTGAAGGCACAGCACTGGCCGCACTGCAAGGCAGGACCGTAGGCATTAGCACAGGACAGGCCACAAGCAGCGCGGGTGTTGGTGCCGTGAGGTGGTGCACTGAGGACTGGGTGCGACTTGACTCGCACTGCTCTGCCCTGGCTGCCTGTCTGTGACTGACCATCACGCGCACTGCGCTTGCCTGCAAGGTTGCCTTGTGAGTCCGTGAGGTTATCTAGGGCGGAGACCAACCACATCTCCGTAGTGCCAGGGTTCGCGAAGCACACGTCCACGACATCCGCGATGGCTCGCAGGAGCCTGTCTGCACCCGTGCCTTGCGGCGTGCCTGCTGCCTTGCTCATGTTTGCATACAGGTATGCTGAAAAGAGTACACAAATGATGGAAAAAGAATGCAGGAGGTAGGTCTACAGTCCTCGACTCGCAAACTCTTGGACGGACCGAGCCCCCTCAGTGCATGTATCCCGCTATGAACATACGCACAGAGACATGAGCGTTGACTTCTTACGCGCCCTACGTATACTACAATAGGTGATGAAGGTACGTAAGGATAAGGTATGTAAGGATAAGGTATGTAAGGATACGTACAAGAACACACATAAGCATGAGCTCTGAGTTCTGATGCGCCTCACGTTTACTAGAATAAGTGATGAAGGTACGAAAGATGGTATGGAATGTACGGATACGTACGTAAGGATACCAGTAAGGTACCATGTGCAATACACCGGCATCAGCGGCAGCACTAGCGGAACTCACGCACACAAGTTTGTGTCTTCTGCACGACTGTGCTACTATTCCAGCTTCACGCTCTGTACTGCCTTCTGCGGAGTCCGTGTCCTTACGATATGCCACTCGCACGCGATCATACACACTAACCACGCAAGGATCTCGCAAGCCGCGAAGCCTGCTGCCTTCGACTCGTCAGTAGAAAAGTCAAAGAACCCTGCTTGCCCTAGCATTGTGCCTGTAATCACGAAGATGCGCTGCACAGCTACGCTGATGCCTAGTGCAAAGTGCCTGAGCATCCATTCCCTGTGCCTTGCGTAGTCCTTGCGCCTTGCTGCTGCCACGCCTAAGGCAAGACTGACCACGAAGCCCGCTGTGATGGTGTACAGGAAGGCGTGGGTGCCTGGTAGGTCCACGGTCAGGCCTCGCTGTATGATGAGCACAGTGCCTGCCGCTATGCTGAGCGCTGCGACGCCGGCCACTCTGCCTGTGTACCGGTGGGCGCGCAGCCACCTTGCCCTCACGGCTTGGCTGAGCTGCAGGGGCATTGCTATGGCCCACACGGCTGCGGGCAACTGGTGAAGCACGACCACTGCCTTCTGACCCTGGTACTGCAAGCAAGAAGCGACAACACACGACAAGAAGCAAGACGTGGGACAAGGGACGGGGCGCGTCAACACGGGCGGGTGCAATCATGCATTGTGAGCCTCCGCTGGCAACCTGCCTGCGGGACCCTTTTGGCAAGGCAAGTCGGCTTTCTGTGCACTGTGGGTGCTGCGTCCTGCGTACCTTGGTAATCGTGTCTGCAGGTGCTGGGCCTGGAGGGAAGTCGTCAACCATCTCCGCCAGCTGCGGCCAAAAGCCCAACTTATAGCTCGCTGGGAAGGCTAGAATCCAGGACACCATCATCCCACATAGTAAGACAGAGGCCGCGCCCAGCACAGGTGCGCCGCGTTTGGACGGGTATGCCATCGTCCTGTGCGACACCCTGCGCCCTGAATGGGTTGCCGCGTGCTGTGGCTGTGCTGCGCTGGGTCTGCGGCTGAGCGCTGAGCGTCTGCAGCTGCGAAGTGAGCGTAAAGCGAAGGCTGTAGCGCGCGGCGGCGAAGCTAGCATCGGCTGTTGTGCTTTTGCCCAGGTCTGCTGCTCAGTTAGTATGCGTGGACTGACTACGCACGCGACATTGATGCTGTGCTCTGCGGTGTGTAAGGAGAGCGAGGAGCGAGCAGGAGCAAGGTGAGGCACGCCCACACTCTGTCTGTCACACTGTTGCTTGCACACTAGGAATGAACCACTAGATGGTCGCCCGTTCCATACGGCATTTTATGATACCTTCTTGATGTGAATTTGTCACAGAAAAGAGCGGTGTTTGGCCCGCGGCCCCCGGCCCCTTTCCTGACAAAGGCAATGCCCTTTCGACACATGGAGGCTTTCTGAGCCTCTAGCTGTACGGATGGAGCGCCGATGCTCGCTGCAACTGCGCCTTGCACTTTCCAGAAACGCCAAAATTCGACTTGCATCCGCACCCTGGCCCTCTTTGCAGGCCACGTTTAAGCTATAGACCCAGCAGGGCTTCAACTTAGAGCTAGCTTGTCATAGGCAGCAACCTTGCTAACAATGTTGGCCCACACAGACCCCCTGGAGCTGTTGGCCCAGGACGCACTCATACCTGTGGTCTTCCCCTATGGGGCTACGCAGCTAGGCAGCATCTTAGACCCATCCTCCAGCAAGCAGGACCTCGAGGAGGGGGCCTCAATCAGCATACCCCTGTGGATGGTCAAGTCGCTCAGACACCGCGGGATGATAGAAGTCAACTGGCCCGCTGTCTACAGAGAACGCTACAGGAGGAAGCTGAACGCAGGAGCGGAGTGCGTCAGTATGAAGAATCTGGTGAGAGCCGCAGCAGAGACAGGCAGTAGCAGAAGGGGGCAGTGCGCGGACGCTGATGCCTGCACCCGTGCCGAGCACGGCCAGCCCTGTTGCTTCTGAGCCACGCGCGCACCTTGCCGCACTGCTGATAACCTTGCTGTGCTCCTGTCTGCCACTCTGTGCGGTGCAGGCACCCTACTTCTACGAGGTGGGGAACCAACTCAATCACGTCGTGCAAGACCTGGAGCTGTCAAGGTTCCTCTCCACAACGTTCAAGACACGCTACCACGAGCTCGTATCCAAGGGCCTGAACATCACCACGGGCGAGGAGATGCTTAAGCTAGCCAGTAAGCTGTCGGTGGAGGAGCAGCAGCTCTTCACAGGGGGCCGCACGTCAGTAAACTGCGTGAACAGCTGGTGGACAGGAGAGGCCCTTGATGCGTCAAAGCAAGCCAGCCAGCACCCCATCTTCAGCAACAAGCGGGCAGCGGACACAGCGCAGCAGGCAGACCAGGATGGCGCGAACAAGCAGCAGCGGACATGACACGCGCACATAGCGTACTAGCTGTACATACGGACCATTGACACTTAAAGTCTAGTTTACTAATGCTTTTCGTTGCGGAGAGAGAGAGCAGAGCGAACCATTCATCTTGTCTGTCATTCTCTTGTATGCTGTACTCTCTGGACATGACGCTAGGCTAGCCACACTATGCTAGGACATCGCTAGGCTAGCCACAGACATTAGCAAACTCGTATTCATTCAGTATGTTACAGGGTGCACCTGGCCTTGCAATCGAATCAATAGGATAGCCGCGTAGAACGTGTAAGCGATCGTAGAGTCGATGGTATGGCTGTGCAACGCAGCACGACACACACTGACGCAGGTCCCCAGCACATGCTGTGTACGCATTCTAAAGAAACCTCGCACACTCACAGTCTGCTGCCTCAACACTACTACAGCTTCCACACGCGTAGAACATGAGTAAGAGCCAGCACGACCGTATCACAATCACACAGCACGGGACCATCCAGCAAAAGCCACACAGACCATACGGGACCGTGCAGCCTCGGTAACACGATAAATCTTCTCAAATAGCTTAACCCCATGTACGTGAATCTGCCAAAACGCCGAAACCAGTCAATGTGCACTCAGTGGGTCACGCTCATGCAATGTGCACTAGCGTCCCACATCACGGTTGTCGCAATCACACAAAGACAGACAGACCCTAACTAGGGATCAATCAGACACAGGCTAAGTGTCTCTGCTGACCTACCCTAACCTAGGGAATCAGTCACAGTGTAAATGGCGTTCCATGCCATGCCCAGTGGGCGTAAATAAAACAAGAAGGTGGTCCGGGGTCAAATCTCTGTTCGCGGGTGAGGTCAGAATGACATGAAGTCAGAAAGGTGTGAGAAAGCCTAAAAGCATGGGTATAGGAACCAGGGAAAGGGAAACAATGCACATGCACTGCCCATCACAGCACAGCACCCGAAGTGCCTGCACGCTGGCACAGCAAAGCGCGCACACTGCAGCACGCCTATTCTGTGCACTGCACGCACATACAGGTTGCTGTGAGCCTTGGCAAGAGCCCTTGTGCTAATGGTGCGTGTCGTTGCACGAACACCAAGAACACCATACATGCAAGGTGCATACACAGTGTTCGTGCTAATGAGTACCCTGGTACGCATCACGGCCTGTACGAGTGTCGCGCGCTCGCCGCATCACGCGTCGCGCACCGCATACGTCCCAGCGATGCGCTACGCATGCAGGCCACACTGATGCAGGTGTGAGAATGTGGACATAAGAATGACTGTAGAAATGGCTCTGAACTAGGCCTGCTCTAAAAGCCAAACCAAGCCAAGCCATGCTGCACTGCCTGTGACCGCACAATCACAACATTCCTGACTCGCTACCACAGTGCACCATGCTGTATGTTGACATCGACCTTCTCTGTGACCTGTCATGATAACTGCTCTGTGTGCCTCTCTCTGCCAGCCTGCTGATTGCTGTCTGCCACCGCTCTTAAGACCAGCGGCCCTGTTTCTATCATTCCCTGTGACATATGAGACCGAGCTAAGAACCCGTCTCTCCTCTCCATATGCGCATGATATGATCGTCACCCCACACTACCCCACTCTCACGATTCTGTCAAGCACACAGCACAAGCCGTGTTAAATGTGAGAGATATTGATAGGGAATGTGTGTGTGCTGTCGTGGAGGGGACCTATCGTATCCTAGCCCCCAGGGCGACGGGGCGCGGGTGATGGACTCCAAGCAAGCCCTATCATATCCTTCCCCCCATGTGTCTGTCTAACCCCACCCCCGCGTCTGCCATGGGCTGGTCTGCATCAGGCCAAGAAGCCTCCTCGGCCTCCATCTGTACCTCGTCATGCTCCTCCTCACTGGCCAACCTGTACACACACACACACATACACACGCACACGCAATCGTACATCTCTGCGCCCTTTGCAATCTTCGCGGACGCGAGGGGCCACCAGTGCGCACAGATATGTATGTAAACAGCTAATTGCACCTCTCCAGCCTTACGTCCCTCCCAACTGCGCCACTCCGTCCAGTCAGTCTGGCTGAACTATGTTATGGTATAACCTCAGTGCATTACTGAGTGCGCGCACGTGAAGCATGATAGGTGACCGCGATGTGTTGTGCAGCTGCTCACCTGATGTACTCAAGGTGCTTACATGACTGTGCTCACACGTGCTCATACAGGAGGTAGTGCATTGTGTGCCAGCTGCTCACCTGATGTACTCGATGCGTGCGAATTTGTCCCAATCGCTCATCCCCCCGTACTCTCCCGCCTCAGCCCTGCTAGCGAAGGGATCCCTGTTCTCAAAGCTTAACAGCTTGTGGAGGTTGAACATGGCGTTGAACAGGAAGGAGCTCTGGGGCCGAGTGCGCTTGATGTCCCTGCACAGGTGTGCACAGGACCCACGCACAACACGAGTCAGACAAAGCTGAGTGTACATACTGGCCTTTTGTTGCAACTCAGCCGAGGCAGGCTGTGTAAAAGCAGCTTCGGTGCACATACACACACGCACGAGCAAAAGCAGTACGACAGCATGGGCAGTAGGAAGCCTGCGCGGGTTCACACGTCCCTGGGCGCACTGGTGTTTGGTACCAGGCCGCACGAGGACATGGCACCTGAGCAGGCAACGCCTTCCCCGTGCGCACAGGCCACATGCTAATGGGCAGGAAACGAGCCCAACAGATGCAGGCCACAGGCACACACACTCCTCACCTGAGTGTGTACTCTCCCTCGACCTCAGGCTGCAACATGTCATGTAGCTGACACAGGATGTCAGGGAACAAGACTGGTTCCTGACTGAGACCTTCCAACCGCTTGACTTGGTCCTCTGTGTACATATACACACACACACATCGAGTACCGCTAGCAACCTGTACTACCGTGCCTTGTCTGTCGCTGAGTGTACGGCGAGCCTCAGTGTTTGTGTTTTTGTGTTTGTGTTTGTGTGTGTGTGTGTGCGTCTGTGTGCGTCTGTGTTTCTCACCGTAGAAGTAGTACATCTCCCTGGGTCTGATGACCCCGTCACAGTCCAGGTCCAAGCACCTGCGGACACATACAACACAGCACAGACACACACACTGGGTATACAACGCCTTTAGCTCTTCTGCACCAATCCTGCATCTGATCAGAAAGCGGACCCTTGCCAACACTCCGTATGTGTGTGTGTGTGTGTGTGTGTGTTCCTGTGCCCAGTATCACTATTCATCGGCTGCTGTAGAGCCTGGGCACGTGCGCATGTGTGCATGTCTCGTGTCTTTGTGTGTGTGTGTGTGTGTGTGTCTACACTGACCTGAACCAGTACTCAATGGCTGTGTCTGATGTCTTGTCCTCCTCACACAGGATGAACCACACAAAGTCCTCATACGACATCTTATCAGGCACGTTACTCGTGAACCGCCGAGGCACCTGGATCCACACACACATACATACACACACAGCACGCATGAAGCGTCACACTGTACCCCGCAGCACAGACGTGCTATGCCAAGGACCTGTAAGAGAGACAAGCGCGGCAGAAGCAGACACGAGCATACACGACCCAATACACGATCCATACGCGGCCCAAGCGAACTCAATGAAGTCCGTTAGCAACCGTGCCTGCCAGGCATGTCGTCCCCTGCTCTGACCCCACCCTCCACCCTGCACCACCCAGCAGAGTGTGCGCTCATGCCCTTACTTGTGCGAATGTGAACAACCGTGCGCGCAAGACATGCAACCGTGCCTGCGTGACGTGTCGACCCCTGCCCTCTTACCTGTGCGAATATCCTGTCTATGATCTGCAGTGACAGCGCACACTGCGAGTACTTGGCCAGGTCCGATGAGTCTAGCAGGAAGTCATGGTCCGTGTCCAGCTCCCAGAACTTGCAGTAGATGACGTAAAAGTGCTCATAGCTAAAGTACTTGTACACCTGTGTATGAAATACGCGTGCAGACGCACAGTGGCTCAATGTAGAGTGCGAAGGATGCGTGCGCAGCAGTGATGTTATTAGTGGTGCCCTGTAGACTGTGAGTGAGCGGGCATTGAGCGGGTATTGAGCTGGACTCGCACACACACACACACACACACACACACACACACACACATGAACTCAATATGTGTGCCCGCTTCTGCTCACACAACCATGTCACACCGGGCGGGGCACAAAGTGAGTCCACACACACACACACACACACACACACATACACACCTTGTTGATGTCATCCTCTGCGTCCAATGCGTCGAGAGCCTCCAACAGGTCACTCCGTTTCAACTCACGTAGTGTCAGACGACCTGACCCAGACCTGTGACA
>VFQQ010003678.1_pt1 | contig 14579 bp, 25 predicted proteins | sample 3512341 | NCBI WGS metagenome assembly VFQQ01 (sample SAMN10412373, study PRJNA504923) | tailings metagenome | isolation source: Relicate 2 Philex TSF1 revegetated site | place: Philippines: Tuba, Benguet | collected 2017-08-29 | reverse complement strand
GGCAGCAGGCTGTGTGAGCTGCTGCTACTAATCAGTGGCATTTATCTCTCAAACCATGCAGCTCAGCGCACCATGCGCGCAAGGGCGTCTGCCTCCTCCAACAACGCCCACAGCGAATGGCAGGAGTTGCCAAGCACGCCACTACAAGCGCACCATGCGTTCAAGGGCTTCTGCTCCCTCATAAACAATGTCTTGCTGCTCCTCAGGAACGGCATCCTTTGCATCCCCGGCAAACGGCAGAAGGTTGCCAAGAACAATACACCAAGCGCACCATGCGTGCAAGGGCCTCCGCCTCCTCAAGAACCATGTCCTGCCGCTCCTCCTCCGCCTTGCGCCGAGCATCTTCTTCTGCCTTCTTGCGCAGCTTCTGGCGATCCTCGGCATCACCCTGCAACAGATGGGTCAAGTGACATTTCAAAAGGTCAGCTTCGAGTCCAGATAAAAATGCCCTGCGCCTCCTTGCCGCGCAGCTGGCGCGGTCCTCGGCACCCTTGCCAGAGGGCACGGCAGCGACACGGTGTGCGCAAGACAGCAATCAAGCAGCAGCCCTGCGCACCTTCTTCCACCGCACGTAGCTGGTGGCCTAAGTAACCCAGGCCCACCAGGGCACAACCCCAACTACAGGCTGCAACAGTTGTAACAACACAGCGGCGCCACTACCAAACAGACCGCCCTGCGCACCTTCTTCCACCGCACATAGCTGGTGGCCAGGTAGACCAGGCCCACCAGGGCGTACGGCGACCACTTGACCACAAACGCGCCCGCTGAGCTGGACAGCAGCGGCTGCGGCGGCTTGAGCTGAGCGGGGGCGGGGGTCGGCGCCATGCGCACCGCGCGCACGCCGTGCGTCTCCAGCGCATAGTGCATCCTGCGAACAGCAGAAATGAAGATGATTGGTGCGGTACGAGCCATTGGGCGGCCATGAGAAGCACAGCGCGCACGCCGTGCGTCTCCAGCGCGTAGTGCATCCTGTGAGCATGAGCAGTGGGGAAACATGAGCAACAACCTCAGAAGCACGCCGATCCTCGGCTGACTACGGCAGCAGCGCTGGAGCGGTCAGCTGCCTGCAGTTGTTGCAACGGTGGCAGCAGCACTTTGCCAGCCTGGCGACAGCAGCTCTGATCTGGATGTTCGCACCTCCAGTCGTGGTCTGGGATGTGGCCCTGTGCCTCTTAATCAATTAACCATCAAATACAACTAGAAGGAAGATTATAGAAAGTGCGCACCTCCAGTCGTGGTCCGGGATGTGTTGATCCCTGCGCGTCTTAATCAACCAAACAAACTAGAGAACATTTTTTGAGTAGTGCGCACCTCCAGTCGTGGTCCGGGATGTGCCCTTGAGCCACTGTGCCGTCAGTCAGGACCACCAGGCAGGGGCCCTCCATCTGCAGAGAAAGGAGAAGAAAGGGAACCGGTGCGGCTGTGTGTTGCGAGCAGCAGGGCTGCGCAGGCCTGCGCAGGCAGACTTGGTACGAGCAGCAGGGCTGCGCAGGCAGCCTGTGCTCCGCACGCCCAGGCAGCAGCGCGGCAGCACCGCCGCGACAACAGAGCTGCAAACAACCCTGACAAACCAATCGCAAGCTGGAAAGCGCCCTACCATCTAAGCTCACCTGCGAGGCATCTTCCTCCATCGTGAAAAAGTGCACCTCTGACACCTCACCCATCCGCACGGCCCGCAGCAGCTCCGAGTAGCCCAGCTTGCGCCGCACCACTGGCAAGCCGTACTTCCCTTCGTAGAGGTACTGCTGCTGCCCACTCTGCTGCTGCTGCTGCTGCGCCGCGGGCGGCTGCGCCGCCGCCTGCTGCCGCGACGACGGCGCTGCGCCGCCGCCCTTGCCGCTGCTGCTGCCGCCTGCTGCTGCCGCTGCTGCTACCTGCAGGCATACAAGGTTCAAGGGAGGTTATTGCATGCATTGCCCTGCGCAGCACCACATCACAACCGGCAGCAGCAACCCGAGCAGCGACAGCGGCGCCGCCGCCAGCCGGACCCGCCCACCTGCACGCCGCTTTGTCGCTGCTGCCGCCTGCTGCTAATGCTGCTGGCCGCATTGTGCCGCCATCCAGGTAGCCGCAGCGGCTGCACAGGCGCTACTCTGCAAGGCCGGCACTGGACGCCGCTGCACTGCGGCCCTGGCCGCGTGCGGCTGATGCTGCCGCCTCCTAGAAGCTGTTGCATGCTGCTAGAGGTCCAATGGACGCCAGAGGGGCGAGGGACTGGCGGTCGAGGTGTGTTTCAGCAGCGACGCATGGCCTCGGCGCGCCCTGTAACAATGCTGAGGCTCGCGATCGTTACGATGCAATGTGCCGCTGCCCTCCCAGCAACCAAGCTATCCTGCCGCGCCCATGCGAGCAATGCATCCTCCTTTGGTGCCCTCAAGAAGCCTGCCGAGCGCCTGAAAAGCAACTGGGTACTGCCAATCGTCAATCAGCAACACCGACAGGGCTAGGGTGCACCGACAGCCCGCCCCCGCCCCTCTCCCGCTCATGTCCGGCCCCCGGCCCCAGCTGAATTGGAGTAGTTGGAAGCCCTGGGCGGGACTGGCGCTGCTGGCGTGGGCTGGCGTCCTGCAGGTGCGCCCTCAGCCGCTGCCGCCGTTCGCGCTTGCCGCCGCCTGCCGGTCACCTCATCGGGCGCTCAAGCCTCTCTCCCGCCCTGCCCCGTATCCCTCCCACAGTGGGATATGTACCGCCTCAAGCGCGACCCCCGGTTTAAAGAGGTGTTCCCAGATCACGCGGCAGAGGACGAGCAGCAGGAGCAGCAGGAATCGACACTCACTGTGCGGCTCAAGAGCGGCGAGCAGTAGCGCCTTACCAGCGCAGCTCAAGGGAGCAGCAGCAGCAGCAGCAGCAAGTAGAGCACGAGAAAGCCATGGCGTCCCCACTGCCCGACTGGTATGCTGTGCTGGGCGTGCCACCCACCGCCAGTTCAGACGAAATCAGGCTGGCGTTCCGGCAGGCGGCGTTGCGGCTGCACCCTGACAAGGCTGCCGCAGCCGCCGCCGCCGCAGCAGCAGGGGTACAGGAGGATGGCACCGGCGGTGCGATAGCAGGATCAGCGCAGGCGCCAGCGGCAGCGGAGGAGGAGTACCGAAAAGTGCAGCAGGCGTGGGAGGTGAGCTCCTAGGAGTTTGCAAGCCCCTGCTGTTGCAGTCTGCAAGCCCCTGCTGTTGCAGTCAGCAAGTGCTTGCTGCTAAGTTGTAGATGTGCTGCTGCAATCAGCAATGGTTTGCCTGCCGGCTGGCTAGTGCTGTGATGCCATCTGCTGTCGCTGGCACTGTCACCCCTGCCTTGCAAGACACAGGCATGCCCCACCCCAAATCAATTGCTCTGACTCACCGCGCCCTCAATGCCCCTTGTTCGGCAGGTGCTGCAGAGCAGCGACACGCGGGCGGCGTACGATCGCCAGCTGGCGCTTGCAGCGGCCGCCGCGCAGGTGCACATCAATGAAACGCTACCGCTGCCAGACCTGCAAGAGGATTGGGTGGATGGCCAGCCCTGCCACGCCTGGCCCTGCCGCTGCGGAGGCACCTACTGGCTGCTAGACGAAGACGCGCAAGCTGCCCAAGCGGCGGCCGCAGCAGACGCTGCGCAGGCCGCGGCAGCAGGCACAGCGGAGGCGCGGCCCGCTGAGCTGGTAGTGCCCTGCAGCACGTGCTCGCTGCACATCCGCGTGCTGGCGCCCCCAGCGTAACCGCCGTGAGGGCCATTTTGTGGCGCACCTCTGCGCTGCACAGCTGTCCACATGCGCCTGCTTGCATGCCCGGCACTGCCGGTTTGCTTGGGCTGAGCCAGCATACTGCCGGCCTCATTGTGGCTGGCCCCCTGCCGTGCCATGCCACGCTTAGACAGCTTTTACACGGTCCAACTTTGCTGACACGCAAGCCAATAGCCACCACCCTGCAGGTATGCGCTGCTCCTGCACATTCCACACATGATAAAAGCCCCTGCCTTGCATTGTTTACTTGTACTTGTTGCCTTCCCTTTTTGCTTGCTTCCTTCCAAGCTCTCCTGTGCGCTTGCTATTCTTGCTGCTTGCAAACCCCATGCTCTTTGCGTCTTGACAAATGAAATGTTACACCAGGCAATCCAAAGACTGCATTGTGCAAGCAGGCAGCGGCTCCAGAGCGCCTCGCATCTCGCGCAGCTGTCCCTTGCTGCACCCAAGCTGAGTTGAAGGCGTCCTAGGTGTGCCGCACTGCATTGCTGCCGGCCGAGCAGCAGCTGTGCACCGTCGCCTCGGCCCACACATGTGCTGCCGGCTGCCAATATGCTGCCAGGGTCTCAACGCCAGCCCTCACTTCTTCTTGTACTTGTCTGGGTTCTGTAGCAAGCCAAGGAAACAGTGGGCTACGCATTGGCAACACGTGCACGCACCAAAAACGTCACTCCATGCACAGCCGCCCTGCACATTGCGCGTTACCAGGCGGCAGCAGAGCCGATGGCGGCGCCGTACCCCGCCCTGCCGGCTGCCATCGGCAGCCGACAGATGGCAGGCAGGAGAGGGTTGCACGGCTGCAAGTCCGTAGCTGCTCACATGCCTCAGCAGCATCCAAGCAGCCACTCGTGCGCTGCGATCTATCACATCCCAGACCTCGAACTATTTAGAACTATTTTTTCGCCTCTCACCTTGACAGCCCCCTTGTGCAGCCCCGGCGGCGGCCGCGGGATCACGCCCGCCTGCCCCAGCAGCCGCGCCACAGTCGCCGAGGGCTGCGCGCCCACAGACAGCCAGTACCTGCGGCAGCAGGAGCAGTGGCCAGGGAAACTCGTGATGTGATACGTGCACTCAACTCAACAGACAAGCTGCAGTGATGTTCTCCTGGTGCCCAGCATCTCATGAAGTGGCATGCCACGGCGAGGCAGCAGCAGCCTGCGCCATCGTTGACATGTACCAGCCAGCTTCCAGCCGCCACTCACTGTATCCGCTCAATGTTCAGGCCTAGCGACTTGTTGCCGTCCTTGCCTGCGGCAGTTGGGCGGGCAGGAAGGGTGCGGCTTAGCAGAGAGCAGAGCCACAAATAGAGGCGTTGCTGCACAGCGTACCTACAGCAGATCAGAAGTGCATTTCTGAGGCTGCATCTTCTCGCCCGAGATGGGGTCGTAGTGGCCCAGCTGCTCTGCAGCCTGATACAACCAAAACCGTTACAATTGGCAATACATAGTCTATCAAATTAACCAAAACAAGCTCACCAGGGATGGGGTCATAGTGGCCCAGCTGCTCCAGGTGCCGGCCGTCGCGCGGGCAGCGCGCATCGGCGGCAAAGATGCGGTAAAAGGGCAGGTGCTGGGGAGGGGGCAGGGTGGAGCAGCGCACATTTATATGAGCTGCACTCAGCGACAACGCAGTCGCTCCACAGGAACTGCAGACCCCACATGGCAAGGACCAGCGGCGGAGCGGCAGGCAGCAGTAGCGGCAGGCTGAGCGGCGGCGGCGGCGGCGGCAAGTGGCTCCTCTGGGTCACTGGGTGTACTCACCTTGCGGCCGAACCGCGCTAGCCTCAGCCGCACCACCATCGCTGCTGCCGCTGCTCTCTCCCCGCCGCCCCTTGCGTGCTGCAGACCCGAACGCTGCGCCGCTGCCGCTCCCTGTAGAGGTAGCCACTTGAGCCTGGATGTAGCAGGAAAGCTCCGGGCGGCAGCCGAGCTGCGGGGCGGCGCCTTGCGAGCGGGCTGGTGCGGAGCAAGTGCAATAGGCAGCGATGAGACAACCTACGCGTGCATTACGCTTACCAGAGCTCGCCAAGCGCTGCAAGGCTCCCCCTGCCCACTGCCGCCGCCACGCAGGCGGCGGCATTGGGGCGATCTCAGCCTGCGTTGGCCAGGAGGGCTGTCTGAGCGCTGAGATTGAATATTTGCACATCCATTGGCTGTTTAAGCACCTGATCCCGACCTGCAAAGAGCCCTACGCGATGTTGGCCAGCCATTCTCCGGCTGCGGCGCCCCTTGCGGGCCAACGCTGCCTGCCTCGGCATCACAGCACGTGCACAGGCTCAGTGAGGCCGCGGCATTGTGCAGCCGCTCGCCGCCCAGCCACCGCCGCTGCCGCTGCCGGCAGCGGCGCTGCAGCAGGCGAGCAGCTGGAACGGACGCAGCCGGCGAGCAGCAAGCGGCACCTGCTCATGGCAGCTGGGCTGCTGGCGGCCAGCCCACTGCTCAGCCTACCTGCAGCAGCTGATGAGGCGGCCAGCAGCAGCAGTGGCGGCACGCGGCAGGTGGGCTGTGTGTGCCTGTTGGCCGAGAGCAGGGGTGCCATGAAGTGGGCTTGACACTCCAGTGATTGATTCGCCGGCCCAGCGGACACCATGGTTGCTTTGCATCATCACAAGTATCGATCATGTGTATGCATTGCAGGCGTATTTTGACATCATAGTCGACCGCAAGCCGCTGGGGCGGGTGGTTGTCGAGGTGCCGGCGGGAGCGCCCACCATCGGCGGCCAGCGCTTTCTGGACCTTGCACAGGTTTGTGACTTGTTTCAACCTGCTCATTTGTCGCTGCCAGTCTGTTCATGCCGACGGCGAGGGCGCCCGCCATCGGCGGCCAGCGCGTCCTGGACCTCGCACCGGTATGTGGCTTGTTTCAGGTTTGGTTCTGCCGCTACTCGGATGTTCCTGCCGGTTGCAGCGGCGCCTGCCCTGTGGAGGCCGGCGCTTTTTTGACCTCACAGGCGTATGCGTTGCTGATGACTGCTTTTGTTCTCCCGCTTTGGGCTGCAGCGTTGGACTGCGACACGCTGCACTTGCCGCTGCCGCTCACTTGCACTGCCGCTCACTTGCACAGCTGCTCACTCTGCACAGCTGCTCACTCTGCACAGCTGCTCACCTTGCACTGCTGCTCACGTTGCTGCAGGGCAAGGAGGGCGTGCACTGGCGCAAGTCCAAGTGTCAGCTACTTCCGCATTCCGCGTTACTGCCTCTCTTTGCACTGGCACTTCGTTTCCACGTTTGCACCGAGACTGCTCACGTACTGCAGGGCAAGGAGGGCGTGCACTGGCGCAAGTCCAAGTTTGAGCTGATTGAGGACGGCTTTGTGCAGAACTCGGGGCTGAAGCAAATGTCTTACCAGGCCTCGGGGCGCACCGCCATTACAGGTAGGCTAGTCTGTTGTTAGTTAGGGCTTGTGCCCTGTGTTTCAACAGCTTGCAGCGGCAGGACTCACGTGCGCGTTTCAATTCTTTACTTGATCTCAGGCAGTATCGACACAGAGCTGCTCAATGAGGAGTTGGCAGTGCAGCACCACTCACTGGCAATGCCAACATATTGTGGGTTTGTCTGGCTTCCCTTGCAGGCGGTATTGATACAGAGCTGCTGGAAGAGGAGTTGGCAGTTCAGCAGCGTGCAGCAGCAGCCGCCGGCCAGGCAGCACACAGCGGCCCCGGCCTGGTGTCGCTGCTGGTCAAGCCCCGCATCGAAATTGTGAACAAGGACAAGCTGGTGGCATCCAAGGGCAAGCTGATTACTGTGACTGGTGAGCCAGGGGTTTGTTTGTTGCGGAATGCTGCATGTGCTCGTGCAATAAGGGCAGAGATTGTGAACCAGGACAAGCTGGTGGCGTCCAAAGGCAAACTCATCACGGTCACTGGTGAGCAACGGTGCCCAATGGGCATGTACTGATGAAGTACAGCGGATTGAGTGTGAGCAGGGGCAATTCGGTGACAGCCAAGTGTATGCTCATTCCTACGACTGGTGAGCCGGTTGTGTGCGACACAATGCAGGCACTTGATTTGCTGCATTTGATGGACTGGATTGATAGGGTCGTCATCACAACTTGTTTACTGCTCTCCCTCCCTGGTAGAAACGTTTGGCGAGATCCCCAACGGCAGCGCCTGGTCAATCACCACCCAGGCAATGCCAGACCTGGATGAGACCCACCTGGTGGTGGGGCGGGTCGTGGAGGTGAGCTTTTTCGCACGAGCAGCAGCTGCTCTGAAAGCCATGCTTCAATTGCTCTGGGCAAACAAGCTGGCGCTGATGTGTTTGTGTGAGGGTCGGTGTGCAAATTGACTTGCAGAATGCATGCAGAATGCATGCAGAATGCAATTGTCGCCAGGCGCATCATGCGTTGCTCATGGCCACACCCTTTGCCCAGGGTATGGATGTTGTGGCGGCCCTGGCAGCGCTGCCCCGTGTGAAGGACAACACCAACTCCCCCTTCTTCCAGGCCGGCAAGCTGTCTGGTGAGGAACTGCTCAGTTATGATGCCTATTTGTAATGTTTGGTTCTTGCCCAAGCGTGTCTCGCCCTCTTCCAGGCCGGCAAGCTGTCCGGTGAGCGCGGCTCATTGCTTGCACTGTGTTCCATCGCTGAGGCTGCCGAGGCCACCCCTCACCTTACTCAGAGGCAGCGCTACTTGATCAGCTGCTCAATGCCTGCACCCTCGACCAGCCCGCCTGCCGCCTTACCCAGCCCCCTCCCACCTGCTCTGCCCTCCCGCCCTGGCGCAGGCGACAAGCGGGCGGACGTCGCCCAGCGCGCATTCAACAAACCCTTCGCCAAGATTGTGGTGTCCGAGTGCGGCCTGCTTTAAAAGGAGGGCAAGCCCTGCGCTGTCCCAGGCTTCTGGGACCCATCCCCAAAGGTTGACCCTGCAACGATGCGAACCAGCAACACCCTCTACTGCCACACCTGCATCGCAAAAACCTATCTATCAGCACTTGATCCTGACTTGCAGCACCATGATGCCGACCCGATTTTCCCTCTGAGCTGTCTGTCCCCCACACTGCACTCTGCGATTGAAGTTCTCAACCTGTAAACTGAAGATAAGAGTACTGCAAACACAGGCACACGAGTTCATTAAAATGTGAGGTCTGTGAAATGGTTCGTGCACGCAGCAATGCCATTGCGCTACGCCGCATAGCTGCCGCCCGCATCAGTCTGCTCGGCTTCAGTCCCAGCAGAGCCGCACAATTGGTCCCAAAATCCAGCTGCCATTCATTCCAGGCCATCCATTTGGTTGTCAAGGACCGATGTTGTGAAGGACCACTGAGCCCGTTCAGTCCAGGTAGAGCCGCACGATTTCGTCGCTCTGGTCGCCTGCTGCCATCTCAACCGCTTTGGAACCCACCATGCTGGCAGGGTAAGCTTTCTTGCCTGCGGGTTGGCGAATGGGACACGGCAGGAATGTGGGTTTATTGGACTCAGGCAGTGCGTTGGTGGCAGGCAGGTGCATGGCGCCCACCATGAGGGCAGGGCAAGCTGTCTTGCATGCCAGGTTACAGTACGAGTAAGGTGAGGAGGCAGCAGAGAAGGCAGCAGAGACGCAGCCGCATCTGCAGCGGCGGCAGTAGCAGCGGCAGAAATAGCACACCGGCAGCAGCTGCTGAAAAAGCAGCGGCGGCGGCGGCAGCAGCGACAGCAGCAGCAGCAGCGGCAGCAGCAGCGGCAGCAGCAGCGGCAGCGGCAGCACAATTGCGCACCAGGAAAAGAGGGATGCTCTGGCTCGCTGTCTCGTCGCACAATTGCTCCGATGCGCAGCTGCGAAAAAGCGGGAGGGGCAAGGCAATGAGCAAAGTAAGCAGCACGCATGGCGGCAGCCGGCTGTGCTGTGCTGCGCTGAGCTTGGGCCAGCAGCACCGCTGGTGCTGCGACGCATGCAAACGCTACTCGGCCAACCAGCCGCCGCCGTTGCAGCGGCTGCTGCTGCCGCTCAAGCATCCAACTAAAAACAGCCCAGTCTGAACACACCTCATTGATGCGCTGTGGCTTGCCTCGGTACTCCCCCTGGAGAGCCTGCACATATGAACACTGGCAGTGGGCGGCAGGTTGTGGGCAGTGTCTGGCCAGTCGAAGGGCGGGTGTCGATTCCCTGTGGAACGCCGCACAGCGGCGGCGTTGCACACAGGCACCAGCGCATGCCACAAACGCAGGGCACTGCGCGAAGCTTGCCTGCACAATGCCGTACACAGCGGCGTTGCAGACGGAGAAGAGCGCTCCGTCGGGCATGGTGCACGTCTCGCCTGCAGGTTGTGTGGAGGGATGCGAAGGGCAGGTCGTCCGTAGCATGAGCCAAAAGACAGCTGGCGGTGCGTGCTGCCAAACCTTCGCATGTACGAACTGCATGCTGCATGTTGAGCTACACACGGAGGACTGATGGGCGGCAAGTACTACCAAGCCCTTTGTATGGAACATGCATATGCGCAGCGGTGCTCACCCAGCCTGCCGGTGATAACAGTGTAGCTGCTGCTGGGCTCGGCTTTCAGCAGCGGGGCCAGCGCCTGGGCCAGGCAGATTTGGCCCAGCACCTGCAAAGGGCAGCCGCGGATTGAAGTTTACACAACGCTGGCGGGATGCAACTGGCGACCCCACTGGCGCCGCCCCGCTTCTCTCTGCTTTGGCACTGCACTCTGCGGGCCTGCCCCTCCCTGCTCAAAACCGCACCCGGTCGTGCATGGCTTGGTTGAAGCCCTCAGTTGTGATCTGCATTTGAACGCGTGTCCCAACAGCATATTGAGTTCCCACGGCTGCCACGATGTGCATGACCTCAGGCAGCAGCAGGAGCAAAAGGGGGGTGGTGCCAGCAGGCTCGCACCTGGGTGACGAGCCCCATCTGCACCATTCCGCCGGTACAGGCCACCACATGGTCCTGCAGGCAGCAGGCAAGGGAGGTGTAAATGTCCACTTGCAAGCAAGCTCTCAGCAAACACCAATCCCACAGCATGGATGCACCGACATTCGGGCGAACCGATCTGGCCAGCGGCACTGTGGCGCCAATCTGGGCCGGCCACTAGCACTGGTTTGCAACAGACCAGAACTCACCACCCCATCCTTGAACTTCACTCCCACGTACACACCCAGGTGCTTGGCCCCTGCAACAAGTTTTCTTGGCTCCAGCTTGTGAGCAGGCGGCCAGGCAGCACTGGAACGCAGGCCCTGCTGAGCCAAGCAGGCAGACCTAGTAAGCCCAGGGCGAGGTTGTGCCTAGCAAAGCCGCCCACCTTCAATGTGGGAGTAGTCCTCGACCGGGGTGATCAGCCGCTCCGCTGGTGGCGAGCCCAGCGCAGCGCGCAGGCCCGCCTCCTTGCCTGCGAACCACTCGTGCAAAAGATGCATTGATACGATCGGTACTTGTGGCCGCCAACTTGCCCATGCAGCACCCGCCTCCTTGCCTGCGAACAAGCATTGGTGGCAACTGAATTCGACCATGCAGCAGCACATTGGCAAGCTACTCAGGCACAAGCAGCATGCCGCTGGGGTAGATGACACTTCCATTCCTACATGCCATCACCGGCACCGCTGCGGCATGCTGGGCGGCGCTCGACCAGTTGAGCAAGTGCACCTGCTGAGCGGATGGGGGCTACGACAGTGGCCCCCGCCTCCAGAAAGGCCCGGGCAATGCCCTCTCCCACGATGCCAGTGGCGCCTGTGATAACCGCAACTCGGCCCTCTAGCGCCATGGCTCTGCGGCCGGGCAGCAGGGAGAGCGGCGGCAGTGTGGGCGGCGAGGCGGCGGCGGCAACGGAGCGCAAACAGAGGGCGCCCTGGACTGCGGCGCTACAAAGCGCATCGGATCGTCTCACCGTTGCGATCCACGCCACGCAGGAGGGCTCGGACGGGACGTTGAGGCAGAGCGGCGGGCGACCGGCGAAACGAGCTGTCGGGCAAGGCCAATGGAACACTGAGAGCAATCCGATCACGACTGTAATTGAGAAGCAGGGCAGCGGCGGTCTCGGCAGCCGGGTCTGCAGCCTCGGTGGCAAAGCGCAGCGGGCGGTGCGGCGCCGTGCCGCCGACGGCTGTTGCTTGCATGCAGCAGACTTCTGGAAGTGTAGACTTCTTCATCTGCACATCTGCATCTCCTGCCAATCCAAGCCGGTAGCGCGCAGGCGGCACAGCCATGGCGGTGCAGCAGCCGGCGCCGGCCCTGGAGTGGCGGCGAAGTGAGCTGGTGTCCGGGGCAGAGGGGCCAGAGTTCTGAGCCGCTCTGCCACTCAGTTCAGGGAAGACGACCCCAGCACATACCGCTGTGGCAGCAGCACAGTGGATGCCAGGACCGCCCTTTCACAGTCCATAGTGTGCTCCATAGCACATGCCCTCGGCAGGCCAACGACTATGCCAATGCTGATGATCTCAACAGCCCACACGTGCACATTGCTCTGGAACAGCCTAGTAAAGGCTGGCATGTGAGCTGATGAGTCGGATATCACCTGGAACATGTGCTTGGCGTTGAAAAGCGCACATATGGGTTGCGCAAATACAGCAGCCGCCCACCGACCGGAGTGCCGCACGGCGCAGCGGCGGCGGATGCTCAGGGACTCTTTGCAAGCATGCAAGCTGGCGTGCCTTGCTTCTTCAAGTTGCATCGATTGTTTGCTCTCGGTTTGACGTCTGCTCAACGCTCCTGATCGCCCAGCCCGCTGTGCCGAAACTCAAGCCTCGCGCCTCCTCCCGCCAGCTGCCCTGGTAGCCGTGTGCCGAGCGCTGGCAAGCAAGTAGAGTCAGCGCCAAGGCGGCAGCCCACGCCGTCAACTCCACTGCCCCCGCCGCCCTCGGTCGCCGCCCGATGGTGGTGACGCGCAACCAGACGGCGCCCGAGCCGCTGGCCCTGTGAGCTTCTCTCCATGACTGCTGCACCCGTGTGGAGCGCACGTGCTTTCGACAGTGATTTTGGGTGGGCTTGCAGCTCACAGACCTGAGCTCTTCCGCCCTTGCGCCGCAGGTTCCATGCGCTGCTGAGCGGCAACAAGTCGATGGCCCGGCGCCTGCTGGCCGGCAGCGGCGTGGACCAACTGAAGCTGGTAACCCCAACGGGCAGCTTGACTGCGCTGCACGCGGCCGTGGCGGTCCGTGTTAATGTGGTCCTGCCGCAGCTGGTGGCACTATGTGCAGCAGCGCACGTGCCCATCGATGCTCAGATTCAGATGGCAGGAGACAGCCTGTTGAATGGGCAGCGCTTTTCGCCCATGTGGCGGCAGCTGCAGAGCATGGGGTGCAGGTCACCCTACGACTTGCGGGGTGTGGAACACCAAGCAACTGCACTGTCCATCGCAGTCCGGTGAGCCACCCCGCTTATGAGCGTGTGTGGAGACGGCCTTGCAGGTCAAATGCTTGGCACCAGCTGGCAGGCTGTTTTTTGTTACCTTCAGCCGTAGCAGGTCCCGCGCCACCCAGGTGCCCTTTGCGCCGGCACATCAACCCCTTGTGCTGCGCCATTTCCCCTGCAGCTGCCAGGACCTTGCAGCAATGGACGCACTGCTGCAGGCGGGCGCCCGGCCTGCCAGCAGCCCGGCGGTAGCAGCCACGGTGGCGCGCCTTGCCTTCGACTGGGACCCTGCAACCTGGGACCAGCTGCTGCCCCCGCTGCTGCAGCATGGCCTGGACCCTTTAGGGCCGGCTGGGTGGCCACCGCAGCAGCAGTTCCGCGGCCGCAGCCTCCTGGCCACTTGCTTCTCTCAAGAAGCATGCCGACTGATGCTGGCACATCTGGAGGCGCAGCGGGCAGCCGGCACGCTGCAGCTGGGCAGCAAGCAGCGCTGCTGTGAGCTGCTGCTGGGGGCCTGCCGAAGCAGCGAGCCGCCGCAGCAGCTGGTGCAGTGGGCAATCAGCCAGCTGCAGCAGCTGATTGACGGCGCGCATGCAGCAGCAGGCGGCGAGGATGCAGCATCGCTCGACAATGTTTGGCTGGCGGCGGCGCAGAGTGACAGCGCTGTTGTGCTGGCAGCCCTGCTGGCCAGCCAGCTACCGAGGGACCTGGCGGCAGTCATGCCGAATGGTTCCTCACTGCTGACCTCTGCTGCCGGCAGCCCTCAGACCGCCTCCTGCGTGCGTCTGCTCATCGAGGCCGGGGCAGTGCCCACTGTCGCAGACCTCTACGCCGCCGTTGATGGCCTTTCGCCTGGTGGCGTCGCAGCGCTGCTGGCCGGTGGCGCGCCGGTGTTCAACGCCAGCCAGCCCACCGCGTTCAACCGAATGCCTGGCTTCGCACAAATTTTCGGCGGATGGTCGTGCCCCATCCACCGAACGCTGCACAATCTGGTTGAGGCAAGTTGGCGCCAGCGGGCAGTTGCGGCACCCACACCTGTCCACATGCTGCAGGAGCTGTGCGCTTGGTTCATCGGGTACGTGCTACGATGCCCGACCTTGCTGCTGTTTCCTTGCTTCAGGGGCGGCGGTACCGGCACGGATACAAGCGTGCTGTCCTGATATTAGAGACGCTGCGGGCTGCCGGATTCCGACCCACGGTGTACAGCAATGTGCAGCTCCCGATCTTTACCCACCCAGACAGCTTCCGCGTGCTGCCACGGCTCAACCCATTTGACCTCTATTGCGCAACAACCTCCAGGGACCGAGGCCTGCCGCTAGCTAACTGGTGCGGCGGTCTGCCTTTTGCCTTCCCCGGAATACAGGGGGGCCCATGCGGCGGTCTGCCTGTCTGGTTCAACCCTGTGCATGCTCTCGGTTGGCCAGAAGAGCCAGCCAGCGGGGAAGCTGCCCGCGTCTGATTCTGATCAAGCATGGCCCGCGCCTCTCCATCCTGAAAAGCAGGTACATATTCAACGGCGGCCTGCCAGCCTGGTAAGTTGGGCTGCCACTGCTGCTGCTGCTGCTGCTGCTGCTGCTGCTGCTGCTGCTGCTGCTGCTGCTGC
>VFQQ010003677.1_pt1 | contig 14581 bp, 18 predicted proteins | sample 3512341 | NCBI WGS metagenome assembly VFQQ01 (sample SAMN10412373, study PRJNA504923) | tailings metagenome | isolation source: Relicate 2 Philex TSF1 revegetated site | place: Philippines: Tuba, Benguet | collected 2017-08-29 | reverse complement strand
TCTGTCCAGTTGCTTTGACTAGCCCGGTACTCGACTCGTCGCTGCAGCATGAGCCAGATCGGGTGCGCTGGAGCGCTCGCCATCTGCGCGGCACGGCCCACAAAACGCAAACGAGCCACGAACAGGCATAAGGGTCACCGAGTCATGGCATGCATGCGTGGCATCCGTACAGGCATACTGGCGGTACACGTGTAGTGGACCCGCTTCTGGCCACGCCAATGCTCATCGCTTCTGCAAATGCGATGGCTGCAATGGTAAGCTGCTACAGGATTGTGCGCCTCACCTGTGCGTTGTTGACTTGTCTTGGCGTCTCTCCCTGCAGCACAAGGCCATTGCCGCTTAAGCTGCTCTCAATGGGCGCGTAGCATTCTGTGTCAAGGTCCATGTAAACACCGCCATAAGCATGTAGGATCAGAGGACGTATGGCGTCCCCTCTGAGCACGATGGTCTTGATGGACTGGAAGATGGGTAGGAAGCGAGGGTAGTGCGTGCGGAGTAGCTCTTCTGCCATAGCTTGTGTCCACAGGATGTACTTCCAGCCAGGATTATGTACCTGGGAATGGCAGGTGTGGGCATAGCGTTTTGTGCCTAGGCCGACCCACGACTGGTGACTTCATGCCAATTCCCCGATATGCTGTCTTCTGGTACTGCTGCGCGTATCATACAAAGGCTGTGTGCCCGAATGATGGGCCCAAGAGACGTTGCGCTTCAAGATTTTGCAGGTACGAGAGTGCAGCGCGAAAGCACCACAGGGCTGGGCATGATTGGCTGGGATAGGGACCAGGCTGAAAGAGAGAAAATCACTCCCGCGCGTTGAAAGTGGACCCAGTGTCCGACATGCTGTGCAAACTCTCGGAAGCTGCGCTCACTACGCACCTGGCAGGACCTTCGCCAGTCCCGTCTGAACTTGCTGGCGGATGCTCCTTCTTCAGCTTGAAGCGCATCCTCACCTGCATGCCGGAAGCAAGGACTTGCATTGAATGCAAGCCGGGCGCTCTTCGCGCATTTTCTCCACAGAAGCTGTGCTCCTGCATTGCCATATGGTTCATAAAGTATTGCAATGTCTCAGGCTTGCCTGAGAGGAAGACTTGGTGGATGAGCCTTGGGATTCCGGAGCCTGGGACGAAGGACTCCGCAACGGCTGGGAGCGTTGTGCCAGCTGCATTATTTGCTGTAGAAATGACCTGCTTTTGTGCGTCGTTGGTGTCGGCACCGAGCACGAGGTGAACCCAAAGGCAGGTGAGACACAAGGCCAGTTGGTGCGTGGGAGCCATCAGAAATCACAGATCCCATAGCATACTGTGCAAGAATGTGAGCAACAAGAAGGATGCAGCAACAGGGTCAGAGAGCAGGCTGGCGTTCAACCGTCTATGTAAAACGCACACCGCAGCTTCCCCAGCTTCCGCGCTTCAGGGTTCGTCGCTGTCCCACACGGCGTTCTTCCTGTTGCTAGCTGATATTGAGCTGCTGGTAGATCAGGCTGCCCAGCCAGAATGCCCAGCCGGGCCTCTGGACGGCCCCTTGGACCGGAACGCGGATGGGCAGTGTCGGGAGTCCAGACAACAGCCACTCTGGCACACACAAAGCTCCACGAGCATACGTCCTTTACAGGGCAAGACTACTCACGGCAAGGGGATCACAAGTCTGAAAGCTCTAAACACATCCGAGATAAGATCTGCCAAGTACCGAGGAGTACCGAGGTCCAACCCTACCGCAGGACAGGCGCGGCCCTCAGAAGTTCACCCAAGGTCCTGCCGGTGCGCTCCCATTCTCTGCCGCTTGCTTCCCATCGCTTGGCTGCTCAACCGCACCCCCTGCACTGGCTGCTGCTGCCTTACCTGCAGCCGCCGCACCCGCCTGGAACGCAGCCAGCTGCTGCTCCAGTTGCGTCACCCGCTCCTGCAGCGCCGCAGCCCGCTGCTCAGCAGCCCGCAGCTCGCCTGCGTGCCGCTGCTGCATGCTCGTAAGCGCGACTGCATGCTGCTGGTTCACCGCACCCAACGCGCCCTGCAGGGACTGCACAGTAGCACGCAGTGCGTGCAGCTCTGTCTCCATAGCTGCATTGTGTGGCACGGCCCCTGTGGGCCCCGCATACGGCCCGTACGCACCACTAGGCATGCCAGTCATAGGCATACCGCCTGTCGGGCCCGCGTATGGCATGCCCATCCCACCAGTAGGACCCGCGTAAGCTGCACTCATGTGGCCAGTCGGGCCTGCATAGGGTGCACTGGTTGGGCCTGCATAGGGCATTGGTGCCCCTGTGGGCCCAGCGTACGGTCCACTGAAGTGCGCGCCAGGGTGCCATGAGTTGCTGTGTGCAAGAGGGTGCATGTGGGGGTGCGGGTGAGGTGGCTGCTGGGCGGCCTCAGGCGGCTGTGGTAGGCTAGCGAACTGGGTAAATGGGTTGTTGGTATTGGGCGTTGCGGGTGGTGGGTTGGGCGGCTGCGCAGCTACTGGCTGTGGCTGTGGCTGCTGCGGCTGTGGCGGTGGTGGCTGTTGTGGCTGCGATGGTGAGCCAACACTGGCAGCCACAGCCGCCTGTGCCAGCAGCACCGGCGACCCCACGGCTTCCGTGGCTGTTGTTTCAGCCACAGCCACAGCCACTGGCAGCCACAGCCAGCTGTGGCTGTACGGCCCCGTGGGCCCGCCGCTGGCCCCTGCACTGGCCGGAGAAGCGGCCTGCGTTGCTGCAGCCGTTCCTGCTGCAGCTGGCTGTACGGCGGTCACAGCTGCAGGCGCGGCTGGCTGGACAGCGCTTGACGCTGCAAGCGCGGCGGGCTGCCCGACAGCAGCTGCCGGCTTATCAAAGGGGTCAAGGCTTGTGGCAGCTGCAGCTGGCGCTGGACTGGCTGCAGCCGTCCTGGCAGCCGCAGCTAGCGCACCAGTGCTGGCAATAGCAGCAGGTAGCGCTGCTGCAGTCACAACAGCCGCCGTCCCAGCTGCTTGTGCGGCTGGAGCAGCTGGCGGTACATCATCATCAAGCATCAGTAGGTCCGGCACAGGCGCGGGCGCTGGTGCCGGCGGCGCCGGCGTCTGCGTGGCTGGGCCGGCGGCTGGGGCGGCGGCTGCAGTTGCGGCTCCCTGTGCTGCGATGCGCTGCGTGTACTGGCCAGCCAGCTTCAGCCATCTCTCCTGCTGTGCGTTGAGCGCGTCCGCTACCTCACACAGGTGCGCCATAGCAAGGTCAGATAGAGAGGCTTGACCCAAAGCCTCCTGCGTGAACATGGAAGCACCACACAAGAGGTCATCAAAAAGGCAGATCACAGACACAGAATCCCACACCACCGGCGCCCTCCACCTGAGATCCACACTCTTGTCTCTGGCTTCAAGCGTGTGCGTGTGTGTGTGTGTGTGTGACACCAAACACTGTCGTACCTGTAATCGTGCGAGGTGCAGTGAGCAGCGTGCGTTGAGGTCCGTGCCCCGTTGAAAGAGGTCCGGTGAGCGCGCCTCCTCCACAGTGACAGCTGACAGTGCCTCTTCTAGAGCGTCACTCGCACATGCTAGACTTACTGCGTCACTGGACATACCCTCAGCCTGTGTGAACACACATACACACACACACACACTTGGGTGATCTGCTCTGTATCGCACCCTCGCCGTGCATGAATGTACACACCGAGCCCAGAGTTACCTGCCTTACATATGAATGCTCATGAGAGCAGCGCTGTTCAGGGTCTACTACGGGCTATGCTCGTGATGCAGCCGACGTGCGTACCTGTCGTAGGAGTGTTTCTGCGCTGTTCTGTGCCTGAGACCTTTGCGCTGACGATGGCGCGAGTGTGGGGCTGTTTTGCGCCCTTGTGGTGTCCGTGGTGGGTCTGCTAGGCGGGGACAGCGCTCTAGGGGACGCGCCACTGCCCGCTGCTGCGTTGGCCGCCAAGGGCCCCTGTGCCGGGCCGAGCATGGCGATGACCTGTGGCTTGGCCCCGTCCAACTTCCAGCTGCCTGGCTCTATGATGCCTTCTGCCTCTAGTTCAAACAAGAGCTGTTACATGGGGACACACACACACACACACACACATGGTCATTTCTGTCGTGGCGAAGCAACAAGCAGTGCCTGGCTTGGTGACGGATGCATGTCAGTGAGCATGTCAGTGGCGCGTTGCCTTACCTGTTGCATGCTGACGCCCCAGTCATGAGACCTGGACACACACACACACAGACAGACGCACAGACACATGTACCTGGAGATGTGTACACGCCATGCTGAGGTGTGCTTAGCTGCGCGTACTCACTTATAGCTGACTTGATGACGCTTGAAGTTCGCATGTCTGTGTCATCTGTCACTCACCGCCATGCTGTCGCCCAACGGTACACGAGCTGCACAATGGCGTCCTGCAGTGGCGGGCTGTAGCTCTCTGTAGCTGCTTTCTTGAACCTGTGCAAACACATGAACAACGGCTAGCTGTGCCATTCATCAAGCATGCAATCTCGCCCAGTGTTGAATACTTAGAGATGTGCTGCGTATGCTCAGTGTGAAGCATAGTACATGCAAGTCACTCTCATTACTCACCTTTCCTTCCATTTGCTGGCAGTTAGGTGCTCCATGCAGGTTGTCCCGATGACGTTATGAAATGACAAGTAGTCTATGACCTGCGCAGAAAAGGTTCAGAGGTCAAGTCTGTCAGACCCTCCACTGCCCTTGCCACCTGGCGTGCCTGCTATGCGCTGCCTTCGTTCCTGTGGGCCCGGCTTTACTTACAGCGAGCGCGCGGATGCGATGCGGGGGCTCCCACCCGTTGCCCTGGACAAAGTGGGGCTTGACACACTGCAAGCGCAAGGGACGCTCGCAAGCTGCGTCGCTACCGGATGCGCCTGTGCGAGTCTACGCTTGTCTGCAGACAGTCCCGCTCGCAGCGCGCTCACCCTAAGCGCTTCCTGAGCGGTGAGGTGTCTGGTGGCAATCATATCTCCCAACTGGGAGAGCGTCTGCTTGTCCTGTGAGCCTGCCTCCCTGCGCGCAGTCGTCAGAGAACCCCCGCAGACTGAACACGGTGCGGCGTACTGCGCGGCTGGCAGTGCGCGGTGCCAAGCCAATAAGCGCAGCTCTGGTGCCGGTCTGTCTGTCTCGCGTGTTGAGTTGACTGCACTGACCTGAACAGCAGATCCTCGAGCGTGCTATTGAACTGCGTCACGCCTGTCGACGCGCCCCTCTTCAGGGACAAAGACTTCAAGACCTGCATTCTGCGGTATGTGGGGTGCCCACTCTGTGTATGCTAGCGCGCTGGTCACGCCCCAAGCAATGCTGGCTAGTCACAGGTCATGTGGTTTTTCCAAGGACACTACTGTGCGCCCTGGCTGGCCCGGCCGAGCCCACGGGGGTGGGCAAAAACTTTACAACCGTTTGATAACCGCAGAAGTCGCTTTTTCCTCTTTCCTGCGCTCTGTTTTGCCACTAGCCTTCATCTCATCTGTACCAGTCATATCAAGATGATGCTAGCTAACAAGGTCAACGCAGGGGCGTCAGGGTTTGCGACCCAGTCCCGCAAAGCAGCGCTGCCCAGCCTTCACAGCTGCTCTCCTCGGGTCGCTCCCTTCACATCAGCATGCACAACATCTCGTGAGTGCCACCCATCAACCGTGCGGTCCAGAGATACCAGCCCTAGGCAGCAGCGTCGCTGGCAGCGAGCAGTCTGCTTCGTAGAGCACGTTTAAGGCCAGCTAGATCCACGCGAGGATCCGCGTTTGGGCGCACGGGTGCCCGGATCTACATGGTGGGTGTGCAGGGGGCTCCATCCGGGTTCAGGCCCAGCAGACTACCCAGGAGACAAAGTCTGATGCTGACAGTGCAGCACGCCAGATGCTTGGCATGAAGGGTGCTGCCCTGGAGACAGACAAGTGGAAGATCCGCGTGCAGCTCACCAAGCCTGTGACATGGATCCCTCTCATCTGGGGTGCGTGTTTGGCCTCCCCCAGCCCTCTGCCCTGCACTCCTAGCGCCCTTTGCAGCCCGCCGACCTATCTGTGCCCCGCGACGTTGTCTGTGTGCCCCTGCAGGTGTGGCGTGCGGTGCTGCTGCGTCAGGCCACTACCAGTGGAACAACCCTGAGCAGATTGCGCAGCTCCTGACCTGTATGGTCATGTCTGGTCCTCTGCTGACAGGCTACACACAGGTACGCGCCTGCTTGCACTGCTGCACGGGCCTCGCAGCAAGCCTGTTGGGCTACAGGCGCTGAGACAGGGTCTTCCTTGTGTGCTGCGCGCCCATACATCGCAGACCATCAACGACTGGTATGACAGGGAGATTGATGCCATCAACGAGCCCTACCGTCCCATTCCATCAGGTAAGCTGTCATGGAACCCTTGCCACACCCTGCTGCAGACGCCAGCACAGCCCAGCGTGCCTATGACACCCTTGTGACTCCGCTGCAGGCATCGCTAGACGCGGGTGTGTCCCCTGTGTTTCGTGTGCATCACGCAGGACGCATTACTGAGCCAGAGGTCATTGCACAGATCTGGGCGCTGCTGCTGGGCGGCATCGGCGTGGCGTACGGGTTGGACACATGGGTGGGACACGAGTTCCCCACGCTCACGGTAGGCTGAGATGACCCATGTCTGCTTCGTCTGCACGCTTGCCTACATCCCCCTTGTGCTCGGGGCCATGCGTCCACCGCAGTAGCACATTAGAAGGGCTAGGTTGCAGGAATTACTTCCAAGGTTCCAGTCACGGCAGCCCGCTACCGAAATGGGGCCGTCGTTTCTTAGCCGTCACGTACGTGTGTGTATGTGTGTGTGTGTGTGTGTGTGTGTGTATGCCCCAGGTCCTTGCTATCTTCGGTTCATTCATCTCATACATCTACAGTGCGCCTCCCCTCAAGCTCAAGCAGAGTGGGTGGGCTGGCAACTACGCGCTGGGCTCATCGTACATTGCCCTGCCATGGTGGGCCGGTCAGGTCAGTACCTGGCCGCTCTGTGCAATAGTCATCCAGCATGACAGGCCCTTCAGCCCAGCAGCCGCGGGAGGCGGGGGTCAGACGTCTTACCGTGCTTGCAGTGCATGCTTCACACACAGCTGCAAGGACAGCTTCACTGCGTGCAGTAGTTGGGCAGTGCTATGAAGCAGTGAAGTTCACTCCAGCTTGTATGTATATGTGTGTGTGTGTGTGTGTGTGTGTGTCAATACAGGCGCTGTTCGGTACCCTTACACCTGACGTCATGTTGTTGACCATTGCCTACTCAATAGCGGGTCTGGGTATCGCCATTGTCAATGACTTCAAGAGCATTGAGGGAGACAGGTACGTACACACATACGCACTCACACACACCATTGCAGGCCCGTAACTTGAATCTGCCTGTCTAACAGTAATCCGCGCGTGCTTACCCATTCGCGCGCGTCAAAGGGGCCTATTGCTAGCTTGGTGTACAGTTCAGGTACTTGTAACGCTGGATGCCACCTAAGCGATGTGTGTGTGTGTGTGTGTGTTGTGTTGTCTGCAGGGCTATGGGCTTGCAATCGCTTCCCGTTGCCTTCGGTGTCGACACCGCCAAGTGGATCTGTGTGAGCAGCATTGACGTGACGCAGCTAGGCGTGGCGCTGTACCTGTGGCAGGGGCTGGACCAGCCCACCTACGCAGCGGTCCTGCTGGGCCTCATCCTGCCACAGATATACTTTCAGTTCAAGTTCTTCTTGCCTGACCCCATCGCTAACGACGTCAAGTACCAGGTGCGGTTCTTACCCATAGAGCAGCACAGCTGTGCACGTAACCTTGGAGTGACTGTAGGTGTATGCAAAGTACCTTTTGTCATTCGTGGCAGGGTACGAACCAGCAGCTGCCTTGGCATGGGAAATAATGCGCCCGTAGCATGGCCACGGGTCATCAGAGTGCTGTGCTCGTGTATGTGTTTGCTGTGCAGGCATCAGCGCAGCCCTTCCTTGTCTTCGGCCTTCTGACAGCAGGTCTGGCTGTGGGAGCGGCCAACAGCGGCGTCGTGTAGAGCAGGCAGGACTCGTATAGTAGCAGAGCAGAATTTGACAATGACTGTTGAGCGATGACTGACGATTGACTGACTTTTGTATCTTTTCAGACCAACTTGTCTGGTATGACTGATTGACTCATAGCAGCAGAGCGTTGTAACGGTTACACGCTACGATAGATGGCATGCAGCGCAACTTCATAACGGTTACACGCTACGATAGATGGCATGCAGCGCAACTTCATAGATTATGGAGCACTTGACAGTATAAACTTAGGACATGTTGAATACACGAGTAAAGCAGCAGCCTCATGTTATTAAAAAGACACGTCACCGTGCGGCATCTGAACTAGGAAGTTACTGTTGACAAAAACTAAAGGCAAGGACAGGATTTCAGAAAAAGCAACAGGACAGAGGAAGGGAGGTAAAACGTGAAGGAGTGGACTGCGCGTTCGCTGGAATACTGTCGTCGCATCCTTGAGACGGCGCGTGCACATCCTTCCTTTTGGCAAGTTCGCAAAGGGCAGATCCTTGTCACGATACTCGGGGTCGTTCGTATGCGTGCGTGAGAAGCAAGAACAGACTAAAGATAGTACCAAGACACATGATACATTCACATGCACGTTTAGGGCATGAAGCGTCTTTGCGTGCAAATAAAATAGAACAGTTTGACTAAGAAGCCAGCTAATACTCTGTGCTCGGTCTGGTGTCGATAGAAGCACGCTGGTAAACAGCATGACTCCGCTCTTCTCCAAGGCAGGCATTCCGCTGCTTGCATGCATTGAGTTCCTCACGTGTTTCCGTCCTTGAACCTTCGTCATTCGCATCCTGCCTGTGCGTCATTCGCCACACAGGTTCAGCCACACCTTCACAGGTTAAGGAGCTATCCTTTGAATTGTCACTCGTCAAAAAGCCCATGCAGCCCAGATGCAACTCTGTAAGTAAGACACTGTGCGAGGCCGGGTCCCAAGGCGCAAGGACGATAACGCAACCACATGCGAAAATCCGCGATGTAGAGGCGACAGTGCTCGAAAAATAGTTCGTTTGCAAAAGCGGTGTGCGGTGATCTCCCTTCGACGTCGCGATCGTAGAACGAGACGCGTGAGTCCTTCAAGCGACTTTGGGTAAGCATGGCGGGGCGTTGTCAGCATTTGTACTAAAGCAGCATGCTTCCTAATGTCGTATAGTTGGTTTGTAGGTAATGGTGGTTGCGTCTTCAGGGAGCATCGTCCGCAGGTGCGCTTGTCGGCAATTGCAGCTTTGGCATATCGGCACTGATGCCACGTGTCACCGCTGAGGGCAGACTGCTTCGACCGGGCGAGACACGGCGCCCATCCCAGCTGGCGACCAGGCTTTCTAGCAGGGGGCTTGACCGAAGCACATCGTCATCTTTGCACAGCAGTCCTCCCCTTGACTTCGTTGGTCTCAGGGCGTCAATCTGCTCACTGCGTGGGGCAAGTGAGATCTCATCATTCCCACTCTTTTTGTCGTCTCTCACTCCGAGATCCAGCCTCGGCAGCGGTGACGTGCATGCTGAGTGTGCTGTGGTGGCGGTGGATCGGGACAGCGCGCCTTGCAGCGTGCTGGGCCGCAGGACCATGGACTGGCGGCGCGCTCCTGGCTCAGAGGCTCGTGCGACGCTGTAGGGTAGTTTTGGGAGTTGGTCGCTGAGGGCTGGTTCGTGGCGCGGTGCAAAAGCAAAGGAGGGACGAGCCTCTCTGAGGTTCTCTGTTTGGTCGACTGAAGACCTGCAGACATAACAATGGCAAGGCCAAGGCACACATGGCATCAGCATGCGTAGACTCCTAGGCTTCACGTGCTTTGCCTTGCCCATGCCCCGTTTTTGGTAGCGAAGGCAATCCACCTCACCTGGCACCTGCAAAGAGCAGGCCTCCGTCATACGTCCGCAGCTGGCGTACACGGCTTGCAAACTCCCCGGACGTTGTGCGTGTCACAGGCACAGGCGACGTACTGGCTGACTGCTGCTGCTGCACGGGTGGCAGCACCAGGTTGCTGATTGTGGTGCGTCTGTTCTGGCGGCCCACCCCTTCGTTATCAAGCACAGCGTCGACACCCTTGGCTCTGGGGCGGGTCAGCCCTCCCCGCGTGGGCTGCGTGGGCGCAGGCCGGCTGCGCATGAGCTGTAAGAGCTCCTGGAAACGGTCTTCGCACTGTTGCCTTAGGTCCCTGTGAGCATGCATGGATGCAGCACGCACTACAACAGCTTGCATGCTCGGGCTAAGGTATCAATGATGCATGCATGCGGGTATGCACAGATGCATGATCGCACACTCGGGTGACTTACATAGGTTCAGGCGTGTGTCACACTCGTTTCTCACCTGAGACCTGCCACCGCTGCTTGGCCATCCATGTGTGTTGTCCTCTCCAGGTAGGTATAGCGTACCGCCTCCAGAGCACTTTGGTGAGCCTGTGTACACACACAAGCCACAGAACTTAGTGCACCTGTCTACTACACCTGTCTACTACACCTGCCTAGTACACCTGCATGCAAGCATGCCCTGACTTGTCCCGGAAGCCAACGTCATGGTTTGTGGTCGGCTATCATGCAGGCATGGCCATGTTCACGTGTCTGTAGTGGCCTTTTTGCATGCAGTGTCATCACAGTGCATGGTGTGCGGAATTGCGCAGCATGCCCCACCTCTTGGAAGGCTGCCTCATCTCGTACAGCAATGGCAGGTGCCATGGTATTCATGTACTGCTCAATGCATGCTGTCACTGTGTTGGTGCCTTCCAGGCCCAGAGCCACTGCTATGATCTCCTGCATAGCACACACATACACACATAGAGAACACGCAATCACCTTGCAATGGCCACTCATATGCGCTCATACTCGCTGCATGGTGTTTATCCCATGCACAGCATGGATAGGAGAATAGGATCGCTGCATGGAAGGCATAAACATGCAAGCAGACTATCATACCTGCAGCGATGGTAGCGCGCCTAGCACCTGTGGTGACTGATTCATACGCAATGTACGGCTCTTGCTTGCTGTGTTTGGCCGGGGACTGGCAGGTGCGGCGCCTGCATCGCCCATGCTACCCGGCCCCAGCGCTGCACCGCTCTGCGACACCACCGGCACACTCGCCTCGGCCGGCGTCCTGTCAATGCACTTCAGCAGTGCTTGTACCAAGAGCTTGGTGAGGGACAGGGACAGTGTCCGCCCACGCACGCTCTTTGCCAAGGTGCCTTGCACCAGCGTTGATAATGACTCTAGTGCTGATTGGTACAAGGTTGGTAAGGGTGTGAGGGAGGCTGGGTCGTTGTGTGTGAGGATTGAATTCAAATCCTCGTCAGCTGCAACTGATAACGCGTTAGAAACCGTCCGCTCTAACGACAACGAATGGTCCTTGCTGGTAGGCCCCGCGCCGTATGCTGCGTGCTGCAAAGTGCTCAGCCCCTGCGCGCTGTTGATCGGCGATTGGCCGCCGATAAAACTGCCGGCGGAGACTGACGGCTGTGAAACCAACCGCGTTGACGCGGCGCGCGACATGGCCGTTGACATGTGTGAAACGTGTGATAGCTGCGGCTGCAGAAGCGCTGGCTTTCGCCGCGGCAGCGTGGGAAACAGGACTGCTGTGTGTGTCGCGAACACTTGCTTGAAGAGCCTCATCACTGATTGTGTTGTGAGCCTCTCTGAGCCCCCACTGCTGCTGCTTGACTGTGAAAAGTTGGCCTGTACGTGCTGTGCCCAGGCGAGCAGCTCTTCCTTAAGTATTGAGCTGGGTGTCTCGTGCGGCTGGTGGAGCTTGCCGCCGGTGCCAGGGATGGGCTTCACGTCTTCGTACGCCACGATGAGTTTGGGTGTGGTCGTGTCTGTGCTGTGGGCGTGGATGGGTGCTGCGCAGTGAAGGACGAGGTCTGTGAGTAGCCGGCGACTTTCTGACTCGCCAAGTCCGCCTTGCACGCAGAAAATGAGGTGCGAACTGAGAAGGTAGGCAAGGGCCACTGCAAGGCAGCGAACAGCATCAGACACAGTGAAAGTACGGTAGGGCGCATATAGGCCGCAGCACCGGGAACACGGCGTCTGTAGCGCTGAAAACATAGTGTGAACATAGTGTGTCGTGCTCAGACTTACAAATGGCATGTTTAGCCGCGTTGACGTGTGGGCTTGCTGACGGCTGTAGTATTGAGTAGTCAAGGACGCACAATAGCAGAGGGCACGCAACCTGCGCAGGATGTAGGGGCAGTGGCGGCACAAGGGAGAGGTCAGTACACGCCGGCGCTCCCTCTTGCCTGCCTTTTCGCGCTTTGCACGCTTCTCACCTCGCCGTTCTGCAGCACCTGCTCGCCCCGGCATTTTGCACGAGTGAGATAAACTCCAGGCTCGAGATCCTCGATGTAGTCCTGGGTCTGGCCTGTCAAGGAGGAGGCCAGTGCACTGCTGCCGTCCGCAGACAGGATGATGCCCACAGGGCGGATGCCCTGGCGCTCTCCCACGCCCTCCAGGCTGACATGGAACCCCTGACCAAGCTGGAGGCGCTCCCGGTGGGTGTCCCAGCCCAGCATAAGCCCATTGTGGGGCATGCCTAATTATGTGTCAGGACCACCGTCCTGCCACGCTCAGCTGGTCATTGGGGTCAACTCATGGCTTCCCTGAGCATTTACCGTGCCGAGGAGAGGGGCCATCAGGCCATGCAAGCCGAGTTAATCAGGGCTCATCCTGTACTAGCAGGGCTCATCTTGCTGAAAGGCTTGCTGGCGATGATTTATGCAATAGCTAGCGCAAAGCCGAACAGAAGAAATAAAGATACGCACGCGAGCACTGGCAACGGCTTGGCGTTTTGCCCTGGGCAGTACCGCCCTGCTTCTTGTCCTGCGGCCTCGCAGTCCTATGCGGCGGAGATGTCTCACGCGCGCCAACCAAGCAACGCTGCAGCAGCAGAGGCAGGGCAGCTTCTAATCGTCGACCCCGTCGCAGGTGCGGACCCCGCCGCGCACAGAGCTCCACAAATCAGCATAGGCGCCTGCCGCGCCCTGCTCGGGCAGCCTCCGAGCAGTAGCTTGGCGGATGACTGCTTGCAGACTATGAAAAGCTCCACCGCATCGGCGAGGGAACGTACGGCGTCGTCTACAAAGCGCGAGACAGGTAAGATGCGCGCACACGCAGCCAGCAGAGCGCGGCGCCGCGGGGTGACGCTGCTTCGCACAGGCTCGCCAGCGCATAGGCACAGCCCGCGGTGCCTGAGCACCTCCTGCCGCCACGGCCAGGCACTTACCGACCTCAAATGAACCCTGCGACTGCGCCGAGCAGCTCAGTTTTCTTGCCCGTGCACGCAGGCGGACAGGCGAGATTGTCGCGCTGAAGAAGGTCCGCTTTGAAAGGTGAGCCGCCTTACCACCATGCTTACAGGCCTTCAAGACAACAGCTTACAATGACCATGTACCTGCCATGTGTGCCCTGTGCACTGACCAGGACGCGAGATGGCGTGCCCGTGACTTCATTAAGAGAGCTACGTGTTCTGCAGCAGTGTCCTCACCCTAACATCGTGAGACTCAAGGCTGTGGTCACGGGCAGCAAGGCAGACAGGTGTGCACGCTGCGAGACACACGCCTTGACACTTGCTGGCTGCCAACGGCTCTGGCAAGCCCGCCAGGGTTCCGCTGACGGTGCTGCTTCAATGAGCGCTACCGCGGCTAGATGCAGTAGAGGCAAGTGCGTGCGTGTGTGTGTGTCTGTGTGCTGTGCAGTGTGTTCCTTGTTTTTGAGTATCTGGACGCAGACATGGGCAGAGTGTTGGTACGTGACCGTTGCGGTACAGCACACACATCAGAACCTACACAGCACTTCAAAGGGCGACTTGGCAACCACGCTCATACAGCAGCGCACTTAGGCATACTCAAGCATAATCACAGTGAAATTACTCATGCGATGAAACCGTTTCTATGCAGGACAACAAGCCCACGCCCTTCACGCTCCCACAGATCAAGCAGCTCATGTTACAGGTGAGACAGGTACCGCTCCTGTATGCTATCTTCAGTATGGCAACACTCAGCCTACTCCGCATGCTGCCAAATGCTCGCGCGTGTGCACGTATGCTGCTCAGCTGCTGGAGGCTGTCGCTCACCTACATCAACACTGGATCCTACACAGAGACATCAAGGTACGATCACGTCATGTACGCGCATGCAACGTGGCACCTGTGTACGCGGCGCACACATGCGGAACGTGACACTTGAACAAACAGGCCTACGCAGCTGCACGGCACCTGCGTAGCCACGTTGCGGTGTCGGAGCTACACGTGCTCAAGGGTGCGCCGACGTGGTCTGGTGCTGTTGTTGTTTTCTTGCTGTAGATGTCAAACTTACTGTATCATAGGACTGGGGAGCTCAAGCTGTGTGACTTGGGTCTAGCTAGGTGCGTCACACACACACACAGACACACACACAAAGCTTACACACTGACACACACATGCACACACACACACACACACACACCGACGTCCTGGACCGGGTTAGCTGTAGCTTGCGAAAGAAGGCGTAGGACCGGGTTAGCTGTAGCTCGCGAACAAGAGGTGGCGCTGCGGCACGGTCCAGGAACCGAAAAGCACACCTAGATGCACCCGTACGCCTGCGTGAGAACCACGCAAGGAACGTACCCGCTTGGTTACCCGTCCAGCGGGAACGCCTAACCCGAAATGGCCCT
>VFQQ010003676.1_pt1 | contig 14585 bp, 27 predicted proteins | sample 3512341 | NCBI WGS metagenome assembly VFQQ01 (sample SAMN10412373, study PRJNA504923) | tailings metagenome | isolation source: Relicate 2 Philex TSF1 revegetated site | place: Philippines: Tuba, Benguet | collected 2017-08-29 | reverse complement strand
CGTCGCTGCTACCATGCTGCCCAGCCATGCCACAGCTGCTGCGGCTCGCCTCACGCTGCCCTGCATGCCTGTCTGTCACTCAATCCTCGCCTCCCCACTCCCCGCCCAGTTCATTGATGCGCACGGGCTGGAGGAGGCGGGCGTGGACGGCGGCGGCATCTTCAAGGAGTTTGTGGAGACGGTGCGCTGCCTGTTGCTCAAAGAGATATACCTCACTGCATTGCCCTCAGCAAGGCAGACTGCCTGAACTCTTGCTTCTGAGTGTGCTTAGATGTCTGCTTGAGAAAGCGCAGCGCTGCTGCTGCTGCTGCTGCTGCTGCTGGTCGGGGTCAGGCTGCCTGCACTTCACGCCTTGGTTTGCTGGCCTTTCAAAGCCGCTTTCCACACCTCACTACTTACCCCACGCATCCGACTGACTCGTTGCTTCCTGACCCACCACAGGTGGTGCGCGAGGGCTTCAATCCTGAGGCCGGCCTGTTCCAGGCCACCACCGACAACCGGCTCTACCCCAACCCGCATGCACAGGTGGGCTGGGGCTGAAAGGAGCCGTGGGGCCTGAAAAGAAGGGGAGCAGCAGGGCAGGTTGCCAGCAAGCACCTGAGACTCCCAGCTGCTGTACAGGGCTCGCCTTATTCCGGCACTCGTTGGACAGTTGGTGTGCCAAGTTCACCCTGCCTGGTGCTCCCTGCAGCTGGTGGCGGGCAATGCGCTGCGCCTGATTGAGTTCTTGGGCCGCATGCTGGGCAAGGCCATGTACGAGGGTGAGGCAGCCTGGCGGGCATTTGTTGCAAGTTTGGGTGCCTGCTGCAGCATGCTGCGTGGGTGGTTGAGGGCAGGCGTAGTGGTCGCGCAACTGCTGCCCGCTGCTGAGGGCCTTGACGCAGCTTGCAAGCCTGACTGCCCACCAGCCACCTGCAAGGGTTTGTGTCCACCCACCTCCCTCTGCCCCCCTCTCTTCCCCCCTCCAGGCATCCTGGTGGAGCTGCCGCTGGCGCCCTTCTTCCTCAAGAAGTTCAGGGGCGCCTACTGCGACATCAACGACCTGCCCACGCTGGACCCGGAGCTGTACCGGTGTGGAGGGTTGGATAGGGTTTTGTGTGTTGGTTGGATAGGGTTTTGTGTGTTGGTTGGGGTCGTTGATGACCTGCTCAGGCTTGCCAGCGGGTGATTTGCTTTGCTTCGCTGACACGGGCCCATTCCCTGCTTGCCCTCTGCCCTCGCATCCAGCCACCATCCCACATAGCGCATACCCAACCTTCCCTCGCCCTCCCTTGCAGCAACCTGGTGTTCCTGAAGCGCTACACCGGCGATGTGGCGGACCTGGGCCTCACCTTCACCATCACCGACAATGTGCTGGGGGTGGCGCGAGAGGTGGGTGGCAGCACTGCAAGGTGCAGTGCAGGCGGGTGGGCGCACATCAGTCAGAAATACCACGGTGGTCAGTGCAATGGGGCGCTGAGGCAAGGCCGTGATGCCAGCCTTGGAGCACCACCGTCAGGCATGCTGTGCTCCTGTTCTTGCTTTCTCCACTTGAGCCTGCAGCAGCAACCCCGCTCAGCTGTATTCCCAACCCATTCCACATGCAACAGGTGGAGCTGGCGCCGCGGGGGCACGACACCTCCGTCACCGCCGACAACCGGCTGGCCTACATCCACCGCGTCGCCGACTACCGCCTCAACCGCCAGATCCGGGAGCCGGCGGCCGCCTTCCTGCGGTGAGCGAGGGCGGGCAAACAGTGGAGTGCAGGGGAGGCGGTTGGCGCATGTCTGGTGATGGCGCCAATGTCAGCCCAGCTGCTGGCTTGCTGTTGTCGACTCATCTCAACTTGAACCCTAACCGTGCCAAGTTATCAATCCGTTTACCCCCTGCGCTGCCAGTGGTCTGCACGACCTCATCAAGCCGGAGTGGGTGCGCATGTTCAACGAGGAGGAGCTGCAGGTGTGAGGGGGTGTGGGGGCGCGGCAAGTGGTGGAGAGGGCAGTGGAGGGTTTTCTAGTGCGGTGAGTAGGGTGCACACATGCCGTTTGGACACCTCGCATCAGTACAACCCTAGCATGCATGGAGGCTGCAGAGCTTGCCAACTAGAGCCCTGTGCAATCAGCCCCACCCGCCGCACTGCCTCGCCATACACTGCATTCCAACCCGGAGATGCTGATCAGCGGGGGGCAGCAGGGGCTGGACATTGCGGACATGCGGGCGCACGTGCAGTACAGCGGCGGGTACCACGAGGTGCGCGGCGGCTGGTCGGTAGTAAATGTTCTGGGTGCCGAAAAATGAGCAGGCACGCTGCTGCATGCCAGGCGGGTGGGAATGTGCGCCTTTGCTCATCTTCCCTCCTACTCACCCCCTGCAGGAGCACCCCGTCATCCTGGAGTTTTGGCGGGCGCTGGCCACCTTCAGCCCGCAGGAGCAGGGCGACTTCCTGCGCTTCGTCACCTCCTGCCCTCGCCCGCCGCTGCTGGGCTTCAGGTGTGGGGGGTGGGTGGGTCAGGGTTGAGGGTTGAGGTGGCTGGGGGATCAGATAAAAGGCGAGCGACTCTGCTTTTTGGGTGCACTGCATGGCAAGCAGAGCAGGCGAGAGACCTTAAAACGCTTGCTATTGCTGAGCCACCATGCCGTGCCTGCCCGCCTCCCCTTGCCTCAGGTACCTAGAGCCACCGCTGGCAATCCAGGCAAGCTTATGTGTACTAAGAGTGGTTTGGCAGTGATACCCAGCAATGTGCAGACGCCGTTGCATGCTGGCACCTAGGCCCATGTCACATGCCACCTTGTTCACGAAATGCGTTCCTGTGGCACCGTGCGCTTCCTCTTCTGCAGCTGGCGGGCAGCATGTTAGACGAGCAGGCCACGGAGCGCCTGCCCACCGCGGCCACCTGCATGAACGTGTGAGTGGCGGGCGGGAGCTGCGGGGCGTGGCAGCAGGATGGGTTGCCACTGCTCAGGAGCTACAGTGGTCTTGGAAAAACTTACCTCAACGCATTCCTCTGGTGGCATGCCTGCTCCCTACTTACCAAGTAATGGCATGCCTCCCATGAGATGCAGGCTCAAGCTGCCGCCGTACCGCACCGCGCAGCAGATCCGCGACAAGCTGCTGTATGCCATCCAAAGCGGCGCTGGCTTCGAGCTCAGCTAGCATGCATTGCTCCAACCCATCGGCCAGCAGGCATAGCATTTCAGGCCCTGTGTGTAACCTCGATGGCATGATGGCCAGAGCCCATGGGCAGTGGGCAGGCATGGGGGCGAGAAAGCAGGCGGCGTGCTGTGCGACGGACGCCATGGGATGTTGGTGGGCTGGGGGCACTACGTTGTGCTGTCAACTGGTGGCTGCTTGATGCTGTTGCTCTTGGCTCTGGCTTTGCAGCGTCAGCACGTAGCTGACGACCCTACGCTCGCTCGGGTGCTCTCTGCACCCACTGCTCATCTCCAGTGCCTTGGACAGCAGCAGGCAGCAGAGGGGAGGGGCGGGCAAGCAGCAGCGCTTGCTGGCGGCCCTCTGGCGAGACGCCGCTCGACCGCGATGGCCGCAACCGCCACGCTAGTCGCCCGCACTTCACTCTCTGCAGATCTGCTGCCATGGCTGGCCCCAGCAGTGGCCCCGAGCAGCAGTACCTTGGCTTGTACAGCAAGGCCTGGAGCGATGACCTGGCTGAGCAAGCCAGCGTGGTGTTTTTGGTAGGCGACGTGCGCCTGCCGGCACACAAGGAGGTGCGCTCAGCTCTAGCAGTAGGCAGCATGGCTTCGTGATGCGGGCAATGGCATGTGCCTCAATGGCATGTCAGCTGCAACTGGCCATGCGTGTGTTCCCATCATGCACCAGCCACCCATGCATTGCGCCATGTGTCCCCAGCTGTCTTGGCTGCTCAGCCAGCAATGCCATGCCGCTGCCGCCGCAGATCCTGATGCTGCGCAGCCGCGTTCTTTGCGGCATGCTGGCTGACCTGGGGCCCCAGGTGTGGTCTAAGTGTGCTGCACCGCACAGCAGCTTTAGCAAATGTTGGTGTGCGGTGCATGTTACGCCGCAGTACGGTCATCGTCGCTGCTTGCATCCTCCATGTCACGCTCCCTTCAAGCCACTCAAGCCACAGCTAGCTCACTAAGCATCGCCCATGCTTGCCATGCAGGAGGGCCCCATCGTGCTGGAGGCGCCCTTCCACGGCTTCTCGGCCCACCAGGTGGCGCGCCTGCTGCGCTTCATCTACCACCCCCAGCTCATCACGCCGGCCGGCATCGCTGAGCTGCGCCAGGACTTGGCTCCCCTGCTGCGCCTGGCCCACAAGCTGGACATCCCCATCCTTGTTGAGGCCATCAGCAAGCACGTGATAGGTGCGTGCGCAAAGGCCAGCTGGTGGCATGCAGCAGCCGCAGCCAATACAATTGCCCGCTGCCGCTGGCCAGCGCAGCGTGCGAGCTACTGTGCCGCCGCCGCCGCCACGTGTTCTGCTACACCCACCACCAACAGGCCCGCTGTGGCCCAGAACCCACACAAAGCGTGCCTCCCCTGCTTGCCTGCACCCTGCAGAGACCACCAAGAATGCTTCAGTGGAGACGCTGGTGCAGTCGGCGGGCATGGCGCAGGCCTGCCAGCTGGACAGGCTGCACGCCACCTGCGTCTGCGCCATTGCCCGCAAGCTTGTGACAAAGGGCGACAAGGGCAAGAGCACGAACATCAACACTGCCCTCCACTCAGCGCGGCAGCTGCGGCAGTGCGACCAGAGCATGCTGCTGCAGATCATTGCGGTGCTGGCGGCCAGCGCACCTGCAGGGAGCGTGGACCTGCAGGGCAAAGCCCGCCCCGACCTTCTGCAGGCGGCTGCATCACAGATCCTTCCCAAGCCCGTGAGTCCGCGCCATGGCCGCCTGATTGATGCAGAGCTTGTGTTGTGTGCACGTGTTGCTGCTGGACCTTCTGGTGTGCTGGTGCCTGTTGCTTCATGGCAAGTGCCTACCGCAGTACCTGCAGGTGGCTGCCTCCAACAATTCCAGCCAGCCCGAGCCACTGGGCACGCCGCCAGCATCTGATCATCCCGTGGAGATGCTGCTGCAGGTGGGAAAGTCTGTGAGAACTTTTTTCTTGCATGTTTTAGTGTGCGGGTGCGCTTGGCATGCCAGGCTGACCGGACTGAATGGTCTAGTGGGTGGGTCTGCTGCGAACATGGCGTGCGCTGAAGCAGCAACCCATCCGACCTGTGGTTATGATAACAGTCAGATGATTTGAAACTTGTCTGTCCGCCTGTCTGTCCAGGACTACGAGCAGAGCAGCACCTGATCAGCAGGGAGGAGGAGCAAGGTCGCAGGGTGGGCGGCAAGCGGTGTGCGGCGCCGCGGTGCTCACATGATGCGTCCGGCGGCGACGTACCTGGCACGAGAGACAGCTAACATCTGCAGCGAATGCTTGCTTGCCTTGTTGTGTACCAAAAGTGTTGCGCAGCGCCTGTAAAATGCACTGCAGGGGAGGCGTTCGAGGGAGGGCGGCACGCTGGGCGGTAGCGACGGGCAGCGGGCGGCGGCAGGCCATGCAGCCCTCGTGTTCGCCTGCCTTTGCCTCTTTCGACATCGTTCACGGCACCCGCAACCGATCCAGGCCGCGCCCGCCAAAAACAACCCCTCGGCGCCCAACCGCGAGGATGCCTCGTTTGTGACGGCCTCGCATCGCCAGCCCGGCGCACATGAGGGCGCTGGTTGCCGTGGCGCTGCTGGCGCTGGCCGCCTGCACCTTGCCCGCCGCCGCTGCCGCCGCCGCCGCAGCTGCCGGCCATCGGCAATTTGGCGGCGCCTCCTGGCCCTGGACGCCACCCGTGCCGGGGTCTGAGGACGTGCGCGGCGAATGGGAGAAGACTCTGGCACTGTTGTGGGCCAAGTCCAAGGACTCAATCGGCTTCTGCGTTGGCCGCTCACAGTGCGTTTACAGCAGCTGCCGATCCGCCTTCTGCTGGCCTGCCATTTTGCTGCATGCTGCTTGGTTGCGCATTACTTGCAAAGAATCTTGCTTCTTTGAAAACCATGCTGCGCTTTCTACACCCCTGCTTCAGGTACAAGGCGCAGCGGCTCATGGCTCTGTCCTTCCCTTGGCCGCTGCCTGTGGGCTCCGACCCCTCGGATGCGCTCTGCTCCAACCGCTCCCGCATCGACGCCCGGCTGTGCACGCCGCCCGAGGTCGAGCAGTACTACAAGGTAAACTGATGTGTTATCTGGTGGAGTACAGGACAATCAAGCTTGTTTGTCCCCCACGCAACTCGCTTGTCCACACTTGGCCGCTGCTCTCCCGCTGCGACAACAAGTTGTTGAGCTGCATCTGTCTGCATGCTTGCGCTGCCAGCTCACCTTGCCCTGCATGCTCACTCGTCCTGCCCTGCAGTTTATGCTGCTGACCGAAAACCCGGAAAAGATCCCCGACAACGAGCACTGCTCCGCTGGGGCAGCCGACCAGCCCGCCTGCGCCCCCGGCTTCTTTGATGCTGCGCCCGTGCGGGGCGCAGAGCCGCAGCGGCCGCACGCCTGCTGCGAAGGATTTTTCTGCCCTGCTGAGCTGACTTGCATGATCCCATGCCCCATCGGCGCCTACTGCCCCAGGTGGGTCGCACCGGAGCCGGGTCGCCTTGCGACGATTGTCTGCTGCTGTGCTTATTGGCTACGAGCTACCCATCCATTGCCTGCTGCTGCAAAACTTGCTGATGTTTGCTGCCCCATGCTGCCTGCCGCTGCAGGGCCTGGCCTGCACCGCCCCCTGATGCTTACAAGGCACATGGCGATGCACAGTGGTGTGCTCCATACGCCTACAAGGAGCGATCTGATCTGGGTTGCGGTGGCGCCGACAAGGTCAGCTTGCACTGAATGCACAACCTTACATTTGGTGCTGCAGTGATTGCATCAGAGAGTGACTGCACGTGTGCCATGGCAGAAGTTTAGCCAGCCATCCTGGCTCACTGACTGCTCCCTGCTGCATCCCTCCTTCCACCCTATCCCCCGCAGTGGCGCATTGTCCCCGGCGGGGCATTCCCTACAGCTTACTGGCCCGCAGGCGGCGGCTCCCTTTACTGCGATGGTGGATCGTTCTGCCCCAACACCACCGCACGCCTGCCCTGCCCGGCCAGCCACTTCTGCCGGCAGGGGTCTTCGGAGCCGGAGCGATGCCCGCCTGGCGCGTTCTGCCCACCCGGCACAGAGTTTGTCGAAAACAACCTAACAGGTCGGTGAATGCATCAGACGTCACTGCTCCTCAGCTTGTGGCAAGAGACAATTAAAAATTGCATCTCTTGTTCAATAAGCTGCAAGCCTTGCGTTGGGAGCACGCACTGCTCAACTGCACCTGTCTCACCGCCACCACTCTTCCGCCCCTCTCGCAGGCGTGACCGTGGATGCGCTGCTGTTTGGCCTGCTGGGGCTGGCCTGGCTGGTGACAAAGCAGTACAACCGGCTGCTGCGCCGGCTGGGCGCCCGAGAGCGCGTCAAAATTACGTGGAGCGCCGGCCCGCCCGCCATCCAGGTGGTGAAAGCCGCCCCCTTGCAAAGGTCCCCTGGCGGCTCAGCTGAGGCCGAGGCACAGGCAGCAACCAGCGATGGCAGCGGCAGAGGCGGGCGCCGCGGGCTGCTGGGCTTTGTGCAGCGCCGTGGCGGCGGTCGGCGGGGCGCTGGGTCGCCCAGCCGTGCGGGGCAGGTGTGGGTGGCCTGGAGTGGCCCCGAGGCCGAGGCGGAGGATGCCTATGAGCCGCTGTTGGACGCGGCACAGCAGGCACAGCAGGCGACCAATGGCGCAGCGCATGATGCAGTGGAGCTGTCGCCGCCGCCCACACGGCGCCCTAGCCACATGCACCTCACGGCGGCATCCGGGCTTGGAGGTGCAGCTGCACCAGCAGGCATGCCAGGGCAGCCCGGCCGCCACGAGAGCATGGACTGTGAGGAGCAGCTGACGCCGCGCAGCCTGCACGCCCACCTGCTGACGCAGCAGCGGCAGAGCCTGCTGTGCAGCCCGCTGTCCAGCATGCACGCAGGCAGTGGTGAGGCGGGGCGGGCTGGACAAGGGTGGCAGTGTGGTTAGCACAAGGTGGCACTGCCGTTCCTGCGGCTGCATCCTGCATGTCAGTGGCGCTGCGCTTGTTCCAGCCACACCATTTGCCCTTTCCCTCCTGCAGGCACGCGCAAGCTGCAGCTGTCTGTGGAGTTCCGGGGCCTGGGCCTGCGCCTGCGCTCCTGCGGCAAGAGCGTGCTGCAGAGCGTGTCGGGCGCGCTGCAGGCCTGCACCCTGACCGCCATCATGGGCCCCTCTGGTGAGCATGCGGTTGTTGGACCTCTTCATAAAGAAAAGACCAGGCTGATGCACACGTTAAGCCAGCTGCCATGTGGCTGTCATATTTGACTGGGTGCTGCCTCCACTCCCACCCACCCATCCTGCCTGCCTGCCCACCTGCTGCAGGCGCGGGCAAGTCCAGCCTGCTGGCCGCGCTGAGCGGCAAGGCGGCGGCCTACGGCGTGGTGACGGGCAGCACTCTGGTCAACGGGCGGCCCGACCGGCTGGAGCGCTACAAGTCGCTCATGGGCTTTGTGCCGCAGGTAAGCCGGGTGGGTAGGCTTGGTGCCGGTGTGCCTGCTGGGCTCAGACTGCTTCAAGACCGCCTTGTCTTGGCGTGCCTTCCTAACTGCCCCCGTTCGCGGGTCCCTTGTCACCTTCCTTGCCTGCTGTACATGCTAGCCCCCAGCCCAACACAACCCTTCTACCCTTGACTCCGCCCGCAGGAGGATATCATGCACACCACGCTCAGCGTGTTTGAGAACCTGCTGTTCTCAGCGCGCTTCCGCCTGCCCGCCGCCTACACGCGCAAGCAGCGCCTGCTGGCGGTGGAGCGTGCCATTGCGGTGCTGCAGGCGAGGCGGCTCTGCTGGACACAAGGGGTGGTAGGGGCTGGGCAGGGTGAAAGGAGGCAGCATGCACCGCCAGCGGCCACCAGCTGCCGAAGAGACGGGTGCCTCTGCTTCCCAACTGCCATGCAGTTGGAGGACGTGCGTGATTCGCTGATTGGAGACGAGGAGACGCGAGGCATCAGGTGGGTTCGTCGTTACTAAGCTGCATTTTGTGGGATCCAGCACTGTGCATAATTGCAGTGCCTCCTGCTGCCTGCCTGCCTGCCCGCACCATGTGACCCACAGCCTCTGCTTGTTGCTGGCACGTGTCGTTGCAGTGGTGGTCAGCGCAAGCGCGTGAATGTGGGCCTGGAGCTGGTGGCGGAGCCCTCGCTGCTCTTCCTAGGTGAACCAGGCTGCCTGCCTCTGCACTCGGACCAGGCCTGCCTGCTTTGCATGCCATGGTTGCTGCTTGGAAGCCACGGGTGTCTTGCAAGCGGAACAGAACACTCAGCCACCCCTTGCTGTGCTATTTTCCCCATTGCAGACGAGCCGACTTCGGGGTGAGCGACAGTTGGTCAGGGCACAGCTGCCCAGCACATGCCGGAAGCATGTCAGAACTTCATCCTGCACTGCCTGATGTGCCAGCATTTCATCAGGCACGCTGCATGCCTGCTCCGCCCGCTTGCTTGACACCATTTCCCCCATGCACCGCCGCAGGCTGGACTCCACCGCCAGCTACTCGCTGGTGGCGGCGCTGCACGACATCTCACGCTCTGGTGTCACCGCCGCGGCGGTGGTGCACCAGCCCTCCTGGCCCTGCTGCCGCCTGTTTGACCACCTCATCCTGCTGGGCAAGGGCGGGCGCACGGGTGAGTGCAGCGGGTTGCTTGGGAGGTGAATGTAGCAAGCTCTCTTGGGAGCCCGCTGGTGTGGCTACATTTGATGCCCCCTGCCTTAAAAGTTTGGCACATGCCACGCAATGCTCCCTTTGATTGCACGACACCTCAAGATGACTTACCGTTGCCCAAGATGCCGACCTGGCCAATCCCATGCCACCTGACCTGCAGTGTACTACGGTGCGGTGGCAGATGCGCAGGCGTACTTTGAGGGCTTGAGCTACGAGTTCCCGCTGCAGCAGAACCCGGCCGACACGCTGATGGACATAGTCAGCGGCGCGCTGCTGCGCCCCGGCCAGGTGCTTGTGTGCAGTGGGCGTGCACTGGACGTGCAGTGGCAGCCGGGAGCAACTTTTGCAGGTGGGGTGTGTACAGCATGGCCACTGCTAGCGTCAGCACCACAAGCAGTTTGTTTGCTCACACCCAAAGCCATTGTGTCTGCCACCTGCAACACTGCTGCGCAGGCCAGTGCTGCTGAGCTGTGTGACGCCTGGGAGGCTCACTGCGGCCGCCCAGCCGGGGACTCGGGTACCCAGCAGAACGGCGAGGGTACCGGCGGGCAGGCCGTGCTGACGCAGCGGCAGGGCAGCATCGCGCTGCGGCAGGCCGAGGGCGGCGGCAGCGGGGCAGCAGGAGGAGAGGACGAGGCAGTGGAGGCTAGCGATGGCAGTGAGCTGCTGGGCGGTGCGGAGGAGCGGCGCAGCTGGCGGCGGCGCCTCAGGTGGGCCGGAGGGTACGTTCCAGCTTGGGAAAGACTGTGCAGCGCCCCAGCAACATTGCGTATCAGCTGTGCCCCACTGTCCAATTCGGTTGCGATCCAGCTTGGGCATTATCGTGCAGCCCAGCGCAGCAGCCCACCCAGTTGTGTCATGTCTACTGACTGCAGGGAGGCGGTGCTGTTTGGGCTTGCGTACATTGTTGCTGGCACCGCCGAGGCGTGGCAGTCCTTGAAAGAGGCACTACCGCAGGTGGAGGCCCCTCGGTGGGGCGCTCGCCTGTTTGGCCGCTGGCGCCGCGACGGCGGTGGCTTTGACGGCTCTCTGGCAGGCTACACGTCAGGTGTGCTTGTTGCCGCATGAAGGCTGAGGGTGGATGCACGGTCAGCAAATGCAGCATCTTGCGTGGCTTCCAGCCAACCTGCGCCGTGGAGTTCTCACGTTTGAGTCGCCCTGCACTGCGCCCGCCTGCAGACATGGGCAACGGCAACGGTGGTGGTGTGGCCTCCCGTGCTACCATCCGCCGCGTCACCCCCGGCTTCCTCCCCCAGTTCTACTGGTCCCTGGGCCGTGCCCTGCTCAAGCGGCTGCGCGAGCCGCTCAGCATCTTCACAGACTATGCCATCTTCGCTCTGACAGGTGGGTGGGTTGGGGGATGATGGCGGTTGAGCAAGGTCGGAGGGAGCCTGGACAGGCAGCAGCAGGTCAGTCGGGATTGAGGTGCCCTGCACAGCGCACATGGTGAACCTTGCTGCTGCACCCACACTCGGTTGGTTGCGAGCTGTTTGCCTCCGCTTGCAGGCATGACGCTGGGGCTGATCTCCGACCGGGGGCGCGAGACCATCATGCACTTTGCGGGTGCGGTGCCCGGCAGCTGTGGGAGGGCTGGGGCCTTGTTGATTATGGGAACAGCGAAGCCATCTGCATGTTGCTTGCAAGTGCCTATGGCTGAGCCAATCTCCCTGCCTTGACTCACAGCTGCTGTCTGGGTGCCTGCCCCTCCTCCCACCTCCCTCACCCCCTGCAGTGTCCATCACCTACTCGGTGGTGGCGCTGGGCCTCATGTCCACCGTGGGCGCGCTGCCCACCTTTGGCCGCGACCGAGTCGTCTTCTTCCGGGAGTCTGCTTCGGGTGAGCCATATGGCGGTGCTTGCAGGCTTGTTTGTGCACCTGCGAGATGCACTGCCTGGTGATAAGCTTTGCTCATTGACATGTATGCTGCAGTGCTGACACCTCAACTCTTGCCTGGGCGCCTTCCGGCCCGCCACCATCCACAGGCCTGAACCGGCTGGCACACTTCCTCGCCCTGGACACATTCGACCATGCGGGCACAGTGCTGCGCTCTGCAGTGTACTTCATCATGTATTACAGCTTTGCGTCGCCACGGTGCGTTGATGTAGACGGCTTGTGTTGCGACAACGGTTGGAATCGTGTGCTAGTGTTGCAGAGCGCGACGGGGATGGGCCCACGGCTGTCATCTCAGCAGCCCAGGGAGCGTGATGACCATGCCATTTGATCAGGCAATATGGCTGGGCTTCCCTCGCTCCATGCAGGGCGGTCATCTGGCAGATGCTGCTCGTCAGCATCTTCATCACTTACTGCTGCACGGGCATGGCGTACGTGCTGTCGCAGGTGCGTCCAGGCCGGGCCGCCTCTCTGTGCCTGCACTGCTGGGGTGCACATCCCGTGGGCCCCTCATTAGCACCAGCTGGAATCTGGCGAGGTTGCAACTCGTCGCTACAGCACCAGTGCGCACCTTCTGTTCGTCCCCTACCTAGCATTGCCTGCAACTCGCCCTCCTGCCGCCCCATTTGCACTGCCGGCAGGCGCTGGACCCCTCGGCAGCGCAGCTGTCGGCGGCCACCCTGGCGCTCATCAACACTCTGATCGCGCGGCAGGGCCATGCCCGGGGCCTGGTCAAGCTGGCCCAGACCTTCAGCTTTGCGCGCTGGGGCCTGGAGGGATACGTCATTGCCGAGAGCAACCGCCTCACGGTGAGATGGCTGGGCAGGGGACCGGGGTTTTGAGAGGATTCAGGGGTCAGGTTAGGGTCGTGGTACTGCTGCACATGAGACAGCCCTGCTTGCACTCTTACCTCTGCACACCTAGCTCACTGCTTAGCTTACCCCTGCCCTTCCACTTGGCTCTCCTGTGCGCAGGGCGTGTGGCTGCTGGCGCGCTGCGCGGACCTGCAGGGGCTTGAGTACGACGTGCGCCGCTTTGGTCTGTGCCTGCTGGCCCTGTTTGGCCTGGGGCTCATGTTCAGGGCCATGGCGCTGGTGGCAATGCTCACGCTGCACCGCGACAAGCAGCGCTGAGCAGCGGGCTGGAGCGTGTGCCGTGCTGCAGCTGGCTTGTTGAGTGGAAAGCCTTCCGTACAAGTGACTTGACAAGAGAACCCCTGACTGAACAGACCACTATCCGTGAGCGCTATTCTTCCTTTGCGTACTGCACCTCGGCTTACTCCCCCTCTTGTGCGACCGAATCCCACTGTACACACCTTGCTGTCACGCACTTGTTACACATAACTCCACAGCAGGAGAGACGGTCAGGCTGGTCAGCAGTCAGTAGTTAACGATAACACGCCACCAATACACGTTCACCACTCGTCCTCGTCAGAGTCCAGCTGCGCCTTGGCGCTGTACTTGGGCCGCGCATCGCCGCCTGCACGCCCCCGCCGCGCGCGCCGCCCGCCTGCAATGATGTTCCCTGGGTCCACGTCATCGCCTGCAACGGGAATGAGGGTTGGGAGAATGGGTAAAGGGTGCAAGAAATGTGGGAGCGGCATGGAGGTGCAAGATGGCCCCAGAGCAGGCGTCAAGTCTGTGCAGTGCCGAAGACAGACGGAACGATTTGCATAGCACAGCCCGCATGCGGCAGGCTTCGGGCGTCCACCTGCAAACTAAGTGGGCGCCCAGGCCCATGCAGCCGCCCACCCACCTGACAGCCCCTCCTCGATCTTGCCCCAGCCCTCGCCCTCGCCGCCCGCCGCCTTGCGCTTTTTGCTGCCCGACGGCTTGCTGGAGCTGGGGCCCGCCTCGCCCGCCTGCTGCTCCGCTGCCGCCGCAGCCGGCTCGCCGCTTGCGCCTGCGGGCTCGTCCTCTGCGTGTGGCAAAGTTGCATGAAGGCACATTGGATGCAACAGACGAGCAAGGCAGAGGTGCAAACTCACCATGCATGCTGCATGCGAGAGAGCAAGCTGCATGGCCAAGGAGACTGCGTCAGCGGCGCAAGCCAACGAGCCCGCGTTAACTGTCCTCAGCTTGCCAGCGCACCTTCCTCCTCCTCCTCCTCTTCATCGTCCTCTTCGTCCTCGTCCTCATCCTCATCCTCATCAGCGTCCTCGTCTTCATTGTACTCCTGCGGGGTAGACACAAAGCCACAGTTGCATGGGCCGCTCACACGAGTGCAGGGGCAAAGCCTGGTGGCTGAGGCTGTGTGACTGCCCCATTCTCAGCTCACTATGCAAGACAGCAGCCGTCTGATCTGCGTGGCAAGCAGCAAGCTGTGAATACCACGTGTAAATGCCGGCATCGCACCTCCTCCTCGTCCTCCTCGTCATCTGCATCCGCCGCCGGCTCCTCATCTGTCACGGGCGCCTTGCCCTTCGCCTTGCGCCGCGCCTCAGCCTCGGCATCAACCGCCACCTCCTCCTCGGCAGCCGCTCCGGTCTCTGGTGGCCAGGGCGGGGCACGGTTGCCAGTCAAGCGCACGGAGGGAGCGGCAATGGCACACCGGCGTGCGGTGCGGCGGCGGCGCCTGCCGCCGAACGCTGTCGCCGTCCCCAGGGCGGTGCGGCGTCTCTGCGCCTCGGACACTTGCTGGGCGCGCGCTTGATCCATCAGGCGACTCACCCACTGGCTTCTCCTGCTCGGCGCTCATCGTCCCGCGCTTCTGCTGCTTGCAAACGGTCGGTAGACCGTGTCTTTGGGTCAATGGCAGTCCTGTGCAACGAGAGACAGGCTCGTTCGGCACGATGGCGTCGTCTACAAGGCGGCCTGCTACCCATGCATGTCATTTCGGCACTGTCGCGCTATTAACGCGTGATCGAGTATGAGGATCAGTTGGAGGCTTTGATCTGTGCACCGGCCAGCGAACAGCCTTCCCTGCTCGGCAAGCGCACCCTGAACTTGC
>VFQQ010003674.1_pt1 | contig 14591 bp, 28 predicted proteins | sample 3512341 | NCBI WGS metagenome assembly VFQQ01 (sample SAMN10412373, study PRJNA504923) | tailings metagenome | isolation source: Relicate 2 Philex TSF1 revegetated site | place: Philippines: Tuba, Benguet | collected 2017-08-29 | reverse complement strand
GCCAGGGCTGGGTGATGATGATCTTGATCAGAGGGCGGACGGTGATCTCCACCTTGCGGGGCGTCACACCCCAGCGGCTCCACTTGCCACCCGAGCTTGTGATGGACAGGCCTCCCAGGACAAAGGGGCGGCGCGGCGTGATTTCAATGACCTTGTTGCCGTACAGCACGACCTTGAGATCGGTGGTCAGGGGGTCGACGTCGGTTTTGACCACCGCGCCATAGGCCCAGGACACGGACACAAGGGACTGCTGGCCCTGCGGATCGCCGCCAAATGGGAGAGGGTTGTAGAGGGGGGTCTGTTTGGGGTTGGACTGCGGCGTGCTGGTGCTGCTTGCAAAGCCGTGCTGAGTTGCACGCTTGCATGCAGGGCAACTTTGCAAGGCACACTCTTGCATCTAGTGCCGCCTCTTGCCATGCGGTCCCTCGCATCGCAGCCAGCCCCCTAGACAGGGGCTCACCAGCGTGGGGCCGTCAGCGGCGACGCCAACCAGCTGCCACTTCATGGGCTTGTGGAGCAGGTCGGACACGATCTGCGAGGCGCAATAGAGTTCAGATGCACGCATTGGGATCTGCATGCGCTGTACCACGCAGGGCGCGAGCGGCAGCTCACGTGCAGGGCCGGCGCCTGGCTTGCAGCACAGCGGTAGCACGGAGCAGTGTTGAACAGCCAGGTGGAGGCGCAGTAGCAATAAAAATGGTTGTAGGCAGTAGGCGGTCGGCAGAGCAGGGCTCACGTTCACAGCGCCATTGACGGGGTCTGCGGTCCAGGTGTAGGGCTTGCCGTCAAAGCCGACGCCCTTGTTGTTGGCCAGTGCTGCGCGAAATGGGTGGTTGGATGGGCAGCTGGGTGTGTTGCAAAGCTACCTCTGGCGTATGAGAGGGCGCAGTCAGCCTGCAGCAGGCCAGGCCCTGCTTGCCTGCTTGCTGGCACATGCCTGCCTGCCTGCCCAGGAGGCGCGGCTTGCATGCGCAGTGGCGGCGCAAACCGTACCGGCATGCTTAGTTTGGGGCGGCCAAAGTGAGGTGCTGTCGCCATGCAGGGCCGACCCATGCAGCGCACATGCACAAACTACATACACCCGCAGACCCCTCCAGCTGGCTCACCAGTGCCGACGGCCTCGAAGCGGGGAGCCTTCTGGGGAGGCCAGTTGTTGGCGAGCGCGGGGGCGGCCAGCGCCAGCAGCGCGAGGTAGAGGAGGGTGCGCATGCTGGGGTTTCCTGCAGGGGCGCGTTGGAGCAGAGACTCGTCGGTGGGAAGAGCGGTGTGGGCGGGCGCCCTTGCAGTGGGCGCAGAGACACCGGGGCATGCCAGGGGCATGCCGGCTGGTGTGGCACCCGAGGCAAGCGTCGGGGGGCAGGAGGGGCGGGGAGCAGAGTGTCTGACAAGCAGCCCATCTCCCTGTGCCCAGCCCCACCTCACCTTGGGCTCGAGTCTGTCTGGGTTACTTGCGCGGCCCTGCAGGTAGGGGCGAGGTGCTTGCAAATCAGCCTTCCTGTATAAGTGTCACAGTGGCGGCGGCAGGCGCCGGCGGCGGCAAGCACGGTGTGGATACCGCACTGTGGCAAGAAGATGGCACCCCAACCCCGGCTGTTTCGGATGTCGGAGAACTCCCTAGCCTCGATCAACGGGACGGCAGCACTGCGAAGGGCGGGCAGCGGCCTCCCCTCCCTCCCGAGTTTTGGGGGAGGCCGCCTTCGGCGCCGCAAAAGGCTTCAGGCAGCCCTATCGCCCGCCCTCCAACACATCGGCGATTGTCGGGGGCAGCGACGTTGCCCGAGCGCAGCGGCCCCGATACGAAGCGGCCTCAGCGCCCAAGCCCACCACGCATTCGCGCTGGACCCAAGACTAAACGCCACAACACGCTCACCTAGAGTCCAATTGGGTGATACGGTGGCCTGTAGGCGCGGGGTGGCGATGAACGAGTTGGGCGCGCTTGATCAAGGCCGGCGGCGGCCTCTGGCGGCTGATGGCCGGTCGAGAGTTATGGAGCGGGTTGAATTGGCGAGCAGGAGGCGGGATGGGCAGCCCACATGCGGGATTTGCAGTGCCATCCGCGCAGCGCACGCTGTGGCGGCAGCTCCCGCACGCCCCGGATTTGGAGGGCATGCACCCTTGCCCTGCAGACAGCGACCACAGCAAGCCCCAGAGTGGTGTATGGAGGTTAGGGTTTGGGGCATGTCATGGCAGGGCTCGATTCTGTGCCAAGTCTGGGATGTGAAAATTGTTGGGCGCCGGCGCCTTCAGCTGCCGCTGCCGAGCAGCTGGATCCGGCGCTCGGCACCCGCCCCCGCAGCTGGTGCTTACTGGCCGAATGGACGCGGTGTTAAGATCCCTCATCCGTCTTCCATCTTCCCACGCTACGTTTTGAAGTATGGGTCAGCAGCAACACTGCCAGCATGCGCTCAAAGCTGGCTGCTCCTGCCCATGCGCACGTGAGCACCTCGAGATGGTGTCTGGATGTGGGGCACGCCTTGGCAATCAGCAGCAGTTGAAGGCATGGGAGGGGGGTGCACACTTGGTGTGCAGGGACGCGTGCGAAAGAAGGCGGACACCCAGTGCCGCCGACTGCCAAGCGGCATGCCATTTGGGGTGGCAACTGCAACCTTTGCCCATTTCCCGACTGCCGGGTACAAATATGCATAGCTCCATTGCAGCCGAGGGCAGCAGGCCAGCCTGGCAGTCGGCAATCAATCTAGTTCTATAACGGGAGCTGTCCTATGCACCCTGTCCTCCGCACGCTTCACCGCCCGCTCTTTCACTCTGCCTGCCGCTAGTTGGACGCTGGCGGCATCGGCTGCAGCATCTGGGGATGTAGTTCAGTATGCTGGTTCATTCGCCCCAGAGGATCATTGGCACCAACGCTCGGCCTGATGAACAAGTACATGCCATCAACGCTGCAGTCCAAACAGAGTTTCAGCTCGCCTCCGCGACGTCATGACGCAGCAGCGGCGGGCGAGCTGGCACCGCCACCCCTCGCCTGCTGCAGATCCTCTACCGCTCCACAATTCTGGTAGGACATTCAGCGGCCCTCCAAAGCGCCTCCAAACGGCAGGTGCGCACCGGGGCGGTCGAGCGGGCCGGTTGGCCTCCCCCGGCGGCCGGACCCCAAACAGTTGGAGGGCTGGGCAGATGCTGCAGCTGCATTCCCATCTCCTTCCTGCCGCCGCACCCGCCCCGCTGCCGCCGCCGCCGCTGCTGCCATTCGTCGAAAGATGAACATTTGGCAGAGCAACACCTGTTTGCTGGCAGTCTTAGGGTCTATCGTGCAGCGGCCGCTCCATCTGTGCAGTGAGGTCAACTCCGCTTGAGCGGCGCAGCGGCTGAGTGTAAAGCAACGGCCAACCTTTCGGAAAGGGAGTGCACACTCGCAATGCCCCTGAAGGCCCCCGCCGCGCTGGAGGCTGTGTTTCAGCACATCACAACGCAAGCCCCGCGGGGCACGTACGTGATTGGGCAGCGCTGGCCAAAGTTTTCTGAGGAGGTGCGCATGCGTGTTCAGGGCCTCTTAGGGCAGGGGGCCGGGGCAGCTTTCCTAAAGCATTGATTTGTGTGACCCGCTCATGCTCAGTTCTGCCCCCATGCCCCAGTCAGCTTCTGGGGGACGGCAGGTAGCTGCTGGCGTGTACTGCCAACTGCACAAGCCCTGCTGTCGCCCAGTCTTTGCTACATTTGAGCTCGCTGCGCCCCGGCACGTACAGCAGCATCCCACGCCTTGCCCCTTGCTTTGCAGTGGTACTGCGAGTAGCTAGTGATCGAGCAGCCCCGCCTGCGCCCTTGATTGGCGCCCCGGCGCATAACAGCAGCGTTCTTACGCCTATTCCACCTCCGCAGTGGTACTGGGAGCAGCTGGTGGACAAGCAGCCCTTCCGGAGCGTGTATGAAGAGGAGGCTGGCGCAGCGCAGCCGCTCATCTGGGCGCGGCCCCGCAACCTGAGCCAGACGCCGAGGGAGCAGTGCGAGCTGCTGGGGCTGGTGCAAGAGGGGATGGAACGCAGTGGGCCTGGCCAGGTGGGTGGCGGGTGAGGCAGGGAGCGGGGTGTGCAGCAGATGTGTGGTGGGTGAGGGACGGGAGATGACGATACAGCATGGTGGGCCTGGCCAGGTGGGGGAGGGGATGGGCAGTGCTGCGTTGCAACGGCCGGGCCGTGAACTCTGGGCAGCCACTCTCAGCAGTGATGCTGCAACACATGCCTTCACTGAAGTCAGTTCCACCATGCTTGCAGGAGGTGGTGCTGCAAGGCCTGAAAAGCTGCCCAGAGCTCAACGGCCGCGTGTTGCCGCTGTCGGACCATGGCGCACCCACCACCCACCTAGCTGCCGGCCGTGTGCCCGTGCAGCTCGCAGACGGCGGCAGAGAGGTGGCGGTGCGGCCCGAAAACCTGCGCAGCCCACACGCTGCGGCAGCAGGCAATGGTGCGGCAAGCGTTCGGGCGGCGGCAGCAGCGGCGGCGGGGCCAGCCGGGACAGCCGCAGCGGCGCAGCCTCCCGGCAGCCAGCAGCAGCAACAGCAGCAGCAGCAGCAGCAGCAGCAGCAGGGGCCCAAGGCCGAGATGCTGCGCTTGCTGGAAGCTGAATTCTGGCTCTGGACCACAGGAGCCACCCTGACTGCCACTAACCTGCAGCAGGGCGGCATGCGGGAGCCGCACATCCGCTGCTGCAGCTGCGGCGCGGCACGGGATCAGCCCGGCCGCTACGTGGCGCTGAAACGCACCGCCCGACTGCGCACTGCCGCGCTGCCCGACTCTGCACTGCGCCTGCTGTGCGTGGACTGCTACGCTGAGGCCGCTGTGGAGGCCGGCGTGCCGATGACAGCTGGCGGCGTGGAACAGTTTGTTGACGAGTCTATGATGGGTGCAATGGAAGCGTGCCACCAGCTGCTGGGCTTTGCACGCATGCAGTGGGGCGGGGAGAACTTTGGCAGCGGGGCGCTGTATTGACGCATTGGCATGCCTGGCTGCCAGCATCGGTGGCTTTGGTGACAGCGGCTGCTTGTAAAAAGAGTGGAAACCAGAGAGCACAGCCAGGGTGCAGATAGATTGCTTGAACAGGCGCTGCAACCCATGTACTAGCGCATGCCTGGCATCTTGGGCGGGCCTCAAAATGGAGGCGGCGCTGCTGCCGCCGCGAAACCCTGGTGGCTGTAGCGCTGTAGTGCGCCTCGGTGTATAAACGCATCTGTATGCCTTGATAGCAAAGTTTGGAGGCATGCCGTCAAGAGCCGCGCAAGCCCCTCACGGGAGGCGGTCCCAGCGAGCGTTCGTGGCAGCTGCCCTGGCAATCGCAGCAGCAGCGCAGATACCGGGTGCGCCAGCAGCTGCGGGGTGGGTAGAGCTGCTCGCCCCTGCTGCCGCCACATGCCGCCGGCCGCCGCTCACCGCCCTGCCTTGCATACAACCCCATGCTGCCGTTGTCTCCAGGCTCGGCTGCTGAAACATCCAATCTGCTCATATGGAGTAAGTTCAGTTTGAATGCACTCGGGCTTGAAACCAGGTGCAGAGAGCGGATGCCCCGGCTGCTTGTGCCAAAGTAACCAAGCCCCTCCCTGCCGTGAAGACCGGGAGGTGAACACGACCCTGCCGCTGCCGGAAACGGTGCCAGGCGACCGCGAGTTCGTTTCCTTGTCTGTGTCCAACAGCCACGCGTGCATGCTGGATGCCGCAGGCGCTGCCTTTTGTGTCGGTGAGTCGGTACCATCAGCACCATACCACTCGGGCGGGCTCAGCTGTGACACAGATGCACCTCATGATCGTGCGTGCCCGAGACGCTGCCAACACATGGACACCCTTGCACCGCCCCTTCCGCTGCCACTTGCAAACCAGGTGGAAACTACTATGGGCAGCTTGGGGTGGACCCCTCGCTCACCCCTGGCAACAGCTCGGACACACCTGTGGCCGTACCAGGCGGGCACTTATTCGCTGCCCTAGCCGTAGGCAACGACTTCACGGTTGCTGTCCTGCCCAACAAGTCCCTTTTGAGCTGGGGTCGGAATGATATGGGGCAGCTGGGTCAGGGCACTACCGCTCCCTCTGCCACGCCAGCTCTCGTTCCGGTGCCACTCCGGGCGAGCTCAGTCGCCGCTGGAGAAAACCACATGTGCGCAGTCGATGCAGACACGCAGGACACGATTTGCTACGGGTAAGTGCCAGGACTCCACGCGCTCGTTGACTCGATGCAGCGGCTGCCTACGCTCTCTTTGGGCTGGTCAGCACCTGTGCCATGCAGTTTAGCAATTGCCATCGAAGCAAGGTCGCTGCCCTGCCCCTCTTTCAGGAGCTGCTCTGAGGGGGAGTGCGGGTCTGGGGACCCCACCAATACCTCAGATTCGGTAGCGGGAACGCGCGTGGTTGGCGGCCTCTCCTTCCAGGCCCTGTCTGCGGGGAGTCAGTTCACCTGTGGCCTCACTGCCACCGGCGATGCATACTGCTGGTGCGGCGGGCAGGTGGCGGCCATGGCAGCATGTTTGCTCAGGAGGGCCGTAAGATTTTGGTGATTCCCATGCGTTGGCCGTTCTCTATCATTGTCATCTGGCCACTAGCGCAGGGGCTATAACGCGCTCGATCAACTGGGCAACAGCAGCTCGCGGACGCAGTCGTTCACCCCGCTGCTCGTCCAAGGCGGCCACAAGTTTGAGCAGATCAGCAGCGGCCAGGAGCACTCGTGTGCCATTGCCCGGGAACCAACAAATTCGACAAGCACATGGTGCTGGGGGTGAGTAGCGGCTACTACTGCAGCAACTACCACCAACGGAATGTGAGCCGCATATTGGGCAGGATGCTGAGGGTGGTGGATGTACGGCTGTTGGCTGCCTTCCAAGCAGGGGGACTCCGCACTGGCTGGCTTGTGGCTCAAACGTTGAAGACCGCCTTCTATGCCACCATGTTACACAGAGACAACTACGGCGGAGCGCTAGGATATGGCAGCACCGCATCGGTGAATGTGCCTGTGCGGGTTGTGGGCGACCACCAATTCTCAAGTGTAGCAGCGGGCTACCGGCTGACGGCTGGCATAGAGCAAGGCACCAGCAGGGCGTTCATATGGGTAAGGCGCTCCTGCTGCGGCTGCAGCAGAGGGGCCGGTGAAGGTTGACAGAAGAGCTTCCCCTGGACTAGCAGCACATCCAGTCTCAGGGCTCTCACAAGTACTACCCTGGCATGCTGTAGGGCGAGGAAACCAATGAACTGAAGTCTGAGAACCTGCCGACGCCCACGCTCATCGATAATAGCTCTTATCTGGCCCTGGATGCCGGCGTGTTTGAAATGTACGGCCTGCTGCAAACAGCCACAACCCCCGCTGCCCCTGCACCAACAGCTGCCAACCAACCATCGGCCCAAGCAGATGGTGGCAGTAGCAGCTCTGTTCCTGTTGGCGCCATTGCGGGAGGCGTGGCCGGTGGAATGGGTGAGTGCTGGGCGACTGGTACTGAGTTCGTTTGAATTATTCTCGGGCGCATACTCTTGAAGAAATATGCCAGCTCAGGCAGCACATCTTCCTTATGTGCTCAGCGGCTTTACCTGCCACTCCACCCTGTTAACTTGGATTGCAGTGGGAGTGGCGGTGCTGGCGTTCCTGGCGGTGCGCCCTGGCAAGGGCTGGCTGCGCAAGCGGCAGGCGCCTCACAGGACCGGCGCACCCACGGACGGTCAGCTGGAGAGCGGCAAACTGTTGTCATCTACAGAGGCAGCTGGAAGCAAGCTCACACCGTCGGCCTCTCCCCATCTGACACCAGGAGCATCGACAGGCAAGCAATTAAGGTGGGGAGGTCACTGTGGCGGCAGGTTGGGCAGGCGGCAGGAGAAGCGCATGCCTGCCGACCTCAGTGCCGACCTGATGTTGGCAGCTTGCAAGCCATTGCGGTTCTGAACTAGATGGTGCCGTTTGCCCACTGCAGCCTTGACACGGACCCCGTGTTGACAGTTATTGCAAGCAACCTGGATAGCCACCTGGCAGCCAGCAGAGCCGCAGAGCCGTCCCCAAAGTTGGATGGCGGCAGCAGTGGCGAGCTGCAGCGGTGGCACGTCAACTGGGACGATTTGCGTGTGGAGCGCCTGCTAGGCCGAGGCTCCTTTGGGCGGGTGAGCTTAATCAGGATGAATCGCATCAGATGGTCTGATCTCATGGTTGGAGTCCGAGAAGCAGTGGCAGAAAGCAAGCTGCTTGCCCAGTAGGTGCCACCCTGTGACTCCCAACACAACCCCACCCTCCACCCTAACTTCACCCTCCCCCGCCCCGCCCCGCAGGTGTACCTGGCTCGCTGGGACGAGACCCCCGTTGCCGTCAAGGTGCTGCTGACGCCCGATATGGTTGAGCAAGGGGAGCTGCAGCTGCCGCCCGGGGTGCTGCGGGACCTGCAGGAGGTGAGCAGGGTGGGAGGGAGGCTTGTTGGCGGGGGATGCATCGATTGATGGCCAGGCTGCAGTTGCGGGGCTGTGTTTCATTATTCAGCCGCCGAGCTTGGCACCAGCCCCCAGTCTGCCCGCAGGAGGCGGCTGTGATGGCGCGCATGCGGCACCCCAACCTGCTCAACTTCCTGGGGCTGTGCACCCTGCCGCCCTGCATCATCACGGGCGCGGCGCAGCAGGGGCGGCGAAGCACAGGGTTCAGCATCATGCGGGTTGCTGTGGCAGCACACTGGGCGTGGTGGTAGCTCCTCTTGGCCCATGCTGTCCTTCTCTTGCTGCTACGATACACTGCAACCCTGTCTGCCCGCCACACCCCTCCCTGCTGCAGAGTACTGCGGCCGCGGCTCGCTGTTTGACGTGCTGCAGGCGGCCAGCAGGGACCCAGCGCGAGCAGCAGAGCTGACGTGGCGACGTCGGCTGGGCATGGTGGGCTGGCGTCGGCTGGCGGGGTGCAGGCAGTGCAGCATGCGTCTCCCATGTTGCTGTACCCTATCTGCCCTGCTTCAACATTCGATGGCCTCTCCCATGCACCGCACACCGACAGGCGCTGGATGCGGCGAGCGGGCTGCTCTACCTGCACCGCCGCAGCCCACCCATCATTCACAGGGACATCAAGGTATGTACCTACCGATGTGGAAGGAGCAGCCAGAGAATGGGTACAGGCAGGAGAGCAGCCACCTGGCACACATCACACGCTGCAGAATGCCAGGGTGCTCAGCATGTGCTACCCAGCTGAGCCTGCCATGCTGTGCCCGCTAAGCCCCTTTCCTGCAGAGCCCCAATCTGCTGCTGGACGACAACTGGCGCGTGAAAGTTGCAGACTTCAACCTGAGGTACATGGGAGCTCAGGCGACCCTGTTGGTTGCCAGGATATTTATAAGCAAGTAACTACTCCTGCCTCTTGGCCGGCCTCACTTTTCAGCTTACTTGCCCGCCTCCTCTGTTGCCCGCAGCAAAATCCTGGCGGAGCAGCCTGCTGGGACACAAACCTCTACACGTGGCGCCACTAACCCGATCTGGCTGGTGGGCAGGAGCAGAGCACACAGCGGGCGGGGTGCATGGCAGCGCACTGGTTATGCAGACGATGTTCGACCGCACGTTTCGGAACACAATGTGCCCCGCTTGTCCTCCCGCTCTGCCTTCCGCAGGCACCAGAAATTTTGCGAGGAGGGCGCGCCTCGGCCGCAGCTGATGTGTACGCCTTTGGCCTGGTGTTGTGGGAGGTGAGAGCGCGGCTGTAGCTGGACGGGCCACCGCTGAAGAGCCTGGGCCGTTGGGCACATGCAGGGCTCGTGGGACACGGCTGCAGGTGCCAATAACATAACGCATCCGGGCTCAGAGCAAGGGACATGCGGCATGATCAGGGAGTGTCAGGGTGGCAGCATGCATGTGGGGTGCGCTTTGCTGCCGCAGCTACATGCCCTGCAGCAACATGATAGCAGTGCACCGACGCAGCTCGAGTGTCTGTGATTGCGCCCGGTGCCCCGCACACCTGCGCACTGACCGCCCAACCTGTGCAGCTGCTTACCTGGCGCCTGCCATGGCTGGAAGGCCAGCCAATGCAGCCCTTCAAGGTGCGCCAGTGCAATCCGGCCTGTGCAATCCTGCCAGTGCAACCCTGTGCACTGGAAAGCGGCGCTGCTCATTTGCTCACGCCTGTCGATGCCCAACCCAAACCGGCATGCAATCTTGCAGATTGCTCGCACCGTTGTGAGCGGCATCCGACCAGCCGTCCCACCTGCCAACGAGTTACCAGGTCCTGGGGCCTCCAACTTTGCCAGCCTCGACGAGTACTGCAGCATCATGAGGTGCGCATCTGTTGGTGGGCTTCAGCGGCGCGCCACCTGGCAAGCCGGACGTGTGGCATCAGCGTGCGTTGCACAGCAGGCGGCAGCTCTGCCGTGCTCCATTATTTTGTCCTCTACTCCGCCCGATCAGCTGCCTCCCACTCGCTGCAGGGCATGTTGGGCTCAGGATCCTGGCGAGCGGCCCACATTCTCAGATGTGGCGCCCCGCCTGCGTGCCCTGCTTGATGCGCTGCCGGAGTGACCGCCGCTGGCCGCATGACTGACATGAACATCCGGCGAGCAGCAGATGCCGTTTTATATGCTGTATCAAGCAGATCTGCAAGAGAAAGTCGCAGCTTAGTTCAGCATGCTTGCACGCACGGAGCACAGGACCGCCAGCCAGGCCCCGGAGCCCCGCGGCGTGCGGCGGGTCATGCCTCAACTGCAGTCGGGGTGGCGGCCGGCCGCTCTATTGCATAGTTAGACACCAGCAGATGTTTCGCAAACCAAAACCGCGCCGCTTAGCATCACGCTGCGGTAGCTTGCGGTCGGGGCGGCCTCCCCTCGAGCACCCAGCGCGTCTCGCCGCTTGAGAGCAATAGGAGGCGCTGTATAGCGCGCCACATGCGTAGAAGCAGACGGGCAGCTTGGGCATGTTTGGCGGTGGCGCTGGCGGCAACGGCGGCAGCGGCGCCCCAGCCGCCCCCTGCTGGCCTTGAGCCTGATGGAGTCTTATTTTGGGGTAGGGGCAGCTTTATGCATAACCATATGCTTGTCGCACTTGTCTGTATTGCTCGAACTAGCTGGCCGACTCCTTCACTTGCGCCTCCTTCACTTGCAGGCAACTCGACCGCCTCTCCACAGCCCATCCCCTCCAGCCTTCCCATTGCCACCATCGAATCCGGCAGCAGGGTTGGCAAGGGCGCGGGCTGGGCGGCATGCGGCCTCTTGACCAACGGCAGCGCCTTCTGCAACTTCGTGGCGGTCGTTGAAGACCTGGGTGGAGGCCAGCTCGTCCCAGACTTTGCCTATGTGCCAGAGCTGGTTGTCGTGCCAGGCGGGCACACATTTGCCAGCCTCACCGTGTCGCCCCGCCTCCTCGCCTGCGGCCTACTTGCCAACGGCTCTGCTCTGGTGAGCTGTCTTGGTGCATGATGCACTCCATGGTGCCTGCACTCCGTGGTGCCTTCGATTTTGCAATGCCCGCCTGAGCGGCAGCCCATGGCCCCATGCTGTGCTCTTGGTGCCCTTGCGGCTGCAGTGCTGGGGCAGGAATATCAAAGCCGCAATTGGAATTGGAAGCGAGGACTACGAGCTGGTTGCTGAGCCAACGGCCGTAATGCCCTCGCGCTCCTTCCGCCAACTTGTGGCTGGCGACCAGCATTTGTGTGGCATTGATGCTGCGACTGGCGAGACGGTGTGCTGGGGGTGCGTCCTTGCAAGGCCCGCCCGTTTTGTGAAGCGGGTGGGCTCGTCACATTGATGATGTTCCAATCTTGTTCTTCCTTGCAGAAGTGTCCAGCTGCTGCCGTGCAGCGCTTCCATGCTTCTGCAAACTACCTCGGCTGCTGGCTGGCTCGCCCACCCACGCAGGAGCAACCAATTCTCCGAAAGTGGTGCAGGTCCAGCGCCTGTGAGAGGAGAAAATACAGACACTGGGGCGGCGGTGAACCACACGCAGCCCGCCATCGTGCCAGGCAGCCACCGATTTGCATCGCTGGCGGCCGGCGGCGCCATGGCATGCGGCCTCACAGCAGCCGGGGACGTGTGGTGCTGGGGATGGAACGACCTCGGCCAGCTGGGGGCAGGGGCAGAGGCCTATGCCAGCGAAAAGCCCCTGGCTGTTGCCGGTGGCCACAACTTCACACAGCTGAGCATCGGCTCGCACCATGCCTGTGGTGTCACGGCTGAGAAGGCGACCTTCTGCTGGGGGTGAGCGGCGCTGGCATGTTCTTTTTTCGGGGCATGCACATGTGGCAGGGCGCCCGGTTTTCACCCTGCTCCTGCCCTGCCTGCACCGCAGGTCCAACCGAGATTTCCAGCTGGGAGTCAGCAATGTTGGGCAGAGCAACGTGCCCCTGCCTGTTGATGGAGGCCTGTTGTTTGAGAGCATTAGTGCCGATGACACACACACATGTGGCGTCCTGCTGAACGCGTCGGGCGTATGCTTTGGGTGCGCAACCAAGTTGTTGTGGATGTTTTTGTGCTACCTTGCGGACACGTGTATGCTACTATGGCCTTGTGTTTGTGGCCAACAACCCAAACTCCCTACTTCAGATCCAACGAAGGCGGGCGAGTGGGTGCAGGGGGCGCCGCAACCTTCTATGCCACGCCCACCCTGGTGGCTGGCGGCCACCTGTTTTCCGCCATTTCTGCCGGGCGGCCCAGCTATGGCATCCTACGGCCGGTTGGTGCGCCTGCGCTGGCGGCATCCAGCAGCCAGCCCAGCAGCCCTGTAGCGCCGCCGCCCATAACACCCAGCCCGCCATCTGAACCGGTGGCCACCTCTGGCGGTGTTATGGCTGGCAATCTCAACTCCCTGACCAGCCCCTTGGCTGCTCTGCCAGGGGATCGCGGCGCACAGCTAGTTTCCCTGGCCCCCGGCCGCGATCATTACTGCGGTCTGACCGGCGACGGCGCTGCATGGTGCGCTGGATCCAACTGGATGGGCGGCCTGGGCAACGACCTTGAGTCTTCTACGGGCGACTCAGCCGAGCTGGTGGCCGTCCACGGGGGCCTCCAATTCAGCTCCCTTGTTTCCGGCAACGACTTTACATGCGGCCTGCTGCGCAGCGACAATGCGACCGCCAACCAGACGGTGTACTGTTGGGTGCGAGGTGGTGGCCTGGCAGGCTTGCACGTTACGATGTAGTTTGATTGGCCTTGCCCCGTGGCATGTGGGGCCCCCAAGCCAATCTGTCGCCTCACTTCGTCACTTTGCTGCAGGGAGACAATGTTGGTGGAGTCATGGGCGACTATCGCCGCTGTGTCAACTCAAGTGACCCTGGACTTCCCACTGGCGATGCAGCAAACGGGTGCCCTGTGGCTGCGGATTACCGCGCCCTACACCCTGTGCCCGTCTTTCCGGACTTTCAGTTCAGCCTGCTGAGCGCGGGAGAGCAGGGCACCATTGCAGCCCAGGTCTGCGGCATTGCAGCTGGCACACGCCAGGGGCAGCTGTACTGCTGGGGGTGCGCGGGGATGGGGGGACGGTGTTATGCAGGAAGCAGATACATCGATGCTGGTACCTTCGAATTGCTGCAACATGCAGCCCTGCCCACCTTGTTTGCCCTCCACCACCTCAATGGCTGTGCAGATCAAACAGCTACGGCCAGCTGGCTGCAGGGCTTGAGGCAGAGGACGTCTATTACCTGGAGCCCCAGCTTGCCCAGAGCGAGCCACCAACCAATCGGTTCACATCAGTGTCGGTGGTTGCGCAACATGTGTGCGCAATAGCTGTTGATGGCACCCTGTTCTGTGCCGGCAACAACGAAGACGGCCGGCTGGGCATACAAGACAGCCTCAACTTCAGCACCAAGCTGCTGCCTGTGGCGGGCGGCCGCACCTGGGCTGCCGTGAATGCTGGAAATGTGCACACCTGCGCAATCGACGCGGAGACACGAGCGGCGTATTGTTGGGGGTGAGTGCGGCAAGCTGTGCCAGCATGGGTGCATACGCATGCCGTTGCGTGCTGCCTAAATGGTGCAATTGCCACTTTACGAGAACCAATGCTGCCCTTTATCTGTCCCCCAACAATCAGCATAAACGATGCAGGCCAGCTTGGGGATGGCAGCTACGAAAACCGCAGGCTGCCTGTAGCCGTGGCGGGCGGCCACCAATTTGCAGCCGTCAGCGCTGGTGATGCGCACACGTGCGGCGTGACATTGAACAACAGCGGCCGCTGCTGGGGTGAGCGGCTGCCAAGCAGCAGTCAGAACAGCGGTGATGTTTGTGTGCATTGCCTGGAGGTTGATTGCTGGATCTCTTGCTGCTGCACATGCAGGTGACAACTCGAATGGCAAGCTGATGATAGGGGCTGCCCCGCCCGAAGGGCCATACCGGGTGAACATTCCCACTCCCATACAGGGCGGCTCGCTTTACAACTTCAGTAGCCTTGAGGCTGGAGACAGTGCAACATTCGGCATCTTGCATGCGGCAACTGCGGCTGCCGCCCCTTCAGCCGCGCCTCGGCCGCCACCACCCAGCCCCTCGGCGCCCCAACCGTCGCCGCCGGCTGAGATTGCAGCCCCACCTTCTGTTGCACCTGTGCCACCGGAAGCGGCGGGTACCACCACAACAGGCCGCTCACCTTCAGCTGCTGTCATTGCTGGTGCTGTGGTCGGCGGGCTGGGTGAGTCATGTGCGCTGAGGGAAGCTATGGTTAGGAAAGGCGCGGTGGCCA
>VFQQ010003671.1_pt1 | contig 14595 bp, 22 predicted proteins | sample 3512341 | NCBI WGS metagenome assembly VFQQ01 (sample SAMN10412373, study PRJNA504923) | tailings metagenome | isolation source: Relicate 2 Philex TSF1 revegetated site | place: Philippines: Tuba, Benguet | collected 2017-08-29 | reverse complement strand
GGCAGTGGTAGGTGGCTATGCACAGTCAGGGAAGAACAATGGGCGAGAGAGGGGCTTCTCACAAGGGTGCACAGTCAGGGGGCACGTTGTGTCGCCAGCCCGCAACTCAGCTTTCGTCAGCTTCCAGTGCATTGAAAAGTGTATAGCATGACCAGGGAAAGCAACAGGCAGTGTTTCGAAGGCACAGCCGCATCTCCGCCAGATTCAGAGTTATCGCGTTGCCAGCAGCTCTCGGTGCAGCGTGCAGCGCTCGCTACAGTGCATGCGGAGGGGTCCAGAGAACACAGCAGGCAGACGTTCCTTTCTCGGGAATGGGGCGCAGCAGTCTGTCATGGCTGCGGACACGGAACATCCAGTTGCTCTCTTCCTGTGGGCCCAACACGCCTGTCCTTCGCTTGCCTCCATTCTACGCAGGTCTTCCAAGGCAAGACCATCAAGGTGCCTGTCTGCCAAGGTCCCGAAGGGGTGGCGGAGTTCAAGCGCACTGTGTGCAAGCTCTTCAACCTGCCGGAGGGCACCGACTTCGAGGTTACGTTCGAGTGCAAGAGTCCTGTCTTTGGTGAGTGGCCTGAAACTGCTTCTCCTGCGACCAGCGAGCGCTCCCGCAGCACCAGCGCCCTGCAGGCCTTGTGGCAGCGCGAGGTCTACTCTAGTCTCTTCAGCTGACTCTCTTCCGCGTTTCGCTGCCCCTGACGCAGGCGACAAGCTGCACCTCAAAGGCTTTGACTGCTTCGAAGCCGCATCATACTGCGCGGCAGTGTCGGCGGCCAAGCGCGCCAGCTACAAGGCCGCACGCGCTGCAGGCTCACAGCCCTCCACCTCCTCGAGCTCCACAAGCACATCACGCCCTGGCCAGCTCAACCCCAACTCTCGCGACAGCTCGTCCCACGCAAGCACCAGCGGCAGCGCGGCCCGCAGCCCCAGCGCGTCAAGGTCAGAGCGCTCAGCCCACAGCAGCACCCCGCGCAGCCCGTCCCTCATGAGGCGCCTTCTCTGCGGCACGCAGCCGCGCACAGCGGTGGTGGCAGACGAAGCTATGGCGCAACCGTCGCCCACGGCGCTCAGCGAGCTAGTGGCCGCGGCTGCAAGTGCGACAGAAGACGTTTCGGGGTCGCCCAGCATGTCGCCACGGCCGGGCACAAGCCCAGGGTCCGCGCAAACCTTGCCGGCGGACGCGCCGCCGGCCGCGCACGTGGCAACGACCGCGGCTGCAGCCTCCGGGCATGTCAAGGAGTCCGGCAGGCCGTTGTCATTGTCGCAGCTCTTCCGCCGCATCTTGTAGTTTGGAAGACCATGTGGGACACACGGATCAAAACATACACAAACACGCGCTTTGAGATAAATCGAATGTCGCAGGACACAGCACATGAATGCACGCGCAGTGCATGAGCCGTGCAGCACACATTGCAGTTATGCTGAAATGGGGCGGCTATGAACAAAGGTTATGAGAGGCTGATCATAGTTCGCATGACGTAACGTGTATGCGTATGCTTTTGCTGTGAACACTGTTTCTCTTCCCCATCCCGTGCAATTGTGCACCATAGCGCCTTGCGTTCCGACTCAATAGGGAGGGAGGGCTTGAGCGAAGGATAAGGTTGCATGGCCTGACGGTATACTCTGCACCTTACTCGATGCGTCTGAGCCGGCAGTGCAGTATTGTGTACTGGCCAGCATGTCGCTGCTTCTGAATCCGCGTGCACGACCGAGTTGTCAACACCATTTGTCAAGGAGAATTGTGTGCTTCATGTGTGCAGCGGCTCTCGCTGTTAAGTATTCTTACACCCATAAAGATTTCTCCAGTCATAGGCGACCACTTGCTTCACTTACCGATTGCGCAGTCAGCATTTATCCTCTAGTCGGCTTTTGCTTTGCTTTTGCCCCTTCTCTACAAGTTAGTGACTTGTGTTTGTTGCTGTGTTGCTCGGTGGCTGCAGTAGTGCAGCCAGTGTTGTCCCATCTCCTGTGTCCCATCTGCGTCCTAGTCAGGCTGTGTCGTCACGTCCGGATCTCTGTTCTTCGTTTTTATCTTTCTGTGTGTCCCTTTTGCGTGGGGTGATTGTGTGTCAGTACTGCTTCAACCAGAGGCTTTGGGATCACTGTGATGCAACGTGACCCTTGTGTGTGTGTTGGTATGTCTGTTAGGACTCTTGCCCGTGACCTCGCAAGTACGCGATGCTTTATGTGGTCTTCAGCCATTCCGTGCTCATGTTACGCACGGCGCAGCGGTAGCAGTTTAATGTGTCGGACTGTGTCTTGGGATGTCTCTTCATGAATTTCATAGGTTTGAATCGCCCACTGATTTGCCATACGCTTCTCTCACGCTGTAACATACCATGTCCTTCTCGCTGCTCTGTGTGTCTGTGTGTCTGCGTCGAGATCTGCAGCACAGCGTGCCCAGCTACACACAGACAGGGTCGGTATGGAAGCCCTGCGGCGAGTACGTCACTGCACTTACGCAGCTTATCTCACAGCGCTGCTCCTGACACTCACACTGACAACGGGCAACGAGCGCTTGTACGGTGTGTGGCACGCTCACAATCAACAGAGCAGGGACTGCATACAGCATGTACGGTCTTACTGCGAAGTGCGTACCACAAAGGACGGGACAGCGTGCACGCACCCCTGGTCACACTGTGATGTTGCAACCCACGTTGCACCCCAAACCGATGGCTACAAAAGCCGGCCATCTCGCTCTTGAGCGTCTGACGTTTGCTTTTTATTCTCCTACATTGCCGATACAGGCAGGCATCGGGACCAATGCAGGTCAGATCAATGCAGTCTCGCCAGTCAGCAAGGGCACCTGTTGCCCGCAGAGCTGGTGTCAGCCGCACTCGCGTCGTTCGAGTCTCAGCCAAGGTCAACAAGGATCAGCTAAAGGCTGCGTATGACGAGCTGAAAGGCTACATTCAAAGCAGGTTTTGTAAGTGAACGAGAGCCTTGCACGCCGTGGTTTTTGCAGTCGTATTATCCATCGGGCCACTCATTGACCGCCGTTCCTTGCGTACGCTTTGCTCCGTAGGCAACCCAATCATTGTACGCCTGGCGTGGCACGACTCGGGCACCTACAACAAGGTGCGCGGTGGCTTGCATAGCGCGCACCCACCCTGCTATATGCCAGAGCCTCCCCAGCACCTTGCCGCGCCCGCATTGCTACAGCAAGGCTGTGAAAGCTCGCATATGAGACCTTGCGGGCACGCTGGCAGCCAGAGAACGGGGTGCAAGCCACTTGCGTAAGTACCTATAACCTTGCTGACACCCTGTCTTTGCACGGATCCTTCCCTGCGCCTTGCAGGAGGTCAAGGACTGGCCAGCACGTGGAGGCGCCACAGGCTCCATCCGCTTCCAGCCTGAGATCGGACACGACGCCAACAAAGGTAGGGTAGAGACCTCCCACGCTCATTTACACCTTGCACCCACAGCGCAGTGGCACACACGGCGTTCTTAAAACCTGATTGGGGACGAGAGTCCTGCTAGGCTCTCATGCCATCACAGTAGCACAAAGCCACGCAGTGTTTCCAGTCAAGGCCCTCACAGCAGCGCCGCGTGCCTGCGTTAGTGCCAGTGGAAGCCTATCATACCAGATGCGTGCTGCCTTGTTGCCTCTTGTAGGCCTCAACATCGCTTTCAACTCCCAGTGCATCTATGCACACTGCCACTCTCTTGTCTGTGTGCACGTTATCTCTTGCAGGCCTTAACATTGCGCTCAACCTGCTCAAGCCCATCGCTAAGAAGTACCCTGATGTGTCATACGCGGACCTGTTCCAGATGGCCAGCGCGGCAGCTGTTGAGGTACACACACACACAGACACACACACATTTCCGTTGCACACAGGACATACATTGGTTTTCGTCGAAGGCGCACTAACGCACATGACCCGCCAGGGTATGCCTTTTAACTGTGTGTGTGTATGTGTGTGTGTGTGTCTCTAACACAGGCCGCAGGCGGTCCCAAGCTCAACCTCCGCTACGGACGTAGGGACGCCACTGGGCCCCAGGACTGCGCACCTGACGGCAACCTGCCTGGTGAGTGTGTGTGTGTGTGTGTGTGTGTGAGTGTGTGTGTGTGTGTATGCGACCCTGTGTGCGCGCGCGCGCAATGCGGCTACTTTTCTTTCTGAACGTCGCGTTTCCATAGTCACGCTGTAGACCTATAGATGCACTGCACTGCAGTCGTTGGTGCTGCGCATTGCAGGAGCGGCAGTGCGCCTCGTCCTGCAAAGGACAAGGGCATTTCTACCATATGAGTATAAGGCACTGAAATGTGTGTATGTGTGTGTGGGTACACAGCTGCGGCGCATCCCTTCCCTGACGGAAGCCTCAAGCCAGCCGACCATCTGAGAAAGGTACCTGCCACACACACACACACACACACACACACACATCTCTCAACTCGCTCCCGACAGCACATAAGCACGCATACACCACCATCAGCCAATCACCATACACCGCCATTCAACTTGTGTCTGCATGTGTGTGTGTGTGTGTGTGTGTGTACACAGGTATTCTACCGAATGGGTCTGGATGACAGGGACATTGTGGCGCTGTCAGGCGCACACACACTCGGCAGAGCCAGACCTGAGCGCTCAGGACAGGGTCAGTGTACACACACACCTACACACAACACACACACGCGCGCGCGCGTACACACACACACACAGCTAGCATCTCGCCAGCTGTCTCTGCCTCGGTGGACATGGCCAGGTGCCTTGCTGCGCATGTGGGCTATGTTCTCTTCAATGTGGCTTGTATGTGTGCCCTTATGTGTGTATGTGTGTGTGTGTGTGTGTGTGTCACACATGACAGGCGTTGATAAGACCAAGTACACAGAGAAGGGTCCGGGTACCCCTGGGGGTCAGTCTTGGACTGTGGACTGGCTCGTGTTCAACAACGGGTAAGTGACACACACACACACACACACACACACACACAGACTGTGGACTGGCTCGTGTTCAACAACGGGTCAGTGACACACACACACACACACACACACACACACACACACGGTTGAGCTGGCTTACCCACAAGGTGTCCGTCTGGGCACACACACGCCCGCACACACATGTACACGGACACAGACACACATGCAGCAGCGGTGCACACACTTGCCTTGCCCACCTGTGTGTTTACCGGACGTATGACCACGTTTGTGTGTGTGCATGTGTGTGTGTTTCACAGTTACTTCAAGGAGATCAAGGAGAAGCGTGACAAGGACCTGTTGGTGCTGGAGACTGATGCGTGTATCTTTGAGGACGAGGGATTCAGGTGTGCGGACAGGCATACACACACACACACACACACATGCACACACAGACACACACACATGGAGACTGATGCGTGTATCTTTGAGGACGAGGGATTCAGGTGTGTGAGAGCAACACACACACACACATGCACACACAGACACACACACATGGAGACTGATGCGTGTATCTTTGAGGACGAGGGATTCAGGTGTGTGATAGGCACACATACACACACACACACACACACGTACAGACACACATGGAGACTGATGCGTGTATCTTTGAGGGATCCCTCGTCCACGAGGGATTCAGGTGTGATGTGCCAGTATAGCGACAGGCACATGTGCACACACACACACACACACACACATGCAAACACCGAGAAGCTCGCGTACCAATGTATAGCTTCCATTGGCTGCTTTCTGCGTTGGCCCTGGTCAGCACTTGTGCACGAAAGGCCTGCGTGGTATGTGACTGCAAATGTGACACATCTGTGTGTGTGTGTGTGTGTGTGTGTGTGTGTGTGTGTGTGTGTGTGTCACAGGCCGTACGCAGAGAAGTACGCGGCAGACGAGGCTGCGTTCTTCAAGGATTACGCTGAGGCACACAAGAAGCTATCTGAGCTGGGCGTGGAGTGGGTGGAGGGCGCGCCTGTCACCATCTAGTAGGTGTGACTGGGGCTGCGCTCTCAAACCTATGATGTGGGGCGGATCTCAGCACCTCGTCTCTGCTGTGGGGGCGCCTACTCAGTCTGTTAGGTAAGGTTACAGGACAACTGTGACTAATCACGCCATGAAGATTATGGGTGAAGATATGAGTAGTGATTCAAGCAGTTGTCACATACGTTGGGGGCCTTCGCGCGTGATTCGGTGGGCTGATAAGATACAATTCGTTCGTTCTTGAACAGTCGTTTCCTTGCGTGGAGGATTTTGTACAGGCTATGTCGTGCGAACAACATACGGACCGTGTAGTACGCTAGTGTGAGGCCGTGTGGATGCGTGTGCCCTGCACTGTGCCCAGGTGTGTAGTTGGCTGTGATATAAGGTTCTGGGTTGTTCAGAGCATGGCAAGTGAGCATCTGCGTCTATGTAATGTGTGCGTATTGCATGTGAGGCCTGAGGGAACTGCAGCGAAAGCGCTGCGTCAGTCCGCCTGAGCTTTCGGAGCAGACACACACGCACACGCACAGACTGTTGTTACACGACCAGATGAATCCTACAACTCTGTCGACACAAAGTACAAACACCAAGACAAAGATCTGCAAAACTGTGTGGAAGGGGAAAACATCTTGGCATCGGACACTGTTGGACAACGCTTTTGAACCCCAGCTGTCCCCAGCAAACTTCAAAAGCGCTAGTTTGTGTCTTGCAATCATGCCAAGCATTGCCAATCATGAAGCCATCTCACAGCTGCTGTACGTGGTACAACCCGCATACCAACCTAGCCAAGAAAAAGTACAAGAAGCAGCACAGTGCTAGGGGGTTCGCAGCAGTGTCCATCACAACAGATGCAGCCAGCCGTGCACAGGCAGCACGCAAGCATCATTCATGTGTACTTGCTGCGCCATGGCAGGCTCTGCGGCTTCACGAGCCCACTGCGAGCAGATTTAGGCTTCTGCGCACACAGTCACGTGTTCACTGTAGCTTCTCTTCTAGGGCCTTCACTGCTGCTAGACCAAAGCGTGACACAGGGGAGCGGTGCGTGATCACGACCTAATGGTCCCTGTCGGTCTTGTGTGGGAAGCAGATGCTGCGGGCAAAGCGCGCACAAGGAGGACTTGAGTCCATACACGGAACGCTTGGAAGGCTCCTGCCGCAATCACGCTCTTGCAGGGCTGCTCAGAACAGCGCCTCTCTCCCTTGCTGCCTGGCTGACTGTGCTTTACGAGTCCTGCCTGGCTGACTGTGCTTTACGAGTCCTGCAGTGCAGCTTGGGACTCACCGGCACTTCCAGATGCCGTGCTCGCACATCTGGCCCTCGGCGACCTTCTTGTCGTGATGGGCCTTGTGGCGAGCGTCCCTCTCAGCACGTTTGCTGTGGCCACCATTGTACTGGCGCTCCTCCCTGCAGGAGTGGTGGAATGACAGAGCACACGCGCTGTCAGCTGCAACTGCTTAATTGTGGTGCTCCGGGTCGTGCAAGCCCGGGCGCTGGGCGTGATGCAAGCGCTTGCCCAGTGCGCTTACCTGTACAGCTCGTGCATCGCCTGTTCCTCCTCATGCCTGCAGGCAACACAAGTGCACAAGGCAAGGGGCCTGGTGAGCTAGGCACTACTGTAAAGAGTCACGCTGCGGCAGCATTCTTTCTGGCCAGGCGTGTCTGAAAGCGCACTTCATCATCCTTACTCACTTCTCTTCCTTCTGCTGCACCCTCTCAGCTCTGCAGCCAGGCAACGGACACCGGGGCACACCGTCAGGAAGGGCAGGCTCAGGATAAGCCCTGTACCCTGGCTGTGGCTGCAAAAGCTGTTGTGCGCACCTGTAAATCTCCTTAACCTCACGCTCTGCCCTTTTAGTCTCAGCTAGCTTGTCTGCAGGGGCGGAGAGGTGGCAGGCACAAAGATGCATCAACTCCGACACAAGCCCGACACCTAGGGTTCTGGGTTTCGCTCGTCATCTGGCCCAGCTTTGGGCCTCGATCAGCCCGCATTGCCTACCTTTCTTTACGACTGGCTTCTGGTGGGGGTCGGGGGTCGCGAAGAGGTTGCGAACATGTCCAACGTCGACTGAAGTCATGCTGCTTTCTCGCTGAAGCTTAAATAAGTCTGGATTGCTTTATCGATTATAGCCAATGCGCTAAGTGTTTTGGGGCGAGCAGCGAGTTCTTCACACTCGCTCGTGAAAACGGGTGACACGGTGGACGCCAGTGAGAGGGCCATATCTCTTCCAATCTCCGCCCACTGGCCCCCAAACACACGCTATAGCACAGCAGGAACCGCGATGGCACTTCAGGCTGCACATCGGAGAGCCCAGGGCTCCTTTACGCCCGTCAGAGCTTCCGCGCGTCCCACTCTCGGCAGACTGGCCAGACGCGGCGCCGTGCGTGTCGTCGCCTTCAAGGAGTCCCAGGCTGTGGACGACTGGAGAATACAGGTAGGGAACGCTGGTTTTCAGCCTCCTTGCGCAGATAGGGCCTACGCAAGCGAGACATGAGGCACGCACCTTACCTCTGCGTACACTCGACGTGGCTGCAGAAAATGGTCGATGTGGCCAAGGTCTTTTACCACCAGGTGCTTAGCAAGCGTGACCCCACAATTGCCATACAGCAGGTCGTGGACGACTCGATTGTGTTCAGGTACGCTACAGCTCTTACATCGCGCGCGCGCACACACACGCACACACACACACACACACACAGAACACGCACGCACGCACACACGCACGCACGCACGCACGCACGCGCGCGCATGTGTGCCACATTCCCACTGCCTGCAGAGACAACATCTGGGGCACCGCAGAGTCTGGTCCAGCGCCCCTCGTCGGCATGCGCGCCTTCTCAGACCACCTGCGCGCACTAAGGGCGCAGTACCCAGACATGTGCTACGACATTGAACAGATGGGTGTACAGGTCAGTGCTGCAGCCTATGCTGCGTCTGTGTGTGTGTGCATGTGTGTGCATGCACAGCATGAAGGAAGTCTCACGAAACAACCTTAGCCTCTTGGTCTGCCTGCAAGCTTGCACACAGCTAACGCATTGGCCGTGCTCATATGAGCGTTTCACACACACACATACACACACACGTACACACACATACACACACACGTACACACACACACACACATGTGCATGTACACGCTCTGTGCAGGACTCCCACCACCTGTTCGTGCTGTGGTCGTGTCACGAGACAAATCTCGAGTCATTCCGCGGCCCCGCATCACTACACGCGTCTATCATACAGGGGGTCGATGTGATTACATTCAACCACGACAGAACCAAGGGTATGACACACACACACACACACACACACACAGACTATGTGGGGCACACATACACACACACACACACACACACACACAGACTATGTAGGGCACACATACACACATGCCCGCGCGCGCGCACAAACATACACACACACCATGTAGGGCACACATACACACATGCACGCGCGCGCAGGCGGGCGGGCAGACATGTATGGGACCAAGACCGTGTAGTGCACTACGATGTGTCTGCAGCGGGGGCACACACACACACATATACACACACATATGCGCCCATGTGCGAACATGCCTGCATATGTGCACGTACGAGGGTGGGCACGCATACGCCGACGCAATGCGCAGGCCGGCGTATCAAGGCGCATCATTTGTGGATGTATGTGTGTGTGTGTGTGTGTGTGTACAGTGGTGGAGGTGAGTCAATTCCGTCAGCCTACATGGGAGGAGCGACACCAGCGCGAAGCAGCAGAGGTGCGTATGTGTGTGTGTGTGTGTGTCATGTGCTATGTGGCAAGCCCTGACGTGTGCTTTCTCGCGCTCGCAAGGACACATGCAGCACACAAGAACCCTGTGCGTGTTCACTCGGTCATGTGTGTGTGTGTGTGTGTGTGCGTGTGTGTATCTGTGTGTGTGTACAGGCCACCCCTACTGCTCCCTGTGAGCTCAAGCTAGCACGTTTACACTGGGAGTACCACTCTGGCGAAGAGACCCCCAGCAACAACAACACTACTGCTAACATTGGCTACAGCACAAACAGCAGCAACGGAAAGAAACGCCACTGAGCACACACGCGCACACACATACGCACACGCATACGCACATGCAGATATAAGGGTTGTCAGACGGGGGAGGGAGATTGCAGGATGGACGGTGTGCGCTACATGTGTGTGTGTGTGTGTGTGTGTGTGTGTGTGAAGCAGCAGGGCGGGTCATGAGTGGTAGGGCAGCAGGCACTGCTGACCAAGGCAGAGATCGTGTGAGACTCTAGCAGCTGTGCAAGCACGCACTCTCAGTGCAGTACTGCCTGTGCTTGAGGCGGGGCAGGGGTTCATGATTGGGGGCATGCTTTTGTGAAATGGCTGGCCGGGTCGGACGAGCTACTGCCAGTTGAGTGCAGGGCTTGGCCCTGAAGTGGGGCCTGCGCAGTACAGAACGGGGACGGCCGGTGCTTGACGCTGAACCGCCTTCATGAATTTGAGATGTTGCCAGACATGGAGATAAAGATCTCATATGGCTATCCAATACTCATTACAACACACAGTACGCAGTGTGTACACAGGAGTTTTGATGCAGGTGTTCTTTGAGCGCACTTTTACGATACTGCCGTGCCAAGGCTGTGGCAAGGCCAGTTTTGCATCCGCGCAGTTCCGCGGCTTCATTGTTTTGTGCAGTTTTGGAGTGTACGTGTAAGCGTTTGTGCACCATTTTGTTGTGTGTGTGTGTGTGTGTGTGTGTGTGTGTGTGTGTGTGCATGTGTGCGTGTGTGTATCTGCCCCCATCAGGGTACGGTATGTTGTCTGAGGTTATGCATCTTAGCACATACAGCAGTTTGCACCTTCAGTCTGGGTTGTGGCAGTGGGTTTTGCAGTGTGCGTCATAGCGTTTGTGTACCAAGGCATTTTGTAGGTATGTATCTGCGCCTGCCCATCATCTTAACGCCTGGCCGCACCTTTCTTGCGCTTGTGGCTGCACTGTATACATGACCGCACGCAGACTAAAGCATTTCGCCGGTGTGCTTGCTGACCAGCGTTTTCCCAGTCTTGTACTCTCCTGCACCTCCCGTTCTCTGCCATATAAGTTGCATCTGTAAAACGTACCCACAACGCTGACTGCGCGTACAAGAGCGGCCATGCGTCAAAACGAAGCGGCAGGGAGAGGGATGTGTATAGAACATGGCCAGCAAGGCGCAGCAGTCTGAAAGGCAATCTGACTAGAACAGAGAAGCAAAAGAGCAGAACAGCCGGACAGAGGCACTGCTCTGCCATGTGATAGAAAGACACGAGTGCAAGACAAATGCGTGCATCTGTAATCACGTGAGAATCCAAACGAAGTCAGCATCATTGCAGTACAATATGGTACACATTATGATATGACAAGCTATGGTTTGACAAGCTATGCTATGACAGCAAGATGCATGACAAATAAGGAGCAGCAAAAGAGCCAGCGAAACAGCGGAACAGAGGCACTGCTCTGCCATGTAATGGAAAAATAAAAGTGCATCCATGTCTTCACTTGAGCTTCAACGCAACATTAGCATCATTAGAACTCAAAGCAACTCAGCGTCTGTGCAGCATAACAGTACAGAAGGTACACCTTACGGTTAAACAAGCTATGGTACGACAAGCTACGGTATGACAAGCTATGGTATGACAGCAACACGCGCGTTGCATCTCAGGAACCAGGATCCTGGCAATGCAGGCGATACCATCAGCAACCCGCAAGAATGCATGGAGAGCATAAAAACAAGACAAAAGACCATGTGCAGAGGCGCGCAGGCTGTTCGCAGGCTGCGTGCAAGGTGACGCACGCATGGATTGCAAAGGGCGTCAAGAGGCCATGTCAGGGACACGATGGATGGATAAGCTGTGGTGTGTGCAAGGGGTAACTGACGCGTACGCACAAGAAATCGCTATGTTGGTGATTGACACTGTAAGGCTTTGACATTGATCGGTGATGAACAAGACTGGTGAGGTGTGACGTGCGGTGGGGAACCACACATCGTGCTTCTCATCTCTCCCATGTCATCGACACCGCGTGGAAACAGCAACAAAACGGTGATCGGTGATGAACAAGACTGGTGAGGTGTGACGTGCGGTGGGGAACCACACACCGTGCTTCTCATCCTCGTGCGTCAACAGCAACAACGTCTATACAGTGCAGTGTATGCATGCAAGGCATCGGAAGGTAACTTACTCATTAAGACACATGCACCATGCATTGCGGAAGTCCATGCTCTGTGTGGTGACCCGCACATCATGCGTGCTTCTCACACTCACTGACTATCTGTGTGTGATCTTTCACTCACTTCTCACTCACATGCCCGCTCCAGATCACTCCTCTCAAAGTGTGACACCCGGCCCCTCACACCAACCATCGCCTGGCACGCCTCGCGCGCTGAGGGGTGCCGCAGCATGCCACGCAGGGTGCTAGCCAGAGCCCCACCCTGACCCCCGTAGTCTGCAGCGCCGCTGAACAGCCGCACACTTGCGGCTTCTGGTACGGCCATAGCTGTTGCTACGGCCGCACGCCCGGCGAGCGGTACGGATAAGATGTGTGGTCCCGTGTGTGTGTGTGACAGGGTCGCGTAGCCACACCATACCAACGTGGGGGGTGGGTCGTGAGGCGCGCCAGGGAAGCGCACTGTCCTGGCGCCGCCGCCGCCGCCGCCGCCACCATAGCCTGCCCACACCGCTGCAAGCACCCCGTCTGCCTCCCTGTCTGTCAGCAGGAGCACATCGCCATGTGGCCACACCAAGGCGGCCGACACGGGGCGCAGGTACTCGCTTTTGGCCGTTGCGCCGTACTTGGCGGTCGTGGTTAGGAAGTTGGATGTCAGGTAGACGTTAGGAGACCAGTTGATTGCGGTTGAGATGCTGGGGGGCTCCAAAGCGCGCAGGGCAGCAGATAGCTGTACCAGCTGCATGCATGGGATGCACACAACACGCACGCAGTCAAGCAACATACAGCCATGCCAGTGGTCCACATACCATAACAGCGCAGGGCAGGGGATAGCTGTACCAGCTGCATGCAGCAGATACATGCAACGCACATGCACACGTGGTTGGGCACAATGTCATGCCGCAGCACGACTACTCTTTGCACATCAGCTGCAACAATACACATGGAATTCCCAGTGCATGGAATGCCCAGTCGATCATTCTGGGCATACAACCAGTAACAATTCGCATGCCAGTATCACTCCCTGACATGCAGCGAGGCAAGTATAGGTGGTATGGTGCTTAGCAGAAAGCGAGGTGGCCAACGGGGAGGCTGAAGGCAGCGCTTGCAGAGCCTCGAGAGTCAAAAGTGTGGATACACCCACCTTCGTGCATGTTGTTAGATTAGCAGCGAAATCGCTTCGTAGTGCCAATCTGTAGTCCCAGTCTTTCTCGTGTGCTGGATCTACCTTGGCCACTTGTACCTCCTGCTCATCCTCTTGCTCCTCCTCTTGTTCCAGCTCACGCTCACACTCCTGTGTGCACACACACACATGTACACACACACACACACACACCATGTTGTTCTTGACACGTGACATATGGTAGGCTTGAAGACACACACACACACACACAGACATACACACACACACAGACATACGCTTATTAGCAGGCGAGCGGCAGTAGTCTCTAGCTCACGCTCACACTCCTATGAGATATGACAACACACACGGACCCAGCTTATGCAGGGTACAAGACATGTGCGGACATGAGGCATGGGGCCCATAAGCGTGGAATGATAGGGACATGGCGCACCTCTTGAAGCGCGTATAGGGCATACATACACCAAGCGCGCGTATGCATGGGTCAATGTGCATCCAATGCCGCCATATGAGAGCACATGACACCTTTACACGTATGCATCGTATACATACAGTGTCTGAGTGCAGTTTAACGATCCCCTTACCCCGTCCACGTCTTGTTGGCGAATGCATGTCTACGTGACAGCACATGTGCATCCATAGTTATCCATTATGAGTCCAATCCATATTCATTATTATGAGAGCACATGAGAGCACATGGCGTGTATACACACTCACCCCGTCCACGTCTTGCTGACGCACCACTTGCGTCCCCTGTCCCCACTTTACACCCCTGTCTTGAATCTCAGCTACAAGCTCGGGCATACCCTCCGCCAACAGCTGCTGCCCATCCTCGTGATACGCCAGGCACAGGTCAGTGGTGGACACAATCAACTGGTCTGCAGGGCGGGGCTGGGCTGTGCCGCTGTAGTCTGCCTTGAGGCTGAACTTTAGGGGTTGGAGAGCGCGGTCTGTGAGCAGACATCAAGGTCATGCACGCCACTGGTGTATACACAGAGCATACGTGCTGAGTGGAAGTGGCGAAGGTGTGCGAGTTGAGGATCAGCTTGTTTTACACACACACACACACACACACATACAGAGCATGATACTTGAGGTGACCATACGCAAGCACAGTCTACTAGACTTTTCTTGTGCAGCCCCCATTGCAGTTAGCTTGAGCTTTCGCGCGCGCGCGCACACACACACACGCACACACACACCTGGGTGCCCCTTGACCATGGCGTAGTCAAGCCCTTGCTTAGCCCACTCCAACAGGCCCATCTGTGTGCTCTCGACAGTGTTGTTCATCACCCAGCGCAGCACCTGAACCGCGCTCAGATCTTTGTCCTGCATGCAAAGCCGCTCCATGCCCAACACCTATTCAGAGTACTACAGA
>VFQQ010003670.1_pt1 | contig 14596 bp, 15 predicted proteins | sample 3512341 | NCBI WGS metagenome assembly VFQQ01 (sample SAMN10412373, study PRJNA504923) | tailings metagenome | isolation source: Relicate 2 Philex TSF1 revegetated site | place: Philippines: Tuba, Benguet | collected 2017-08-29 | reverse complement strand
CGTCAACGATGGTGCCTGGCATTGCGGTAGTGACGCAACCTGGGTGTGATGGGCGCGGGCGGCCGCTGCCTGTATTGCTGCTGGCCTTTTTCTTCGCCTCGCCATTGCCCTGGCCACCAGACACTTCGATTTCATTGAGTGTTTCCACGACCACTTCTTCTGCCACACCATCCACAGACACGTAGAATGGACGTTGTTCTTCACCATGGTGACCGCTACCAGTCAGCTTGATGTGGAAGGTTTCGCCATGCAATGTGACGTTGAATTCAGTCGGCGCAAAACGTGAGTGCGATTCGCTGGAAGTAACGGCTTCCTTGTCTAGCAAGGGTTCTGGCTTCAGGGTGCCAGCGTTACGCTCTTGCAGGAATGTCTTGGCCAAATCGGGGAACATAGCATAGGTGAGGACATCTTCCTCGCTCTTGGCCAGGCCTTCTACTTCATTACGCAACTTTTCCATTTCTGCTGTCAGCAGGTCTGCTGGACGGCATTCAATAACCTCTGCATTGCCCACAGCCAGGCTACGCACGTCAGGATTGACGGTAGAAGGTGCCTTGCCGTAATGGCCAAGTAGATAGTTTTTCACTTCATTGGTGACCGACTTATAACGTGCACCAGTCATGACGTTCAATACTGCTTGAGTCCCTACGATTTGGGAAGTAGGCGTGACCAGCGGAGGGTAGCCCAAGTCTTCGCGCACACGAGGAATCTCATTCAGCACAGCATCCATGCGATCTAGTGCGCCTTGTTCCTTCAATTGGTTGGATAAGTTGGAGATCATGCCGCCTGGTACTTGATTAACCAGCACACGGGTATCCACACCTGTAAATTCGCTCTCGAATTGCCAGTATTTTTTACGTACTTCGCGGAAGTAGGCAGAAATTTCCTGCAACAGGCCGATGTCGAGGCCGGTATCGTATTCGGTGCCCTTGAGTGCCGCCACGATACTTTCAGTGGTAGGCAGGCTGGCGCCCTCGGCAAATGATGAGATACAGCCGTCAACAATCGCAACACCATTATCCACGGCACGCTGAATCGACATACTGGCCAGGCCAGAGGTGGCGTGAGCATGCAGGTGAATGGGCAGGCTGACAGCTTCGCGTAAGGCCTTGACCAATTCGCCAGTTACCTCTGGTGTTAGCAGGCTTGCCATGTCCTTGATGGCAATGGTGTCGCAACCAAAGCTTTCCAGTTCTTTTGCCAAGTTAACGAAATAAGGGATGTCATGCACAGGGCTGGTTGTGTAGCTGATAGTGCCTTCTGCGTGCTTGCCGACTGCTTTGACGGATTCGATCGAGACCTTGAGGTTGCGCAAGTCGTTCATCGCATCAAAGATACGGAATACATCAATACCGTTGTCTGCGGATTTTTGCACGAAAGCACGCACGACATCGTCGGAGTAGTGGCGATAGCCTAGCAGGTTCTGACCACGCAACAGCATCTGGAGGCGGCTGTTGGGCAAGGCTTTGCGCAGCTTCTTCAGGCGCTCCCATGGGTCTTCACGCAAGTAGCGTACGCAGGCATCAAATGTTGCGCCGCCCCAAGCTTCCAGCGACCAATAGCCGACTGCATCGAGTTTGGAACAGATGGGCAGCATATCGTCAGTGCGCATGCGGGTCGCAATCAGCGACTGATGACCATCACGTAGAACTACATCGGTTACATGTACTTTTGCCATAATCTTTTCTACCACTTCAAGGTGTTAATTATTAAGCCTCAGATACCCTCGTGGGCAGCTATGGCGGCTGAAATCGCCGCAGCAATCAGTTCGCGGGGGAACTGGGTCGCATAGTTGGCAAGCTCGGGGTGAGCTTCTACAAAGCTAGTATTGAACTGAGCATTGCGGAAGTCAGGGTGCTTAAGGATTTCCTGATAATAAGGAATCGTTGTCTTGACGCCATAGACCACGGTGTCATTGAGTGCGCGGCGGCCACGTTCGACCACGCTTTCCCAATTCAGTGCCCAAACGGTGAGCTTGGCACACATGGAATCGTAATAGGGTGGAATGACATAGCCACTATACATGGCAGCATCCATGCGGATGCCGGGGCCACCTGGGGCATAGTAACGCGTGATTTTGCCAAAGCTGGGCAGGAAGTCGTTCTTGGGGTCTTCCGCATTGATACGGAATTCCATCGCAAAGCCACGATACTGCACTTCGGATTGCTTGTATTGCAGGCGTTGGCCATCGGCCACGCGAATCTGCTCCTGCACGATGTCGATACCGGTAATTTGCTCCGTGACGGTATGCTCAACTTGTAAGCGGGTATTCATTTCCATGAAATAGAAGTTATTGTCAGAGTCCAGAAGGAACTCGACAGTGCCAGCATTCTTATAACCTACGGCCTTGGCGGCCTTCACTGCCAAATTGCCGATATATTCACGTTGCGCTTTGCTGAGCTGGGGCGATGGTGCAATCTCAATCAGCTTCTGGTTGCGGCGCTGGATGGAGCAATCACGCTCAAACAGATGAATCACGTTACCGTGGCTATCAGCAAGTACCTGTACTTCAATATGGCGTGGATTGACAACACATTTTTCCAGGAAAACTTCAGGTTTGCCGAATGCTTTGCTGGCTTCTGATATTACACGGTCGTAGTTGCCCAGCAATTCTTTTTCGTCATTGCAACGGCGAATACCGCGGCCACCGCCACCGTTGGTGGCCTTCAGCATCACAGGGTAGCCGATCTTGGCGGCCAACTTGCGCGCTTCTTCCAGGTTCTCCAGGTTACCATCACTGCCTGGCACACAGGGGATGCCAGCCTTGATCATGGCAGTGCGAGCCTGGATCTTGTCGCCCATCTGGCGAATGACTTTGGAGTCCGGCCCGATGAACTTGATGCCGCGACGAGCACAGATTTCTGCAAGCTCGGGATTCTCAGAAAGGAACCCATAGCCCGGATGTAGTGCATCACACCCCGATGCAACGGCCAGATTGACTATATTATGTGCATTCAGGTAACCCAATACTGGATCTGACCCAATGTTGTAAGCTTCGTCAGCCTTCTTGACATGCAATGCATGACGGTCAGCATCTGAATAAATGGCAACGGACTTGATGCCCATCTCGGAGCAGGCGCGAACGATGCGCACGGCGATTTCGCCACGATTGGCAATTAGAATTTTTTTGATCACGTAGTAAACCTAAACCTGAAAAATGGTACTGATTTTTGACAGGGAAACCGGCAAATTATATCATGCGCGGCTTATGACTGCACAAGCAATCAATATGCCCGTTATCAACAGTCTCGACTTCTCGAGAAAAGCGCAAGAATTTCGTGATATACTCCCGCTCTTGCGATTTTCTCGCCTGGGTGAGTATCTGGCCGATACCAATGGTTCGCTGGAGATCACCTTGATTGGTAGGGCGGACAAGTCAGGTAAGCCAACACTTCATCTAGAAGTGCATGGTGTGCTCAAGATGACTTGTCAGCGTTGCCTGGATTCATTTGAATACCCGCTGGATGTGGCTGCAGATTTTGTAATCGTCACCAGTGAAGACGCGATTCCATCGCCAGATTCAGATGAATATGACGATGAGGTGGATTACTTGGTGGCGGAAACGCAAATGCCGGTGATAGACCTGGTAGAAGACGAGATATTGCTGACCTTACCATTGGCCCCTAAGCATGCTGAAAAAGAGTGTGTTGGTGCTGGCAGGGTTGAGTTGGAAAAACCAAGTCCTTTTGCTGTGTTAAAAGGGTTTAAAGCTGGCAAAAGCCAAAACGATTAGTTTAATTAGGAGTAAATTATGGCCGTTCAACAAAATAAAAAGTCACCATCCAAGCGTGGCATGCACCGTTCACACGACTTCCTGACAAACCCACCATTGGCTGTTGAGCCAACGACTGGCGAAACTCACCTGCGTCACCACGTTAGCCCTAATGGCTACTACCGTGGTCGCAAGGTATTGCCAGCCAAGGGTGAGTAATCTCCCTGGTTTTTCAGGTATATGCGCCAGCCTCCACGGCTGGCGCTTTTGTATTTAACCTCCGATTGTGAGCATGGATATAACTGTTGCTATCGACGCGATGGGAGGCGATCATGGCCCTCATGTCACCATTCCCGCAGCGCTCAACGCTATCAAGCAAGATAGCCAATTAAACGTCATTCTTGTCGGATTGAAGGATGTCATTGAGGCGGAGTTAGCTGCCCACCAGGCAGTCATCGGTCCTCGTCTCCGGATTCATCATGCCAGCGAAGTTGTGGCGATGGATGAGTCACCACAGAGTGCGCTCAAGAATAAAAAAGATTCCTCCATGCGTGTGGCGATTAATCTCGTTAAGAGTGGTGAAGCCAATGCATGTGTTAGTGCGGGTAATACCGGCGCCTTGATGGCGACCGCACGATTCGTCCTCAAGACATTACCAGGCATCGATAGGCCTGCAATTGCAGGCATTTTGCCGACCCAGAAGGGAACGGTGCATATGCTGGATCTGGGTGCCAATGCCGATTGCACCCCGGAGCACTTGTTGCAATTCGCTATTATGGGTGCCATGTTGGTTTCCTGTGTCGAGCATAAGGAACGTCCTAGTGTTGGCTTGCTCAATATCGGCTCGGAAGACATCAAGGGCAATGAGGTGGTGAAGCAGGCCGGCGAGTTGTTGCGTGCTAGCCATCTTAATTTCTATGGCAATATTGAGGGTAATGACATCTATAAAGGGACTACCGATGTCGTCGTCTGTGATGGCTTTGTCGGCAATGTTGCCCTTAAGACCTCTGAGGGTTTGGCGCAGATGGTCAACCGTTTCCTTGTGCAGGAATTTAAGCGCAGTTGGTTGACTAAGCTCATGGCGCTGATTTCCATACCCGTACTCAAGGCCTTTAAGCGCAGGCTGGATCCGCGTCGCTATAACGGTGCTTCCTTTCTTGGATTGCGTGGCATTGTGGTAAAAAGCCACGGCGGGGCAGATAGCCTGGCCTTTCAATATGCTATCCGCGCTGCGGCAGAAGAGTCTCGTAGTGGTGTATTGAGCCGTATTACAGAACAACTTGAAATTGAACATCTCAAGCCGCAGGCTGCTTTACAAGATGTTGAAACCACAAAAGAGGGTATATGACCATTTACTCGCGTATCTTGGGCACAGGTAGCTACTTGCCAGAAAAGATCCTGACAAATGCTGATCTTGAAAGCATGGTCGACACGACGGATGAATGGATTTATACCCGTACCGGCATTCGTCAACGCCATATTGCAGCAGATGATCAATATACTAGTGATCTGGCATTGCATGCTGCACAGCGTGCTCTTGAGGCCGCTGGCGTTACTGCGGGTGACCTAGACTTAATAATCGTTGCTACCACGACGCCTGATCGCGTATTCCCTAGCACTGCCTGTTTGTTGCAGCATAAGCTGGGTAATTCCGGTGCTGCTGCATTTGATGTGCAGGCCGTGTGTAGCGGCTTTATTTATGCGATTGCGACAGCAGATAATTTTATTCGCAGCGGCTCAGCCCTTACTGCGCTGGTTGTTGGTGCGGAAACCATGTCGCGCATTACCGACTGGACTGACCGCAGTAACTGTATCTTGTGGGGAGATGGGGCTGGTGCGGTAGTGCTGGGCGCTAGCGATCAGCCAGGCATCATTTCCACCCACTTGCATGCGGATGGCAGTTATACCAAGCTTCTCAATGTGCCCAACGGTGTTTCCAATCAGGGCGATGGTAAAACGATTCATATGGAAGGCAATGCCGTATTCAAAATAGCAGTGAATACGCTGGATGCCATTGTTGATGAAACGCTGGAGGCCAATGGTATGCAGAAGTCTGATATCCATTGGCTTGTACCTCATCAGGCCAATATCCGCATCCTGCAATCCACGGCTCGCAAGCTAGGCATGGATATGGACAGGGTGGTGGTAACTGTGGATCAGCATGGCAATACCTCGGCTGCCTCCGTTCCTCTGGCGCTGGATGTTGCCGTACGTGATGGCCGCATCAAGCGTGGCGAAACAGTCTTGATGGAAGCTTTTGGTGGTGGCTTCACTTGGGGCTCCGCGCTAATCAAGTACTAATTCAAACGATTTCTTACGACCTAAAAAAGGCCGCATTCATGAAATTTGCTTTTTTCTTTCCCGGGCAAGGTTCCCAATCTGTCGGCATGATGCAGGGATTTGGTGATCTTGCCATCATCAGGGATACCTTTGTTGAGGCCTCCGATACTTTAGGTGTTGATTTCTGGCGCATGGCGACCGAGCCCAACGATGCGTTGAACCAGACGACTAATACCCAGCCCTTGATGTTGGCTGCTGGCGTGGCAACATGGCGCGCATGGCAAGCCCAGGGTGGAAGCCTGCCAGCCGTGTTAGCAGGGCATAGCCTTGGCGAATACACGGCATTGGTTGCGGCTGGCATTGTGTCTTATGAGAAGGCCTTGCCTCTGGTGCGTTTCCGTGCAGAGGTGATGCAGCGTGCTGTGGCTGAAGGCGTAGGCGCAATGGCGGCTGTATTGGGATTGGATGACGATACTGTGCGAGCAGCATGTGCTGAAGCGGCGCAGGGGGAAGTGCTAGAGGCTGTTAACCTGAATTCCCCGGGGCAAGTGGTCATTGCTGGTCATAAAGCCGCAGTAGAACGTGGCATCGAGACTGCCAAGGCCAAGGGTGCCAAACGTGCTTTGTTGTTGCCAGTCAGTGTGCCATCGCATTGCGCGCTGATGAAGCCAGCGGCAGATGAGTTGGCGGGTTATCTGCAAGATATAGACTTTGCATCTGCTCAAATTCCGGTACTGCATAATGCAGATGTGGCTGCGTATGACGATGCAGCCAAGGTGAAGGATGCCTTGGTACGCCAGCTTTATAGCCCTGTGCGCTGGGTAGAGACAGTACAGGCTGTACATGCATCTGGTGTAGTTGCGACTGCAGAATGTGGCCCAGGCAAGGTGTTAGCTGGGTTGGTCAAGCGCACAGTCGCCGAGTTGCCATGTCTGGCGTTGGTTAATCAAGAAGCGCTGGCAGAAGCTCAGGCGCAATTCAATCAATAGAAATTAAGAGGAGAGGCCATTATGCTGGAAGGACAAATTGCATTGGTCACTGGCGCTAGCCGTGGTATTGGTGCTGCAATTGCATTGGCGTTGGCAAAGCAAGGCGCTAAGGTAGTGGGCACTGCGACCAGCGAGTCGGGGGCGGCCAACATCACGCAGGCGTTGAGTGCGCACGGTGGCATTGGTTTGGCGCTTGATGTCAATGAGGCGGGCCAGGTTGAGTCTGTATTGAAGAGTATCGCAGACCAGTTTGGCGATGTTAGCATCCTGGTCAATAACGCCGGGATTACCCGCGATACCCTGCTGATGCGCATGAAGGACGAGGATTGGGATGCTGTGATTGCAACGAACTTGACGTCGGTTTATCGCATGTCGCAGGCTGTCTTACGCCCGATGATGAAGGCGAGAAATGGTCGTATCATCAATATTTCATCCGTGGTCGGCCATATGGGCAACCCTGGTCAGGCTAATTATGCGGCAGCCAAGGCGGGTATGGCAGGATTTACGCGCTCGCTGGCGGCAGAAGTTGGTAGCCGTGGTATTACCGTGAACTGCGTAGCGCCTGGCTTTATTGATACGGATATGACACGCGAACTACCTGATAATGTGCGCGAAGAGCTATTGAAGCGCGTGCCAGCAGGGCGTTTTGGTGATGTTGCGGATATCGCCGCTGCGGTTGGCTTCCTGGCATCATCGGCTGCTGGTTACATTACTGGTGAAACATTGCATGTGAATGGCGGCATGTACATGGCTTAATGCCATGCATGACGTGCTATATCACTTAGTCATTCTGTTTTTGAATTCCTCGGGACTTTTGATAGAATAGCCCGAGCTTTTTTAAGCGACTTAACTTGAAAGGAATAATTTAGATGTCTGACATCGAACAACGCGTTAAAAAGATCGTTTCCGAACAACTGGGTGCAAACGAGGCTGACGTTAAGAACGCTTCCTCATTTGTTGACGATCTGGGTGCTGATTCTCTCGACACCGTGGAATTGGTGATGGCGCTGGAAGAAGAATTCGACTGCGAAATTCCTGACGAAGAAGCCGAAAAGATCACCACAGTTCAGCAAGCGATTGATTACGTCAACGCAAACCTGAAATAAGCTTTTTTACCAATTTCCGTTTTTACTTGGAGTCGCCTTGTCCAAGCGTAGGGTAGTTGTAACTGGCCTAGGCGTTGTGTCACCAGTCGGTATCGGTGTACAAACATCCTGGGCCAATCTTGTGGCCGGTCAATCCGGTATCACCAACATCACTAAATTCGATGCCAGCCCTTTTGCCTCGCAAATTGCAGGTGAAGTGAAGGGCTTCGACGTATCGCAATATCTTCCCGCCAAGGAAGCTCGTCGTATGGATACTTTTATCCAATACGGCATGGCGGCCGCGATTGAGGCGGTGAAGGATGCGGGTATTGAAGTGACTGAGGAAAATGCTGAACGGATTGGAGTTTCCATCGGTTCTGGCATTGGTGGCCTGCAATTGATTGAGGATACAGACAAGATTTATCACGAGTCTGGTCCGAGAAAGATCTCGCCGTTCTTCATTCCCGGCACCATCATCAACATGATTTCGGGCAACCTCTCCATCATGTATGGATTCAAGGGGCCAAATGTTGCCATCGTGACTGCCTGTACTACAGGCACGCATTCGATTGGTGACGCAGCTCGCATGATTGAATATGGTGATGCCGACATTATGGTGGCGGGTGGTGCCGAAGCGCCAATTACCGAGCTCGGCGTCGGTGGCTTTGCTGCTGCGCGTGCCTTGTCGACCCGTAACGATGATCCAGCAACGGCCAGTCGCCCTTGGGACACTGACCGCGATGGGTTCGTGATCGGGGAGGGTGCTGGTGTATTAGTCCTCGAAGAGTATGAGTCAGCCAAGAAGCGTGGTGCCAAGATTTATGCTGAAGTAGTGGGTTATGGCATGAGCGCTGATGCTTACCATATGACTGCTCCGAGCATGGATGGGCCTCGTCGCTCTGTGGTGAATGCCTTGAAGAACGCGGGCCTTAATCCTGACCAGATTCAGTTCGTGAATGCACATGGTACGTCTACGCCGCTTGGTGATGTGAACGAAACCAATGCCCTCAAGGCTGCATTTGGTGACCATGCCAAGAACTTGGTGGTGAACTCAACCAAGTCGATGACTGGTCACTTGCTTGGTGGTGCAGGCGGGTTAGAATCTGTATTTACAGTGCTCTCCATTTATCATCAGGTTTCGCCTCCTACCATCAATATCTTCAATCAGGATCCTGAGTGTGATCTGGATTACTGCGCTAACGAAGCCAGGGACTTGAAGATTGATGCTGCGGTAAAAAATAACTTTGGTTTTGGTGGTACGAACGGTAGCTTGGTGTTCCGCAAGATTTAATTTTCCTGCTTCAATAGGAAGCAAAAATCATAAAGGCCCGTGCACTCGTTATAAGAGTCACGGGCCTTTATACACAGATTTGTTGCATATGACAGTAAGAAGTCGGCTTTATTGCTTGTTTATATGGATGTTTTTTTAAGTTATTGATATTAATAATAAAAAATATCTGCCTAAAAACTGGGCGATTCTAGAAAACTATAATGGTGACGGTGGTTTAGCCATGCTTTCCGAACTCCATCCACAAAATTATCCACAGCTTTTGTGGAGAGAAATTCTTTCTAAGCTGGTGCATATGCTTTAGCATGAACGGCTGTTGATTTCATCTACTTCCATGAGCACAACGACATTCCTGATCAATGGTGTACCTAATGCCTTGATTTCACCGCTGGATAGAGGTCTAGCCTATGGTGATGGCATCTTTCGCACTATCCGCGTCATAAATGGGCAGCCAATTGCATGGCAAGCACATTACGCTAAACTGCTTGCGGATAGTCGACGCCTCAACTTACCCTGTCCTGAAGCTGCAGGCTGGCTAAAGGATTTGGGCCGATTATTCGCAGATCAGTGCGATGGTGTCGCCAAGCTTATGTTGACCCGAGGCATTGCCGAGCGTGGTTATGCGATGGGGGATCATGCTACTTCTACGCGTATCGTCATCCGTAGCTCGCTACCAAACTATCCTGACCGTAATGCAAGTCATGGCATACGTGCATACCTGTGTAACACCAGGCTGGCACACCAGCCTTTGCTGGCGGGTATCAAGCACTTAAATCGATTGGAGAATGTTCTTGCCAGGCAGGAGTGGAGTGATCCGGCCATCAGTGAAGGGGTGATGCTGGATCAGGATGGTTTGGTGATAGAAGGGGTAATGAGCAATATCCTGATACGCTCAGGTACAATATTGGCGACACCTGATCTGGAGCGTTGTGGTGTTGATGGTATTACCCGCCAACGTATTCTAGCTATCGCCCCCAGCTTTGGATTGATTCCAGCCATTACATCGTTGACGCTCACCGAGTTGATGAATGCTGATGAGGTCTTGATGTGTAATAGCTTATATGGCGTCTGGCAGGTCGTAGATTTCAATGGTCGCACCTGGCCGTTAGGCCAATTGGCTGGCAGGTTGCGGCAATTTTTGCAGGAATAGCATGCGCATATTGAAGAGTTTGTTGGTACTGGTGACTTTGCTGGTAATCACCTTTGCCGCATGGATGGCTTACTTCGTTACCACCCCATTACAGTTTCCTACCAAGACCGTCGAGTTCGATCTGCGCATGGGGAGCAGTCTGCGTACCATTTCCCAGCAATTGGTCGATCAGGGTGTGTTAAATGAGCCTTGGAGTTTCATACTCCTTGTGCGTGCCATGAAAATGGCGGGAGGGATCAAGGCGGGTAACTATTTGCTGGAGTCTGGCCAGACGCCCTATGAGTTGTTCATTACCCTCAGTAACGGTAATGTTACTCAGGATAGCATTACCTTTATTGAAGGCTGGACATTTAGCCAGATGCGCCAGGCAATGAATAATCATGACTCGGTGCGCCATCTCACCATGGCTTATACCGATGAAGAAATCATGCGCAAGATAGGTGCTGCTGATCAATTGCCAGAGGGGTTGTTTTTTCCTGATACATATTTTTTTAGCAAGGGCATGAGTGACCAGGATATTCTCAAGCGCGCCTATGTAGCGATGCAGAATCGTCTGCAGGCAGCTTGGGAACAACGTTCAGCCGGTTTACCTTATTCTTCTCCTTATGAGGCGCTGATTATGGCGTCTATCGTAGAGAAAGAGACGGGCAAGGCTAGTGAACGTTCAGTCATCGCCGGAGTATTTCTCAACCGTTTGCGCATTGGTATGCGGTTGCAGACAGACCCTACAGTGATATATGGGCTTGGCGAGACATTCGATGGGAATTTACGCAAGCGCGACTTACAGCGCGATACCGCCTTCAATACTTACACACGGGCAGGCCTGCCACCTACACCGATTGCCATGCCAGGCAATGCCGCGATTACGGCGGCATTGCACCCAGCCAAGACCGATGCACTGTATTTTGTCGGCAAGGGCGATGGCAGCCACCAGTTCTCCCGGACTCTCAACGAACATAATCGCGCCGTGGTGCGCTATCAATTGAAGGGCGGCAATGCGCGGTAGATTCATTACGCTGGAAGGCATGGATGGCGCGGGCAAGAGCTCGCACATAGAGAGCATCATCGCAACCTTGAAGGAGCGAGGGCTAGAGGTGGTATCCACGCGTGAGCCAGGTGGTACACAGCTGGGCGAGAGGCTCCGTGAGCTATTACTGCATGAGAGCATGCACGCTGAAACGGAAACTTTGTTGATGTTTGCGGCGCGGCGTGAACATATTGCGACCGTCATAGAGCCTGCCTTGGCGCGTGGTGCCTGGGTAGTTTCTGATCGCTTTACTGACGCCTCATTTGCCTATCAATGTGGCGGACGAGGTGTTCCGCGTGAAAAGGTGGAAACCCTAGAAACTTGGGTGCAGCAAGGCTTGCAGCCTGACCTGACGTTATTGTTTGATGTGCCTGTAGAGGTCAGCGTAGCGCGCTTGGCCACTGCCAGGGTGCCCGATAAATTCGAGCGCGAGAGTGCCGAGTTTTTCCGTCGTATCCGCAATGGCTATCTTGCCCGTGCCACAGCCCAACCGCAGCGCTTTCGCCTGATTGATGGCAATCGCCCTCTAGATGCCGTTAGACAAGATGTAGTGGATATCCTGCAGAAGTTTTGTGCATGACGGGCCAGCGTTATCCTTGGCATGCCAGTACTTGGCAGCGCTTGCAGCAGTCACGCCAGCGTAGGCACCACGCCTTGCTGCTGCGGGGCAAGCAAGGCATAGGTAAGCTGGAGTTTGCCAACACTTTGGCCCAAGCCCTGTTGTGTCAAGCTCCAGATCAAGCAGGATATGCGTGTGGTCACTGTGTTAGTTGCAGTTGGTTTTTACAACATAGTCACCCTGATTACCGCTTGCTGACGCCTGAGCAAGAATCACCTGATGCAACTGATTCTGCACCTGTCACTAAAAAACCGGTACGCAAGAGTACACAAATATCTGTGGCGCAGATTCGCGAGTTGGCGGGATTCCTAGAACTTTCCAGCCACCAGCAAGATGGCGTACGCATTGTTGTGATTCATCCGGCAGATGCTTTGAACCAGACGTCGGCCAATGCCTTGCTGAAAATGCTCGAAGAGCCGCCAGGGGATGTGATCTTTATCCTTGTTACCAGTCATCCCCAGCGCCTGTTGCCAACTATCATGAGTCGTTGCCAGCAGCTTGAAATGCCTACACCTTCTGAGCAAGAAGCATTGGCATGGTTGGGGAAGCAGGGCGTGGCGCAGGGGGATTATTGGCTTGCTTACAGCGGTGGTTCGCCGCTAAGTGCTGCAGAATTGGCTCATGTCGGCAATGAACGTGTGCAGTTAATCGCTACACGCCTTGCCCAGGGGCACAGGCTTGATCCCTTTACCTCTGCTGGTGAGTTTTCTGCTATTGGCATGGAGGAAGTCATGACCGCTATACAGAAGTGGCTGTATGACTTGCTGGCTGTCAGCTTGAATGCAACAGTAAGATATCATGTCCGCGATATTGCTGCTTTGCAGGCTTTGAGCAAGCGCGTAGACTTGAGCAAGTTGCTGATCTTCCAGCGGCAGGTAGATGACGCAAGGCGTTCAGCTAATCATCCTTTGAATAATGAGCTGCAACTTGAGCATTTGTTGTTGCAGTACAGCAAGTTGTTTTCCAGTTAGAGGTCAACATGAGCGAGCAAGACACAGTAGGTAAGCAATCGGCAAAGCCCAGTGTCATGTCGCTTGCCATCAAGGAAAAAGCAGCCTTGTATGCTGCCTATATGCCTTTTATCCAAGGTGGTGGTTTGTTTATTCCTACCAATAAGGCCTTCAATATTGGTGATGAGGTCTTCATGCTACTAAGCTTGCTAGATAGTCCGGACAAGCTCAAGGTGGCGGGACGTGTTATCTGGATCAGCCCGGTGACGCATGGTAATCGTCCACAAGGTATAGGCGTGCAGTTAAGCGAGAAAGAGGGCGGTCTACAGGCTCGCAACCAGATCGAAGGCTTGCTCGGTAATGCATTAAAGTCGCAGCGTCCTACACATACAATGTAATCTCTTAGGTTATATATATTTTTAAGTTATTGATTATATTTATTTATGTTGGTTGATTCCCACTGTCATTTAAACTTTCCTGAGTTACGCCAAAACCTCCCCGCCTTGCGTGTTGCTATGCAGGAGGAGCGTGTCGGGCATGCGCTATGTATCTCTGTCACCTTGCCTGATTTCCCCGAGGTGCTAGCCGTCGCTGAGGAACATGATAACTTTTACGCTTCTGTTGGTGTGCATCCTGACTATGAAGATGAGCCGCTATTCACTGAAGACCAATTGGTGAATCTGGCAGCACACCCAAAAGTGGTGGCCATTGGCGAGACAGGCTTGGATTATTTTCGGCTAACCGGCGATTTGGAGTGGCAGCGCGAGCGTTTTCGTCTGCATATCCGTGCAGCTATCCGCGCCCAGAAACCTTTGGTGATTCATACACGTAATGCAGCAGAGGACACCTTGCGCATCATGCGCGAAGAGGGGGCAGATCAGGTCGGTGGCGTCATGCATTGTTTTACTGAGAGCCTGGAAGTGGCCCAGGCAGCGATAGCGCTTGGATTTTATATCTCTTTTTCTGGCATTGTGACCTTCAAGAACGCCGTGGCATTGAAAGAGGTGGCCAAGGCAGTACCGTTAGATCGTGTCTTGGTGGAGACAGATTCCCCCTACTTGGCTCCGGTGCCGTTTCGAGGCAAGCTCAACCAGCCTGCTTATGTACGCTACGTTGCCGAGGAAATCGCTAATCTACGAGGAATCAGCTATCAGGAAGTAGAGCAGGCGACTACGGAAAACTTCTTTCGCTTGTTCAAGGATGCGCGCCCATGCGCCTGACCATGCTGGGCGTAGGCTCAAGCGCCGGAACCCCGGTGATTGGCTGCCAATGTGCCACTTGCATGTCCGACAACCCCAAGAACAAACGTAGCCGTTGCTCTTCATTGATCACCCTTAGTCATGGCCAGAATATCCTGATTGATACTGGCCCTGATATTCGCTTGCAAGCTTTGCGAGAAGGCATTTCGCATGTTGATGCCGTGCTCTATACCCACACACATGCGGATCACCTGCACGGCATTGATGATCTGCGTGCGTTTTGCCAGAAGCAGCGTCAGC
>VFQQ010003669.1_pt1 | contig 14599 bp, 26 predicted proteins | sample 3512341 | NCBI WGS metagenome assembly VFQQ01 (sample SAMN10412373, study PRJNA504923) | tailings metagenome | isolation source: Relicate 2 Philex TSF1 revegetated site | place: Philippines: Tuba, Benguet | collected 2017-08-29 | reverse complement strand
TGGTTTAATCACTGGTTGATCTTCTCTGTATTCATAAGTGACAGATAATATCCCATCTGGCTTTACAATAAGCATATATATGAAGATGATTATACCAATCAGCAGAAAACATAATAGAAGAGCTAAAATAAACTGGCCACAGCCATAACTACCTTGAGCATAGCTTTGAGAAGTAGGGTAGTAGCCTGTTTTGGCCATGTGAGAAGCATCAGCTCTAAAAGCGTTCATAGCTTCTGACTCTTTACCTTTGTAGGTCTTTACGATAACTTTTTGAGGGGAATCCATAATTAAGTGGTTGAGGTTTTGATTATAATTTCTTACTCTACCTTAACCTAATTTTAGGCTTTAGTGAAGTTTGAAATTATGCTCAAAAATCTCAAAAAAATTATAAATTATATAATATTATAAAAAATAATTGAACGATTGATAATTTTTTATGTATACACTTTTAGAGTAGTTGTTACGTTATTTCACAAACCACCTTTAATCTTATGATACTGTACTCGCTTTTAGGGCTTAATCTAGCCCTGTCTATCTGGATTATTTCTCAACTTAAAAAACCTCATCTTAGGCTTTCAAGGCAATTATTTTATGGACAAAAGGAGTTTTATAAAGAGGTAATCAATGGTTTGAAAAAGGTAAATGAACCAGAGCCAATTGATAATGATGATGACTTCTTTGAAAAACTTAGCAAAATGAGCACTACTCAACTTAGGCGTTATATTATCGAAAACGACCCCCGTATAGAGCGTCATTTACCGTTGAGCGTTCAACTGGACTATTTTGATCAGCTTTATCAAACAGCACTTTTAGATAGAGCGGTTTATTTAAACCGAATTGTAATAAAGCCGACAAATTAGGAGTTAAGCTCTCGTTCAAATGTTTCTACTTCTGTATTAATTTCGTCTAACTGTATCGTTAATTGTATAGCTTCAGCAATCTCGTCTTTATTTGCTACATTGAAAGTACTCATGTCCGTTACTTTAATGGCTGTTCCGGCCATACATACCATTAGCATATTTGTACTTCCTGAGCCTATTTCATTAAAATCTATATCTGTAGAAATAATGGCATTGCCACCTTGCTTTGCGCATTGAACTCTCAAATCTGATTGGCATAAGTTGGTAGCCTTCGCAACTTTTTGATTTGTAGTGTTTGAGCCAGAGCCAAAAAAATCGTTGAATGACCTTGATAGTTCAGTGATAAAGCCAGTGCCCGACGTGATTTGAGTTGCTACCATTCCCACAACGTCATATTCCCATTTTAAAGGAGCAGGGCTTGTTAGAATAGGAATAAAATGGATAATTTGTTTTAGGCGTTTTTGAATCTCGTCTTTTTGCTTTCTAAGCTCCTCAGAAATTTTAGTGAATAAGGGCATTGCACAGGTTGAACAATACCCCTCTTTAGGTTGGGGGGTGTATTTATTAATGAAATCTACTTTTGTAGGGGGAAGTGCAACTGAGGCTAGAAATCCCTTTACAGATTTTCCGCAGTTTGGACATTTATCGTAACTCATGAAGTCTTAGGTAAATTTCTATCTATAAAATATAGTTTTATCCTTTAGCCAAGATTAAATATTTGATATAAATACCTTCAATCCTAATAAAAACTACACCCGCGAAAGTATAAAAAAGCAAAACACCAAAAAATACCGTAAAACCAGTATTTTTTCGCTTGGCCACTTTTTTGTGAAAAAAAAAATTACACTTCTTCTCTAGCAGGGTAAGTAGCTGTGTGTATGTAAATTATGGACTAGCTAGTAAATCTTTGGGCTTTTGGGCCAATCAAATTTTATAGCAGTTGTATAATTAAATTATTAGTTAATTCGGTTTTAGGGGTTACGACTAGTTAGGATTCTGAAGATGTAGGATTAATATTTTTTACCTTTATCTGGCCGTTAAGCCAGTCAATCGTTTCTTCTTGTTTGCGATGTAATTTTTGATAGAGTTCTATAAGTTCGTCTTTCGTGATTTTGGCGTACTTATCATCTGGCTCTTCCTGTTTTTGAAGGGAACCATCCCGTGTTCCGACGCCTTTTAGGAACCAGTCCAAGCTTACTTTATAAACATCAGAAATCTTAAGAGCTAACTCGATAGAAGGTTCAGCTCTGTCATTTTCAATGTTAGAAATTGCTGAGGGAGATACTCCCAAAGGTTCAGCAAATTCTTTAAGGGTTTGTTTTCCTCTAATCTCTTTAAGTCTTTGACCAATAGTCATTTAGATGATATTTCGTGTTGTTGAAATACAATTTTCCAAAATTTTTACACCTATGTTGTGTAAAAATTAAGGCATATTGTATATATTTACAATTAAATTGTTCTTAGAAGGATTTCTAAGAATATTTACATCGAAAATAAATAAAATTGGGAAGTCAGTCAAGGCAATTCCCACAAATGGATATTGTCATGTATACAGAGCAAAAAATCAAGCCTGGACGGGAAGCTAGGCAATGGAGAAAAGACCGAATCAAAACCCTGCTTGCCGTTGTGAAGGGTGTTAGAGGATGGAGAACAGCTTTTTTAGAGATGTATCCAGAATTTAATACGGCTGAAGGTACTTCATTACTCTCAACAGGCTTGAGCGGGCGTACTGATGATCCAGATTTGTTGGCGGCGCTCGAAGAGTGGATTCCGCAAGTTGAGCAGTCGCAGCCGGATTGGTTTCAAAAAATGGATTAACCGCCCCTGCTATGGACATCAACGCTACCCTCAATATCCCCCCCGATGATGTAGAACTCATGCGGGATATGCTCCACGAAATCCAAAAGCTTCGGGCGGCTTTGCTCGAAGATGTGATTCTGACCGAGGAGGAGGCCGCCAAGCTCCTGAAGGTGAGCTTGAGTACTTTGCGCACCTGGCGCAAAAATGGCTGGGTGCCTTTCTTTTCAGAAGGGAAGCTCATCAAGTATGAGCGCGAAGCCCTCCTCAAAGCTTATAAAGTGCATTTTGGTAGAGTGACTCATTATGAGGTGCTGCGGGGAATTGAGCATGGTCTTAAGCGTCGTTCATGATGATAGTGATTTGTATGGTATTGTATATCAGTCTTTTGGGGATGGCGCTCTATCTCCTCAAAGACATTCCTAAACACCTGCGTTGGCTATGGAACAAACTCAAAAATTAATCCCCGTCGATGATTATCGGCAGCGTCGGTACCAAGAGGCTCACCGCCGCCTTACGGAGCTTTTGTCGGACGACCTCATCGGCAATGCTTCGCTCAATCGGAGCCATTTTAGGCTTATCGAAACCGACCTCGCGGCGGCAGGGGTCACTATTGGGCAGTTTCTTCGGGCGTTTTTTACGGAAAAAAAGCCGGTCGCCGAGAAAGTCGTCAAGGCTGCCCCTGAGCAGTATCCATGTCCGCACGTGGGTTGTGGCCGGGTGTTTTCGACGCCGCAGGCGCGGAGTGGCCACCTGCGTAGTTGTCAGAAAGGAGGGAGCAAATCATGAAAAGCTGGTTTCACCTGAAAGAAAATCCCAATACGTGCTGCTTGCTAGAGCTGACCGAAAAAAAGCTCGCCGACGGTATGCCCGCACTGGAGCCTACGCTTGTGGGCTTTGTGCTGAGTGGGAGCGGGGGGATTAGGAGTATTACGGTTTTTAGAAATGGAGTGTCGATAGCTCTCCCCATAACCCGAAATATGCGGGTATGGGAGGCCAAACAGGCTATAATTCAGGCGTTAGAATCCTAAATCCCCCCATATGATGAACGCAATCTCAACCCCACTTTCGGACTTGACCGCCGACACGGTCATTGAAAACCTGACGGCTCAAATTGGGCGCATTGAGGCACTGGAGCATCGCATACGTGCCTACGATCGCGCGCCGCGCTGGACCAAAATATTGAAGGGTGGCAGTGGCTACCGTAGAAGATTGGCCAAAAAACTCGCTCGTCTCAAGTATGAGTATGTGTATTGGCTCAAGTGGTGAGGAAGGGGAATAGCACGCGCCCATTGGGGGTGTGCTATTTTTTTAGAAAAACATGGAATACCTACTGATAGCGATTGGCGTGTTTGTGATAGGAGTACGGATTTTCTATAAAGACAATGGCCGCTAGACGGCCCTTTACCCTACGAATGGTGTCTCTGGTGGTGCAATGGCAACACCCTGATAGTACCCAGGAATGTCGGTTCGAGTCCGACCCAGAGACCAACCCAACCAAAAGGCCCTAAAAGGCTCAAAAGACGCGGGTGACGGGGCGGCTGAGTTGCTGGAAAGCCGCTAAAAGCCTCAAAGAGAGGCTCAACGGGTAAACTATGCCCTAGTAAACGTAACGAGCAACCGTCTTTGGAGTGCCCCACTCGAAGGTAGTGGGGAGCTGGTGCCGTGATGACCCACGCCCCCCCGCGGCTGCTTCGGCGGCCGTGGGTAAGGGCAAAATATATCTAATGGAGTATCCCGCCGTGGGCGGGCTGATAAGATATTGTCATTTTAAACCAAACCATATGTGGAACATCGTCAAAATAAAGTACCAGCAGGAGCAGGAAAACGGCTCTCTGAAGACATTAACCGAAAGCTATCTGGTAGAAGCTGTGAGCTTCTCCGATGCCGAAGCCCGGATTTACAAGCTCATGGCCGATGGAGCGCAAGAGTTTACGGTAGCGGGCATCTCAAAAGCCTCATTTTCGGACATCTTCTACGACGAAGATGCTGAAAAGTTTTGGCTTGCTAGAGTGGTTTATATCTCATTCAATGAGATTTCGGGTAAAGAAAAGAAGGTATATGTGAATATGTACGCCAAGGCGCGCAACATAAAAAGAGCGCACGAAACAATTGTAGAGGCGCTAAAACAAAGTCTTGTTCCTCACGAAGTAATATCCTTGAAACTCACCCCCATTTTGGAGGTATATCCATTGCAAGAAGATGACACAAAAACAGAAAGCTAGGGCTTATGATGCTATTAAGCTCGTAGAGAAATTTAATCAGAGCCATAAGGTGGGTGATACGGTAATGTGGCGCTCAATCAATAGGGAGGGTATTAGTTATCAGCCTTATATAACCTCGTCAGAGGCATTCGTATTTCAAAATGAGGCAGTTGTTTGTTTTGAGGGAAAATCCGGCAATTGCAGTATTGAGCATGGATTTCTTTTGACCAATCTAAGAAAATAATGAAACAGTTTGATGTGGATACAATTACCGCGATCGATTTCCAATTCAAAGAAATCATCAAAGAAAACCAAGTGGACGAAGCGTTTTTGGTGGCTCGGATAGGTGATTCTGTTGTTCTTTTTCCTAATTATCAGGCAGTTAGTGCAATATCCTTGCTCTGTGATGATATTCGGGAAAAAGCAAAAAAAATAGAGAACTGGGCTAAATATTTCGACGAAGCCCTGATGGTTGAATCCATAAAAAAAGCTACTGACCAAATAAACAAAGAAGGGTAGGGCCTTATCGGGTTCGAATCCCGGCTTTGTTTCAACGAGGACGCCAGATGTCCAAAAATCGACCTAATGAGTAGGGTAACGCCTACTCTTGGGTCGGACAGTTACCCTTTTGCCTAATTTTTTTATGTATACGCCGCAGATTAACTATTACCAAGCCGTCAAACGCTGGTGTCAGCACGTTGACCACTACAACGCCCAATGCGAAACCATCACCACGGAGCGAAAGGTATTGCTCCCCACGGGGCAGGAAGTCACCAAGACCACCACCCGCAAGGTGGGTACCATCAAGGCATCGGTCAAGGCTACGGCCATGCACCTCATAGCGCAGTATGCCGAGGTGTGGGCCACGGCCAATCGACATCATCACGATATGGCCAGCCCGCACGATGTGTTTTTGGCGACCAATCGCGTCGAAATCGGCGAAAAGCTCAACCGCTCGCCCCGAAGTGTCTACGACCATATCCAAAAACTCATCGCGGTGGGGCTGGTAAGCAAGTACGAGTTTTGTGGAAGGCAGCACAGTTTTAAGCTGTGGATAAGTACCAAGATACTTTTTGGCGTGGCGCCGAGCGAAACCGCCGAAATGCCCGTAGAAGCCTCCAAAAAGGGTTTGTCCCAGTCAGTACGGCAAAAATTGCCGCCTTCAGATATATCACCTAAAAAACATTCAACTACAATAAGTGCGGTTGAATGTGAACAAACACTGAAACAAAATCACGGAAACAACGAGGATCCACGCAGATCGGCCCAAAAAGGCAACGAACCTGCATCCTCATTGCTTGGTAGCACGGAAACAAGAAAGGGGGGGCGCGGCGCCGCCGGGCGCTATGAGGAGCTTGGCCGCTCGTGGAATCGGCTTCCGGTGTTTTTGAAAAACCTCACGCTTCAGTTTTGGCTATTGACCAAAACGAGCCTTTACCCCCGCAATACTTGGTCGGAAGACGAAAACAAAATGGCTACCCTTGAGATATACGAGGGGCTGTTTGGCAAATTTGCGGTCAACCAATCTGATGCCGCTTGGGCCGACTACTACAACGAACTCGCCGAACGGGTCGGCATGGCCCAGCAGTGGTTTAGAAAACACGCCAACCGCTACCCCGATAAGCCTTTCCCGTCGCAGAAAAAGATGGGGTACTTCGACCCCAAGAACAATTTTGGCTTTGCCGCTACCGCTGTATGGCTCGCAAAAGACCAATTGAGAAGGCGTGAGAATCGCGTAGAATATATCCTTAATCAGGCGCGTATTGATTTTGAAAATCTCGCGGCGGGCAAACCTCGCCCAAAACACCGTGAAAAGTCTGAAATTCAGTTGTTTATGTACTATCAAGGCATCGTAAAAACTTACGGTGTCGAAGTGCAAAATCGCTTCCATAATCAGTACCTAGAGCAGAAAGCCCGCAAGTTTGTCCCCAAAAAGGTCACAAAAATGTCAATCCGCGCCCACAAAGCCGCTGCTAAGGCCGCCAAGGTCATTCAAGTAGAGCCTTGGATGGAGATGGGCGAGTGGTACTACTCCGAATAAGTCTATTGTTTTCCCTTATCAATAACCAAAAGTTATACCATTATGGCACAGCTACCCGAAGAAAAACGAAAAGCGCAGAAGTACTACGCTACCCGCGCCCTTGCCGTCAGATTTACGAACCAAAAGCCAGGAGAGCGCTCAAAATGGATATTCGACAATCAGTACGTATATCGATTGAAGCGACTGCAAGGCTACTCGGCCACGGTCTGGGAACAAAAGCTCAAAGCACAGGTGAAAGCGTGGGGGGCGCTCGTACTGGAGTGTTCTATTCACGACGTGACTCACTCCTCCGATTTGACTTCCAGCAACCGCATTGCGCAGCTCGTCACCAATGGCAATTTTTTGTTTTAGTGTCACTTAAACCCTACAATACATGATAACGACCATTTTTACGGGGCACACCCTCGACCTGCTAGACATCGAGGCAGTGGGAGCTGCTACTTTGGAAAAAAACGATTTTACGCTTACCTCAAAGATTACGCTCGAAATCTTCCTCAAAAGCGGTAATCGAATTAGGGAGGTGTATTTCAAAGCCGATAGTCGTCAGGCCGAAGCCCTGCTCGTAGAGCTGCAAAAGCTCCGCGCCCTGCGCGATGAACTAGTGACGGCTTGGCGGTATGCCATTCGTGATGCGACGCTGACCACTGAGTATCCTAGCGAAGCATACACCCCCGTGCATGTCACTATCAACGACGCCAAACCCATCATTGAGTTTGACCATGAGTGAGGTGATTTGCTCCGAGCCGGTGGTAGTGCTGATGCTACCACCGGAAGCTAAGCTTCTCAATGCGTTTTTGCTTTCGTTGGGCAAAAATGCCCACACCCTGAAGGCTTATGCTCCCTACGGTCATTTTGTGCTGTATGATTGGTACGTAAAGGATTTTTTGAAATGGTCGATTTCGGTGGGTCGCAAAAACCCCAAGACCCCTTACAAATGCAAAATACCGTTGGGCATCGCGCTACTGCTGTGCCGAGAGCTGCAAGCTCCTATTGATATCCGTTTGCAAATCGTGCTTAATGGCTTGCACAAAGCCCTAATCAACCGAGGATTTATTGAAATTTAAACACCTACTACCATACAATGAAAACGACATTCCAACAATTTGAGAAAGCGCCTAATCTGCTCTATATGGCCGTAATCGACAGCGTTAAAAACGTGGCAAAGGGTGATTTTGGGGCGTTTGAGTCGCCATTGGAAGCCATGAAGAAGATACACCACAATATCAATACCTTACTTCCGCCGGGTGAAAGGCTCCACAAGGAGCTAAAGCTAACCGGCCCGCAGCAAAACCCCAAAATGCCGAATCTCCACTACATCAATGTGATTTGGGATACCAAAGAGAAGGTAGTGCTGCTTTGTCAATTGACCTGTGAAACAGCTTAGAAATACAATAGCCAAGGGGAAACCCTTGGCTTGGTAATATCAGACGCTATATTATGATGATATTAAGGATGGAAATATTCTATTTTTCTTGCTTGATTAGTTGCGTTAAGGTCTAATTGTCAATGATTTGAATGACTTTTGTGATTTTTTTTATACTCATTAACTTGCTCACTTTGTGGTATATACGTTTATGCCTAACTAAAAAGTTAGAGATTACTAGTTTTCTATTTGTGTAATTGTTGCTCAATTACTATATTTGCCTCATTAATAACCTAATAGCGAGAAGATAGCGAATGAAGTGTTTCTTTTAATAGTTTTTTCCCTTTAGCCTTTAACCTTCTTACGTATGGAAAAGTATCATAATGACCACTTGAGCAAGAATGTTGCTCTTGAAATTGATGGCAAAGTTTTCTTACTTAACCAGATGAATGGTTGGGTTACGATGTCTCAATACGTTAAGATGTTTAACTTGAAAGGGGTTAATGTTATTAATAATTGGATTATGCGGAGGATTGTGCCGCCTGAGAATGTGATTGAAATACCTGAGTTGAATAATTTAAGACTTGTGAAGGCTATTATGTATAATGCGAAAGCAACAGGTAGACCAAGTGCAAGAAAGTAAGATATAGGGAGATGACTCCCCAAAAAAATACCCGATAGTTCCAGCTATCGGGTAGTGTGTAGCCTCACATTTAAAAGGCGAATAAAATACCTATGAGTATGAGCAAAAAAGCTACAAACTCAGAGGAAGGACTTATTGAGATTTTTACGCCTTACATTACAGTGAAGGGGCGTAGAATCTACCCTAAAAAGTCCCGGTTTTTTCACTTTTTTGTGAAGTCACAAAAAAGCCGATAAAAACTCGAACCTCGGCAAAGGGAGTATCGGGAGTGGTATGTCCCTTTGCATTTCGAGGACAAACTTAAGACCTTTTAACTTAACTTCCAACAGTTTTTTACAAAAAAACTGAAATTAACTCTTTTGTAATCAATAAGTTAGGGGTGTTTGCGAGATTTTTTTCTACTAAATATTACCTCTAATTTTGCCTATAATCGACTGAATTTACAAAACGAGTTCCCACCTATTTAATCGTTATTTATTTAAATATACAGCGAATTAGGTGCCTACAAATCGAAATTTAAAAAGATTTACATGAAAATTTTCATGTAAATCTTTCACTGCAAAAAAATGTAGATAATTACAGTTTGTGAAGTGACTACTGAAAACTTGTGTTTTTCTACTAAGCCTTTTAAAAGAAATGTTTGTTGAACACTGGGACAAAACCATAATGATTTCGGCTAGGGTATCGCAGATTTTAGATGATGCGGTGCATTGCGAATGTATCTTAAGTAAAGAGTATGAAAAAGTGGAGCTTCGTACATTCCCTAAATTATTGATGAGTAATATTAACCCTCTGATGGTCGGAGCGCCCCTTAAAATAAAAATCAGTGTAAAAGCGGGCTCAACTAGAACTGATATAATTGATGGTAAGGGACTGGGTATTGAGGAGGAATTTAAATTATTTGATGACTGGAACGAGTTAAATAGTTATATTAATAAACCTGCCTTTTAAACTAGATGATACAAGGTAATTAGCTTAATGATAAATTTTTGTTAGAAACGCGTCCTTTGCGACGCGTTTTTTTTTGCCTTTTTTGCCCTAAAAAGGCTATGCTAGACGACCTTAAACTATTGAATAACCCTTGCCAACGTGGCCTTGGTGGGGTGGTGATGATGCAGTTTTTGCCCCGCGTGGCGGTGGCTTCGATGGCCATTCCTTCAGGACTTACTTTTACGGGGCCTCTCACGCTCAAACCTGGTTGGCGGTGGTTTGAGCTTCAGATGCAGGCCAATACCAATTTTTACAACGAGGAGTTTCGCAAATCCCCTAATGGGGGTGTCTATGATATCACGATTGGTGGGTTTTTCCCTCGGGATGATGTGGCCACCCTTGAGCTGCTTGAGCGGATGAGTTCCTATTATTTCTTAGTGCGGGCGCTTGATTATAACGGACGTTGGCGGCTCGTAGGCAATAGCTACGAAACCCTCAAATTTACCAAACGTGCTTATTCGAGCACTACGCCCGACACGCGCGTAGGCTTTACGGTGGAGTTTTCGGGGAGTTTTTTACGGCCGGGGCTGGTCGATGCCCGCGAATAATGTCCCGTTTACGTGGGCTTCTGCGGGCTAAGTTTGGATTATGAACCCGCAAGCTTTTAAACTCACAAGCGCAATTTTGAGGGGAGAGTGGGCCATAGACCCACTCTATGCCTTGCAACATTTGTCGTATGTCGAAAATATGCTCGACGGCCAAAAAGCCCTTGATACTGAAGACGAAGACGCCGACAAAGAGCCTACACCCGTGGCTTCGCTTTTTGTTTTTGACGGGGGGCAGTGGCGGGCGTCGCTTCAGGGCGACTCTCCCAAACTCCAAGGCGTGGAGCTGATGCGCATCGAAGGCCCGATGTTTAAGTACGGAAATTGTGGCTTTGGCACGGTGGATTATACGGAGGCGCTCATGGCGGGCTACCGAAATTCGCGCGTGGCCGCAACGGTCATTTCGTGGGATTCGCCGGGGGGGCAAATCAACGGGATTCCGTCGCTACACGATGCCATCCGAAACCCCGCCAAACCTACCGTGAGCCGCATCGACGAAGGTATGATGGCCAGTGCGGCCGTGTGGGGAGCTTGTGGATCTGATTATATCGTGGCTAGCCAACCGACTGATTTGGTTGGCTCTATTGGCGTTTATACCACGCTGCGGGATGCCCGCGATTTGTATAAGCGCCTAGGGGTCAATATCACCGACGTTTATTCGACACGTTCGACCCAAAAAAATATTGAGTATCGGCGCGCTCTGGAAGGCGACCTTGCCCCGCTCCGCGCTCGACTCGACAAATCGGCCGATACCTTTATCGCTACCGTCAAGGCTGCTCGTGGAGCCAAACTCACGTCAAACGAATGGGCCGAGGGGGGCATTTTTACCTCCGAAGAAGGTATCAAAATGGGACTCATCGACGACATGGGCAGTCTGCAAGAGGCTTTTGATTTGGCCTACGATATCGCTTTAGTCAGAAAGAAAAAAAGCTTTTCAAACCCTTCAACCAAACCAACCAATATGGGATTAGTCGATCGCGCACGCGCCTACATCACGGGGGCGTCTGCCAATCCAACCACCGAAAACGAGAACCCTCGTGATACGGCGCTTGAGGCGTTGGCCGCCGTGGCCGAAGAACGCCAAACTCAACTCACTGCTTTGCAGGGACAACTCTCAACCGCACAAAACGAATTGGCTACCACCCGTACCGAGCTGACTACGGCCAATACGGAGTTGGCTTCGCTTCGTACCCAGGTAGCTACGCTCACCACCGAGCGCAACAACTGGAAAGAGAAGGCCGAAACCTACGGCGCACAGCCAGGAGCCGAGCCAACCAAAGCAGGCTCTGTCCAAAAAGCGGAGGGCGAAAGCGCTCCCGAAAAGCCCAAACCTGACTCATTTGCGAAGGTTGCGGCTGACTACGGTCTTTAATTTTTAACCACCTTAACTCTTTTAACAATGTTAATTAACGTTCAAGATGTAGTTGCCCAGTACGGTAATTATTATCAGCAGGGAACACAGTCAGCCAGTGACTTGTATTCGGTGGCCATGCGCGAATTTGTGACGCGGGAAGCATTTACGCTCATGATCACCCGCGATACGGTGTACAAGGCGGCTCGTGTGACCATTGATAGTTTAATCCAGCCCTTTCAAACGGATTTTACCCCGCGAAACGGTAGCTTGAAGTTTGAGCCTGTCGAAATTGTGCAGCACCACATGAAAGTAGATGAGCCATTGTCTCCCGATAGTCTGATGCCTACTTGGCTTGGCTTTTTGGCTGGCCCTGAAGTAAAACGCGAAGATTGGCCATTTATCCGCTGGTTTTTAGAAACAAAATTCTTCCCCAAAATTGGCGAAGACATGGAGTTAAACGAAATCGGTTGCGGGGTGGCTACGGCTCCCACACCTGGAACGGCGGGCCCCATCAAAACTTCGATGAACGGGGTACAGACGATTTTGAATAGCCATATTGCCGCCGGCCGCACCGTGCCTACTATCATGGGGACCATTCCTGAAGATGATGAGCTGTTGGTCAAATACGTGGAGAATTTTGTGGACCAAATTTCCAAAAACTACTGGCGCCGTGATATGACGGTCTATATGTCAGAAACGCTTGAGCGTCGCTACTGGCGCGGACATCACAAGGTATATGGCAAAGACACCAATTCGGTAGCAGGTAAGGGCGGAACTAGTAAAATCGAGTTTACTAACCAGTCCATTAAAGGGCTGCCCTCCATGAACAAAAAGAACAACGGGGGTACTTGTAACCGGATTTTCTGTACACCTAAAGAAAACGCCGTGATGATGATGAGCGAAGCCAACCCCTTCCAAAAGTTGGACGTGCAGGCCGTCGATCGTATCGTCAAACTCCTAACCGACTGGTGGATGGGCGTGGGCTTTATCTTGCCAGAAATCGTGTGGTGTAACGACCAAGAGTAATTACTTTTCTTCCTAAACCCACCTGAGTGGCCCGTTTCGGCGGGCTGCTTTTTAGGGATTCAAACTTTTAACATGGCAACTGCAAACAATAACAACCCCGCTTCGGAGCCTGCGGAGATAGAAGCGCTCCAAAAGGAAATTGGGCAATACAAAGAAAAAATAGCCCAATTGACCATCGCAAGCGACAGCAAAGACCAAGTGATTAAGGATCTTAAAGCATTGGTCTTGCGGCACGAAGAAACGCTCAAAAAACTGGAAATGGAAAGCGTTCAGAAAGATGAAATCATCGCTGAATTTGAGCGCGAAATCAGCACCCACGACCAATCGAGTTTGGAGGTGCCGGAGTTTCCGACGGTGCGCTATAATGGCGAAGTATGGCAGGTGAGAGCCAAACGCTTCAGGATCCCCGAAGAGGATAGAGTTTACGAAGTTACTGAACTTACCGACAGTGATTTAGTAGCGCGTTTAATCGCTTCCAAAGCGGGCTTTCTCCACAAAGTAGCCGTTTCTAAATAACCTTTTTTCCCTTAGCCACAATGTGTGATATCATTGATATTGTAGAAAATGCCGACCCCTGTAACAAGAACATGGGCGGTACCGAAGACAGTGCTTTTTATGCTTTGCTCTCTGATTTTGCTTCATTTCCTGATCTACCTGTTGGAGAGTCCAACTTAGCTGCTAAGTTCGTAATCGACGACGAACCCGTATTTAAAGCCGGCAAGTGCTGGAGGCGTCTTCAGCTCTCTAAAGAAACGGGTCGTATGAATTACGAATCGGTTGGTAACGCGGGCGCTTTGCAAGCGGTCTTTGCTTTTGGAATTGGGGGCAATAATCTGAACGGTCAAATCCTTAATAACTTGGCCGACAATTTTACCCCTTACGTATTCCTCGTAAAACGTAATTCATTGCCTGCGGGTCGTTACGACTTGGTAGGGAGTGACGTGCACAAAGCGGCCCTCAAGGGCGGTATGGCCGGTGGTGAAAAGAGTGGGGACGGCGCCATGTACAACTTTGAAGCCCGCGCTACTCAAAAGTTTGAGGTTCACTACACCGGAACCGTGCAGCTCACGCCGCAGGCTTAAACCTTATTGATTTACCTTTAACCGTTACGCTGATGGCACAAGAAAAAGAAAAGATGTTGGAGCCTAAAAAGGAGGGCACCTACAAAGTGATAGGTCTAACACCATTGAAGGATGGCAGCATTCCGGTTGTCGTCAATGGCAAGGAAATCGACCTCGCTACCGCCAGTCAAGAAACGCTTAAAAAGCTGCATGATGCGAAAAAGCGATTCATAATCCTTGAATAGAGGATGGGGGATTGAAGTGAAAAATCGGGGCGCTTGTTCCGATTTTTTTGTTTGTACAAAAAGTGAAATGTGTAGTACAAAACAAAGAATAGCTAAAAAACTTGTATAACGAATGTCCTACGAAAAAAAGCAAGATGATATCGGTCGGCTCGAAGCCTGGCTTAAGCATACTTCCTACGTGGAGGGGCTTCGCCTGTACTTAGAACTCTTTGGAGAAACGGTATTGTATCGGCTCTTGGTCAGGAGCCAAAACTCTTTCAATGTCCGCAAGCTCACCCAGGAGCTAAGTGCTCATTTAGCGGAGCTAAAGCAGCAAACCCAGCAACAGCTCATCGAAGAGCCTAGCTCCGTAGCGGAGCTGCGGCGCAACGCTTCGGCGCTCATGAACGAACGCACTGCGCTCAAAGCACAAATCCGCTTGCTCAGCGAGGAGGCACCGCGCTTTGAACGAGCCAAAAGGATATTGGAAA
>VFQQ010003667.1_pt1 | contig 14604 bp, 14 predicted proteins | sample 3512341 | NCBI WGS metagenome assembly VFQQ01 (sample SAMN10412373, study PRJNA504923) | tailings metagenome | isolation source: Relicate 2 Philex TSF1 revegetated site | place: Philippines: Tuba, Benguet | collected 2017-08-29 | reverse complement strand
GCGCGTTCCACGCCAGCGAGACGAAGGCATCCTTGAACGGGCCGACATCACCGAACTTGTGATAGAAAGTCGGACCGACCAGCACGGCATTGCCACCCCACTGGTTCAGGAAGGCACCGGCGAAAGCGGCGACATAGCGAACATTGCCGCCGACGAAGGTGCTGCCGCCCTCGCTGATGCGCCAGGCGAGCGCGCCGCCGATCTCGAGGCCGGAGTCGTTGAGGTAGCCCGGCAGGCCGCGCGGCCGCTCCGTGCCCGGGCCAACATTCACGTTGACCGACCCGTAGAGACGGTCGCCGACGAGAGCAGCATCCATGGCGAACTTGAAGGTGGCCGCGAAGCGCTCCTGCGCCGAGATGCCGAGGCCTTCGGAGAAGCGCGCCCAGCGCAGCTCCAGGCCGACGGTGATGCCGGGATCGAAGGGGTTGGCGCCGCGCTCGCGCAACTGATAGCGGGCCTGGCCGGCCAGGCCGTCAAAGGCGAACCGGTTCTGATTGGGATAGCCGGGGACGGTGTTGTTGCGGATGTTGTGGTAGGCGGCCCAGACGGCCATCGACAGCTGCAGCCGCTGCACCGGCGTCCAGCCAAGTTCCAGCTTGCTGTTCACGCCGGCATAGGAGCCGTCGAACTTGCCGAAACGCGCGGTGGTCTCGGAGGTGACGCCACGGTCGCCGGGGTTGCCGACACTGGTGCCGTCGAGAAAGCCGTAGGCATCGTCCGGCCCGGTCAGGTCGGCGGCCGGCGCCGTCGCACCCGGCCGCGCGACATCGGCCGCACCGGCCGGCATGGCCCATCCCGTCAGCGCCACTGCCGCCAAGCGCCACTGTCGCGAAGCTCGCGCGCTTCATGATCATCCCCCAAGCCATCCCGAGCCCCTTATGTGAAATGCGCCGATGCGCCGCAAGGGTGGGTGAGGTCAGGTTAGCTAGTTGCAAATGATTTGCAAGAGCGGAGTGTTGCGGCTGGGCAACAGGTTCCGGTCAGTCGAGCCTGAATCCCGCCGCGGCGAGATCGCGCGGAAAGGCATCCCCCGCCAGGTAGGCAAGCTCATGCTCCCGCGGCTGGTGGACGGGGTCTGCCCGCCTCAGCGCGTCGTCGACATGGCCGGGATGGACCATGACCAGACCGCGGTCCGGCAGATCCTTCAGGAAGCCCGGAAAAATCACCGCGAACCGGGCCGCCTGGCGGAAGTCATAGGCGCCCGAGAAGGCCGGGTTGGTCGCGACGCCTCGGACGGCCGCTGCCCGCTTCAGCCCGCCCGACAAGGCAGCGATCACCTGTCCCTTCGGCCCGCGACCCGCCCCATGCGGGCCGTCGCACTGGCGGATCCAGGCGGATGGCGCGTGGCGTGCGAGTGCGTCGAGCACGAGGTCGCGGATGCCCGGAAGCAGATGGGCATGCTGGTGCCCGTCGACGAAATCCGGGGTCCGGCCGAAGGCACGGCGAAAGGCCTCGAACTGCGTCTCGATCTCGGCGGCGACGACGCTCCGGTCGATCCGGCGCAGGAAGGCGCCGGCCATGAGCGGCGCGATGCCCGGCCAGAAGCGCGGCAGGCGCGGCCTGGTGAGTGGCGTCAGCCCGCCGGTCAGCGTGACATGCAGGCCGATCGCGAAACCCGGCGGGGCGACGGCCATGAGCTGCTCCGCCTCCGCGCCGAGGTCCGCACCGGGCGTCATCACGGACGTGGCGTTCAGTCGCCCCGCCGCGGCCAGTCCGCGGATGGCGCGCGAGACGCCGGGCGCCAGCGCATAGTCATCGGCGCAGAGGATGAGGCGCTTCATCGGGCTGGCATGGGCGGGGCGCTCAATCGCCCTGCGCCACCGGACCGGACGAGCGCTCCCCCGCAGGCTGGTCGGCGGCCCGCTTCAGCGCGTGGTCGCCGACGAGATAGACCGGCCGGCCCTTCAGCTCGGACAGGATCTTGCCGACATACTCGCCGAGCACGCCGATCATCAGCAGCTGGACGCCGCCGATGAAGGTGACGGCGACGAAGAGCGAGGGATAGCCCGGCACGGTGTGGCCGAAGACGAAGGTCTCGATCACGATCACCAGCGCGTAGAGGAACGAGGCAGCCGCCAGCAGCGCACCGAGCAGGCTGGCGATCCTCAGCGGCACGATCGAGAAGGAGGTCAGGCCTTCGACCGAGAGGCCGAGCAGCCCCCAGAAGCTCCATTTCGCCTCGCCCTGCAGGCGCGGGTCCGGCTCGTAGGGTACGCCGACCTGGCGGAATCCGACCCAGCTCGACAGCCCCTTGAAGAAGCGGCCGCGCTCCGGGAGCATCCGCAGCGCCGCCGCGGCGCGCGGCGAGAGCAGCCGGAAATCGCCGGCATCGGCCGGGATCTTGTGCTTCACGCCGGAGTTCACCAGCCCGTAGAAGGCGTTGACGAAGAGAGTGCGCAGGCGCGGCTCGTCGCGCCGGTGCGCCTTGTAGGTGAAGACCACGTCGTAGCCGTCGTCGAGCCAGCGGGCGATCAGCGTTTCGGCGACGGAGGTCGGGTGCTGGCCGTCGGCATCCATGAAGATGACCGCGCCGTAGCGGGCATGGTCCAGGCCGGCGAGCAGCGCCGCCTCCTTGCCGAAATTGCGCGAGAAGGAGACGACCTGGACATCGGCGCCGTCGGCCTTCAGCCCCTGGGCCACCACCGCCGTGCCGTCGCGCGAGCCATCGTCCACATAGACGATCTCGACGGCGAGGCCGCGGGTGTCCTTCAGCCTGCGCGCGAGCGCGAGGAGCTTGGCGTGGGTGTGGGGCAGCGCCTCGGCCTCGTTGTAGGCCGGGACGACGATGGTGAGGCCGAAGGGAGGCTCGGCCCCGGGGAAGGCAATCACGCGCCTGTCACTGGTCATGTGGTCAACGGCCCGAAGCCGCTCCCGAGAAGGTTCGCCATGATGCACCCTGTTCACGGCCGCGTGAAGATGGCGATCCGAATCGGCTGATTGATGACCGAAAAACGTGTAGACGACGGCCGCATGATGAACGACGGACAACAGAATCGCGGCCCGGAGGCCGGCCTCGCCGCGCGCCTGATGGGCGAGGCGCGCAAGATCGTCTCGTTCGGGCTGATCGGCGCCGTCAACGGCGTGGTCAACTATGCCGTCACCGTCGGCGTGACCCTGCTGGCCCTGGCGCCGCTGGCGCTGGCCGCCAACGACATCGCCCTCGGCGCCGCCAAGGCGCTGGGCTGGGCGGTGGCGGTGACCAATTCCTACCTGCTCAACACGATGATCACCTTCGCCGCGGAGAGCGGGCGCAAGCTGACCTGGCGCACCTATGGCCGGTTTGTCGCCTCCGGCACGCTGGGACTGGCGGTGGAGGTCGTCTCGTTCCTGGTCGCCGTGCGCTACCTGCCGCTGGCGATCGCCGCGATCGTGCCGATCGGCCTCGCCTTCATCGCCAACTTCACCATGACCCGCTTCGTGGTGTTCCCGAACCGGAAGTGAGCACGGCAGGCCGGGCTTCCCAAGACCGGCCCGATCGGCTTCTGTCGCAGCCGAAAGGACCGTGACCGCCCATGTCGAGCCGCCCCCTGCCCCGCCCGCGCAGCGATTTCCGCTGGTTCTCGCCGATCCAGACGCGCTGGTCCGACAACGACCAGTACGGTCACGTCAACAACGTCGTCTACTATGCCTATTTCGACACGGTGGTGAATGCCTTCCTGATCCGCGAGGCGGGCCTGGAGCCGGGAACGGGACCGTGGATGGGGCTGGTGGTGGATACGCGCTGCTCGTTCTTCGCGCCCGCGAGCTATCCCGAGCCGCTGGAGGCCGGCCTTGCCTTCGCCGAACGCGGACGGTCGAGCCAGCGCTACGAGATCGGCATCTTCCGGGCCGGCGGCGCGGAAACGCTGGCGCACGGCCATTTCGTCCATGTCTATGTCGATGCCGCGAGCCGGCGCCCCATTGCGCTGCCGGCGAGCCTGACGGCCGCCATCGACCGCGCCTGAGGGAGCGGCGCGGCAATCCCGCAACGACGCCGCGGAATCGCCCCCGCGTCGCCGCCTGACCTTGCGGAGCCCTGCCTTATTTGCGCTAAGGATGGCCGCTAAATTCCGCCAAGACTGGCTCGGGGTTCATGATTCGACGCATTGATTCACGGCTGCTGCGCGCCGCGCTTTTCAGCGCCGTGGCGACGCTTGTCCCGGTCGACGCCGAGGCCCAGTCCTCGGCCGCAGCTCCGCCGGCAGGAGCCTCGCAGGCCTCCGCCCCCCCGTCCGCACCCCAGCCCGACCCGCCGGTGCTGGCGCCCTCCATTCCAGCGGCGCCGGCCGCTGCGGGTACGCCCGATGGCGCCGCGCCACAGGCCGCTCCCGCGCCCCAGCGTCCGCGTCCGCAGCGCCCACCCCCGCCACCGCGCGTGACCGCCATCTCCTCCGACCCGCAGCCGACCTATGCGCCGCAGACGGTGGCGACGACCCAGGCCGCGCTGCAGACCTACCGGCGCATCGCGCAGGGCGGCGGCTGGGGCACGCTGCCGCCCGCGACCCGCCTGACCAAGGGCGCGCGTGGCGCGTCGGTCGTCGCGCTGAAGCGCCGGCTTGCCGCCGAAGGCGACCTCAACCTGGCACTGTCGCCGGGCGATGTCTTCGACGACACGACGGTCGAGGCGGTCAAGCGCTTCCAGCGGCGCGTGGGACTGCTGCCGTCGGGCGTGGTCGCCGGCGCGACCATCCGGCAGATGAACATTCCGGCCGAGGTGCGCGTGCGTGCGCTCGAGAAGTCGCTGGAGCGGCTCGCCGAGAGCCGCTTCGCCTTCGGTCCGCGCTACGTGATCGTCAACATCCCTGCCGCGGCCGCCGAGGCGGTCGAGAACGGCGTCGTGCGCCGCCGCCATGTCGTCATCGTCGGCAAGGAGGCCCATGCCTCGCCGCTGGTCGAGACGCGGCTGACGGTCGTCAACTTCAATCCGACCTGGACGATCCCGACCTCGATCATCCGGCGCGACATCATTCCGCGCATGCGACGCAATCCCGCGACACTGGCCAGCATGCGCGTGCGCATCCTCGACCGGTCCGGCAACGAGGTGAACCCGGCGAGCATCGACTGGTCGGGCGAGCGCGCGGTGAACTACACGCTCCGGCAGGATTCCGGACCCGGCAATTCGCTGGGACGGGTGCGCATCGACATGCCGAACACGGAAGCCGTGTTCATGCACGACACGCCCTCGCGCGGCCTGTTCCAGTCGGACAACCGCACCATGTCCTCGGGCTGCGTGCGCGTCGCCGACGTCTCCGACTTCGTCACCTGGCTGATGGCGCCGCAGGGCTGGACCAAGGAGCAGGTGGTGGAGGGCATGACCCAGACGCAGCGCCGCGACGTGCGCCTGTCGCAGGCCGTGCCGGTGGCCTGGGTCTACCTGACGGGCTGGGCCGCGGCCGATGGCACCGTGCAGTTCCGCGACGACATCTACGGCCATGACGCGCCGGGGGCAGCCCCGGTCCGCATCGTCCGCGCTCCGGAGCGCGCGCCGCAGGCGCCGGCGCAGATCGCCCCGCAGGTGCAGCAGCAGGCCCCGCCACCGCCGCAGCCGAACTTCTTCGAGAGCCTGTTCGGCGCGCAGCCGCAGGGCGGCCGCCAGCCTTCCGCCGACAACCGCTTCTGAGCCCTCCCATGCCGCTGCCGAACCGCGTCGATCCTTTCGGAGCGATCGCCGCGGTGCCGGACCGCGGCGGGATGTACGGCAACCGCGGCGGCCGCTTCCATCGCGACGACCGGACGATCGGGCCGCGCCCCTGGGCCTCGCGCCAGTGGATCTGCTGCGTGCTGTCGTTCAAGGGCCGCCGGCGGACGCCGCTGATGGGGCGCGGCTTCACCGAACTGTTCTTCCTCGACGAGGTGACGGCGCTCGCGGCCGGCCACCGTCCCTGTTTCGAGTGCCGGCGGGCCGATGCGACGCGCTTCGCGGCAGCCTGGGCCAGGGCGAAGGGACTGCCCGCGCCGCCCAAGGCGCCCGCGATGGACTTGGTGCTGCATGCGGAACGGCTGGACGGGCAGCGGCAGCGTGTCCATGCCGCCCGGCTCGAGGACCTGCCGGATGGGGCGATGATCGTGCGGGACCATAGGGCGTGTGCTGTGCGCGGGGATAGGCTGCTGCCCTGGTCGTATGCAGGCTATGGATCGCCGGAGCCGAGAGGCGCGGGTCCGACCACGCTGCTGACCCCGCCGGCGATGGTCGCGGCCCTGCGCGCCGGATTTACGCCTGTCTGGCATCTCAGTGCAGGCCATCGAGCCTGATCGCCTGCATCGGGCAAGTGCGTCCTTCGAGGCTCGCTGTCGCTCGCACCTCAGGATGAGGGCGTTGGTAGATTGCACCAAGGTGGACACAGCCGGTGACCTGGCCGACCGCGATGCAGTTCACACCCCTCCTCATCCTGAGGTGCGAGGGCGTCAGCCCGAGCCTCGAAGGACGCACTGGTCCGATGCAGGGCCGAAGAGCCCTCAGAACAGCCCCTCGATCTGGCCCTTGTCGTTCAGGTGGATCGCCTCCGCCGCGGGCAGCTTGGGCAAGCCGGGCATGGTCATGATCTCCCCGCAGATGGCGACGACGAACCCTGCGCCGGCGGCAAGGCGCACCTCGCGCACCGGCACGACATGCCCGGTGGGTGCTCCGAGCAGCGTCGGATCGGCGGAGAACGAATACTGCGTCTTGGCCATGCAGACCGGCAGGTCGCCATAGCCGGCCGCCTCGAAGGCCGCGAGATCGGCCGCCGCCTTCGGCGCGATGGCGATCTCGGCCGCGCCGTAGATGCGCGTCGCGATCGTCAGGATCTTGCCGGCCAGCGGCATGTGGTCGGGATAGATCGGCTGGAAATGCGCCGTGCCGCCCTCGCACAGCGCCACCACCTTGCGGGCGAGGTCCTCGGCACCGGCCGCGCCGTTCGCCCAGTGGGTGCACTGGACGGCCTCGACGCCGAACTCGTCGCGGCAGATGTCGGCGATGAGCTGGTGCTCCGCCTCCGTGTCGGTGGTGAAGTGGTTGATGGCGACGACCACCGGCAGGCCGAAGGAGCGGACGTTCTCGACGTGCCGGCCGAGGTTGACGATGCCGGCGCGCAGCGCGTCGAGGTTCTCGCGGGCAAGATCGACCTTGGCGACGCCGCCGTTCATCTTCAGCGCCCGGACGGTGGCGACGATGACGGCGGCATCCGGCTTCAGGCCGGCCTTGCGGCACTTGATGTCGAAGAACTTCTCCGCGCCGAGATCGGCGCCGAAGCCCGCCTCGGTCACCACGTAGTCGCCGAGCTTCATGGCGGCGCGGGTGGCGATGACCGAGTTGCAGCCATGGGCGATGTTGGCGAAGGGGCCGCCATGGATGAGCGCCGGGCTGCCGTCGATGGTCTGCACCAGGTTGGGCTGGGCGGCGTCTTTCAGCAGCACGGCCATCGCGCCGGCGGCGTTGAGATCGCCGGCCGTGACGAGTTTGCCCGCGCGGTTGCGGGCGACGGCGATGCGCGCAAGCCGCACTTCCAGGTCTTCGAGATCCGATGCGAGGCAGAGGACGGCCATGACCTCGGAGGCGACGGTGATGTCGAAGCCGCTTTCGCGGGGGAGGCCGTTGAATCCGTCACCCAGCCCAAGCGCGATCTGGCGGAGCGCGCGGTCGTTCATATCGAGCACGCGGCGCCAGGTGACGGAACGCAGGTCGATGTCGAGCGCGTTGCCCCAATAGATGTGGTTGTCGATCATCGCGGCGAGGAGATTGTGCGCCGAGGTGATGGCGTGGAAATCGCCGGTGAAGTGGAGGTTGATCTGCTCCATCGGCAGAACCTGTGACTTGCCGCCGCCGGTCGCGCCGCCCTTGCGGCCGAAGACCGGGCCAAGTGACGGCTCGCGCAGGGCGATCATGGTGCGCTTGCCGATGCGGTTGAGGGCATCGCCGAGACCGATGGTCGTGGTGGTCTTGCCCTCGCCCGCCGGGGTCGGGTTGATTGCGGTGACCAGGATGAGGCGGCCCTTCGGCCGCTTTGTCAGGTCGTGCAGGAACGGTTGTTCCAGCTTGGCGATGTGCTTGCCATAGGGGGCGAGCGCGGCCTCGGGCACGCCCGCCTTCGCCGCGATGGCCTGGATGGGCTGGAGCGTTGCGGCACGGGCGATTTCGAGGTCGATGGACATGGACGTTTCCCGGGCGCGATTCTTGGTTTTCAATTTTGGGTAGAGGGGAGACGGTGAATAGGCAACCGGCTTGCCCCGCCCTTCCCGGCATGCGGTCAGGGTGCGAAAGCAAAAGGCCAGCGCAAGCGCTGGCCCCTCCCGGTTCGCTTTGCGAACCTGCCCTCCCCATCGCCTACGCGATGGAGAGGGTTGGTTTCCTGATCAGGCGAAGCCACGGGCGCGCATGAGCGCCTCGGTGTCGACGTCGCGGCCGCGGAAATTGCGGAAGGCGACATCGGCCGGGACCGAACCGCCGACCGACATGATGGTGTCGTGGAACAGCTTGGCCGTGGCCGGATCGTAGGCGCCCTTTTCGGCGAAGACTTCCCAGACGTCGGCGCTGAGCGTATCGGCCCAGAGATAAACGTAGTAGCCGGCCGAATAGCCATCGCCGCCGAAGATGTGCCCGAACTGCGTGGGGCGATGGCGCATGACGATTTCCTTCGGCATGCCGAGTTCTTCCATGGCGCTCTTTTCGAAGGCGGCAGGGTCGATCGGCTCACCCGAAGCGGCGGCAAGGTGGATCATCATGTCGTAGAGGGCGGCCGACAGGTATTCGACCGTGCTGAACCCCTGGTTGAAGTTCTTCGCCGCCTTGATTTTCTCGAACAGCGCGGCGGGGATCGGCTCGTTCGTTTCGACGTGCAGCGCGTAGCTGTTCATCACTTCCGGCGTCGACAGCCAGCGTTCGTGGATCTGGCTGGGGAATTCGACGAAGTCGCGCTTCACCGCCGTGCCGCCGACCGACGGGTAAGTCACGTTCGACAGTAGGCCGTGCATGCCGTGGCCGAATTCGTGGAACATCGTCTCCGCATCGTCCCACGACATCAGCACCGGCTGGCCGGGCGCGGGGGCCGTGGCGTTCTGGTTGTTGGAGACGACGGGTGTCACCTCACCATCGACGCGGCTCTGGTCGCGGTAGGCGTTCATCCAGGCGCCCGAACGCTTACCCTTGCGGGCATAGGGGTCGTAATACCAGAGGCCGACGCGCTTGCCGTCGCGGGTGACCTCCCAGACGGTGACGTCAGGGTGGACGACGGCCGGACCCTGGATCTGGTTGAACTCGGTGCCGTAGAGCGTCTTCACCGCCCAGAACATGCCGGCGCGGATCTTCTCCAGCTGCAAATAGGGTTTCACCTCGTTTTCGTCGACGTCGTACTTCGCCTTGCGGACCTTCTCCGCGTAGTAGCGATAGTCCCACGGCTCGATGGTGATGCCGGCATTTTCGGCATCAGCCGCCGCCTGCATATCCTTCACCTCTTCCAGGGCGCGGTCGCGCGCGGCGGGCCAGACCTTCTTCATGAGGGCCATGGCGGCGTCCGGGGTCTTCGCCATGTTGTTGTCGACGGCCCAATGCGCATGGCTTTCGAAGCCGAGCAGCCTGGCGCGCTCCTGACGCAGCTTCAGGATCTCGACGATGATCGGCTTGTTGTCGTGTTCGCCGGGGTTGTCGCCGCGCGTGGTGAAGAGACGCCAGGCCTTCTCGCGCAGCGCGCGGTTATCGGCATAGGTCATCACCGCTTCCATGGCGGAGCGGGTGTTGCCGAAGATGTACTGGCCCTTCTGGCCCTTCGCCTCGGCGGCTGCAGCGGCGGCCTGCTTCACGCTGTCAGGCAGGCCGGCGGTCTCGGCCTCGGTCGCCACCAGTTCGAGATTCTCCTCATCCGCCAGCGTGTTCTGGCCGAACTTGGTGTAGAGGCCGGCCAGCGCCTGATTGAGTTCCTTCATGCGCGCCTTTTCGGTCGCGCCCAGCGCCGCGCCGCGGCGTGTGAAGCGCTTGTAGTAGCCCTCGACGAGCTGCTGCTGCTCTACGGTGAAGCCGGTGGAGGCCATCGAATCGTAGACCGCCTTGATGCGCGCGAAGAGCGCTTCGTTCTGGACGATCTCGTCCTGGAACGCCGAGAAGACCGGAGACATCTCGGTTTCGAGCGCCTTCATGGCGTCGTTGTTCATGGTGGAGACGTTGACGCCAAAGAGCGTCTGCACGCGGTCAAGCGCCCCACCCGACTTCTCCAGCGGGATGAAGGTGTTCTCGAAGGTCGCGGCGGCGGTGTCGCCGGCAATGGCGGCGATCTCGGCGCGCGAAAGGTCCATGCCCTTCATCAGCGCGGACTTCAGAAGCTCCGGCGTTACCTTGTCGAAAGGCGGTGTGCCGCCGAAGTCGCCCGTCCAGGGGGCGAGCAGCACGTCTTCAGGCGCTTCGGCCGCAAAGGCGATGCCGCCGAACTTCACGCCGCCCATCATGGCGGAAGCAGCAGCGGTTTGCAGGAATGTACGACGCAACATGGCTTTCAGCCCCCGTTCGAGTTTGGGGGCACCTTAGGCACAACTGTTGCGCCAAACCACGTCACGGAGGCGTGAAAGACGGCTGATTTTCCGGCCTTATTGCATCGCAGCAGGAACCGCAGTCTGATCGGCCAAGAATCTTGCGGGGTGTGCATGGATATCGGCGTTTTCATTCCCATCGCCAATAATGGCTGGATCATGTCGGCGACCTCGCCGCAATACATGCCGACCTTCGACCTGAACAAAGAGATCACGCTGAAGGCCGAGAAGTACGGGCTCGATTTCGCGCTCTCGATGATCAAGCTGCACGGCTTTGGCGGGAAGACCGAGTTTTGGGATTACGCCATGGAGAGCTTCACGCTGATGGCGGGGCTGGCGGCGGTGACGGAGCGGATCAAGCTCTATGCCTCGGTGCCGGTGCTGGCGATCCCCGCCCCAATCGCGGCGCGCATGGCCGTCACGATCGATTCGATCAGCCATGGCCGGTTCGGCATCAATATCGTCAGCGGCTGGCAGAAGGCGGAATACGACCAGATGAATATCTGGCCGGGGCAGGAGCATTTCCTGAACCGCTATGAGTTCTGCGCCGAGTACGTGACGGTGATGAAGGAGTTGTGGGAGACCGGACAGTCGGATTTCAAGGGCCGCTTCCTGACGATGAACGACTGCAAGCTGTTGCCCAAGCCGCAGGCCAAGATCGACATCGTATGCGCGGGGCAAAGCCAGACCGGCGTCGATTTCGCGGCGGCGCATGCGGACTACAATTTCTGTTTCGGCATGGGCCTGAACGAGCCGAAGAAATGCGCGGAAGCCGTTCAGCGCAATGTCGATGCGGCGAAGAAGACGGGCCGCAAATGCGGCGCGCTGCTGCTGTTTATGATTATCGCGGCGGAGACGGACGAAGCCGCCTGGGCCAAGTGGGAGCACTACAAGGAAGGCGCCGATATCGACGCCATCGCCTGGATGAACAGCCAGGGCGAGGCGGATACGCGCAAGAGCATCGATGTTTCGGCGATCTACATGTCGCGGCCGCCTTCGGCGATGAACCTCAACATCGGGACGCTGGTCGGATCGTATGCGACGGTCGCGAAGCTGATGGACGAGATCGACGAGATCGACGGCGCGGCGGGCGTGTTGCTGACCTTCGACGACTTCCTGGAAGGTATGGACGCGTTCGGCCAGCACATCCAGCCGCTGATGAAGAGCCGCAATGTCTGACATTGAGCGCCCCGGATCGACGGTCACCCTGCCCGCGCGGCCGGAGGCGTTGCCGCTGAACCCGAAAGAGTCGGCGCTGATCGTCGTCGATATGCAGAACGCCTATGCCTCGCCCGGCGGCTATCTCGATATCGCCGGGTTCGACATTTCGGGCGCGGACGCGGCCATCGAGAAGATCAAGCTGGCGGTGGACGCAGCGCGGGCGGCCGGCGTGACGGTGATCTTCTTCCGCAATGGCTGGGACAAGGACTATGTCGAGGCTGGCGGGCCGCATTCGCCGAACTGGTGGAAGTCGAATGCGCTGAAGACGATGCGCCAGCGCCCTGAGCTGCAAGGCAAGCTGCTGGCGAAGGGGTCGTGGGACTATCAGCTGATCGACGCGCTGACGCCGCAACCGGGCGACATCGTCCTGGAGAAGCCGCGTTACAGCGCATTCTTCAACTCGTCGCTGGATTCGGTGTTGCGGGCGCGCGGCATCCGCACCCTCGCCTTCTGCGGCATCGCGACGAATGTGTGCGTGGAGTCGACCCTGCGCGACGGGTTTCACCTGGAATATTTCGGCGTGCTGCTGGAGGACGCAACGCATCAGGCGGGTCCGCCCGAAATGCAGACGGCAGCGGTCTACAACATTGAGAAATTCTTTGGCTGGGTGACGAGCACGGCCGATTTCTGCGGGACGATCGGGCAGGCGCCGGACTAATGGCCAAGGATCTTGCAGCCAGCATTGAGGACGCCGAGGCTGAGTATCGCACCTTGTTGGTCGCTGCTTTGGAGCACTGCGCACGTGGACGATGGGGCCTGTTCGGCCAGAACGCGTATCCTGAGCAGTCGGCAGATGCGGACGCGTTGCTTACACTTGGTGCGGAGATTGCGACGCTGCGCGAGCGCGCAGGACTGGATCGGTTTGATCTGCACGAAGCGTTCGTCACAGCTCGCGGACGACCGTGCCATTCAAACGCGTTGGGCGAAGCGCGCTTGGCAACTGAATGGCTGGAGCGGCTGAGCGCGAGCTGAGACAGACATTCGAACTACAGGAGGAGAACAACATGCCCAAGACCGTCATTACGCCCCCCGGCACGCAGACGCCGATTGCGCCCTTTTCGCCCGGCACGCTGGCCGATGGGGTCGTCTATGTGTCGGGGACGCTGGCCTTCACGAAGGACAATCAGGTCGCGCATGTCGGCGATGCCGAGGCGCAGACGCGTCAAGTTCTGGAGACCATCAAGTCGGTGATCGAGACGGCCGGCGGGACGATGGATGACGTGACGTTCAACCAGATCTTCCTGAAAAGCTGGGACGACTACGCCGCGATGAACAAGGTCTATGCCGAGTTCTTTCCGGGCGAGAAGCCTGCGCGGTATTGCATCCAGTGCGGGCTGGTGCGGCCGGACTTTCTGGTGGAGATCGCCAGCATCGCGCATATCGGGAAGAAATAACGCCGCGCGGCGTTGGCCTGAGACGCACGAAGAGCGCGTCTCCTCGTCCGTGTTGAATCAGTCCTTCGGCGGATAGATGCCGTTCAGCACGATGCAGAAACGCATTCCGTTGGGCGCCTGTCCGCTCATATCCGGCAGGGCAAACGTCCGCGTGCCGTCGCCGCCATACGTATTGCTGAAGAGCGCGAAGAGGGCCTGGTTCTGGGAGATGTTCATGACCTGACCGGTCGGCTCCACCGTGCCGCGCGGGCAGAAAGACGCCGCCGTGATGCCGATGCTGCCGGTGTAGTCCTCCGGCCCAAGAGCCGAAGCCGTCGGCGCGGCGCTCAGCGCGAGCGCGAAGACCGCGGCGGCGGCGAACAAGTTTCCGAATTTCATGACATCCCCAAGATAAAGCGCCGCCCCAAAATCAGGCGCAGTCATGGTGTAGCTCATGCGCCAGTGACGCAGCACAAACCGCGGCGTGCAGCCTATGCGCCGCTCAACCACGCGCCTTCTGCCCGATAGAGCGCTTCGCAGAGATCGGGGCGGTCGAGGCCGGGGAGGTCTGCCCTTGCCTGCTTGCCGCTTTCGGCGAGGAGGTAGCTGAGGTGGCGGTAGGGCGCGCGGTAGGCCGCGAGGCGGTCGCGGTCGATGGTGGGGGTGACGCCGGTTTCGAACTGCCAGCTGTCGGTGAGGTAGAGCCCCGCGAGGCGTGACAGACGCCAGACGCCGCGTTTTTCGGCGCGGGCGAAAAGACGGGCGTCGGCGCTGACGGTCACCGGGACATCGCCGATCTTTCCCGGCAACAGGATCACGCAGCCGGTTTCGGCGAGGGCGCGATCGCCGTTCAGCGTGACGATGCTGGGCGACATGCGGTGGAGGTGGCGGATGCCGTTGGCGAAGGCGGTTTTGGACGCCGCGACGAAATCGGGGCCGGTGGTTTCGATCCACGAGATGCTGACCGTCGAGGCGGCGTGATAGCAGGCGGCCATGCGATCCCATTGGCCCTGATCGCGGGCGGCGCGCTCGGTCTGGACGAGATCGATGACCGCGGCGCGATCTTCGAGGTCGCTCATTTCTTCAGACCGATTTCGCGCAGGCGCTCGGCGAGGAATTCACCCGCGGTGATGGGCGGGAATTTTGCGCCGTCGGCGAGGCATTGCGGCAGCACGTCGAGCGGCGTCGCCGAGGTGGGGTGCATGAAGAACGGCATCGAATAGCGGCTGACATTCGGGCCGTCAGGGTTCACGACGCGGTGCGTGGTCGCCGGGATCACGCCGTTGGTGAGGCGCGCGAGCATGTCGCCGCTATCCACGATGAGATTGCGCGGTTCGGTGACGACGGGGAGCCAGGTGCCGTCGCGGTCGAGCAGTTCCAGGCCTGCGCCCTTGGCGGCGACGAGGATGGTGATGAAGTTGATGTCTTCATGCGCGGCGGAGCGGACCGCGCCGGCGGGCGCATCGCCCGGCACCGGCGGGTAGTGCAACACGCGCAGGATCGACGTGCCGCCCTTCACCAGCGGATCGAAGTAATC
>VFQQ010003666.1_pt1 | contig 14604 bp, 15 predicted proteins | sample 3512341 | NCBI WGS metagenome assembly VFQQ01 (sample SAMN10412373, study PRJNA504923) | tailings metagenome | isolation source: Relicate 2 Philex TSF1 revegetated site | place: Philippines: Tuba, Benguet | collected 2017-08-29 | reverse complement strand
TCCCTCCCCTCTGATGGGGAGGGGGGACCATGCGAAGCATGGTGGGTGGGGCGACGGAGAGCCCCGGAACCAGTCCGACTACTTCCCGCTCAGCGCCTTGAAATCCTCGTCGGAGAGCTGGATCGCCGCGGCGGCGGTGTTCTCTTCGAGATGCTTCACCTTGCCTGTACCCGGGATGGGCAGCATCACCGGCGAGCGCTTCAGCAGCCAGGCGAGGGCAAGTTGGCTGGGCGACGCATTGTGCTTCTTGCCGATCGCCTCGAAGGCGCCACCCTTGAAATTGCCGCCGTCGAGCGGACGCCACGGAATGAAACCGATCGAGTGCTTCTCGCAGTAATCGAGCACGGCTTCGCTGCCACGGTCGGCCGGGTGATAGCGGTTCTGCACGGTGACGACCGGGAAGAACTTCTGCGCCGCCTCGATCTCCTCGACCGTCACCTCGGACAGGCCGGCATGCCGGATCAGTCCCTCCTTGAGGAAACCGGCAATGGTCTCGAACTGCTCGTTGCGCGGCACTTTCGGGTCGATGCGATGGAGCTGCCACAGGTCGAGGCGCTCCTGCTTGAGGCGATAAAGGCTGGTCAGCACGCCCTGGCGCAGGAATTCCGGCCGGCCGATCGGCGTCCAGACATTTGGGCCCTGGCGCGAATGACCGCCCTTGGTGGCGATCTTGACCTTGCCGTACGGCGCCAGGACTTCGGCCAGCAGCTCTTCCGATGTCGCCGGGCCATAGGCTTCGGCCGTGTCGATGAAGTCGATGCCGAGGTCCGGCAGCCGCTTGAGCGTCGCTCTGGCTTCCGCTGGATCCTTGGGAGCGCCCCAGATTCCGTCGCCGGTAATGCGCATGGCGCCGAAACCGAGACGGTTGACGGTCATGTCGCCGCCAATAGCGAAAGTGCCCGAAAGGGCTGCGTTGGGTGTGCTCATTTGGGGAGTCTCCGTAGAAAGAGGCCCAAACCCTATCGTCGGGAGACGATGGAGGGCAACCCCGTCATGCGGCTAGTTGTGCTCTTCCGGGACCGAGGGAAGCGGCATGAAGTCCACGCCGTCCTCGACGAGGCTGGCGACTTCCTCCCGGGTGGCCTCGCCGTAGATCCCGCGCGCGTCCACTTCCTTGAAATGGATCTTGCGCGCCTCGTCGGCGAACTTGTCGCCGACATAGTCGGCCTCGGTGGTGACCTTGTTGCGCAGCGCGCGCAGGGCTTCGCGCAGCTGGTTCTGCTGCGGATGGCCAATCGAAACCGTGACCTTGTCGGAATTGGCGCGCGACACCGACGGCGCCATCAAGCCCTTGCCGATCTTGGGTGAATTGCAGATCGGGCAGGTGACGATACCCCGGGAGCTTTGCTCGTCGAACGCTTCGGCGTTGCGGAACCAGGCATCGAACTTGTGGTCGTTATCGCAGACCAGCGAATAGTGCATCACGGAAGAAAACCCTTTCGAACGCTCAGGATGCGCTCGCGTGGTTAACGCTTAGCGAAAAGGGTCGCGCATTGGCAAGCGCCGGTACCCTGCCCCGGGCGTCCGCGACAGCCGCCAGGTCGATATCGGCGATGGCAACGCCGGGCGTCTCGCCATCCAGTTCGGCGACGATCTTGCCCCAGGGGTCGATGATCATCGAGTGCCCATAGGTCTGCCGGCCGTTCTCATGGCTGCCGGCCTGCGCCGCGGCGATGACCCAACAGCCGGTCTCTATCGCCCGGGCCCGCAGCAGCACATGCCAGTGCGCTTCGCCGGTCGGCTTGGTAAAGGCGGCCGGCACCGCCAGCACCTGCGCCCCGGCTTCCGCCAGCGCCCGGTGCAGCGCCGGAAAGCGGACGTCGTAGCAAATGGTGAAACCGAGCGGGAAACCCGGCGCGTCGGAGATGATCGCTGCATCACCACCCGCATAGGTGGCGCTTTCACGGTACTCCCGAACACCCGGCAGCGTGGCGTCGAAGAGATGCACCTTGTCGTAGGTCGCCGCGATCGACCCATCGGGCCGGAACAACACCGAGCGATTGGCAAAGCGGCCATCCGGCAGAGCGACCGCCAGCGAGCCGAGGTGCAGGTTCAGCCTGTGCCGTCTGGCGATCTCGGCCGCCTCGGCGATGGCGTGATTATTCTCCCACGGCCCGGCAACAGCCGCGAGGCCTTCGCGGTTCTCCGCAAAGACCACCGTCACTTCCGGGCTCAGCGCATAGGTCGCGCCCTGTGCGGCAGCTTCGCCGGCGAGACGGTCGAGTTCGGTCAGATTGGGCCCGGGCTGGGTGCCCGAGCGCATCTGCAGGGCGGCAACGCGCATGGTTTTCCTTATGACGCCAGCAGCGGATCGAGCTGGCCGCGACGATCGAGCGCCGCCATGTCGTCATAGCCGCCGACATGGGTATCGCCGATGAAGATCTGCGGCACCGTGCGGCGGCCATTGGCGCGCTGCACCATCGCCATCCGCACGTCGGGATCCTCGGCGTTCACCTCTTCATAGGCGACACCCTTGTCCTGGAGCAGCGACTTGGCGGCATTGCAATAGGGGCACCACTGCGTGGTGTAGATCTGGACCTTCTGCATCTCGGTCACCGTTGGTTCTGTTGTCTTTTATATGGGTTTGCCGGGCTTTCCCACAAGTCGTCAGACGACGTCGGCGCCCACCGTCACCCGAGCAAAGCTCAGGACGTCGATCCGTTCCACCCCGGCCTTCTGCAGCGCCCTGGTCACCGCCTTCACCGTCGAGCCGGTAGTAATGACGTCATCGACAATGACCACCGGCCGGCCGCGCAGCTTCGCGACAATGTCGGGATGAGCCACGAAGGCGCCGGCGACATTCCGCACACGCGCATCGGCCGTCAGCCCGACCTGCCGCCGCGTGCTCTTCTTGCGCCGCACCAGCAGCGGGTCGAGCGGGAGGACGGTCAGGGCAGCGACCGCCCGCGCCAGCTCGGTGGACTGGTTGTACCGCCGGGTGAACTCGCGCCACGGATGCAGCGGCACCGGCACCAGGACTGGCTCGGCACCCCAGAATTCGTGCCCGGCGGTCACCATCAGCCGGGCGCAGAACGCCGCCAGCTCAGGTCGGTCTCCATACTTGAGCCGGCTGACCAGCTTCCGCGCCACCGCATTGTAGAGCAGCGCCGACCGCGACCGGTCGAAAGGCGGCGGATCGGCAATCGCCTCGGCCGATACCGCGTCCGATCCGAGCGACACCTCGAACGGGATGCCCAACCGCGGGCAAAGCGGCGCGGTGATCGGGCGGAGTTCGCGGAAGCAGGCGGGGCAGAGAGCCTGCGCCGTGCCGACCGGCGCGTCACAGTGCAGGCAGGTCGGTGGATAAAGCTGGTCGAGCAAACCGGTGCCGAGGCGCTTCAACGCCCCGCCAGCCCACCGCGACAATGCTTGCACCCCCGGTGACGCTTGCAGTAGGACCCCCTCACCCTCTGCCGGACAACAGAGCTTGCCACAGGAGCGCCGGATGTCGACCCCTCTCGAACTCGTCGAGCACCAGCTTGCCGCGTACAATGCGCGCGATCTCGAGCGTTTTCTCGAAGTTTTCGCCGACGACATCGAGGTAACCCGCCTCCCCGGCACCACGCCGAGCATCGTCGGCAAGGCGGCTCTGGCCAAGTTCTACGCGGAAAACCGCTTCAACCTGCCCGACCTCCACGCCGAGATCGTCAGCCGGATGGTGATGGGATCGAAGGTGGTGGACCAGGAGTGCATCACCGGCGTCGGCCCGGAACCGCTTGAGATCATCGTGGTCTACAGCATCGAGAACGGCGCCATCCACCGGATGTGGTCGATGCTGCCGGAGGGCTGAGATGCTGCCGCCCAAGACCTTCGACCGGGCGCTGATCGCCCGCCGCCTCGCCCGTCGCAAGCCGGACGCGGAGGATTTCGTCACCCGGCTGGTGCTCGACGACCTCGAAGACCGCCTGCTCGCCGTGATCCGCACCTTCAGGCGGGCAGCGATCCTCGCCCCGGACGCGAGACAGATGCCATTGCGCGGCAATACCAGCGTCGGCAGCTTCGAGTTCGAACGCATCTCGACCGTGCTCGACGCGACGGTGGACCCGGAGGCCCTAACCCTGCCCGGGGGGGCGGGGGGATACGACCTCATCGTCTCGATCTTCGACCTGCAGGTGGTCAACGACGTCGTCGGCTTCCTCGCCCGCATCCGCCAGCATCTCGCGCCCGACGGCCTTTTTATCGCGGCGGCGATCGGCGGGGATAGTTTGCACGAACTGCGCCACGCTTTCCTGACCGCCGACGCCAACCTCTCGGGCGGCGCCTTCGCCCGGGTCGCGCCGTTCATTCCGCTCGCCGATGCCGGCGGCCTGCTTCAGCGCGCCGGGCTCGCGCTGCCGGTGACCGACATCGAAACCCACACGGTACGCTATGCCAACCCGTTCGCGCTGATGCAGGAGATCCGGGCGCTTGGCGCCAGCAACCCGCTGGCCGACCGGCCAGGCAAGCCGATGACGCCGCGACTGCTGGCGGAAGCCGCTCGCGCCTATGCGGAAGACTTCTCCGACGCCGATGGGCGTATCCGGTCGACGCTCGAAATCATCTGGATGAGTGGCTGGGCGCCGCACGAAAGTCAGCAGAAACCGCTGAAGCCGGGCAGCGCCACGGTGCGCCTCAAGGATGTGCTGGGGCCGAATTAGCTGCCGGTCGCGCCATCGATGGCTGAGCCGGCCCTGTCTTCGACGCTGCCGAAGAGATTGACGAGGCTTTCGCCCATGGTGGTCATGGCGAGAATGACCGCCACGGTTATCATCCCGGCGATCAGGCCGTACTCGATGGCGGTAGCGCCCGACTGGTCCTGCACAAAACGGTCAAACAAGAGACGCATAATATTGTCCACCGGCTAGAGCAGATCGCAAAGCGGCGCGATCAGTGGTTCATCGGCCGGTGGCATCGAATAATCCCGCAAAGCCTGAGGCCGCACCCACTTCAGGGCAGCGTGCTCCCGCGGCTGCGGCACCCCCTGCCACTTCCGACAGACGTAAAGTGGCATCAGAAGGTGAAAGCTTTCGTAAGAATAAGACGCGAAGCTGAGCGGTGCTAGACATGCCGTCTTGGTAGAAACACCGAGTTCTTCTTCGAGTTCGCGGATCAATGCCGCCTCGGGTGTTTCACCCGCCTCGATCTTGCCGCCCGGGAATTCCCAGAGCCCCGCCAGTTGCTTGCCCTCGGGCCGCTGCGCGATGAGGACGCGCCGGTCTGCGTCGACCAGGGCACAGGCAACCACCAGCGTGATCTTCATTCGGCGGGTTTCCTATAGTGGTAGTCGTAAGCCTGAGTGAAGCCGAGCGACGTATAGAGCCCGACGGCGACGGCATTGTCGGCGAGGACCTGGAGGGCGGCGGTGGTGGCCCCGGCCTCACGGGTCCAGTTGAGGGCCGCACCCATCGCCGCTCGCGCATAACCTTTACCACGGGCTTCCGGGCGGGTGATGACGTTGAGGAAGATGCCGATGCCGTTGGCGACCGTCGCCAGCGCCGCCGCAACTGGGTTGCCGGCGTCGTCATAGGCGAGGACGCCGCAGTTCTCGTACGCAACGGCGCCTAGGATCTGCCGCAAAAGGCCCAGCGTGTGCGGGTTGTAGCCCGACATGGCGCCCTGGACCTCGAACCAGCCGGGATCGCGCGGATCGTGGAGGCTGGTTCTGTGCCGCACCTCGAAATCGTCGTTGGGCAGCGATTGCGCCAGCACGAGGCTCTTTTCGAATGGCTGCCAGCCGGCGCGGTCGAGGGCCTCGAGGGCGCCGGGGGAAGTCAGGGGCGTGACCCGGAACACCGGCGGAATCTCGTTATAGCGCGAGAGCGCTGCCAGCCGCTCGAGCCGGGCGTCGGCATCCTCGCCATCGGACGGGTCGACGCAGTGGATGGAGTTGGCGCGCTTGGAGTACCCCCCGGCAGCGCGCCAGAGCCAGAGCCGGTCGTGCGCGACCTGCAGAGCCGGCCAGGCGCCGAGCGTCGCGGACTCGATGTCGGCGATCGACGGGATCAAATCAGCTCCGGTAGCTGCCGTTGATGTCGATATAGCCGTGCGTCAGATCGCAGGTGTAGACGGTCGCCGTGCCCGAGCCGAGGCCGATGTCGACGCCGATCTCGAGTTCCTGCTGCTTCATGTAGGCGCTGGTGGCGGCCTCGTCGTAGGACGGGGCGCGCTCCCCCTGTTCGGCGAGGGTGAACTCGCCAAAGCGGATGGCGAGCTTGTCGCGATCGGCCGGCTCGCCGGCCTTGCCGACGGCCATGACGATGCGGCCCCAATTGGCGTCCTCGCCGGCAATGGCGGTCTTGACCAGCGGCGAGTTGGCGATCGACTGGGCGATGCGGAAGGCGCTCTTGTCGGACGTGGCACCGGTGACATTGACGGTGACCAGCTTGGTGGCGCCTTCGCCGTCCTTGATGGTCCACATGGCGAGCTCGTGCAGCACGTCGCCGAGCGCTTCGGCAAAGACGGTGGCGCGCGGATCGTTGCCGTTGACGATGGCCGGGACACCGGCCTTGCCGGTGGCAAAGACCAGGCAGGTGTCCGAGGTCGAGGTATCGCTGTCGACCGTGATGGCGTTGAACGAGCGATCGATTTCCGGCTGCAGCAGCCCCTGCAATACCGAGGCCGAGATCGGCGCGTCGGTGAAGATGAACGAGAGCATCGTCGCCATGTCCGGCGCGATCATGCCCGAGCCCTTGGCGATGCCCGAGATGGTGACCGGGACGCCATCGAACTCCACGGTCGCGGTGGCGACCTTGGGGAAGGTGTCGGTGGTCATGATGGCTTTGGCCGCATCCATCCACGGGCCCGAGCCGAGGCGGCCCGCCATGTCCTTGGTGACGCCAGCGAATTTCTCGGCCGCCAGCGGCTCACCGATGACGCCGGTCGAGGCGAGGAAGATTTCGCCGGCATCGACGCCCAGCGCATCAGCCACATAACTGGCCGACTCGGCGGTTGATTCCTTGCCCTTCTTGCCGGTGAAGGCATTGGCGTTGCCGGAGTTGACCAGCAGTGCCCGGGCCTTGCCGCCCGCGAGGCGCTCGCGGCACCAGTCGACGGCGGCCGACGGGCACTTCGAACGGGTCAGCACACCGGCGACGACAGTGCCGGGATCCATCGCGACGAGCAGCACGTCGGTGCGGTTCTTGTACTTGATGCCGGCTTCAGCGGTGGCGAAGCGGACGCCCGCGACCTCCGGCAGCTCGGGATAATCTTTCGGCGCGAGGGGGGAAACCGGGTGGGCCATGATCGCCATCCTTCTAGCGGGAAGTGCCCGACCCGTTTGCCCCATCGCGATGTCACGCGCAACAGTTTGCGCGCATTACTTGCGCGCGAAGAGCGGCGCCTTGCCCATGATGAAGCCGCCGAACCGCTTCTGCAGCTGCGGCGCGATCACATAGACGATGGTCAGCACCATCAGCGGCGCGAGGAGCAGCGTGCGCTGCCAGATCGCCCAGCCGTCGGTGAGCGGGAAGATCACGTAGATGAAGGCGGTAATCACCGGATAGACGGCGACGAAGGTGAGGATCGCCTGACGCCAGCGGATCGGCGCGGCAGGCTTTGCGGGAGCGGCGTTGACGGCAGGAGCGGTCATTTCGACGGTGGACATCATAGGTCTCCAATGCGTTCGCCGCATCGCAATCGAAACGGCACGTTCCGTATATAACGAAACGGATCGTATCGTTCAAGGGATGTCTGCTATGCGCCCGGGACGTGCCGCCGCACCGGCCGGGCTCGCGCCTTCCGGCCAAGGAGCGAACAACGGCGGAGCATGGCCCTGTCGTCAGTTCGAGTGCCGAAGGCGATACGCACCCCCGGCTGGAGCCCTGCTCCGCCGTCGCGACCGGGATTTTGGGCGTTCACCGGGGAGTTCCGGGGTCTTTGCGGACGACCCCACCGCCGCAGCGCCCCTGCATAGACCAGACCACGCTCTTCGCGTTTCTCCAGTCGGGCGCCTGAGACTGAGCCAGCAGACGCCCAGCCACGGCAGCAAATTAAGGCGACGGGGTACCTGTGCCCGTCAGACCTTCCCGGCTTGGCCTGAGGGGAGACGACCTCCCCTCACCCAGCCTCGCCATCCCCGATTGCTCGTTTGCAACCGTCGCTCGAGGGCGGCGATGGGCTGACTCTACAGCGGCCCGACAGTGCGGGGATAAGCCGGCCGAGATTTCTGACAAGCGTCTGAATGGATAGCGATTTTCATGAACGCCGCCTGACGCGAAACTGAACCAGAAGTCCAACGCGGGGACGAAGGTTGGGTGTCGTGGTGCATCAGCGTGGCACGTGAACTTTCATCGTGTGACCGGAGGGCGGGCTGCCAGAGGGAAGAGAGGGTGCGAGAGTCGAGATATCTCAGCTGCAGCAGCGAGGGCGGACGAGGACGTGAGGAACATGGCGCGCAAAGCCCTCAAGAAACTCGAACCGCATGTGCGCCGCGCGCCCAGCGGCATGGAGGCCCGGCACGGCTGAAGCAGGAGCCTACTGCCGCACCACGTCGGCGACGGCCTGGGCCAGTTCCTTCTGGGAGAACGGCTTGGAGAGGCGGGGCAGGTCCATCACCGAGCCGCGCGGCAGTTCGGCGTAGCCGGTGGCGAGGATGACCGGCATGTTCGGGTAGATCATGTGGATGGCCAGCGCCAGCTGGCTGCCGGTCATGCCGGGCATGGCGTGATCGGAAATGACGAGGTCGATCGGCTCGCCGGATTCGAGCACGGCGAGGGCCGCCTTGCCGTTGGTGACCTCGTGCACGGAATGACCGAGATCTTCGAGCATCATGGCGGTGTTCATCAGCACCAGCGCGTCGTCGTCGACGGCGAGGATGTTGAGGTGCCGATTGGCGGTGAGCGTATCCTGCGCCTGCGGCACGAATTCGGGCATGGCCGGGGCCTCGGCGGCCGGCAGCCAGAGCTGGGCGGTGGTGCCCTGCCCCTTCTGGCTCTCGAGGATCAGCTTGCCGCCCGACTGCGCGGCGAGGCCATGGACCATGGGCAGGCCGAGGCCAGAGCCCTTGCCGACGCCCTTGGTGGTGAAGAACGGTTCGGCCGCCTTGGCGAGGGTTTCAGCATCCATGCCTTCACCCTGGTCGGACACGGCGAGGCAGAGATAGGCGCCCGGATTGAGCCCCTGCTTGTTGCCCGCGTCGAGCTTTTCGACCCGCGCCGCGATGGTGATGACGCCGCCGTCGGGCATGGCGTCGCGCGAGTTGACGCAGAGATTGAGCACAGCCGTTTCGAGCTGGCTCGCATCGGTGATGGCCGCGAGCGGCGCACCTTCGAATTTCGTTTCGATGCTGACCGTGGGGCCCAGCGACGGCACGATCAGCGACACCAGCCCATCGATGAGCTGCGGCACGTCGACGGCCTGCACCTTGAGCGGCTGCCGGCGCGCATAAGCGAGCAGCCGCTGTGTCAGGGTGGCGCCGCGCTGCGCGCCCTGCACGGCATTGTCGATGAGCCGGGTGACCTTGGGATCGTCGGGCAGATGCTTGCGCACCAGTTCGAGGCTGGAGAGGATGGCGGTCAGCAGATTGTTGAAATCATGCGCCACGCCGCCGGTGAGCTGGCCGATGGCATCGAGCTTCTGCGCCTGCAGCAGCTGTTCGCGCGCCTGGTCCAGCGCCAGCTGGGAGTCGCGGCGGTCGGTGATGTCGCGCGTGATCTTGGCGTAACCGATGAGATCGCCGCCCTCGTTGCGGATCGCGTCGATGATGACATGCGCCCAGAAGCGGGTGCCGTCCTTGCGGACGCGCCAGCCCTCGTTTTCGAACCGGCCCTCGGTAGAGGCGGTCTTCAGCGCTCGCTGCGGCAGGCCGCTGGCGCGATCTTCATCGGTGTAAAAGCGAGAGAAATGCTGGCCGAGAATTTCCTCGGCCTCGTAGCCCTTGAAGCGGCGGGCGCCCGGATTCCAGCTGGCGACATGGCCATCCGTATCCAGCATGTAGATCGCGTAGTCGGCGATAGCCTCGACGAGCAGCCGGTAACGTTCCTCAACGTTCTGGATGCTGATGATCCGATCCACGCTCATGCCGTCCGAAAACCCCACTTTGGCCTTTTCCCCGGCACAAGAATGCGGAAGCGAGACATTCGTTCCAACGCCGGTCTTCATATGGTGAAGAGCCGGTTGTTGGAAGCGGGTAGCGGCAGGTGGCTTTCGCTTTCATAACGGCACGTAGCGTTCCTGCGCCGCGGCGCCTATATTGGCGGCGAAAGGACCTGCGATGGACAATCCCGAGCCCGAAAAACGCGCCTCGATCGGCGCGCGGCGCAATCCGGCTACCGAGGAAGCCATCCTCGAAGCCGCCGAAGCGCTGCTGCGCGAGGGCGACCTTGCCGGTTTTTCCATCGAGGCGGTGGCACGGCGGGCCCGAGCGGGCAAGCCGACCATCTATCGCTGGTGGCCCAACAAGACCCGCTTGCTGCTCGACGTCTACCAGCGCCTGAAGCTCAAGATGGAAGCGGTCGATACCGGCGCCATCGAGGAGGACTGCGTGCAGTTCCTGCTCGGCCTCTTCGCCTATTGGGGCGCCGGGCCGGGTCAGGTCTTCCGCTCGATCTTCGCCGAAGCCCAGAGCGACGAGAACGCCGCGGCGGCCCTGCGCGATTACGCCGACGGCCGCCGCGTCCACACGGCGAAAATGTTCGAACGGGCGATCGCGCGCGGGGAACTGCGGGCGGACGCGGACCCGAAGATTGCCGCCGAGGTGATCGCAGCCTTTGCCTGGGCGCGACTGCTGACCGGGCGGTTGCAGGCCGAGGAGCCGGAAATCCGCGCGATCGTGAGGCAGATGCTTGGGGGGATGCGGGGATAAGCCGGACCGTCAGTCGGCGATCCTCTCCCGCTTGCGGGGGAGGGGGACCGGCGAAAGCCGGTGGAGGGGGGTGCCGCTTGCACCAGCCTTACCCTTGGCATTCAGACGTCGGCGCAAGGTGCACCCCCCTCCACCACGCTATGCGTGGTCCCCCTCCCCCGTAAACGGGAGAGGTTCGCCGACTGAGAGATGAAAACAAAAAGGCCCGGTTGCCCGGGCCTTTCGAAAACTCACGCCGAACGCGGACTACTGCGCTTCGGTGGCCTGCTGTTCGGTCTGCTGCTTGACGCCTTCGGCGAGAGCGGCGTCCGGGATGTCGACGGCGATGCCCTGCTTGAGCTGGGCGACCGACGCCTCGAAATTCTGGAACATCACCTGCTGCTGCAGCTGCTGACCGACCTGTTCGAGGGTCGGCGGCTGGCTCATGCGCTTTTCTTCGAGCTTGATGATGTGCCAGCCGAAATCGGACTTGATCGGGTTCGAAACGGCGCCGACTTCCATCGAGAAGGCCGCGTCTTCGAACGGCTTGACCATCATGCCCTTGCCGAAGAAGCCGAGATCGCCGCCATTCTGCTTGGCGGACGGGTCCGTCGACTTCTCTTTGGCCAGTTCAGCGAAATCCTTGCCGCCGTCGAGCTCGGCCTTGACCGCCTTGGCCTCGTCTTCGGTGGCCACGAGGATGTGGCGGGCGTGGACTTCTTCCTGGCCCTGGAAGCCGGCGACGAACTTGTCGTAGGCGGCCTGCAGCGCTTCCGGCGTCACGCCGGTGGCGATCTTTTCGGCGAAGTAAGCGCGGCGCAGCGAGCGGTCCTCGAGATATTTGAGGCGCTGCTTGAAGAGATCGGTCTGGTCCATCTGCGCCTCGCGGGCGGCCTTGGCCATCACTTTCATGTCAATCAGCACGGTGACGAGGAACGCCTTGCGCTGCTCGGGCGGCATCTGCTGGAGTTCCTGCGCCAGGTCTTCGGCGGCAAAGGAAATGTCGGCCTCGGTGATCGGCTCGCCGCCGACGGTGGCGACGACGGTCTGCGGCGTGACTTCGGCGGCGGGGGCAGCCGGAGCCGTGGCGTCCTGCGCATAGGCCGGCGCAACGGCGAGCGCGGTCCCCAGCAGCAGGGCGGAAATCGTGAGGCGTGCCAGGCGCAAAGCGGGCTGACGATGGGAATTCATGGGTCGTCTCTCCAAAACTTGCGCACGGCCCCCGCTGGCGCGACGCGGTGGTTTGGACGATTTTGCTTCCGTTGACAAGCCGAGGGGCCGCTCTTACATGTCGCAGGCTTTTCAAAGAGGATCGACGGGCCTGAACCCGCCGTATTTCCGGGATTTGTCGGCTCGATAGCCGCCCCGGTAACGAGATCAAAGGAAATAGTCGATGGTGCTTGCTGCGCTCGCCAAGGCGATCTTCGGGTCGGCCAATGACCGCCAGGTGAAAAAGTACCAGCCCAGGGTCGCCGCCATCAATGCGCTCGAGCCGGAGTTTGAAAAGCTCTCCGACGACCAGCTCAAGGCCAAGACCCAGGAGTTCCGCGACCTGCTCGCGGCCGGCAAGACGCTGGACGACATCATGGTCCCCGCCTTCGCCACGGTGCGCGAGGCATCCAAGCGCGTGCTGGGCATGCGCCACTTCGATACGCAGCTGATCGGCGGCATGGTGCTCAACGAGCGCTCGATCGCCGAAATGCGTACCGGTGAAGGCAAGACGCTGGTGGCGACGCTGCCGATGTACCTCAATGCGCTGGCCGGCAAGGGCGCGCACCTGGTGACCGTCAACGACTACCTGGTGCGCCGCGACGCCGCCTGGATGGGCCAGATCTACAATTTCCTCGGCCTGACCACCGGCATCATCGTGCATGGCGTCGACGACGAGCAGCGCAAGGCCGCCTACGCCGCCGACATCACCTACGGCACCAACAACGAACTCGGCTTCGACTACCTGCGCGACAACATGAAATACGCGCGCGACCAGATGGTGCAGCGCGGCCACCACTACGCCATCGTCGACGAAGTGGACTCGATCCTCGTCGACGAAGCGCGGACGCCGCTGATCATTTCCGGCCCGTCGGACGATCGCTCGGCGCTCTACGAGACCGCCGACAAGCTGATCCCGCTGCTGGGCGAAGGCGACTTCGAGATCGACGAAAAGCAGCGCTCGGCCGTGTTCACCGACCAGGGCATCGAAAAGCTCGAAGCCAACATGCTCGAGTCCGGCCTGATGAAGGGCGTTTCGCTCTACGACATCGAAAACGTCGCGCTGGTTCACCACCTGAACTCGGCGCTGCGCGCGCACAAGATGTTCCAGAAGGACAAGGACTACATCGTCCGCAACGACGAAGTGGTGATCATCGACGAGTTCACCGGCCGCATGATGCCGGGCCGCCGCTATTCGGAAGGCCTGCACCAGGCGCTGGAAGCCAAGGAACACGTCAAGATCCAGGCCGAGAACCAGACGCTGGCCTCGATCACCTTCCAGAACTACTTCCGCCTCTACAAGAAGCTCGCCGGCATGACCGGTACGGCGGCGACGGAAGCCGAGGAATTCGCCGACATCTACGGCCTCAACGTCGTCACCATTCCGACCAATGTGGCGATCAAGCGCGCCGACGAAGACGACGCCATCTTCCGCACCTCGGCCGAAAAGTTCGAAGAGATCGCCAATGTGATCGCCGACTGCCGCGAGCGCGGCCAGCCGATCCTTGTGGGCACCACCTCGATCGAAAAGTCCGAAATGCTGGCCGAGCTGCTGCGCAAGCGCGGCGTCGAGAACCTCGCCGTGCTGAACGCCCGCCACCACGAGCAGGAAGCCCAGATCGTCGCCGATGCCGGCGTCACCGGTGCGGTGACCATCGCCACCAACATGGCCGGCCGCGGTACCGACATCCAGCTCGGCGGCAACCTCGAAATGCGCATCGAGCGCGACGCGCAGGGCCTCGAAGGCGCCGAGCGCGACGCCAAGATCGCCGAGATCAAGAAGATCATCGCCGAAGACAAGGCCAAGGTGCTGGCCTCGGGCGGCCTCTTCATCGTCGGCACCGAGCGGCACGAAAGCCGCCGTATCGACAACCAGCTGCGCGGCCGTTCCGGCCGTCAGGGTGACCCGGGTCGCTCGAAGTTCTTCCTGAGCCTGCAGGACGACCTGATGCGCATCTTCCCGGTCGAGTCGATGGACTCGATGCTGGGCAAGCTCGGGCTCGAACAGGGCGAGTCGATCACCCACCCATGGGTCACCAAGGCCATCGAGCGGGCCCAGGCCCGCGTCGAAGCCCGCAACTTCGACATCCGCAAGAACATCCTCAAGTACGACGACGTGATGAACGATCAGCGCAAGGTGATCTTCGAACAGCGTCTCGAACTGATGGACGACGACACCGTCACCGAGACCATCGACGGCATGCGCCACGACGTGGTCGACTCGATCATCGCCAAGGCGATCCCGGAGCGGGCTTACCCCGAACAGTGGCAGATCGAGCAGCTCGAAGCGGCCGCAAAGACCTATCTCAACGTCGATGCGCCGGTGAAAGCCTGGTCGGAAGAAGAGGGCATCGATGTCGAGCAGGTGCGCGAGCGCCTGCTGACCATGGCCGACGAGAAGGCCGCCGCCAAGGTCGCCCAGTACTCGCCCAACATCATGCGCCAGGTGGAAAAGCAGATCCTGCTTCAGTCGATCGACGGCCTGTGGCGCGAGCACCTGGTGACGCTCGATCACCTGAGCAAGGTGGTCGGCTGGCGTGGCCTCGCCCAGCGCGATCCGCTGAACGAATACAAGCAGGAAGCCTACGAGCTGTTCCAGAGCCTGCTGACCAACCTCCGCGAACTGGTCACCACCC